>Ga0209718_1000563_pt1 | contig 49063 bp, 45 predicted proteins | sample AD_JPNAS1_MetaG_FD_184420 | JGI IMG/M metagenome (GOLD analysis project Ga0209718, IMG submission 184420) | Active sludge microbial communities of municipal wastewater-treating anaerobic digesters from Japan - AD_JPNAS1_MetaG (SPAdes) (version 2) | ecosystem: Engineered > Bioreactor > Anaerobic...
GCAGCCTCTTCAAAATCAGAGTAGAGTTGCAATACCTTGATTTTCTCCCCATCTTGATTTTCTGTATAAACTTCTTTGGGAATCCGATTTTTATTTTTGTCAATCAGGCTGTTTGCCGCGTTGACTATCATCTTGGTAGAACGATAGTTGCGTTCTAACTTGAATACTTGTGCCGATTGATAATTATTTTTGAACTGAAGGATATTATCAATATTAGCCCCCCTGAAAGAATAGATACTTTGTGAATCATCTCCCACCACACAAATTCGCTCATGCCCTTCGGAAAGCCTTCTAATTATCAAATATTGAGCGTAATTAGTATCCTGATATTCATCGACCAGGATAAAATTAAATCGTTCGCGATATCTTTGCAATATCCCGGGATGATCTCGGAATAATATATTGGTTTGCAGCAATAAATCATCAAAATCCATGGCATCGGACTGCTTGCATTTTTCAGTGTAAATCCTGTATATCTCTTGCATGCGTGGCACACGGGCATATTTGTCGGCATTCAGCAAATCAGCATTAGAAGCATAGGCTCCGGGAGTAATCAAATTATTTTTTGCTGTTGAAATACGGTTTTGAACCAATCCGGGTCTGTAAATTTTATCATCTAAATTTAATCCTTTGATAATAGATTTGATTAAAGAATGGGAATCAGCAGTATCGTAAATGCTAAAATTACTGGTGAATCCTATTGTACCGGCTTCAGATCTTAATATCCTTGAAAATATTGAGTGAAAGGTCCCCATCCACAGGTAGCGCGCCATCCGCTCTCCCACCAAATCAGCGATCCTGCTTTTCATTTCGCGGGCTGCTTTATTCGTGAATGTCAACGCCAATATTGAAGACGGGGCAAAGCCCTTTTTCAACAGGTAGGCAATTTTATATGTCAGCACACGTGTTTTTCCCGACCCGGCACCTGCAATGACCAGCGAAGCTCCATCAACAAATTCAACTGCTTTTCGCTGATTGTCATTCAATTCATCTAAAAACCTCATACATCTTAATTTTTCAACTTACAAAAATACAAATAAACTGACAGTTTTTTGGCTTGTCTGCAGGCGAGTTATCAACAAAAAATTGTAGCTTTGCACTCAATTCAATGTAGATGAAATGCAGAAGCTTAGTCGTTGGATACTGCGAATGGCAGGATGGACGCTAAAAATTACGGTAGAAGAGCCTCCCAAAAGTGTAATATGCCTTGCGCCACACACGAGCAATTGGGATTTTGTAATAGGAAAGTTAAGTTGCTGGGCATTGAAAAGGAAGTTGTCCTTTATGATTAAAAAATCATGGTTCGTTTTTCCGTTCAACTTAATTTTTGGTGCCATGGGAGGTATACCCATTGAGAGAAATAAAAAAACAGCTACAACTGATCAGGTAGCTGAAAGATTCAGGCAATCTGATTTTTTCCACATTGCCATTACGCCCGAAGGCACACGTTCTTTGGTAAAGGAATGGAAAATGGGATTTTACCACATTGCCGTAAAGGCTAATGTTCCCATCCAATTGGCTTATATGGATTATAAAAGCAAAGAAATGGGAATAACAGAAATCTTTGTTCCAACGGGAGATGGAAAGGCTGATTTAAAATATATCCGGGCATTTTACAAGGACGTACAAGCCCGTTTTCCGGAAAAATTTTACGTTGAAGCGTAGTTATGTCAAAACACAAATAAGTTCCGGCAACGAAACATACAATTTCATGGCATTTGATTATCAGAAAATAGGATTAAAAAGGATAGATACTTATATCATTAAAAAGTTTCTGGGTACTTTCTTTTTCTCCATAGTGCTGATTTTAAGTATTGCCGTTATTTTCGACCTGACCGAAAAATTGGATGAATTCTTTGATAATAACGCTCCGGTCCGAGCCATCATTTTCGACTATTATCTGAATTTCATTCCGTTTTACATGAACATGTTTACCCCGCTGTTCACCTTTATTTCGGTTATATTTTTCACTTCTAAAATGGCTGCCAATAGTGAAATTGTCGCCATGCTTGCAAGTGGCATCAGTTTCAGACGATTGATGAAACCATATTTTCTTTCAGCAGCTCTTATCTGTTTGATGTCGTTCTTTTTAGGTGGGTACGTAATTCCAAGGTCCAACGAAAAATTATTGGCATTTGAAAACGATTACATCAAAAAATTCAAAACTGATTATGCCCGTAATATCCAAATGGAAATTGAACCCGGCGTTATCATGTACATTGAGCGTTTTGAAAAAACACAAAATAAAGGTTACAGGTTCTCATTAGAAAAGTTTGAAGGAAAAATTCTCACCTCCAGACTCACTGCCGAGACTATTAGCTGGGATACTCTCTATAACTGGAAGTTATCAGAATATCTGTTGAGAAACTTTGACGGAATGCATGAAAGCATCACAAAGGGTGTTTCCATGGACACAATAATCAAGGTGCAGCCTGAAGAATTTTTTATAACCTCAAAGGAAAGTGCCCAACTCAATAACAGGGAGTTGAGAGAACATTTGGAAAGACTGAAAAACAGGGGTATCGGTAATACTCAAGCCTTTGAAGACGAGTACCATAAAAGATTTTCCATGCCACTTGCAGCTTTTATTATGACTTTGATGGGCGTTTCACTTTCTTCCAGAAAAGTAAAGGGAGGAATCGGCCTGCATTTGGGAATTGGATTGGCGCTGAGTGCTCTGTACATTCTGTTTTCTACCATGTCATCTTCTTTTTCAGTCAGTGGCGCCATGTCGCCTTTTGTTGCCGTCTGGCTGCCCAACATCATTTTCCTCATCATTGGTGCTTATCTGTATCACACGGCGCCCAAATAGTTGGAGTCATTAGGATATAATATACGAGGAAAGGAAGTCGTCACAAGAAAAAAATCATTAAACACCTGATATGTGTAACGTTACGAATCAAACGCACACATATCAGCCGTTTTTACAAGTAGATTTAATTCATCAACAGTACCTCAGCGTTTGTTTCCAGATGCTGGTTTTTTGCCTAAATATAGTTGATATCCAAGTTGAAAATACCAGTTCAGGCTATTAGTCGGAGTGTTGGTTACGAAAGTAGATTCATTGTGACTCCACCTCATGCCTGTGCCCAAATAAAACGCATCAAAAACGTTAAAACGCACCCCTAAATCAGCATGATAATTTTTAAATGCAGCAAAATCCTTAAAAGACTCACTCAAAGACAAATTGAGTTCACTGGAAAGAATGCCACTTTGGTCTCTCCAAACGGTATAGCCTGCTCCCACCATCAATCCCGAAAGACTGTCATAAATTTTCGACTGTGAATCAAGAAGCAATGCATGGTCGTAGCCAACTTTAAAATTCAGATTTTTGGTGGGAACAAAAGAAACGTAAACATCTACAGGTTGCGTTTGTAAACTCTGATTGGTTAACGGAACCACCAAAAAATCGGAACTGATACCCAAAGCAAATTTGGGAGTTTTAGTTTGTGCGAATAATGCACCCACAAGCAACATTAGAGCAAATAATAAACATGATTTTTTCATACTGTAACACTATAATTTATTAAACATTGTTTTGTTATCCGGTCAATCAGCCTAAAAGCCAATCATACGAATAATGACTATTTTAAGAAAATAATTCACTCGCTTTTATGCGTTTTTTGGCATGAAAGACAAATACTGCATAAAATTGAGTACCAACCTGATCAGAACACCTGATTTTTGTACAAATAAATATCTTTTTCAGGCTGATACTCAATAAATAAACAAACAAATAATTTATCTTTTAATTACCATCCGACCATTTTTGCTGCTACAAAAGACAGTATGGCCAAACCGGCTGCAGCACCTTGGGGACCGGCAGGAATATACACAGGTACGCCTTTAATAATAATGTAACCGCCCACAAAACTTCCTGCAACAGCCCCTACTGCATCAGCTGCAGAAACAAATGCAATCTTTTTGAGCAAAGACCATTCAGTGGGACTTTTGGCATACATAATTCCATTACTTTTTTTCTTAATAACATCATCATCATCGACAAAATCATCCCACAACAGTAAAGAACCTTTTAGAACTTCAGTTGAATTCATAAAACTCTCAAGTTCAAGATAACTCAATTCACTGTTTGTCTGCACATCTTGTTGCAAAGTGGATATCTTCTCAATTTTATCGTTTATATCAATCATACAATCATTAACGATTAAATCCACTTCATCAAAATATGGCTTAAGTAAAACAGAATTTACATGCAGAGACAAATTGATTTCTTCCTGATCAAAGTCATAAGTCGGCAAATTATCTTCAGCGGCCGGTATTTTAAACTGATTGCCCGGACTGCTTCCGGCAATTATTTCCGGTCTGACACTGGTTACTGCTTCAATAATTTCAAAAACCTGCTCCAGGTTGAAAGTGTGATTTTCACCATCATTCAAGTCCGGAGCTTTCTGCCTGGATTGCTCCTGACAAGCGGCTAACATTTCCATTAAGATGATATCATGCTGCTCCGACAACTCCTTTGCTGCAACAGATATGTTTTGGTTGGTGATTGGATTCTCATTACTTTGCACGCTGTCTTTCTTTTCGCATGCTGAAAAAAGCAGAGTGAAAAAGAATAAAGAAACAAATATTTTTTTCATATTTTTTGGTTTTAAAGGTTTAATAAAATGTTGTAAACTCACTCCGATGATTTAATTGTTTATGGGCCCATGAATAACCTCCTTTCTTTTTGAATATCTTTTTTGAATAAACTTGCTCGGACAAAAGTATCTTGTTGAAATGAAAAAATGCACGCAAAAAGTAAAAAGATGAAAATATTTTTACCTTTTGCACCAACCATGAAAACTTATTCATTGAATATTCAACAATATCATTTTTGTGATAATGAAAAGTGGTTAAATTACGAGTTACGCGGTGCGTGTTCCGGGGGTTACATTGTACAACGCAAACCGACCTCGTCCGGTGAGCCAAAAAATAAGTGAGAACAGCGTTAAGAATCGTCCTTGTTTGAGCAACGAAGTTGCGAGTTTGGACGATTTAGCTGTTCGAGCGCTAATTTTTTGAGCGAAGCGGGCGCAGTCTTGAACTTTTTTGCTTCGTTTTTTGGTTCAAGCCAAAAAATGAAGAGAAGTGATAAAGCAAAAAGAGCTGCCTCATTTTTGAGACAGCTCTTTGAAATTTAAATTTTAATCGTCTTCTTCTTTACTTGATATCAATCAATCTGCTTGGTTTAACCACAGCTTCTTTCTTTTTACCAATAGTGACGTTTAAAATTCCATCTTCATATTTTGCTGAAATTTTTTCACTGTCAGCACTGTCAGGTAAGGTGAATGAACGACTGAAAGATTGATAGCTGAACTCTCTGCAAGTGTAGCACTCATCTTCCTTTTTCGTTTCTTTTTCAACCTTGTTTTCGGATGAAATGGTCAGCAGATTGTGGTTTATTTCAATTTTAAAATCTTCTTTCTTTAAACCGGGTGCTGCCATTTGAACTTCGAAACTCTTATCGCCTTCCTTAATGTTTACTGAAGGCAAAGTTGCGTTTATTGGTGACTGATGCTGATTCGACCAATTGAAAAAATCATTATCAAAAAAACGATCGAACAAAGATGGATAACTTCTTGAAAATCTAACTAATGACATAATTTTTCCTCCTATTATTTTTAATTATACTTATTATTTTATTGTTTCTCGCCTTTCCTTTTGCAAAAGAAATGCCGTTGCAAAAACAACGGCATTTTCAATAAAAAACGAAGAAATATATGCCACATTGTCATTGGCTGGCAAAAACCTATGCCATATTGGCAGCTTTTGTGCTTTTCTTTAGAACTTAACCATAAATCCAACACCCAATATTTCTTTAAATTGCACTTTGGTCTTATCGGGAATTCCGTCATTATCTGTATCAAACAAGATATCTGCATCATAAATCAAGTGAGTATTTAGATTTACAGTGATATATTTATTCAATTGAAGGGCAATGATATTTTCCCAACTCACGTCCACATCTTGCGGCCTGTACAGATAATTAGAGAATAAATCCAACTTGGAAGTCAGCGAAACATTTTTCAACAATTCTTGAGTAAAATCATTTTTGGTAAAAGCAGCCCTGACGTAACCACCAAATTCACCTTTTAAGACTTCGCCTTTTTTAACACCAAATGCACCTTGTTTAGACAAAGTTGTGTCATTAACAATAGTCATTTTACCTGTTACAGGTGATAAAAACGCACTAAAGTATTTGTTCGGCTTATAATCGGCACCCACGGCACCCAGCACATAGGCAGGCGCTAACAAATTAGATATCTTAACTTTAGGATCTTTTTTATAATCCCATCCCGGCGTCATTTGTGTTTTAAAATTCAGTAATGCAGCATAATACCACTTTTCTGAGGCTTTACGACCAAATTTTGAAAGCAAATCAAAGCGGTCATCTGTCTTCAAAAAAGGTGTTTTCGCACCTTGCTGCAAAACACCGTAACCAACGTCCAAACTGTTGTCCCAAGAAATATTGCCTTTACCATAATTAGCATAAAGGCTTGCCAAACCATTTATTCCAAATGAATTTTGTCCTCCTGCTGCCCAATTTGTTAAAGATGTTTGGGAAACATTCAAACTAAAAACGGCTCCTGTATTCCAACCTTTTTCCTCAGCAGTAGTTTGTTTACGCAAATCCTTCTCACCTTCAACCACCTGACCACACAAAATTTGGGAGGATAAAAGAAATACTGCAACTAAATAAATAACCTTTCTCATCGTTTTAAAAAAATTCTCAACTGACTTCATAAATTTCTGATTGATTAACTTTTGTAACATATAAATGTTAAATAATTGGCGTAAAAGTAAACAAACAAACTCAGACAACAAAACTCATACGGCAGCAAAACTTGTTAACCAAACATTTTTTCTTGCGTGACAAGCAAGTCTCAAGGATATAAATTATTTCCATAACACCATTTATATTATCTATTTGCAGACATATATTGAAATTCGTAAGTTTGCAGTACTTAATTGAAAGTATTATAAACATCAAATTTAAAAAACAATCTTATGAAAACATTAGATTTTATCAGGTTAGACGCCAACGCATCCAATAAAGTAGTGAATGCATTGCAACAGCTATTAGCTGACTATCATGTATTTTACGCCAACCTTCGCGGTTTGCACTGGAACATACAGGGAAAAAAATTCTTTGCTCTGCATCAAAAATTTGAAGAACTATACGACGAAGTTGCAGATCAAATTGATGAAATAGCTGAAAGAATCCTCACTTTAGGTGGTGTTCCTGCTCATAATTTGAGTGCATATCTCAAAGTAGCAAAACTTAAAGAAAGTGACTATGTTGCCGGTTCAGAACAAGCAGTAAAACTTGTATTGGACAACTTGGCTTATTTGATCGCTGCCGAAAGAGCCGTCATTGAAGTTGCAGGAAAAGCCAATGACGAAGGCACTACTGCCATAATGAGTGACTACATCAGGGATCAGGAGAAATTGGTATGGATGTATACAGCGTGGCTATCGTAAATATTAAATTAGCCCGGAGTGTTGCTCTAGGTTTAACAAATCCTGAGGAGCTGTTTCAAAATGAAACGGCTCTTTTTTCGGCTCATCGGACGAGATCGAATGCACCATCCTAAACACTACCATTTATTCCGTCTTGGCAACTTGCTTGAATGCCCGACCTAAATGATTGATTATATCGTTTGCCGTCAACGACTCTTCCGATTCTGATTCCAAAGCTATATCGGCAGCCATTCCATGTAGAAATACTCCTAATTTTGCAGCTACTTCCGGTTCATATCCTTGTGCCAGCAGAGAACCTATCATACCGGTCAATACATCACCAGTGCCGCCTGTAGCCATGCCCGGGTTTCCGGTACTGTTGAAACAGATATTTCCATCCGGAGTCACAATCCGGGTATATCTACCCTTCAATACAATGATTAGGTGGTATTTGCAGGCCATTTCCACGGCTGATCCTATGGCGGCAAAAGAATCCTGCACAGGTTTTCCAAGCAATCTCTCAAACTCTTTGGGATGAGGAGTCAAAATACTATTCCGGGGAAGGTGTTTCAGCATCTCCCTATGTTCTGAAATAATGTTGAGAGCATCGGCATCAAATACACAAGGTTTATTGTAATTATTAAGTAAATCGGTCAAAACCTGCACACTCAAATTCCCCGCACCTAATCCCGGACCAACAGCAACCGCATCATATTTTTTTTCTGCAAACCCTTTTGCCAAACAATCACCGGAACGACACGATAAGTAAATGGCTTCCGATACGGCCGTTTGTACAATTACCCGATTGCACTCCGGGCTACATACTGTCAACAATCCAAGTCCGGATTTAACAGCTGATTTTGCTGCAAGGACCGCCGCACCTGCCATTCCTTCGCTTCCGGCAACCAAAGCCAAATGACCGTAAGTGCCTTTGTGCGAAAATTTTTTTCGTTTTCTAAGTATAGAAATAAGATCTGATCTATCCAGATAATGATAATTGGTGTCCGTATTTTCAATACCTTGCGGATGTAAGCCTATATCCAACACAGACCAATCACCCACAATACTTTCATTTTCCCGAAAGAAAAACGCCAGTTTTGGAAACTGAAAGCTCAAGGTATGATCAGCTTTCACAACAGGCGTCTCACCACAATGGCAACCTTCGGCAAAGAGTCCTGAAGGAATATCAATGGCAATAACAGTGTTTTTTGTCTTATTGATAAAGTCAATCACATCAGCATAAATACCTGTAAGCGGTCGATTTAATCCTGAACCAAAAAGACCATCAATAATTATAGTGTCTTCATGAATTTCGGGTTCAGCAAAAGTATACTTATGCTCGGTCAACAGATGCGGATATTGCTGTATCAATCTATTCTTATTGGTTATGCAATCTTCAGAAAAATTATCTGCACCAAACAAATGGATTTGCACCTCATAAGGCAACAATTGCATTTTACGTGCAAGTGCCAAGGCATCTCCGCCATTATTGCCCGGTCCTGCAAAAATGCAAAACTTCGTTCCCGTAACCGGATACATGGAGAGGATAACTTCGAACAATGCATCGGCAGCCCGTTCCATCAAATCTATAGAGGCAATCGGTTCATGCTGAATCGTGTATTGATCAAGTTCACGAATCTTATCCGCAGCAAACAACTTCATATGATCATTATTGAATTTTACCTTTTGTTTGTCTGTTTTACAGTTTGCCGAAGTGTTTTCAGCCTAAACATCACTGATTTTACCTTTTAACATCGGCACAAAATGATAATGTCCTTCAAAAGAGGTGTGATAATCATCTTCACTGATTCTTTCTACGACTGTCATTTTTTGCAGGTAAACCCCTACCGGAACCACCATTCTACCGCCAATCGCTAATTGTTTCTTCAACTTTTCAGGTATCTCAGGAGCCGCACAAGTAATCAAAATACCGTCGTAAGGCGCGTATTGTGGCAAACCTTCAAATCCGTCTCCATGCACCAGCACAGCTTTGTCATAGCCGGTTTTTCTCAGATTCTCCCGCGCCAATAAATGCAACTTCTCAATACGTTCCATGCTATAGACTTCATATCCCAATTCGAGCAAAATGGCGGTTTGATAGCCGCTTCCGGTACCTATCTCCAACACTTTTTGTCCCCTTTGCAGATTCAACAAATTGGTTTGTGCTGCCACCGTCGTGATTTGAGAAATAGTCTGACCGGCATCAATGGGTAATGGCTTATCGCGATAAGCCTTCTCTTGCTGGTGTTCAGCAATAAACCTATGGCGTTCTACAGCTTCCATAGCAGCCATCACATCAGCACGAAAATTATTTTTCCCCGCGATACGCTCCATCACTTTTAATCTGGCTTCACGCTGATCGATATCGTCATTCATTTGCTTCTATTTTATAAGAATCTAATCTTCAGTCAACATACTTCATTGTTGCGAAAATAATTAAAATCATCAATTCTAACAAACACCACCTTGTTCGGAGTCAAACCGACTTTTTCAATTTTAAATTTCGATTTGCCTTCCATATTGAAACGAAGCAAATCGGCACTGCTGCACAAAGGCTAACTGTCTACAATTATGTGTCTAAAAAAAACATATAACAATCCATCCTCTGTTAAATAATAGATTGTCAATCGTTTCATCGAAAAATCAATTAAATAAATTCAATCACACAGTACGTACAAATCATCACGTGGATTAATAAGCATGATGGGTAAATCTGTCTTTTTTACCAGGTGTAGTTCTTTGGGACCAAAAACAATGTCATCTAACCCATATTCTCTTGATGCGCTGATAATCAACAGGTCGTAATTATTTTTGCATGCATACTGTAAAGCAAAACTATCGATTTTAAAACTGTCTTTGCGACCTATTTCTACATGATAAATAAGGTTGAATTTGTCCAATATTGTTGATATCTTAGCCACGTTCCCGGCTGCTTTTGTACCGTAATCCTTAGCCTGCAACAAAGTAATCTCTGAGTAACAAAATCTGCCAAAAGCTGCTGCAAATTGCGCCTTTTCTATCTCTTCAATCAAAAAATTAACGGGTACTAATACCTTTTGGGTACGCAAAACATCAAAACCATCCTTGTACATCAAATAGGGTATACGCAATTTACGACAGGCACTGAGGTGTTTTTTAATAGTACGGACTTTATTGTCAGATAGTTGTAAAAACAAAAAAGATGCTTCTTCTGCCTCACATATTTCAGTCAAATCATTTAACTGAAATGTTTGTACAGCCAAATAGTCCGGATGAATTCCAAATGTATTTAATTGCTCTGAAACAGATGTTTGTTGTATTTTTTCGTCCGATTGCGATGCACAAATTACAAAAACGCCAAATGTTTTTTTAAACTGCACGGATAAGGCATAAGCGCTTTGAATAAGTGATGCTGATGTTTTGATATTATGAACAAATGCAAGAATCATGATAACTTTTTTATTAAGGCCGATCGCAATCTGCGAATATCAGCGAGAAACTAAACCCGCTACCACGGAACCCGGAACACGTACCCCGCTATCACGGACCGCAGACCCCTATTCCTGAAAATACACCCTCTTCACCCTCCTCGACACTGAAGTTAGAATCTCGTAAGGAATAGTGTCAAGTTTTTTTGCCAAATCTGAGATGCTAATATTTTCGCCAAAAATTTCCACTACATCGCCTTCGCTGACATCCAACCCGGTCACATCCACCGCCGTCAGATCCATGGAAATATTGCCTATCACCGGCGCATATTGTCCTTGTACATAAACCTCCCCTATGCCGTTGCTTAACTTCCTGTCATAGCCGTCCGCATAACCTATGGGAAGGATGGCAATCAACTTGTCTGTTTCAACCTTGCCATTACGACTATATCCAACGGTTTCGCCGGCTTTTACCTTTTTCAATTGCAGTACAATGGTTTTAAGAGCGCAGACTTGTTGCAAATGCACATCCAGCAAAGCTGAAATACCATAATGACCGATACCTAATCTCACCATATCCAGTTGATATTCCGGAAAGCGCTCTATTCCCGCTGAATTGAGTATATGTCTGATGATAGGATGAGAGAAAGCCTTTGTAAATTGCCGGGTGCAAAAGGTAAAAATCCTCATTTGTTGATGGGTGAAATCATCCAACTGCTCATCATCTGCACCCGCCAAATGGGTAAAAACTGACTTTACCTTCACCTGGTTGCATTGTTTTAAATACTGGATCAATTCAGCCATGTCTTCAGGTTCAAAACCGAGGCGATGCATGCCTGTATCTATTTTGACATGAATGGGATAATCGGTCAAACCCAACTTGCCGGTAGCATTGACGAATGCCTTTAGCAGATTAAAGCTGTAAATCTCAGGTTCTAAATTGTTTTCAAACAATACATCGAATGTGCTTTTTTCGGGATTCATTACCACAATAGGAATATGAATGCCTGAACGACGGAGTTCTGCGCCTTCATCCGCAACTGCCACAGCCAAATAATCTGCCCGATGGTGTTGCAAAGCCTTGGCAATTTCGATGGAACCACTTCCATATCCAAAGGCTTTGACCATGCACATGATTTTGGTTCCCTCGGATAATTTTGATCTGAAATAATTCAAATTCTCAATTAATGCATTGAGATCGACTTCCAATACGGTCTCATGTGCAATTAACTCCAACCTGTGCGAAATTTTTTCAAACTCAAACTTTCTTGAGCCTTTCAGCAAAATAGCTTCGTTTCTAAAACTCAGCATCACAGCATCCTGCAGTAATTCTTCGGTTGTGGAAAAGAATTGTGCATCAATGCCGGCAAATAATTCAGCATGCTTTAAAAGTTCCTCTCCTACCCCAATAAATCTGTGAATATTCTTGGCTTTCATAAGTACGGCCACATGCTTATACAACTCATCTGACCTAAAACCGCTTTGCAAAATATCAGACAGGATAATGGTTTTGGATAATTGTTTGGACACGGCTTGCTGAGATAAAAAATCCAAAGCAATATTCAGGGCGTTTAAATCAGCGTTATAGCTATCATTAATCAACAAACACTCCCGAACCCCCTGCTTGAGTTCCAATCGCATAGCGACACTTTCTAAGTGTAACAGTCTTTGATTGATTGCTTCCGGTGTGTATTTAAAATGGTGCATAAACGTAATGCAATGCATAGCATTTTCAACCGATGCGTCATCCGTAAAAGGTATGCAAAAAGTAAATTTTACATTTTGCCATTGAACCAATAAATTAGTTTTACCATTTACTTTTTGCGCTTCAATCAATTGCACATAATTATCTGGTGACTTCCCCCAACTCAACAAGGTACCTTTCGTTTTAATACGGGTCATTTCAGCATGAAGCACAGGGTTATCACTGCAATAAATGATATATTTGGAATGCGTAAACAATTGTAGTTTTTCTCTTATTTTTTCAGGATAATCGGAGAAATTTTCCTGATGTGCATCTCCTATGTTGGTAAAGATACCGATGGTAGGACGAACGATACGTTCCAAGCGCTCCATCTCGCCCGGTTTGGAGATACCCGCTTCAAAAACAGCCAATTCCGTATCACTCTTCAGTTGCCAAACCGATAAAGGAACGCCAATCTGGGAGTTGTAACTACGAGGTGAGCGCACCATTTCAAAATCTTCATGAAGCAATTGAAAGAGCCATTCTTTGACAATGGTTTTGCCGTTGCTGCCTGTTATGCCTACAACCGGTATGTCAAAAACAGATCGATGGGCCGTAGCAATTTGTTGCAGAGCCTCCAAGGTATCTTTAACTTGTAAGAAAAAAGCATCCCGCATGGTCTTAAATTCGGGACGCAACTCACTGATAACAAAGAAGCGTACACCTTGACGGTACAAATCCTGAATATACCGGTGCCCATTGTTTCTCTGACTAACAAGTGCAAAAAACAGACTTTTGGCCGGAAATGTCAACGAACGACTGTCAGTTAACAACCAGTTAATCTCGATATCTTTAGGAATATCCGCTTTAGAGCCAATGATATGGGCAATTTTCACGAGTTGCACTACTACTAAATACTTAATTTATAATTGGATGTTGATGGCTGACACGTGTTCTTCTTTCAGAAAAATCGAAGCCATACTTGCAAACTTTTCAACTGTTTCTGTTGTATAATAGACAACAGATCCTTTGGTAGTACATTTTACCCGCATCTCCGGATGGTTGTCCAGGTAAGTCCCTAAACTTTTAGCCACTATTTCACCTTGCGTTATAACCCGGATATGCTTGGGCAAAAACTTTAAAATAGTAGGCAGAATGAGCGGATAATGAGTACATCCCAGGATAATTGTGTCGATTTCAGCATCTATGCTCAATAAATTATCTATGTGTTGCCTGACAAAATAATCTGCACCCGGCGACAAATGTTCATTGTTTTCGATCAGCGGGACCCACATCGGACAAGCCTCTGATGTTAGCCGGATATCCGGAAAGAGCTTTTGAATTTCCAACAAATAAGAATCTGACTTCACGGTACCAGGTGTAGCAAACATCCCCACATGCTTGGTTACAGTGACCTGATCCAACACCTCCACAGTAGGTCGAATTACGCCCAACACACGTCTTCCTTTATTAATCAGAGGCAAATCTTGTTGTTGTATAGATCTTAATGCTTTTGCTGAAGAGGTATTACAACCCAGTATCACCAGATGACAGCCCATATCAAATAGTTTTTTCACGGACTCCAAAGTATATTGATAGACCACGTCAAAAGACCGTGTACCATAAGGTGTACGTGCATTATCACCCAAATAGATATAATCGTATTCAGGAAGTTCATTTCTGATCTTTTCCAAAATTGTCAAACCACCATAGCCTGAATCAAAAACCCCTATCGGTCCCGGAACAATGCTCATATCCTTGTTAGCCATTTAATTGCGTTTATCAAGTCCCCACATCAATTTACTCCTCAAAGAATCAAAAAAAGTATGATTCAATTGTTTGACTACCCTAATCTTATACTCAGCCTTAGAAATTCTGATTTTTTTATCCTGCTCCAACACCATTGTCCGTCCGTCTAAAGTTAGCTGATAATTACCGCTTCTGCTTCGCACCTCCAAATCAATTTTCCAGTCGTCGGGAATGACTAACGGACGCACCGTAAGGCTATGTGAGGCTACAGGAGTGAGTATAATATTCTGCGTCTGCGGAACCAACAAGGGTCCTCCCGCACTCATGGAGTAGGCCGTTGATCCGGTCGGAGTAGACACAATTAAACCATCTGAGTGATACGCATGTACAGCTTCATCATTTAAATAAGTAATGACATTGATCATGGATGCACTTTCTTGTTTTAGTACTGCCACATCATTCAGCACATAGGGATAATCTATCTTGCTGCCATCCGAAACTTCTACTTTCAACAAGGTACGCTCCTCATAACTGATTTGACGATGTTTAATCGCATCCAAGGCTTTTTCTATTTCATCCACAGAAACATCAGTCAAAAAACCCAAACGACCTGTATTGATTCCCATGATTGGTATATTTTTAGAACCAATGCGCGCCGCCGTGTTTAAAAAAGTGCCGTCACCGCCAACACTTAACGAAAAATCGGCCTGAAAATCATCGTTATCAATTGTATGTTTCAAATTTGAGGGTGGAACGGATTTTTTTTGATAATATGCAAGCAACTGATGATCAACTATTAACTGCACATCTGTGTAGTTAAAATAGCTGAAAATCGTATCCAAAATATCCAGTACTGTAGGAGAAAATGTGTTTCCAAAAATGGCTATAGTCATATTTTTTTTGTTCGCTTATTTCGTTTATTTTTGTAGGCTGAATAAAAGAAATAAATCCACTACAAAGGAAATATTTTATTGTTGATTTTGCAAATCTTTAGTCCTCATGACAAAACTAAGTGTAAACATAAATAAAATCGCCACCATTCGCAATGCAAGGGGAGGTAATATACCCGATGTACTTCAAGTTGCAGTTGATTGCGAACGATTTGGGGCACAAGGCATCACTGTTCATCCGCGACCGGATGAGCGACACATCAGGTATCAGGATGTACTGGATTTAAGACCACTAATTACGACCGAATTCAATATAGAAGGCTATCCCACAGATCGATTCATCTCTTTGGTGAAGTCCGTTAAGCCTCATCAGGTTACTTTAGTTCCGGATCCTCCCGAAGCATTGACCTCCAACGCAGGATGGGACGCAATCAAGCATCAGGATTTCTTACGGGAAGTAATTGCTGAATTCAAGCAGGCAGGCATTCGGGTATCTGTTTTTATTGACACCGACTGCAGCAATATTGAAGCAGCGGCAAAAACCGGAACTGACCGGGTAGAATTATATACAGAACCTTACGCTGCCGGCTATTTGATTAACAGAGAAAAAGCAATAGCACCCTTTATCAAAGCTGCTCAATGTGTCAAAGATATAGGGTTGGGCTTAAATGCCGGTCACGATTTGAGTTTAATCAACTTGCAGTATTTATCTGATAATATTCCGTGGATTGATGAAGTGTCAATCGGACATGCACTGATTTCGGATGCCCTGTATTACGGATTAGAAGAAACCATAAAAAAATATAAAGATCAACTAAAATAACATTTATTTAAGAAAATGAATCAGCTCATGTTTATACTGCTACAGGCAGATTTAATTGATGAAACCGTACAAGCCGCAAGTGCTCCGGCTAAGATGAATCTTTGGACAATGGCTACTTACGGCGGACCTATTATGATTATTTTGGCTATCATGCTTGTCATTGCCATCTATATGTTTATTGAGCGTTTGGTCACGCTGAAACAAGCATTGGAAGAAGACAAATCTTTTATGAACAGGATTAGAGACTATATCCATGACGGTAAAATCGAGGCAGCTCAAAAACTTTGCAAGGACACAAACAATCCAATATCCAGAATGATAGAAAAAGGCATCAGCAGACTGGGGCGTCCGATGAGTGACGTACTCGTCGCCATCGAAAACATCGGTAGCCTGGAAGTTGCCAATCTGGAAAAAGGCTTGGTAATTATGGCTTCTATAGCCGGTGGTGCACCCATGTTAGGGTTCCTTGGTACTGTTACAGGAATGGTGACTACTTTTTATAATTTGTCACTGAATAATACCGGAACAATTCAGTTGTCAGATTTGTCGGTAGGTATGTATCAGGCCATGGTTACAACCATTGCCGGGTTGATAGTTGGAATTATTGCGTATTTTGGTTATAATTATTTGGTTTCTCGCGTTGATTCAGTGGTTCGTAGGTTAGAAGCCAGAAGTATAGAATTTCTCGATTTATTAAATGAACCAGCGTAACAAATTAAAATTAAAGGAATAAAACGATGGCCATCAAAAAAAATTTAAAAGCTGAAGCCGGTTTTTCCATGTCGTCCATGACAGATATAATATTTCTATTGCTTCTGTTTTTCATCATAGCTTCCACCATGTCATCGCCTAACGACATCAAACTTAACCTACCACAGAGCAGGTCAACCACCTCTACAAGATCCGTGGTAGCTAAGGTATCGATAGATGGAAACGGGCGGTTCTTCGTTGCCAAAGGAACAGAAAAACCAACACAGATAGCTCCGGAAATGTTAGAGTCATATATTTTAGATTTGGTTGCACAAGATTCCACAACATATATTGCGCTGCATGCCGACCAACAAATTGCTTACAAAGAGGTGGTCAGGGTATTGGACATAGCTAATCAACATAAACTTAAATTAGTGGTTGCAACGAGAGCATCAGAAAGATAGCAATATGCGAATTGACAAGTTTTTACATAAATTTCCCAAATCAAAATTATATGCCTGGACAGGGACTATTGTCAGTGTTATAATCATCCTGCTCATATTGTTCTTCGTGGTATTGCCCGAATTACAACATGAGGAAGATGGTGGCCTGATGATCAGTTTTGGAGACGCAGTTGAAGGTGGGGGAACAGTAGAGACAAGCGTACAACGCGTGGAACAATCATCTTCAACAACAGCACAAGAAAAGGACGAAGATGTGTTGACGCAAGAAGACGCGTCCGTTGCACTTTCTGACGCTAAGCGAAGACAAGAAGAAGCTGCCAGGACTGAAGCTGAGCGAAGATTACAAGAAGAAAGACGGGCTGCACAACAGGCTGAGGAACTGATGGGAGATTTATTCAACTCTTCTACCGGTGGGAGTGGTCGGACCACAGGCGAAACGATTGCAGGGAACCCTGTCGGCAAAGGAAATATGGATGGCAACTCCTGGACTTTAGACGGTAGAGGTTTGTTAGGTTCAATGCCGCGACCAGCCTATGGTACAAACACAGAAGGCTATTTGACAGTAGAAATACGTGTCAATGATGCCGGAGAAGTGATCAGTGCCCGGATACAAAAAGGAACCATTTCTGATAACACCATAAGAAATTCTGCCATAGAGGCAGCCAAAAAAACCAGATTTTCATCCGGTAAAGGAACAGTTACCGGAACTATTACGTATAACTTTAAACTGAATTAACCATGCGTATTTTTCTTTTTTTAGCTGAAGGTTTCGAAGAAATTGAAGCCATTGCACCTGTTGACATTTTCCGCCGTGCCGGAATTGAAGTTACAACTGTATCCATCACAGACAATTTGTTGGTAACAGGCGCTCACAACGTTGGAGTGCAAGCTGACACAGTATTTTCAAAAGCCGATTTTTCAGGTGATTATCTAATTTACCTTCCGGGGGGTATGCCGGGAACTCTAAACCTGGACAACCACAGTGGTTTGAAAAAGCTGATAGAAACACAGCTTAATAAGGGTAAAAAGGTTGCTGCCATTTGTGCCGCCCCCTCTATCCTTGGTAAAATGGGAGCTTTAAAAAACAAAGAAGCAGTTTGTTATCCGGGTTTTGAGTCTCAGTTGACAGGAGCCAGGATCCCTCAAGCGAAAATTGCAAAATCAGACAACATACTGACCGCTAAAGGTCCCGGTGTTGCCATTCCTTTTGCTTTGAAAATCGTAGAAGAATTAAAAGGGAAACAAGTTGCTGAAGAGGTTGCCGCTGCTATGATTTTATAGCATATTGGTCCAATAGTAGTTTGGCACCTGCAAAGGAGCTTATTTCATTGGCTAAAACTTTCTTTTCCACCTCAGCAATCATTTTGATAATTTCAGGATCTTGATAGAACCTGTCCCTGAGCTGCTCGTGGATGGTTTCGTACATCCAGTATTTTGCCTGTTGATTTCTGTGTGCATCAAAAAATCGATTGGTACGTGTATGCTCCACGTATCTCAGTACCATATCCCAGATAGCATCTATGCCCGTTTTTTCTAAGGCCGAGCAAGGAATCACTTCCGGCGACCAGCCTGAATCGGTAGCAGGGAAAAGACGCAAGGCATTCTGATATTGGGTTTTGGCTATTCGGGCTTTATCAACATTATTACCATCTGATTTGTTGATGGCGACGCCGTCAGCCATCTCCATGATGCCTCTTTTGATGCCCTGTAATTCATCGCCGGCACCTGCCAATTGCAACAGAAGGAAGAAATCAACCATGGAATGTACGGCGGTCTCAGACTGTCCAACCCCGACGGTTTCGACAAAGATCACATCATATCCGGCAGCTTCACAAAGAATGATGCTTTCCCGGGTTTTACGAGCCACGCCTCCCAACGAGCCAGCCGATGGCGAAGGACGGATAAAAGCATTTTCGGCAACCGAAAGCTCTTCCATCCTGGTTTTATCGCCCAATATACTTCCTTTGGAACGTTCGCTGCTTGGGTCAATGGCAAGCACAGCCAATTTATGCGATTTTTTTACCAAATACATTCCCAATGCTTCAATAAAAGTGCTCTTCCCCGCTCCGGGAACGCCCGTAATGCCCAATCGTACGGAATTGCCCGTATAAGGCAAGCAAGCCTCGACAAGCTTTTGAGCAAGCTGTTGGTGTTTGGGCAAAGCACTTTCAACCAAGGTGACAGCCTGACTAAGCACAGAGGTATCTCCTTTCAGGATACCATCCAGATATTCTTCAACCGTGAATTGACGGCGTTTGGTTTTCGGCCTCTGATATGGGTTTACAGAAGAAACACCTTCCACACCTTTATTGACCGACAAACCTTTGTAGGACGGATCATTCTCGGGATGCTTATGATGACGACGCATGCAGCAATTTATTGTGGAACAGCAGGTTTAGGGATTACATCACCTTTGATGGTCAATTGAATAGGCTTACTATCCGCATTGGTGTATACAGTAATAGTTTTGATAAAGACACCCGGGCGATTGGCCGGATTATAAGATGCAGTGATACTGCCTGTTTTCCCCGGCAACACCGGTTCTTTGGTCCAGGAAGTAGCCGTACAGCCACAAGAAGCATGTACCCTGTTAATAATCAAAGGAGCATCGCCGGTATTTTTAAATTCAAACTTTTTGGTTGCAAGTCCGTCTTGTTCTTTGATTTTTTCAAAATCATGAGTTGTTTTTTCAAAAGTCATAACCGGACTCTGTGCCAAAAGCGCAACACCCATAATAAGTCCAAAAAATAATATGCTAACTCGTTTCATGTACTGATAGTTTAATTCAAAATGAAATAGAGTCACAAAATTAGGGAAAATAATTGAAAATAGGAAAGAAGACGAAATAAATTCCTGTGAAATGAAAACTGGGAGGTAATTATTGATATGCAATATGTGATTAGTTTAGAATACCGCGTATATTGCCAGAGCAGAAAGTACATTTTGTGTTTGTGATCTTCATATCCCTACCTTTTTGAAAACGTTTCATTTAAAAAGTGTATTTTTGTGCACACTGGATTATAATTAGCTCAGGTTGGCACAACTTTAAAAAAAGAACATATAAAACATCTAAAATATGAAAGAGTTAGAAAGATTATTTGAGCAATGGCAAAATCTACAACCATTGAAACCTGAATATCAAAAGAAATTAGACAGCAAGTTAATGCTTGATTTTAATTTCAATTCCAATCATATGGAAGGCAATACTTTAAACTATGGTCAAACTAAACTGCTGTTTATCTTTGGCAAAACTTCGGGTAATGCACCTTTTAGGGATTATGAGGAGATGAAGGCACATAACGTGGGTTTGGAATTAGTAAAACGAGAGGCTGCCGATACCGAACGACCACTGACCGAAAATTTTGTGCGTGAACTAAATCGGATTATTTTGGTGGAAAACTTTCACAAACGACACGCAGACGGACAATCTACCTATGAAATCCACGTAGGTGTTTACAAAACTAGCCCAAATCACGTAATAACTTTAAGCGGAGAAACTTTCTACTATGCTACACCGGAGGAAACACCTGCCATGATGACCGATTTGATTAATTGGTATAATGAAACAGAACAATCCAAAACGCTTTCACCTGTTGAGTTGGCAGCTTTAATGCATTATAGATTTATCCGTATTCACCCGTTTGAAGATGGAAACGGACGTATTGCAAGACTGTTGGTTAATTATATTTTAATCCGTCACGGTTACCCGATGGTAATTGTGAGAAATGATGATAAAGATAACTATTTAAACATTCTAAATTTATGCGATGTTAATGTAGGACTTACACCTTCTGACGGAGCTAATGCCCAATTGGAAGATATTCAGCCTTTTGTTGATTATTTAAAAAAACTAACTGTCTGGTCGTTGAAATTGGGAATTAGAGCAGCAAAAGGAGAAAAAATTGACGAGGATACAGATTGGAAAAAATACTGATCTCAAAAGGACGACTCAATACCTCTTTTGAATTAAAAATAAAGTTAGTTGATTTTTATTTTTTATCAACTTCCCACCCATAATCTACATAATTCCAACTGAATTTTTCTTCAGCATCTACACTTACATGCAAGTAGCCTTCTTGAGTGCGATGAAATTCACCTCTCCACCATCCGCCCGAAACAGCACCGCCAGTAAGAAACCAGGTGTCTTTTACAAAAAGTTCTTCATGCAAGTGTTGATGTCCCTGAAGAATGATTTTAAGATTATAGTTGAGCAACAAATCCCACACTTCCTTGTAATTTTCGAACATATCGGTCGGGGTTATTCTTCCCTCCACGGCCGGATAATACAGTGACTGAAACGGAACATGCGTGCTTACGACAAGTGGGGTGTTTGCCCCGATCGCGCTTAAATCATTTTTCAGCCACTCGAACTGTTCGTCATTAACGAAGTATCTGTGCACAGAATCACGTTGAACACTGTTGAGTACGATAAAATGAACTCCTTTGTAATCGAATGAGTAATAGGTTTCGCCCAAATATTTTTGAAACATTTTGAATCCTGCAGGATCGGCTTGACCATTGAATGTATAAAATCTGTCGTGATTGCCGATTGTGAAATAGGCCGGTACACCACTTTTATCAACTATGGATTTGAACCTCGCGAAAAGTGAATCAGCCGTCGCCTCCTGTTCCGGCTTTAAACCATCAACATCAACGAGGTCACCGCCAAAAATAACAAAATCTACACCTCGCACCTTTGCATCAGCAAGAGCTTTCTCAAGACCTTCGTTTCCGTTTCCGCGATTGTCTTTGTTTAAATGAACATCTGTTAAGAACGCAAAAGAAAAGGCGTTTTCAGATGATTTTCCTCCAGATTGTGTACAATCCGTACAATGGCTGAAAAGAGCCATTGCTGCTAATAAAATAAATAATACAAAATTTTTATTCATTGTTATAAGTTTTATTCCCAACCGAACAATTGGGGTCCCAAATTAGGATTTAATGTTATTTGCTGAATAGGAATTGGACGGTAGTAATATTTCGGTGAAACAAAAGTACCCATATCTTCTGCCGTGACAATATTTCCTGAAGTTCCATTTTTTAAATATACCGTAGCGTCGCTATCATCAATACTCCCTGTTCTGTAGTAAATAAGCTTCACGCCTTTACTATTCACCTCCTTGTCAACATCAGCCGGAATGGATTGAGACGAAGGGATAAGAACAATATCCTCGACCCCATCACCATTGAGGTCAAATTTACCCAGTGAGGGGAAATAAATCCCTTCGGGAATTTTCTCCAGTACTTTTCCGGCACTCCATCGCATCAGGTCGTCAAATCGAAAACCCTCGAAAGCAAGCTCAACCCTGCGTTCTCTCCTTATTTCCTGCAAAATTGGAGAAATAGTACCATATTTTGCGACTGAATGCGGGTCAGCTGCAGGATTCATGTTGAAGTTAGGCATGCCGACTCTACTCCTCAATATATTTATTGTATTATCGGCAACCTCTTGTGAAAACTCATTCAGTTCTGCTTTTGCTTCGGCAAAATTAAGCAACACCTCTGCATAGCGTAATACCGGATAATCCAATTCATTGTAAATATCGGGTTCTTTGTTGTTAACAAATCCTTTTATAAGATGGTAACCTGTGAAATTTTTATTGAATTGCTGGACGTAAAGCCCTGCTCCTGAAACATAAGTTGCAGTTTGCACCAATTCCCATCCCGGATAAGCGTAAGTCTGACTAAGACGAGGATCGCGATCTTTAAATTCTTCTATAAATGTTTTCGTTTGATAGCCGGGTTGAGATGAATAGTAGGTCCCGTCTTTCATCAAGTAATTTTGTACAAGATCTTTTGCGGGTGATGGTTCATAGTTGCCAAAATTCCATTCACTGGTCCCTGCTCTAACCTCTCTTGCATCGTAAAAGGTGGCAAGAATTATTTCAGAGTTACTGCTCAAATCACCACTTCTAAAAATTGAAAGATAATCAGATTGAGGCTTGCCGGTGTTGTAAATGGTGAATTTACCGCCATCCATTACCTCTTTAGCCGCATCTCTTGCCAATTTTAAATAAGTGTCCGCCGTATTGGTAAGATTCAGTTCGGAATGATATTTTCTAAAAGTTCCTTCGTACAAAGCATCGCGCGACATATAGGTAAGAACCCCCCATTTATCTATTGCTCCGGAAGGCTGACCTGTTTTTACATGCTCCGCTGCGTATTGATAATCTTCAAAAATTTTCTGAATAACGAAATCGCGCGAATCTCTTTTTTTGAATAATGATTCCTCATCGTTGGTTTCAATAACCTTATCGTACCAAGGTACATCCGAGTATCGTTTCACCTTATCCATATAAAAGCGTGCACGAAAAAAACGTGCAACTCCGGTGTAGTGAGCTTTCACATCAGGTGCTACCTGTGCCCTGTCTACATTCGCAAGAAAAAGATTGATATCTCTAAGCCTTCCCCAGGTCCAACCCGATGTCACGGTGGATGAATTCGGATTACTTGCCTTCATTATGTTTTTTATTTCAACCGCACCTGATGTTGTAGCTTGGTTATCAGTGCCGGCATCGGCTGAGTACATACCATGTCCCGGAAAGTTATACAATCTGTAAATGTACATCTTAAGATCTTCCTCCGAGTTAAAAAAACGTTCAACGCCTATTTCAGTCCTTGGTTGACGATCCATAAAATCATCATTACAACCCGTCACCAAAGCGATTAAACCCAATATATATACTATTTTTTTTATACGTTTCATTTTAATTTCTTTTTATAGTTTAGAATGTTATGTTTAAGCCAACAATGTATTGACGATTGAAGGGATAAGCGTATCCGTTTCTCGTATCTTCAGTTATAGCTTCAGGATCAAAATATCTGCTGACTTCACTCCATTCAAACAGGTTATCCGCACTGACAAATAAACGAGCCCTGCTGAGGTTTACCTTGTCTGCCAGTTTTTTTGGCAAAGAATAACCTACCGTGATATTTTTTATCCTGAGATAGGCTCCGTTCAGGAGATAAGCTGTTTGGGGTATGGCCATTCCCATGGATTGATCAATTCGGGTACCCAAATTCCTGTCGGCGAGCCATGCCTGCAAGATTGGGTATTTGGCGTCAAGATTCTGATCAGCAAGCCCCGCATCAATGTAGGCTTTGGAGTGTTTTGCCATATCTACATCACTATCTGTCTCTGCCCGATAATAATCAAAGATATGTGTTTGTCCTCCTGAATAAGGTTGTTGGTAAAAACTCCAATAGAGATAATGTAAGGGGTAATAGTCCTTTTTACCTATCCCTTGAAGGAACATTGAAAAATCTATATTGTTCCAATCAGCAGTCAAATTAAATCCATACCTAAACCTCGGACTGTTATTACCAATTATAGATAAGTCTTTCGGATCATCAAGGGTTAATCCTTTCGTTATGCGATTGTCGTTATTCAGGTCTTTATATTTCGGCCATCCCGGCACGATATCCAACGCACCCCATGGGACAATTTCAGATTGATCAAGATTCGCAATTTCATCTTCCGTGGTAAAAAGTCCATCGCTTTGCAATCCCCAAATTTCCCCAAACTCCTGGCCAACGTAATATTGAGTCAACAAATTGGTAGGATTATCAAATTTTGTTATCCAAGAGCGAGTATCTGCCAACAGAAAACGTGTAGATATATTAAGCGGTTTGCCGACAAGATTGAAACTGTCATTGTAAGAGAGTGTAATTTCCCATCCTATGGTTTTCATGTCAGCCGCATTTTCACGTGGAGCAGCCACTCCTAGCACACCAGGTAATTCTTTCCCCGGAACGAGCATCCCTTTTGTATCTCTTCTGTAGAGGTCACCTACAAAAGTGAGCTTATTGTTGAAAAAGCCAAGGTCAAGTCCTATATTTTGCGACGTAACCGTTTCCCACGTATAATTGGCCGATACGAGAGGTGGAGATGAAACGGTTAATTGCCGGCGACCATCGATAAGGTATCCGCCCAATCCGGGAGTCATGGAAGGTATATAGCCATACGCGCTTACCAACTGATTACCAAGAGACCCATATGATGCTCTCACCTTAAAATCACTTACTACTTCTCTCAACGGATCAAAGAACGGTTCCGAACCCACTCTCCACGCGAGTGAAAAAGAGGGGAAAAATCCAAAACGTTTATCTTTGGGGAAGCGGGATGATCCATCGTAGCGACCATTAAATTCCACTATATATTTATTATCGAAAATGTAGTTTAACCTATAGAACAATCCTCGTATTGCCCAATCCGTAAAACTCTCATTCACATTCATTTCGCCGGTAGCTAATGCTACTGTCGGAAGCTTTGTGGAAACAAGTCCTTTTCTTTCTGCAAGTAACCAATTATAACGGCTGTATTCCTGGTTGAACCCCAAGATAGAGGTAAACTGATGTCTGTTACTCATCCAGTTCAAGGTTCCAAAAACATCGAGCACGCTGTAAAAGTCCGCGGCGAATGTCCTGTATGCTCTGCTATTACCTTCCTCACGTACGTCATTGGGTCCAAATCCTATTAAATACTTCGTTTCAAACCAATTATAGTCTTCCACCCCTTTCACAAAGGAGTAGTTTGCATTTATTTTTAACAGTTTCTTAAACAGGTTAAGTTCACCCCCAAAAGTACTTTGAATACGGTCGTATTTCCGAAGATCTTCTCCACCATCGTTTAATCGTGCCATCAGACGTCCGGCAGCATTGTTTGCCCAGGTTCCGTCCGGGTTTAAGTCATGATCCTGGGGAGCAAGGTTATAGAACATCGCCATATCGGAACTCCAAAAATATCCGGGTTTAAGCCTTTTGGTCGAAACGTACGATGTGTTATTTGACAGGGTGAACCAGCTGCTCACATCGTAAGTACCCTTGACCCTCATGTTGTACCTTTCGTATAAGTCGTTTTCGACTATTTTAGACAAAACTCCGTTTTCACGATCGTACCCGCCTGACACATAAAAAGTTGTTTTATCCGTTTTCCCGGAAACAGCTACTTGATGAGAAGTAGAAAAGGTAATTTTATCGATAAAATAGCTTGTCCAATCTTTATTCCCCATATACTCCCATTGTGTATCATCAAGTGGATTTAAACGAACCGGATCTAATGAAGGATTGTCCGATTTTTGACGAGCCCATTCCAATCTTTCATCGCTTGCTACGTGTCCCCCACTCCAGGGCGTATTGAGAACCGCGATGTTTTTTGTTTTCAAATATATGTAGGGATCCGAACTTTTCTCAGGTAATATCGATGGCCTTTTCCAGGTAAAACTATTATTATAGTCAACTTGTATTTTATCTGAACGTCCTGTTTTAGTTGTAATAAGAATAACGCCAAATGCAGCCCTGGCTCCGTAAATAGCAGCCGATGCAGCATCTTTCAACACTGAGATACTTTCAATATCTTCAGGCAGGAGCCTGTTCAATTCATTGGCGTCAGAAGCGATGCCATCAATGAGGATAAGAGGACTACCTCCGTTAATGGAGGTCAAGCCGCGTACATTGATCCGCGCCGCTTGTCCGGGTTCTCCACTGACGAAATCAATGTTCAAGTTAGGGATCATGCCCTGTAACCCTCTGGAAATATCATTAATGGGTTTTACCTCAAGCTCTTTTGCCCCGACCTGTTCCACCGATCCGGAAAGATTGATCTTTCTTTGAATTCCGTACCCCACAACCACTACTTCGGCTAACAATTCAGAATCTTCGTGTAAGGTTACATTAAGCGTACTTTCACCATTCCATTGAATTTCCTGTGTTTGGAAACCAATGCTCGAAAACACAATGGTTGAGTTTTCTTTTACTGAAAAAGTGTAATCTCCGTCTATATCCGTTACTGTACCATTTGTTGTGCCTTTCTCAATCACATTTACCCCGATCAACGACTCACCGTTAATATCTACTACTTTTCCTCTTACCGTTTGGCCTTGTGCTTGCGAATAGGAAAAACTCATGAAAAACAAAAAGAGTAACGAGACAAAATTCTTCATTATTCGTTTACCATTCTCCATAATCATTGTTTAAAATTTAACATATACTTCTCAAATGCTCCACAAAGTAACGGGTATTATATTATGAACCGATTAAGGTTTTATGAAGGTATGTTTAATAAATTATGAAGGTATTTTTAATAAATTGTTACTTGATGTTGAATTGAAGATTGACGCTACTTAGCAGGTGTTTTTCAACAAACCAGGCTCATATTCAAACGATTATGATTTGTTTTTAGTTGCCGCGCAGAACTTTCAACGAACCATTCAATCATTCGCGTGAGAGAGATAAGAGAAAGTAGAAAAAGGACCTTTTGTCAAAGGTTCTATTGTTTTTATTCAACCCATGGATGGTAATTTGCAAGTTTTGGGGAGTCCGGATTCTGCCACCATTCAAGACAATGATGGCAGTTTCTCATTTGAACCCGGGTTGTTTCAAAGTCCTTACGCAGAAGTAACTGCAAACGGTTACTTATCTCGGCTTATAATCGAACTTCACAGCTCCTTCCGGGCTCGGAATACCAATCATGTTTGCTTTCGTAATTTTTCCGTTTTTGGTTTCGATGATAATACAGCACTGATTTCCCTTTTGCGTAAGCACGATACATCCTTTATCAATTTCCGTATAGCAATACTTGAAATAAGCTATTTCGGCACTTGGAATAGATGATACGTTTTGCAAAATGGAACTGAACTTTCTACGCAGATAGTCGATGTAATTCCACTTGCCATACATGGTACTAAAAACCCATTGCGAGTTATACTCAAAATCATCGTCCAAAATATCATAAAGATAACTTACATCGAGATTATTCCATGCCTTGGCATATTCAATAAGCAATTGTGCTTCATTCATGGCTTTGCGTTTAGTATTATTTATTTGTTATTCATTTGTCATCCATTTTATTTAAATTATCCATTAAGTCTTCTAAAACTGACTTTTCATCTTTTTCGTCGGCAGCTCTAAATCGGAGACTATAATCGGAAACTGTTTCCATAGCTGCCGCAAACTGATTTTTGGACGTATTGGCTCTGTATCTTGTACCCATAATATCAGCATCAACAAAATTATCCAGTCCGCTACCCAGAAAGATAAAATTCCAACCCATTAGCTTTTCATGTGACGAAATAATGGATCTGATTGCCGCTCCTGAATACTCTTTTGATGCATTTTCCTCTCCATCTGTAATTATTACCATCATCACCTTATTTGGTCTCTCTGCTTCCGGGATGAATTCTATTTGTTTGTCAGTCTCATGGATAGCTTTCCCAACTGCATCATAGAGTGCTGTAAAATTGTTCGGATTGTAATCTTTAAGAGTTAATTTGCGCACTTCTGAAGCAGGTTGATTATTAATTACACAATTTACCTGGTCGTTGAATTTATAGAGTGAAACGTCAATTTTTCCGTAATTCTCGTTTTTTTGTTTTTCTACAAAATTATTGAATCCACCAATTACGTCCCGTTCACTGCCTTGCATAGACCCACTTTCGTCAATCACAAAAATAATTTTTAAATAATTCTTTTCCATAACTTTTATTTTTTAAGATTAGTAATGGTACAAAGTTATGAAGTAGATGAATCGGTTTTGGGTTTTGCAAGGCTTGCAAACTATTTTATCCCGGATCTAAGGTTTATTTTTTACTGAAAGCTGACTAATTCCCGATTTAAAGTTATTTTCTTGGGCTCTCCTCTTTTGCCCGTTATGTAATAATTTTTGGCCAAATCGTCGGTTATTACTTCAAGAAATGCTGAACGGATGCGGGAGCATTTTTCATTTACAGAGTTATTTAGCGGATCAGTCATTGCCTTTATGCTTTCCATTACAGCATCAATATTCTCACGTAACGTGATATTACGGTAAATCGATAGCAGTTCATCGTGATGATTACTCAATTCCTTGAAGAGAATACCTTCAGGATGATTTAGAAAAAGCAGAAATAAACTTTTGGGAAGAGGAGACATCACAACCTCTTTCATGCCATAATCTTTAAGGAAAATACGATAATCATTGGTAATGAATAACGAACTAATTTTGTTTTTTGTTTGCTGAATTTCTTCTATTACGTCACCAATCAGTGATAACGCACCATATTCCTTCAATAATTCAAGGCGCTCACGAATTTCATCTGCAAGTCTAAAAGCTTCTGTTTCAAATTTTGTGTCTGCATCCCTTATTGTACTGATTGTACTGATTGTACTGAATAATACTGTTTCTTCATATGAAGTTACATCTTCTGCTGTTTCCTCAACAAGACTTTCAAACATCTCGTTCATGCTGATGTCGTGGAGATATTTTTTTTCATCAGAAACAACCGTTCTGAATCTCACCTGAGAGTCTTTAAGACGATCAAAACAGTCAGAAATCTTGTGAGACATGTTTTTAAAAGACTTCAGGGACGCATCTTTCTCAATTAGCGTGAAGACAGGGAGAGAATCAGGAAACTCAGTACCGGACGACAGCAATAACGCTCCCTTTATAACTTCGGTACCTTGTCTTTTGATTAAAATATCGTAAACCTGCTGAATTTCATCAGTTACGGAAACAGGTTGAACGTAAGGTCGATTGTAATGAACAATTTTCCAATATCTTTTGTCTTTAAGTAAAATAGGGAGATAATAAAAATTCAGATTTGATGAATTAAACAATTTCACCAGTTTCGAGTAATTCTTCCGGATAAATCGGTTTAATTCAGGTTGAAATTCTGTTTCAACATAGAAAACAGAATTATTATGGTTGAAAAGAGAGGCTTTCATAAAAAGATATTTCATAGGATTATGAGTAAAATAAATTTTCAGTATTGATGTGTAAAGTTTTAATTAAAAATTAAAGTTAAACTTCCATCCCAAAGAATTGATTCTGTTCTTCAATTCTGTTAAACTTACGATCAGTTCATCAAACGATGGTGGATTCTCTTCATAAATCATCTGTTCTAACATGGTTTCATAGTCCGACTTCCAAGCATCTATCACTTTTGCCGAAGGAAGCATATTGATACTTTCGGGTTGATGCAGGTTATAGTCAATGTGTCCAATCCGATTAAATTTATACCTATGTTCCACAATTGTTTGATATAGTTCAGGGTCACCAAATGCTTTTTCTGCGTAAGGTGATTGAGAAAGCTTGAAAATATCGTAAAGATGTCGGCTTAATCGATCCACTCTCATCTTTTCGGCAGGGCGCTGAAACTCCTCATGGAGTAGGAATATTTTTTCTAATAATGTGCGTTCCGGATTTACTGTAGGAACTTTGAATGCATCTTGTGCAAAATCGCTGGTTGGATAAGCTTCATCTACAAGTGATGAAATGGTTTGAAGCATAAACGGCTCTTTCAGCGAACGGCTGCCAATTTCCAATTGTATCTTTGGTGCCAAATAACCGGGCGAAGCAATAACATGTGGATAGAAAACAATGATTGTACGGTCTTTATCACTTTCAGCTTCTTCAACCAATTCTACCCTAACGTCTTGAAATCCCTTTTCTTCAAATTCCCTTTTCAAATCGGGATAAAAAACATCATCCACATATTTTCCCGATGCTTTTCTCAACCTTTCCCTCGCTTTCTTGGAAAGTTCTCCGCCAAAACCAAAATATTCTCTATCTATAGCTAAATCAATATCTTCTGAAAACCGTTCAATCAGATTATATGCTTTGCTTAACGATGTGCCACCCTTGAAAACAAGATGTTTTCCAATCTCCACCCCAAAGATGATGGATAAGGTTTGTGTAACCCACCAGTCTTTTTCCACGGCAAAAGGCAACATGTTATTCTTGCGAGCTATCTTCTCCAAGATCACTCGTCTATCGTCTTCGGGTAAATGAAAAAATTTAATCTTTGCCATTATAGTGCTTCCTGCATTATTTTCTGAATCCAAACCGGCGCCAGAGAAATATCATGTTCCAGTAATTCAGGTTTCTCTTTTTTTAATAATTCAATTAGCTTTTGCTCCTCTTCCTCTGTTACATTGTCTTTTCCAATCTCGCGTAGGGCTTGAATAGCCAAGCTGCTAATTTTACCTTTTGCCATCAGATTTTTAGGAGTTGTTTTCTTAAACTTCAGGGTTTGTTTTCCTATTTTTATGGTACGTGGCGCTCCATCTGTCAAAAAAACCAATTTCATAGGAACCTGTGTGCTTAATCCCAAAGCGTTCAGGGCATAAACCCCGGTAGGCACAATGCGGATTTTATCACGTTTTGCTATCCCCTTGGCAATCTCTTCAATGGAAGGCAACACTTCGCCGATGAATCTACTTATTTGGGGACGAACATAAATACCTTGGGCTATGCGTGTAATTCGCTTGTTTTTTTCTAAACGATGTAAACTTAAACGTACAGCTTCTGATGAACCAAGTGATTGAAAATCTTCCGGAAAAATTAATTTTCCTTTTTGAGTTTTCATTATTTTTTCAATTATCTTAGAATCAATGCTTTTCATATGTTTTACACGATAAATTTTGTAACAAATATAGCATAAATTTGTTACAAATATAACAGCAAATGTAAAAAATTTTCATAAAAATTCCAATCTGCACCTTATTGCATTTTCAATAAAGCCGTATCATGCTTAAAATCAGAATCATATATAAAATAACCTAGATCAAGCTTCTGTCACTAATATTTGTCCCAAATGCCACACCCCTGCAAAAGAAATCAACAATGTAACTATCTTTTGGGATTAAAGTTTTACATCAGTTGTAGTTTACCCTGAATTTAATCACTTTCAGTATCTTCTTTTGCTGTTACCGTACCCAAGCTAATTACATAACATGAAGTTATACACTACGACGAACAAGGGTTTGAAATGAATTGACAAAAAGACTAACAAGCCTGTAACCGTAAAATTCGGACAAATTTGTTTTATCTAAAGTAGATGAAAATAGATAAATTACTAATTTAAATCGCCGTCGCCACTAACTCATCATTCCACATGGTAATATTTCCTGCTTCCAGCCACTCTTTTTCAAATTCGGGCTTAATTATAACAGGCATACGTTTTTTGGTGTTGTGAACAAATGACATTAGTTCATTGGCTTCTGTTGTAATGATTGAAAAAGTAGGTATTAGTTCGCCAATAGATTGATCTTCCCAGACTGACCAAATTCCTGCAAATGCATACAACAAATCATTTTCAAAATGCACTAAATATTTTTGTTTGTTTTTGCCTTTTTCGTCTAACCAACGCCATTCAATAAAGCCATCAGAAGGAATTAAACATCTTCGGTTTACACTATCCCTAAAAGAAGGTTTCTCAGATAAAGTTTCAATTCGTGCATTCAATGTGTTTTTCTGAAAACTCTTATCTTTTGCCCATTTCGGTAACAACCCCCATTCAAAAAATTGAATACTGTTGGGTTTGGAGTTCGTGATTACAGGCATTTTTGGATAAGTAAAACCGTTGTATATCGGGTCTGGAGCATCAAAAAAAACAGGCTGTTGCTTATGAATAATTCCAGCTCCAAAGCGTTCCTCCAAAGCATTAGCACTTTTGTTTAACCTATAAGTAAAACACATAATTTTAAAAAATATTCACTCCTTATACTTTAACAGATAATACTTCATTGATATTCGTTGTATAATGTGGCGAGAGTTTTTCTTGCTTCATCCGCCAAGTCCTTCCGGGAGCTTGCGCTCCTAGCCGTAATAAATCATGTCCATACTTTCGGTTTAATTTATCCATCGCATTCATTATAGGAATATGTTTCGTATTTCTATTTTGAAACAAATTTAATTGTTGATTGCTTTCGGGGGTAAAATCCATCACAAGAACACCTGCTCGTTTATAAGCATATCCCTTTTTAAAGATTTGTTCCAATCCCATCACTGCATATTCAGCTAACTCAAAAGTTGAATTGGTCGCAAATGGCAACTTTATACAAATTGAATTGGAGTATTGCGGCAAATCTTCCCTGTAAAAATTGGTTGCAATGAATACCTGAATGGAATTGCAACATGAGCCTTGCTTTCGTAGTTTTTCAGCACATTTCGTAGCAAAAGTTACGATTCGTTCTTTAATATCCTCGTACTTTTCAGTGTTATAATCGAATGTTCGGGTCGTAGCAATATTTTTCTTGTCCTTGATGTCCTCCATCATGATGGAAGGAATACCTTGTAGATCATATTTCAAACGTAATCCGACAATCGACATGTGAGTTTTCACCCAATCGTCATTCATACAAGTAAATTGATAGGCATTCTTTATGTTTTTAGCTAAAAGTCTTTTTGTGTATTGTCTCCCAATACCCCAGACATCACCGATTTCAAGCCATTTCAATGCCTTGATCCTTAAATTTTCACTATCGATCACATGAACACCCCCTGTCTGTTTTAGATATTTTTTCGCTATTCTTGTAGCTATTTTACACAGTGCCTTTGTCGGTGCAATACCAATGCTTATGGGTAATCCTGTCCATTTAAAAACACGTTCTTTCATCTTCAAGCCGTATGCTTTTAAATCAAAATCGAAACCGGACAAATCCAAAAAGCACTCATCAATACTATAAACCTCCTGCACGGGACTAAATGTGCCTAAAATACTCATTACCCGATTGCTCATATCACCATAAAGCGGGAAGTTTGCAGAGAATACATGAACATGGTTTTTTTCTATAATTTCTTTGTATTTAAAAGCAGGTGCCCCCATCGGGATTCCTAATGCTTTTGCCTCACTTGATCGCGCAATGGCACATCCATCATTGTTGGACAGCACAACGACAGGCTTTCCGTTTAACGCAGGATTAAAAACGCGTTCACACGAAGCGTAGAAATTATTACAGTCGATATGGGCAAACATTTATTTATGATTTTTAATTGAGTATGAAACTACACCCCAAATGATTGAATTATCGTATTCGCTTATTTCAATAAGAGGATATTCACTATTGGAAGGTATTAAAAAACATTTATCATCCTTATACCGTATTCTTTTTAGTGTAAATTCACCTTCTACAAAACAGAGCGCAATACGATTATCATCCCATTCCAAACTTTTGTCAATGATAAGCAAATCGCCGTCACAGAAATCGGGTTCCATCGAGTTACCAATAACTTTTACATAATAAGTTGAAAGAGGATTTTGAATCAGTATTTTATTCAAGTCAATTCTTTCATCACTAAAATCCTCGGCAGGGCTTGGAAAACCTGCTCGTACTTTCCCAAAATAAGGCAACTCCAGTTTAGTATCTATTCCGGCGGTAAAAAACTCAAATTGTTTTGTTTGAAATATTTTTTTCATCATCGAACCATAGAAATTTATTTTGTAAAGATATACAATGAATTCAAATTTTAGAGTCTCAAAATCAAATTATTTATAAACAAATAACGGCGATAGAATCTTGTTTATTAGACAATTATAAAAATGTGATTTTTGAGTGGACGAAGTCAGGAGAAGGTACTGACCGTAATTAAATTCAGGCGTAAGCCAACCGATTATAAGTTAAATATTTATCATACTATTAGGCATATTCAATAGATTAAGAAAACGACCATCCCAAAGTCTTATTCTTCTGTCTTGATTTGACTTTCTTTTGCTATTTCTATTGATTTTTGCAATTTGTCCGCAAACCATTGTTTATCAGGTAATTGTGTAAGATATTGTGCCACTTTTATATTTTCATCTCCTAACAAAAGTAATTCTATATGTTCAGTATTCCCTTCACTACATAGCAATAAGCCAATAGGTGTGTTTTCATTTGGTTGTTGATCATATTTTTGCAAATAACGCAGGTAAAGTTCCATTTGGGCTTTGTATTTGGGTTTGAATTTACCCAATTTTAAATCAATTGCTATCAATCTGTTTAGTTTTCGATGATAAAACAATCTTTTGGTTTTATCTTTAATGGTAACTAATTCAACAAAATGGCTCCATGTTAATGTTTGCGACAGTGTCGCAAACATTTCACTGTCATACTCACTTGCAACTTTTATCATTCTGGTAAGTGCAGAATAGCTATATCCTTTCCCGAAACTTTTTGTTAACTCTTGCGACAGTGTCGCAAGAATCTTTTTCCCATAATCTGAATAGATTTCGTATTTTATTTCAGAAATAATATAGTTACCAATAGACCAATTCAAGTTGTTTAGCGTATTGTTTACATAAATAGCTACTTGTTGCTTTGTGTGATTTATCAACTTCTCTATGCCAAGAAAAAGTTTTTGGGTAGAGTTGTTTGTATTTTCAATGTTGGCCATAGTTATTAAGATTAAGTTGATTGGCAGAAATAGTTATCAGAACGACAAACTCGAAAAATAACAAGTTGGTTTTTCTATAATATGCTAAATTCCATTAGTAAACGCAATTTTTTGCGGGGGAAAATTGAATATATGGCACATCTAACCAAGGAACAAAGGTACGTAATTTCCGCTTTACGGAAAAGAGGCTTAAAACAAAAAAGGACGTTTCCCACCGAGCGATGACTATCATTAAACAGTCCAAACTCTCTACGTCCAAAACGAGTGGGGCAATCCTTTCGGAAACAAGAGTATCAAATCTATTTGAAAGTAGCAATTTTTTTGCTAAAAACGGACATAAATACAAGCAGAACAACCTAAACTGTATTCATATACGAAGTAACAAAAATAGAGTTGCTTGATGGAAACCTGCTGAATGACAAAGCCACTCGCACCCGAAAAAGCAACTCTATGGTGAAGCTCAATAGTCCTAACTCCGAAATCGGAGGTTTAAGTATTGAGGCTGCAAATTGATTTAAATAGGAGAAGGGAAACTGTTTGATTCACTAATCAGAACAACTCCCGGTTTTAATCAAACAGCATCCCTTCATGGTTTTACACCAACGGGGGACGCACCTATTCCGTCTTATACCACGAACAAAGATAGCAAACTACTTTCAATCTTACATTCCTACCCTGCAGAAAAAGCACCTGAAACCACGTACTCCCTTTCAGAGAAAGAATATCAACCAACAGCCATTTCAGATGCTAATGGTGCAAAGGTACTACAAAATTCAGAAATTCACTTTGCGTTAGCGGAGTTTTCTAAATATTGTGAATATATCAATTTGTTTTTATCAAAAATTTCTTCGGGGATATCCTCTTTTTTTATACTGCTCAAAGCATCATTCCTTTCATCATTGCTTAATGAATTTGGAAAAGCTACAGCAATTGAAGTTTTAACTGCTGTCAATCTTTCTCTTATTTCATTCTCTTTTTCGTTACGCAACTCTTTGTCTGCTAATGCAAATAAATCTTTTGCTAAGTTTTCAGAAATAGTTGAGTCCAAAATATATCTTACCGTTCCAACAATACAGAAACCTCGCCAACGAACATCATTTAAAAGCAATCTAAATATAATATTGATTTCGGGTTCAATGCTTTGATTATTCCACTCTGCGCATCTTTTTATTATATAAACATCCTTATCTAACGAGGTAAGTCTATCATCAAAATCATCTTTTTCCTGATATCTTCCATTGCCTAAATACTCTATTCTATCATCAAAAAAAGCATAAAACCGCCTCATTTCTTTGCCAAAATCTTCAAGGAAATTTGCTAAATCTATAAAGGTTGTTGTCAGAGAAAGCTTAAACCTTGTATACCCCGATGCTTCAAACACATAAGAAGGAAACTCAATGATAAACTCAATCTCATTTTCCCAAAGAGGAATAAATTGATTCATTGCTTCTGAATAAGGTATGTCAATAGTTTCACCGTTTTCATTTTCAGTTTTTACCGTTTTATCTTTCCATGCATTTTCTTTTTCTTCCCGTTTGTCTTCCCAAGTAATTGTTTTAAAACACCATTCGGGTGCTTCAAGAGTTTGAATGACTCTTCCCTTTTTTGTCTTTAGAATGTCAATGAAAAAAATATGTAGCCAATCCATGTCATCCCAACAATCACTAACTATAAATTTTCCATTTTCCACACAAGGAGTTGGTTTGTAAATAATATCAGGATTGATAAAAGGCATTCCATTCAACTTAATTCCGAATAAATATTCAATTTCATTCCATTCATTTAAGTTGTAATAAGCGAATTCAAGTTCAAAATCTTGTGCTTTTAGAGTTGCCATTGTTGCATTTTTTGGGTTGATTAGTTGTTTTGGTTATCGCCTAATGTTAGCCGATATTGGTAGCTGTAATTCATGAATTTTCTCTCAAAAATTTTAAAATTTTTCCAAGCAAATCTTTTTCTTCAGATCGTTTTTGTTTGTATTCATCTGCTAACGAAGCAATGTCATCACATAAAATTAATCGGTCAAGTACTGCATTTACAAGTGCTTCGTCTTTTAGATTATCTTTGTTTTCAAGCAGCATTAAATAACCGGCCAATGCACGTTTTTTATCACCTAATTTTTCCAAACACCTTGAAGTCCAATAATACAGTTCGTTAATATCATTAACTCCGTTGTCAATAGAATGAATGCTGCATTGTCGAAAAATTTGATATGCATCACTAAAACAACCTTCCATAAATCGTAGTCTGCCATATTTGAGCAACATTTCGTATTTTAATTCCTTTGTCTCGCCTTTCAGCTTTATTTCGTCTAATGTGTGCCGAAGTGACCAACCAATTTCATCAAAGGTGGATTCGAATGTTAGTTTCTTTGCCATATGAGTCTAAATTTTACAAGAAATAAAACTTTGTTTGTAATGCCGAAAACGAATATAACAACCAAATGCTTACCCAGCGTTTTTACGGTGCTGTATCAATAGATGGCATGATTTATCGTACAAAAACAACTATAAAAGAAAAACGAACTTTAGAGAATAAACCTTACACCTATAAAGTAACAAAGGTCAATTTAGTTATAAGTGGCTCTAACACGAGCAATGCACTAACTAAACCAACCCTTGAACTCGCAAAGTTACTAAAAGGAATTGAAAAATCCTACGATAAAGGAAAAATCAACTATCTAGAAAAACAAAGATTAAACTAATCATAAGTGGCTCTCCAACGAGCAATGCACTGAAAAGTTTAACCTCTGTAGAAACCGCAAAGCTATTACAAAATTTGAACAAACCAAAAGAAAATCTTTTTGAAGCTAAATTTCTGATTTACAATAAACAGGGATATTTACATTAATGGGGATCATATATGAAGTTAACTGTACTTTAGAGAGATTATATATATTTTTTGAAACAAAACTGCAAATTGGCTTTTAAAAAATTGACCAAGAAGATAATTACTTTTTAATTGACGAAGAAGGTAATCTTTTAGACCGTGTTGCTCCGAGTGAGATGTATAAATATGGATTTACCGAAAAACAGGCATTGCGCAGTAAATTATGGACAGGCAAATTGCTTTATTCAGCCACAGAACTCGGCATTTCCGGTCAAATACCCTCTGGACAATCTACCTATACAGAATCCGGTGCGTCCTTAGACAACAAAGGTATAAATAGCATTTCAATTGAACAAGAAAGAGAAGAATTTTTTGCATCTCTTCCGAGAGTTGAAAAACATATCTCCAACTTAGAAAAGAAACTCCAAAAGGAAGAAGCCAAACTCGAAGAAAACCCGCTTGACATTGCACAGAATAAGGCAGTATTAGAACTGAAAGCCGAAATGGAGGCTTATTCTAACTATGTGAATCAGGTTAAAGAACAGCCTGTTGAAACAATAGAATCTGAACAAGAAATTGAGAAGCAAGCTGTTTTAAGTTCGGAGATACAGCCTGTAGGAGAAGGTGCGTTCGGTAAGATATATGACCAATTTAAGGGAAAACCTAACGAGGCTATTAAATTCTTAATAGAACAACAGAGTGGCGAAGCTATTGGTGCTTTACATCATCCTGATATTGGGGATATTGATTTGGTGTGGGGTAAAGAAGGTTCAGGCAAAAGCGATGGTTACGGCTTATCTAAGATAGTAAAGTATCATCCCGAAGTGGTTGAAAAACTACAAGATATACTTTCAGAAATGGAAGTGGTTAAACGAACTAAAAATCGTGTAAACTTAGAGAGTGAGAAATACCAAGCTGTTGTAAGGTTAGAATGGGATAATGTTAGAAAAAATTGGTTGTTGACTGCATTTGAAAAGAGAAATATCGTCTCTGACAGCAGGACAGACATTGTAACAGAACCCACCGAAGCAGGCAAGCAGAATGACACAGCTACTCTGCAAAACGATACTTCTGACAACAAAGGTAATACAGAAGTTTTTGAAAACCAAGAAAAAGATGAAAAATTTTTAAGCACTTCACAACCGACTGAAACGATAGAGCAACCTATTGAACAGACTCAAACTAAAACCCCCGAACAATCTGAAGCCGAATTAGCCAACAAGGAAGCATATCAGGCAAGAAGAAAAGCATTGCTCGATGAGGTTGATAGACTTTCTGAATTGTTTAATACTCCCGTAATAATCCACGAAAGCATTGAAGCGGAAGTACACCCGGACTATATTAAAAAAGATGGAGTACGTAGTGCTGAAAACGGATACAATGACCAAATGCTTATCCATCGTTTTTATGGAGCGGTTGAGATTGATGGACAGATGTACAGGGTAAAAACCACAATAAATGAATACAAAGATGAGAGCAGAACAGCAACACCCTACTCGTACGAAGTAATAAAAATAGAGCTACTCGAAGAATCGAATAGCCCTACGGAGCTCAATAGTCCTAACTCCGAAATCGGAGGTCTGAGCATTGAGACTGCAAAGTTCCTAAAAGGAATTGAGAAATCCTACGATAAAGGAAAATATTTGTTGGATGAGAGTGAAAATGACACCCCCTTATTCCGTTTCATAGGCGAGAGAGGCGCAAGCCATTTAGAAAATGCGAATAAGGTACTTGATGAATTAAGGGTGGCAAGGGAAATGGAGACTACCACAAAAGATGCTAAAACCATCCGTCTTGTCACCGGTTGGAAACGTGGAGCAGATGGAAAATGGCGGTTTGAGCAACCCGATGAAAAGATTGTAAATATCGCTGCATTAGCTAAAAACTTAAAAAGTACTTTGGATGAATTAATAGGTGTTGAGCTAATTCAAACCTATCCAGAATTAGCTGACATAAAATCAAAAGCCGTTAAAGATAGTACGTTCATGAAAGCACCGAACGGAAACCCTACTAATCTAAACGAACGTCAATGGCTGCAAGTAAGAACACCTGAATTTAAAGAATGGTTTGGGGATACTACCGAAAATGATCCAACCCTTTTGTATTATAACAGATATATTCCCACTCCTCCCTCAAACATCCCCTGACAAATAAAAAAACACCCACAATTTGGTAGCTGTGAGTGTTCTATGATTTTTTAACGGTGCCCAGAGCCGGGATCGAACCGGCATGGAAATGAATCCATTGGTGTTTGAGACCAACGCGTCTACCAATTCCGCCATCTGGGCATTTGTTGAGGCTGCAAAGGTAATTGTTTTTTTGATTTCATCAAATCTTTGACAAAAAATCTTTGCGTTTTCCGGCAAAAATATCATAGCCGTTGAACCGGCATTCCAAAGCTCCGTTTAACAAATCTATCTTTTTAGACGGTTTCAATCCTATCTTATACAACAAACTTTCTTGCGAACTGATAATCCAGGCACTTGTGCCCGGAAATCTGTGCTTCAATACAGAACCAAGCGTTTCGTAAGTGTTGGCAAGCTCTTTAAAATCTAAACGTTCCCCATACGGCGGATTGGTTACAATCATGTTTTTACCCGCAGGTGCTTCCAACTGATCGATGGGTTGAACCGACAACTGTATGTATTTGCTTAATCCTGCACTCTTGACATTCTCGCTTGCAATTCTGATGGCTTTGCGAGAAATGTCGTATCCGAAAATTTTGTATTCAAACGCTCTCTCCCCACTTTCATCCTGATACAGAACATCAAAAAGATCTTTATCAAAGTCCTTCCATTTTTCGAAACCAAAAGAGGAACGATAAAGTCCCGGAGGAATATTCAGGGCAATAAGTGCTGCTTCAATCAGAAAGGTGCCTGAACCGCAAAAAGGATCAATAAAATTGCACTGTCCGTCCCAACCTGCCAGCAACAACATGCCTGCTGCCAGCACCTCGCTGATGGGTGCTTCCGTTTGACCAACACGATAGCCCCGCTTGTGCAGTGATTCGCCCGAACTGTCCAAAGAAATGGTACAAGTATCGTGAGAAATATGCACATTGAACTGCAAATCAGGATTATTTAATTTCACAGACGGACGTTTGTCGTACTTCTCTCTAAACCAATCGGCAATACCGTCTTTTACCCGATAAGTAGCATATTTAGAATGGGTTATTTCTTCTGAAAAAACCGTAGCATCCACTGCAAAGCCGGTTTTGAGGTCCATATACTGCTCCCAATCGAACTTTTTGACTGCCTCATAAATTTCATCCGGTGTTTTAGCCTTAAAAGTATAAATAGGCATTAAGATGCGCAATGCCGTGCGAAGGTGCAGATTAGCCTTGTACAGCAACATCTTGTCACCTGTAAAAGCTACAGCCCTGCGTTGAATTTCAACATTATCAGCACCCAACGCAATCAATTCAGTTGCTAATACTTCCTCTAAACCCTTTAATGTTTTTGCAATATATGAATTCCCCATAACTTCCTTAACTTCCCTAACTTCTTTAAACTTCAAACTACTAACTACTAACTACCAACTACTATTCATTTTTTCTGCACCAATTTCGCTCCCGCCGGAACATCCTGATCTATCCAAATGTTTCCACCTATGACAGCACCATCGCCGACGGTAACATTGCCTAAAATAGTAGAGTTGGAGTAAATAATGACGTTATTGCCTATTTTAGGATGTCGGTCGATTCCCTTAATGGGATTACCGTTTTCGTCCAAAGGAAAACTTTTTGCCCCCAAGGTAACACCCTGATACATCTTAACATGGTCGCCAATCCTGGCCGTTTCACCTATCACCACTCCGGTACCGTGATCTATGGTGAAATAACTACCGATGGAAGCACCCGGATGGATGTCTATACCTGTTTCGGAATGAGCCATTTCACAGATAATCCTGGGGATCAGCGGTACTTCTAACTTCAGCAAAGTGTTAGCGATGCGGTAACTGCTGATGGCACGAATGCCAGGATAGCAGAAGATGACTTCACCATAACTTTTAGCAGCCGGATCGCCGTTGTAGGCAGCCACGACATCGGTATATAGTTTATCCCTGATTTCCGGTAACTGAGAAATAAAAGCAACGGACTTCTTTCTTGCCAGGCGATCGATTTCATCATAAATCCGTTCTTCAGAAGTTGATTCAAAACACAAACCGGCTTTAATCTGCGATTGCAAAAGAGATTGCAACTTGTCTATATTCACACCTATATGATACAACCTCGAATCGGCGTTGACAGCCGCATCTCCGAAATAACCCGGAAAAATGATAGACCGGATCAGATTGACCATTTCCTTCAACGTATCCTCTGAAGGCATGGGGGTATTGTGTTTTTGCTTATGGCACACCTCACTGATACTTCCGGTATCAGCAAGCTTTTGTATGACTTCCAATGTTTTTTTAGTATCCATAGTGTTGTATTAAAATTCGATTGTAAATCATCAATTTACGAATTCACCATTCGTAAGTTTGAAAAAATCATTGATTTTACGAATTGCGTTTTGCACACGTACTTCGCCAATTCCACGAATGCAAATGTAGGGCTTTTTAATTTTAATGATTTCAGATTTATACCAATTAAAAAAATGCTCCCTGTCATGTCCGTGCTCTCTGGCCAAGTCAGCCACCCAGGGAATGTCCGGTTCACATAGCAAGTACAAGTCAAAGAAACCGTCGTTTAATCTATTCTCAACAAAAGAAGGAACCTCATTGTAACAGTATTCAAACCAAACCTTCGTAATGATCAGCTCCGTATCAAAAAACACAAAAGGATAAGTCCGATCTGCTTCATATTCAATTTCCTGCTCGATTTGCTTCAAAGCTATATGTTTGATATCATCAAAATGATACGACCTTGACAAACTTTCAATGTAAGTCCGCGCATACTCGGGAACCCACGGTGAATGGTAATGATCCGCCAACTGCTCCGTCAGCATAGTTTTTCCCGTTGATTCAGGTCCGATAATCGCGATTTTGTACATTTTTTATTACTTTTGTCGACAAAATTCAAATGATGCGCAAATTTACGACATTTATTCTGTTTTTGCTTGGTTTTCTGATTTTGCCCAACACGTCACCGGCACAAAATACGGATATTGTGCTGTTGAAACAGATTAACCATGCGGCACCGGGTCTGAAACCGACTTCTGTGGTGCTGACAGAATCAGCCTTATACATCAGTTTGGCTGCACCGGTTGCTATCGCAGGATATGGCCTTATACGTTCAGATCAAGATTTGCTGAAAGATGCTTTCTACATTGCCATGGCATCAGGTGTTAATGCAGTTGCTACCGATGTTCTCAAACGTATATTCAATCGTCCGCGTCCGGGCATTAGCTATCCCTACCCTGAAATAGATGCCTATAAAGATATGAAAAGCAGATCAATGCCATCCGGTCATACTTCCAGTAGTTTCGCGACGGCAACGGCACTTAGTCTGAAATATCCCAAATGGTATGTCATTGTTCCGGCTTACACATGGGCTACGGCAATAGGCTTTACGCGCATGCACCTCGGCGTTCATTATCCGTCTGACGTGTTGGCTGGTGCAGCTTTGGGGATAGGAAGTGCTTATCTGACATATAAGTTGAATGAGTGGTGGTGGGATCATTATGACATAAAAGCCTGGAGAATTGTCAAGAAAAAACAGGAAACAATTAACCTTCTTTAACCACCAATTAAAAATTGTGCTATAAAACATACAAAAAAACAGGCGCTATTACAAGAGTTTTTCGTATCTTGCCGCTCATTTTTTTTGCGACATTTTTTGACAAATATCAATAACGGAACGGACTGATTCAGTTCATCCATTCACAACAAGAAAATTTAATTTTATAAACTTATGAAACAATATCAATCAAATGAAATTAGGAACATTTCCTTGTTAGGAAGTTCCGGCTCCGGGAAAACCACTCTCGTTGAAGCTATACTCAACGAGAGTGGTGTTATAAAACGTAAGGGCACTGTCGAAGGACAAAATACAGTGTCCGATTATTTTCCTGTAGAAAAGGAATATGGTTATTCAGTTTTTTCTACCATCATTCAAACCCAATGGAACGATAAAAAACTTACTTTTATCGATTGCCCGGGGTCGGATGATTTTATTGGCGGAGTGGTTACCTCTCTGAATGTGACCGACACGGCTTTAATCTTACTGAACACTCAGTATGGAGTAGAAGTGGGTACCGGCAATCATTTTCGTTATGCTGAGAACCACAACAAACCGGTTATTTTTGTTGCCAATCATCTCGACCATGAAAAGGTTGACTTTGACCGTACTCTTGAACAGGTGAAGGATACTTTCGGTAACAAGGTCGTTGTCATTCAGTATCCCGTGAATCCAGGATTGGACTTCAACGCAATCATCGACATCCTCCAAATGAAGATGATAAAGTACAATCCGGGTGGCGGAAAGCCTGAGGTATTAGATATACCTGCCGATCAGAAAGCAAAAGCTGATGCTTTGCATGATGCTTTGATAGAGGCTGCTGCGGAGCATGATGAAGCTCTGATGGAAAAATTTTTCGATGAAGGCGTATTGACTTCAGAAGAGATTCTTGCCGGCATCCGCGCCGGTGTAGCGAGTTGCGGTATGTACCCTTTGGTGACTGTTTGTGGTTTACAAAACATGGGTGTTGGCTGCTTGATGGAATTTGTCGGCAATGTTACTCCGTCTGTGAACGAAGCACCCAAACCGGTGACCAAGAGCAATGAAGAAATTGCACCCGATGCATCAGCACCAACCAGCATTTTTGTTTTCAAAACAAGCATTGAGCCGCATATCGGTGAAGTTTCTTATTTCAAAGTGATGAGTGGTACTTTGAAAGTCGGAGATGACCTGACAAATATCAATAGAGGCAGTAGAGAGCGTATAGCGCAAATATTTGCTGTTGCCGGACAAATTTGTACCAATGTAGACATGTTGGTTGCCGGTGATATTGGTGCAACCGTGAAGCTTAAAGAAACCCGTACCGGTGACACATTAAACGTAAGAGGGTGTGAATATGACTTTAAAGCTATTGAATTCCCGGCATCCAAATATCGTCGTGCCATTAAAGCCGTTTCCGAATCGGATGATGAGAAATTAAGCGAAGTACTGACCCGAATGCGTGAAGAGGATCCGACATGGATTGTAGAACAGTCGAAAGAACTGAGACAAATGATCGTTCACGGACAAGGCGAGTTCCACCTACGTACTCTGAAATGGCGTTTGGAAAACAACGATAAAATTCCCATTGAATTTAGCGAGCCTAAAATTCCATACAGAGAAACCATTACCAAGGCAGCTCGTTCCGACTATCGTCATAAAAAACAATCGGGAGGTGCAGGACAGTTTGGAGAGGTGCACATGATCATTGAACCTTATGTTGAAGGCGCACCTGTTCCGGAGACTTATCGCTTTGGCGGACAAGAATTTAAAATTTCCGTACGCGACACCCAGGAGATTGAATTGGAATGGGGCGGCAAAATTATTTTTATCAACTCCATCGTGGGAGGATCAATTGATGCCCGCTTTTTACCCGCAATTTTGAAAGGTGTGATGGACCGCATGGAGCAAGGACCGCTGACAGGTTCTTATGCTCGTGATGTTCGTGTCATCGTTTACGACGGTAAGATGCACCCGGTTGACTCCAATGAAATTTCTTTCCGTCTTGCCGGAAGAAATGCTTTCGCTCAGGCTTTTAAAGAAGCCGGACCCAAACTATTGGAACCAATCTATGATGTGGTGGTTTTGGCTCCATCCGACAGATTGGGTGACGTGATGAGCGACATGCAAGGTCGCCGTGGTGTGATCATGGGTATGTCGAGCGAAAAAGGATTCGAAAAATTATCGGCCAAAGTACCTTTGAAAGAACTGAGCAATTATTCGACTGCTTTAAGTTCGTTGAGTGGTGGCCGCGCTTCTTTCAGCATGAAGTTCGCCAGCTATGAATTGGTTCCTATGGATATTCAGGAAAAATTACTGAAAGAATACGAGGAAACGAAGAAAGAGGAAGATTAATAATACCTCTTTTGATAACAAAGCCCAGGGGTTGTCTTAAAAGTAAAGATAGCCCCTGGGCTTTTTGTTATGTACTTTTGGTAGTGCGATGAAGTATGCGACTGAACCCGAATATCGAAAGTAACGCAGCAGTTGGGCGCTTATGAGACACCGCTTTTCCCTTGTAACCATGCATGCATGGACGCAGCCGCCTTACGCCCATCACCCATAGCCAGGATGACTGTAGCGCCGCCTCTGACTATATCGCCTCCGGCAAAGATCATGGGAATATCGGTTTGCATGGTTTCCTCATCAACAACGATGGTACCCCACTTGGTGAGTTGCAGTCCCTCTACTGAACGCGGGATCAAAGGATTGGGAGATACGCCTACACTGATGATGACTTCATCAACTTCTATAGTTTCCGTACATCCGGGCTTTTCAACGGGAGCACGGCGTCCGGAAGCATCAGGCTCACCCAATTCCATCTCTTGTACAATCATATGGGTCACACGCCCCTGTTCATTGCCAAGAAATTCAATGGGATTGCGTAAAGTCATAAAGATAATGCCCTCTTCTTTGGCATGATGTACCTCCTCTATTCGGGCAGGCATTTCCTCCTCGGAACGCCTGTAAACTATCATAGCCCGCTCGGCGCCTAAACGAAGTGCAGTACGCACTGAGTCCATTGCCGTATTACCACCGCCGATAACCGCTACCTTTTTCCCTTTAAACACAGGAGTGTCCGATTCAGGATTGGCTGCATCCATCAAATTTACACGTGTTAAATATTCATTGGAAGACATGATGCCTACTAAATTCTCTCCCTTGATATTCATAAATCGCGGCAATCCGGCACCACTACCTACAAACACACCCTGATAACCTTCTGCTTTTAAATCTTCCATGCTGATGGTCCTGCCGACGATGCAGTTGGTCATAAATTTCACTCCCATATCCCGCAGGTTATTGATTTCCACATCAATCACATAATTGGGTAAACGGAACTCGGGAATGCCGTATTTCAGTACACCGCCGATTTCGTGCAAGGCTTCAAAAACCGTAACATCATAACCAAATTTGATCATGTCGCCTGCAAAGGACAATCCGGCCGGTCCTGAACCAACCACAGCGATTTTTATTCCATTCGGCGCAGCTACTGTTGGTACAGATATATTTCCACTTTCTCTTTCGTAGTCGGCGGCAAAACGCTCCAAATGTCCGATAGCTACCGGATCTTTCCCTGTGCGTACGTGAATACATTTAGCTTCACATTGTTTTTCCTGCGGGCAAACGCGACCGCAAACAGCAGGCAATGCAGAAGTCATTTTTAAGGTTTTGGCGGCCTCAGCAAATTCACCAATTTCAATTTGTTTGATGAATTGAGGAATATAAATATTGACAGGACAACCGGTCATACAGGTAGGCTCGGGGCAATCAATACACCGCTTAGCTTCCAACACAGCCAGTTCAGGAGTAAGTCCTAAATTGACCTCTTCATTGTTTTGAGCACGGTATGCAGGATCTAATGAAGGCATCACTACACGGGGTATAGCCATGCGTTCTTTTACTTTCATAGATTGTCTCAACTCTACTCTCCAGGGTTTGGATCTTTCTTCGGAAATGTTGGGCATGATAAAAAATTTAGTCCCCTAATCTGTATCAAACATTGTTTACACCAAGGGGACAGGCTATTTATTATTATTAATTTCTTATTGGTATCAAATTAGATTCGATTACTTTTCAAAGCATCATCCTTCCTTATCCAATTTACTTAACTTCTCCATCTCTTCCCGCTCAAAATCTTTGTATCCACCTAAGCGCATCAGCATTTCATCAAAATCAACCTGATGGGCATCGAATTCAGGTCCGTCAACGCACACGAATTTCACTTTACCTCCGACTGTTACACGGCAAGCACCACACATGCCGGTACCATCAACCATGATGGTATTCAGAGAAGCTACTGTTGGAATATTGTATTTTTTAGTCAGCAAACTGACAAATTTCATCATAATGGCAGGACCTATGGTGACACACAAATCCACCTTTTCTCTGTTGAGAACTGTCTCAACACCATTGGTTACCAAGCCTTTGTTTCCATAAGAACCATCATCCGTCATCACGATAAGCTCATCAGACAACGAACGCATTTGCTCTTCCAATATAATCAACTCTTTGGTGCGCGCCGCCAGCACAGTAATTACCTTGTTGCCGGCTTTTTTAAGGGCTCTCACAATGGGCAACATGGGGGCAGTACCCACGCCACCGCAGGCACATACAACAGTTCCAAAATTCTCAATGTGTGTGGCTTTACCAAGCGGTCCGACCAAATCTGTTATGGAATCGCCAACTTCCAATTTCCCCAGCTTGGTGGACGAAACGCCGGTCATTTGGACGACCAGGGTAATGGTGCCTCTTTCAACATCTGCATCGGCAATGGTAAGCGGGATGCGCTCACCCTTCTCGCCGACACGCACGATCACAAAGTGACCGGCTTTGCGTGCTTTAGCGATCAGGGGGGCTTTAACTTCTAATCTTACAACTTTATCTGAAAAATATTCTTTGGAAATAATTTTATTCATGGATAAAAAACCAAAATTGAAGTACAAATTTATGAAAATTTTCTTTAATACTTCTCAACTTCTCCCATTTTACCCATAAATAAAATAACTCCGGTGCTTTTTTCACGAATGACAAAAATAAACGGGCGGTTGGCATAAAAGACCGGATTTTCAGGCAAAGCCATTTCTTTCATCTCTATTATGGTTACAGCTGCCGCTTCCGTACCCTTCTCGTTTACATCACAATAGGTGCTGTGAATAATTCTGGAAATCAGCAAATTGTCTTTCGACATACGCGAAAAATCCGCCTCTCCGTCGAAAGCTGATGGCATGCCCATGATTGACAAAATATTTTTTAATTCTAACTTGCTTTTTACTT
>Ga0209718_1000571_pt1 | contig 48834 bp, 49 predicted proteins | sample AD_JPNAS1_MetaG_FD_184420 | JGI IMG/M metagenome (GOLD analysis project Ga0209718, IMG submission 184420) | Active sludge microbial communities of municipal wastewater-treating anaerobic digesters from Japan - AD_JPNAS1_MetaG (SPAdes) (version 2) | ecosystem: Engineered > Bioreactor > Anaerobic...
ATCTCGAGAGCGAGCAGCATGACCAGATCGTCCAAGGCATCTACACCACCGTGGTGCAACAGGACATCGCCCGTCGCTACCGAATCAGCAACACCGAACTCTTTGACCGGGTCGTCCTCTACGTCATCGAGAACATGGGAAAGACATTCTCCGCCCTTTCGATCAGCCGCTTCCTCAAGAGTCAAGGCAGGTCGCTCTCCGTGGAGATGGTATACGACTATCTCTCCTATCTTGAGCAGGCACTCATCATCTATCGATGCAAGCGCTATGACGTGAAGGGCAAGGAGATCCTGCGCACCCAAGAGAAGTTCTACCTGTCCGACCACGCCATCGCCCATGCCATCGTAGGGTATGACCCGGATGCCATCGCATCCGTGTTGGAGAATATTGTGTTCATCGAGCTGCTCAGGCGTGGGTGGCACCCATTCGTCGCCAAACTCGGCGACAAGGAGATCGACTTCGTCGCCGAACGCTCAGACCAAAAGTGCTACATCCAGGTCTGTACCACCCTTCCTTCCAGCTCCAGCAGAGAGATTGACAACCTCAAGGCAATACAAGACAACTACCCCAAGCTGGTGCTCACCCTCGATCGAATGGCGGTCGGGAACATCGACGGCATCCGAATCGTCCACATCATCGACTTTTTGCTCACAGATTTCGTATGACAAAGAAAACCATACCCCTCTTTGTCATCCACCTCTTCGTCGGCCTCGGGGCGATGGCCGGCGGCCTTGCCGCCATCCTCAACCCCATCGACCCGCTCGGCGCTCCCCTCTCGCTCCTCTACGGATCGCCCTTCCACTCCTACCTGCTCATCGGCCTCTTTTTGTTCGCGGTCTTGGGCTTGGGCAACCTGCTCGCAGCCCTTCTCATCACTCGCTTCTCGGTGGTCGGTCCCCTTCTCTCCCTCCTCTTGGGCGTTCTGATGATGCTCTGGATCATCATCCAGTGCGTCATCATCGCTTCGATCGTGGCCCTGCATATCATCTTCTTCCTCATCGGTGCTCTGCAGGTGGTGTTGGCCTCAAGATCGCTTCATCTCAGCGGTGCCTGGAGTGACTTGTTCTACGAATTGACGCACTGAGAAGACTTCTCTTTAGACGCGAGTATTGCTATCATTGTGGTAGGAGTTTTTCTGCCATGCGTACTGTTGTCACGTTGATCTCTATCCTCTTGCTCTTGGCATTTGTGCTCATCGCATGCACAGGGAAAACCACGCCCAAGGAGGCAGTCATGCAAACACCACAAGAGGGACGCTTCATCTATGAGCCCATCGATACCGCACTTTTGTCCCCGCTCAGCGCAAGCGAGGCGTCCGTCATCATCGGCAAGGGAACCGAGCGCCCGTTCACCGGCGCCTATACCGACAGCGAGGAGGTGGGGACCTACTACTGCCGGTGGTGTGACGCTCCCCTCTACAGCTCAGAGGACAAGTTCCATTCCAACTGTGGCTGGCCGAGCTTCGATGACGAGATCCCCGGCGCTGTGGAACGCCACCGTGACGCCGACGGCATGCGCACCGAGATCGTCTGCGCCACCTGCGGTGCCCACCTCGGCCACGTCTTTGAGGGGGAGCGTTTCACCGAGAAGAACACCCGTCACTGCGTCAACTCAATCTCACTGACCTTCAAAGAAGGAGCTCCGGTGGCCACGGCGGTCTTTGCCGGTGGTTGCTTCTGGGGAGTCGAGCACCTCTTCCAGTCCCTTGATGGGGTCTACTCAGCGGTCTCCGGCTATACCGGGGGGACGACGGAGAAGCCCACCTACCAGCAGGTACTCACCCACACCACCGGCCACCTGGAGGCGGTTGAGGTCTTTTACAACCCGCTCATCATCTCCTATGAGCAGTTGGCGCGCTACTTCTTTGAGATCCACGACCCGACGCAGACTGATGGCCAGGGCCCGGATATCGGCAATCAGTACCTCTCGGCGATCTTCTACCGTAGCCGCAGCGAGTTCGATACCGCAGTCAAGCTCATCAATATCCTGGAGGAGAAGGGATACACGATCGCAACCGATCTGAGAAGCGCCGCCCCCTTCTGGAAGGCGGAGGAGTATCATCAGGACTACTATGAGAAGACGGGCGGTGTGCCGTACTGCCACACCTACACCAAACGTTTCTAGCAAGGCGGTACCAGGCCCAAGAGGCCTGGTAAGGATGAGAGGCTGCTCTCGACATTCAAGAACAAAGGCAAACCCTACTTGGTGGTGATGCGCCACCTGGGGGAGGTAGTCAGGCAGTCATCCCATGATCACGCTTGGATGACGATTCAAATGAGTTCGGTCTTCAAGGAGTGCGGAAAGAGGGTCCAAGGATATCAGAGTCGTTTATAGAGATGGCAGCGGGGTTTAGGAATTAAAACAAATCTGAATGAGTTCCAGTTCTTGATAGAACCAATGTTAATATCTCTGCTTCTATTTTGTAAATTAGAAGCCAGTCTGGTTCTATGTGACATTCTTTAAAAGCCTTTATAATCCCCGCTCAAATTATGCTCTCTATTTTTAGCAGGAAGTGGGGTCTCATTAATCAGCATATTTACAACTTCATCAAAGCGCTCTTCTTTACAGCCTCGAGATAGCATTCTCTTAAAGTCTTTCTTAAACTTGTTGGTGAATTCAAGTTTAAGCATGCAATGCCTTTTTCATCTCTTCAAAGGTATCGTAAGGACCATTTATGTTCTTACGTTCCTTTACCTCATTCAAGGTATCGATTGTTTCTTGGTTGTATCCGAGATTCACATCAAAAGGAATTCCCTTCTGGATGATAATCTGTCTCATGCACATATTGAATACAGAAGATAGATCTGTACCTAAGCTCTTAAGTATAGCAGAAGCTTCTTCCTTTGAATTTTTATCAGTTCTAAAACTGTATGTAGTATCCATACCATTTCTCCTTGATTCAAATGTAATACTAGTGATAGCAGTTGTCAATATTTTGCATTAGTACCTTGTACCATCTCTAACGCCACCAATACGGAGTAGCGCTCATTCCTCAACGTGAGTAGGTCAAGGATCCTCCTGGTCTCGAGACATCGGCTATCCAGCTTGAAACCATCGGACAGGTCCAAGAATCTTGGCTCATACACCTCAGTCAATACTTTCGCCATCACCCCCAGTACAAGCTTGTCCTCGTAGGTAGGGATTCCCAGAGGTCGAACCGACCCGTTCGTCTGGACTGGACATGTCTGTTCTTCTCACGGCCTTCCCCCGCCCCCTTCTGGAAGGCGGAGGAGTATCACCAGGACTACTATGAGAAGACAGGCGGTGTGCCGTACTGCCACACCTACACCAAGCGTTTCTAGGCAGCCTCTCTCAATAGGCTAATCAACAAAGAAGGCAGGCCATCACATCGAAGGTACTCTACCCTTTCGGGAGAACGGATGTGATGGTGCCTGCTTTCCTGCTATCATGCATCGCCATCCTCAGATGCTGGTTCTACGATATAAGTTTTGTTGGCAAGTGGACCTTTCCCTGTTATTTTTACGGTCAGCTTTGGGGCGGAATAGGAGAGGGTGAGGGTGATGTCATACTCAGGATTCTCTGGATCCTCAAAATCAATATATGTCCCAGTAATGGTATTCCCTTTTGTTGACAAGTCATCCACAGTGTATGTTTTTGGATCATCATCATTTGGCATGGAGATATCTATCCCTTCCAATTTTGAACTATCAGCATCAAGGAGGAATGAGATATAAGGCGCTTTACTTGTCCCTTCTCCCCATTCGCTAGCTAATCCACTGAAATCAAACGGTTCTATGGTATTACCAGCCTCGTTATCACACCCCACCAACAGCAATACACCCAGAACCAAAAGCAGCACTATCCCCTTTTTCCTCATGCCTACACCTCTCTCTGTCGTGATTGTTTTTCTCATTTCAGTATAGATGAGGATTCGGTAATTGCAAGCGTGAATCTGAGGCTGTGTAGTGTGTGCTTCTTCTCCCCTGGGTGCTGCGCTAGCGGGGAAGCACATCCGCGCTGATGGCGCATCGGGTGGTGACGTAGGCGCCCTTCTTCAGCGGTGTGGGCACCTGGCTCTCGCTGAAGATGAGGTCGAGGTGTCCCATCTCGGTGCCGATGGTGGCGACGATGCAGGCGCTGTCGCCAAAGCCGTGGCTACGCTTCTCCACGGCGATCACGGGGGCGGCGATGAGGAGCAGTGATTCTCCTTGGGCAAAGAGCTTCTTCTCCTCTTCTGTGATGCTCTCGTCTCGGCTCATGATGAAGTTGTACGGCAGGATCTTCTTGTCCTCGATCTGCATCTCACGCTCGGTGGCCTCCTCATAGGCGGCCCGGCTGTCGTAGATGTCGAGGGCTTGGACGAAGGCACAGACCTGCAGCTCAAGGAGGGTCTCCTCATCGAAGCGGTCCAGCGTCGCGGCATGGACGAGGGTGGCGATGAAGGCGCTCCGCTCGCTCTTGCTGGTCAAGAGCAGCGTGATGGAGAGGCTCTCTTGCTCGCCGACGCGCAAAAGCGGCTTGGCTTCCCAGATGCTGCGTCCCTGCATGTGCATATCGACGCCGACGATCTCATCATCGACGACGCGGAAGATGATGGCCAGGCCACTGTCGAGCACCTTGGTGCGATAGAACCCGCCCTGGGCGGCAACTTCGGTAGCCTCTGCATACCACTGGCGCAGTTGCGCCTCATCGATCGTGCCGTTCACCACCAAGGCATCGAGGCCGGTATTGGAAATATAGAGTGCCATATCATCCTCCAGGAGGCTACTGTAGCATAAACCACCTTGCAGGAAAACAGGGAAACTACTATCGTGTTGCCATGGAACGCCCACTCACCTTCACCCAAGGGTGCCGCGATGGCCTGCCGATCTTCATCGGCTACTTTCCCACCGCCCTTGCCTTCGGCCTCGTCTGCCGCGACCTGGGACTCCGGACCTGGCAGGCGATCCTCTTCTCCGTGAGCAACTTCGCCGGAAGCGGCCAGTTCCTCGCCGCGAGCCTCATGGGCAGCGGCGCGCTGCTCGCCGAGCTCTTCATCAGCGTGCTGCTCATCAACATGCGCTATATGTTCATGGGAGCCGAGCTCGCCCGTAAACTCGATCCAACGATCAAAGGATGGCAACGTCCCCTCATCGCCTTCGGGACCACCGACGAGGTCTTCTCTGTCGCCGTCCTCAACCCATCCCCCCTGCCCGCCCCCTATCTCTTTGGCCTCGAAGGCATCTCATACCTTGGCTGGGTCAGCGGCACCGCCACGGGCTTTCTCATCGGCATGGTCCTCCCTCCCCTGCTCCAGCTCGCCGTCGGGGTCACCCTCTACGCACTCTTCACCATCCTCTTGACCCAGCAGGTGCGCCAGAAGGGGTTGAAGGCGCTCGCCCTCGCCGCGCTCAGTGGAACCATCCACACCGTGTTGACCGTCGTCCTCTCCGTTCCGGTCGGGTGGTCATTCGTCATCTCAATGCTGAGCGCCACCTTCATCGGCGCGCTCATCATCGATGAGGAGGCCATATGATGAATCCAACCGTCGCTATCCTCATCAGTGCCCTGGCCACCATCATCACCCGCCTCCTGCCCTACTACGCCGGCTGGCTTGAACGCCTGCCGCGTTTCTTTGCCAAGAGCCTGCGCCTCCTCCCCATCGCGGCCCTCGGCCCGCTGATCTTCCCCGGCGTGTTGCTCGACTACCCCGACCGCTGGTGGGCGGGTCTTGGCGGCATCGCCATCGCCTCCCTCTTCGCCTGGCGCAAGAACGGGATGATCATCCCGATCCTGCTCTCGATCGCCACCACCTGGGCGCTGTTGGCACTGTAGGAGGCGGGCATGTTCGATGTACACCGCCACATCAGCAGCGACGGGTTCTGTGACGGGGACGCCCTCTACGCCACCAGCCGGGTAAGCGAATGGGATATTGTGCCCAAAGGAGACGCCGTGCTCTCCATCGGAGCGCTTGCCAGCGAGAAGCTGCCGGACGTCGATGTGGTCTACGATCGACTGAAGCAGAATCCAGCGCTGCAGATCGGGGAGGTCGGCCTGGACCGGCGATTCGCTGCCTTTGACAGCCAACGCTCATTCCTTGAAGATATGTTGATGATGGGCTATGCGCTTGACCGCAGCGTGAGCATCCACTGTGTACACGCCGACGGGACGCTGTTGGATCTCCTCAAGGAACACAAACGGCACCTGCCGCCCGTCCTCTGGCACGGCTGCACCGCGAGCCGGGAGAGCCGGATGCGGGCATCACGGATGGGGGTCATCATCTCCTACGGCCCGCGGGTATTTGGGAGCAAGATCGCGCGGGAGGGGGCTCTCTTGGTCGCGACCCCCTGGGCCGTGGAGAGCGACTGGGAGGGGCCGGAGGCGGACTACCTCCCATTCTGGGAGCAACACCTGACTTCCTTTGCGCTCCTTACCGGAGTGAGCAGGGAACGCATCGTGGAGAACAACCGTGCAGCACGAGCAATTCTTACGGATCAGCAGACTCCTTGGTGAGGAGCAGGTCGCCCGCCTCCATGCCAAGCGCGTGGTCCTCGTGGGCTTGGGGGCGGTGGGCGGCATGTGCCTGGAGAGCTTGGTGCGCAGCGGGGTCGGCTGGATCCGCATCGTCGACTTCGATACGGTCTCCATCACCAACATCAACCGCCAGATTTTGGCCACCCATGAGACGGTGGGAATGAGCAAGACCCGCGTGGCCGAAGAGCGTATCAAGGCCATCAACCCGGAGTGTACGGTGGAGGTGCTCCCCCTCTTCGTCAACAACGACACGGTCGCCGAGATCGTCGGCGGAGAGATCGACCTGGTCATCGACGCCATCGACTCGCTCAACCCGAAGTGCGCCCTCTTGGAGGCGGCGTACACGCGCGGCATCCCGGTCATCAGCAGCATGGGGGCGGCGCTGAGGCGCGACCCCTTCCTGGTGCGCAAAGCCGATTTGATGGAGAGCTGGGGGTGTCCGCTCGCCCGAGCGGTACGCACCAAGCTCAGGCGACGGGGCGTGGGCCGCGGCATCGAGGTGATCTTCAGCGCCGAAGAGGTGCACTATACCTACAAGAGGCCCCAGGACGAGGAGTACGCCGACTTCAATGAGCAGATCAGCGACCAGGGACGGCGGCGCAACGTGCTCGGCAGCCTTCCCACCGTCACCGCGGTCTTCGGCCAGATGCTCGCCCACCTCGCACTGACCACGCTCTTGGGCAGCGAGACCTTCGCCGGCAGGGAGGCCTACAACCCCGCTACGGGCGTGTGAAAGTCAGCGGGATGAAGTACTCGCTTCGGTGGAAGTCCGGAGCGGCCGTCATGATCTCTCCCGCCGCCAAGAAGTGTGGCTCATCGAGCTTGTCGCCGCACTTGTAGAAGTTCCCCAAGAGCTTCACATCCTCCATCCGTTCACCGCTCTCCATCAAGCCAAGGGCCACCAAATCGAGCTCGAGGTCGGCTCGCCAGCGGCTGCCTGCATTTGTATGCTCCATGACGGTGATGGTAAGCGGGATGGTATCGATGAACTCAACGGGATAGTACTGTCGCCCGTGCCGCGATTCTCCACGGGCGACGAGCATCCTTGTCGAAGCCGAGCACTCGACGTTGACGTACTCCTTCTCGCCTTCACGCATGAGGAACGCCTCGACGCAACTGTCCTCCCAGACCGCCTCGTTGTGCTGTTGTGTCATCCGCCTCAGCTGCGTCTCCTTCACCATGAACCGGATGAAGAGTTTCCCCTCCTCCCAGCGAAGGCGTACGCTCGCCTCCACCCCCTCCCACTCACCCCACAGCGGGGTAAGAACGACGGGGAGGATTACATCCATCTTGTTCTGCCCGATTCGAATCGTCTCTGCTTTCATGGCTCTGAGTATAGACAAGAGTTTCCGTCTCTCCTAGCCCTCTGAAGCAAACCGGGGGCCGTTTGCTCTTAGGGGGTATCACAGAGAAGGAGCATTGCATGAAAACCAAAGGATTCATCATCATCACCATCACCGTCCTCATCCTGGCCCTGGCCGGCTGCCAGGAGGCGAACCATGAGGCCATAGGAGGTGAAGCGAGCCTCCGCCTCCACCTCACCTCCCCGCGCTTCTCCCACCGCGCCCTCCTCCCGAGCACCGAAGCGCTCACCATCGATCACTTCGACATCGTGGCACACGGGCCGCAGAACAAGAGCGTCGAGCTCACCTCACGTGAGGACGAGGTCGTCCTCGGCAACCTCCTCATCGGCTGGTGGACCATCGAGGCCACCGCGTACAACAAGAGTGGAGTGGCGCTGGTCTCAGGCAGCGTGAAGACCCTGCTCAGCACCAAGACCACCACGGCCAACCTGGAGCTCTCCGACCTCGTGGGAAGCGGCACCCTCTCGCTCTCGGCAACGTGGGACCCTGACCAAGTAGCCGATGATGTGGCTCTCTCCGTGGCCCTCTTGGATCAGGAGATGGAGCCAGTCGCCCTCGATGCACCGGTGTTGCAAACAGCTGAAGGGACGACCACCATCTCCAAAGAGCTTCCCGCCGGCTCGTATATCCTCACCCTCAGCCTCTCCAGTCAGGGGGTAGTGGTCAGCGGAGCCACCGTGGCGCTTCGGATCATCGATGGGGTGACGAGCAGCGATACCCTTGAGTTGGTCATTGGCGATCTCTCCACCGAGTACACGGTGACGGTGACCAACAAGACCGGCCTCCCCATCCAAGGGTCGGTGGAGTGTACGCCAAAGGAGCCGAAGGCCGGCGATGAGGTGACGATGGTCTATACACCGACGAATCTCCCCGAGGGAGTGAAGAGTGAGGATTTGTCCATACACTGGTACTGCGAGGGAGAGTTCGTGCAAGAGGAGTCGGACACCTATGTGTCGATCCCATCGGCCGGCACCCACCGCTACGATGTGATCGTCAACCACCCCACCTTGGGAAGCTTGGGTTCGACCTCAATCCTCTTCGTCATGCCGCTCGGCGGCGAAGGCGGCGAGTAGCGCCTCACCCATCGCCTTGGGGCGCAGCGTGACGGCGTCGAGGGAGCCAACCTTCACACGCATGACGCAGAGGACCTCGCCGTCACGCTTCACCGTCTGGGTGAAGATCAGGGAGAAGCGCTTGATCGACTCGGCCACCGTCTCGACCACCAACAGATCGTCGAGGTAGGCGGGGCTTTGGTAGTCGGCGGTGATCGACTTGACGACGAAGACGAGGTTCAGCGACTCGAAGAGCTTGGACTCGGCCCCCTCAAGCTGATGGGAGACCGCGATCTCGCGCAGCATCTCAGTGCGGGCGTGCTCGGCGAAGTCGAGGTAGCGCGCATGGTAGACGATGCCGCCCGAGTCGGTGTCGCTGTAGTAGACGCGCTGCCGGTAGCGGTGCATCACACCACCACCGGCGCTCCATCAAAGCGCAAGGTCGCGACGTAGTCGTCGTAGGTCTGCGCACGGCGGATGAGGTCCACCGACCCGTCGCGCCGGAGCAGGTACTCGGCGCTGCGCAGCTTGGCGTTGTAGTTGAAGCCCATCGCATGGCCGTGGGCCCCAGCGTCGTGGATCACCACCACATCGCCCTTCTCCATCTTCGGCAGCATCCGGTCGATGGCGAACTTGTCGTTGTTTTCGCAGAGCGACCCAGTGACGTCGTATCGATGGTCACGCTTCTCCTTATCCTTGCCCAACACGGTGATGTGGTGATAGGAGCCGTAGAGGGCCGGGCGCATCAAATTGGCCATACTCGCATCGAGGCCGACGTACTCCTTGTACTTGCTCGTCACGTGGAGGACCCTACTGACCAGGTAGCCGTACGGGCCGGTGATGACGCGCCCACACTCAAAGAAGATCTCAAGGGGATCGAGGCCGTTGCCCTTGATCGTCTCCTCATAGAGCGCCTCCATCGCACGGCTGACTGCGGCGAGGTCCATCTTCTCATCCTCCGGCTTGTACGGAATCCCGATCCCACCGCCCATGTCGATGAAGTCGATGCGTACGCCCGCCTCCTCCTTGATCCTCACGCAGAGGTCGAAGAGCATCCGGGCCGTCTCGACGATGTAGGAGCCGTCGAGCTCGTTGCTCGCCACCATGGTGTGGAGACCGAAGCGCTCCGCTCCCCTCGCCTTCGCAGCCTTGTAGCAGTCGATGATCTGAGAGGAGGTCACCCCATACTTCGCCTCGACGGGGTTCCCGATGATGGCGTTGCCGGTCCTCTCCGGCCCGGGGTTGTAGCGGAAGCTGATGGTCTTGGGGAAGGTCCCGATCGCCTCCTCGAGGGCGGCGATGTGGGTGATGTCGTCGAGGTTGATGACCGCGCCCAGCTCGTAGGCGGCTCGAAACTCATCGGCGGGCGTATCGTTGGAGCTGAGCATGATCCGCTCCCCCCGGATCCCGCAGGCATCGCTGATCAAGAGCTCGGGCAGACTCGAACAGTCGGTGCCGAACCCCTCCTCGCCCAAGAGCTTGATGATCGTGGGATTGGGACACGCCTTGACCGCGAAGTAGTTGGTGAAGCCCGGCGCCCAGGAGAAGAGGCGCTTGAAAGCGCGGGCGTTGTCGATGATGGCCGCCTCGTCGTACAGATAGAATGGGGTGGGAAGCTTGTGTGCGAGCTCGAGCAGCTCGCCGTGACCCAATGGTAATTTCTTCTCTCTCATATGCCTGAATTCTCCTTCACACTCTCGATCGCCCGCTCGATGTCCTCCCGGTGCCCATAGGAGGAGAAGCGGACGAAGTTCTTCCCCGCCGGCCCGAAGCCGCCACCGGGGGTGACCACCACATGGCACCGCTCCAAGAGGAGGTCGAAGAACGCCCAGCTGTCCATCCCGCCCGGGGTCTTCGCCCAGATGTAGGGACTGTTGGTCCCGCCGTAGACGGTGAGCCCCAAGCTCTGCAGCCCGTCGCGGATGATCTTCGCATTGCCCAGGTAGTACTCCACCAGGGCCCGGCTCTCGGCATACCCCTCATCGAAGAGGGCGGCGTAGCCGCCGCTCTGGCTGATGTTGCTCGCCCCGTTGAAGAAGGTGCACTGACGGCGGTTCCAGAGCGCGTTGAGCACACCCGGCGCCGCATCCTCACAGGAGAGCTGGTGCGGTACGATCGTCCAACCGAGGCGCACCCCGGTGAACCCACTGAACTTGGAGAAGGAGGAGATCTCGATGGCGCACTCCTTGGCCCCCTCGACCTCGTAGATCGAGTGGGGGTACCCCTCCTCGGTGATGTACTCGCTGTAGGCGCTGTCGTAGATGATGACGGCCTTGTTGGCGATGGCGTAGTCGACGAACGCCTTGACTTCCTGGTGGTTGGAAACCGCCCCGGTGGGGTTGTTCGGATTGCAGAGGTAGATGAGGTCGACCTTCCCACTCGGGGGGGTGGGGATGAAGTTCCCCTCCTCGTTGGTGGTGAGGTAGACGAAGCCGTCGTACTGGGCGCGCTCGCTGTTGTAGCAGCCGCTGCGCCCGCCGACGACATTGGAGTCGACGTAGACCGGGTAGGCGGGGTCCTGGACCGCGACGATGTTGTCCGGGCCGAAGATCTGCTGGATGTTGGCCGCGTCGCTCTTGGCCCCGTCGCTGATGAAGAACTCGGTGGGCTCAAGGGTGACGCCCCACTTCTGGTAGTACTCGACCATCGCCTCACGCAGGTAGGTATCGCCCTGCTCGTCGCCGTATCCCGTGTAGGTGCGCCGGTCGCCGAGCTTATCTATCTTCTCCTTCATCGCACGCTGCACCGCCGGGGGCAGTGCCTCGGTGGTATTGCCGATGCCCAGGCGCATCACCGTTGCGCCGGGATTCCTCTTCTGCCACAGCGCTGTGCGGCGGGCGATCTCAGGAAAGAGATAGCCACTTGCCAACTTATTGAAGTTCGCGTTGATCGTTGCCATCGAAGTCGGTCTCCTTGTACAGGGCCAGCGCCCTACGTTTCAATGGGCAAAGGTTAGCAGAATGAAACAATTGTGTCCATAGCATAACAGTTTGTTTTTATTGTAACAATTTATGCTATTTTCTCCGCTTTTTGTCGCGCTGTTCACGCTCCGCCTTCGCCCGCATGAAGTCGGCGATGCTCCCGCCTCCCGACGGGGTCTCATCGACCAGGTGCGGTGAACTGTGGGCGCTCTTCCAGCCACCCCGGCTCTCCTCCCGCTCTGCCCGCTCACTACGCCCGAGCCGCTTGCTCGGCCGCACCACCTCGATGACCGTCTCCCAGTGGTAGGGGCGCGTCTCAGGGGGGACGGCGGCCTTCTTGACCACCACGACCCGCTTCTTGCCCTCTCCCGTGCCCGCTTCCTCGCCCACTGCCGCCCGCTTGACGACCACCCGCTTCTTCGGCTCGCTGGCCACCACTTCCTCGAAGACCCGCCGTTTGATCTCCCGCTCCTCGTAGGCGCAGGAGAGGCGTTGGCAGATGTAGTGGTTTTGACCCAAAGGATCGATGACCTTCATCATCGGCCCCTGGCAGTGGGGGCAGCGCTTGGAGTCGGGAAACTTGGGGCTGAAGACCTCGCCGCTCGCCTTCACCTGGTTGACCAGGGCCCTCGTGTTCTCCTTGATGTCGGCGATGAAGCGGCCGCTCTCCTCCTTGCCGTCGGCGATGTCGGCGAGGCGTTGCTCCCAGCGCCCGGTCAACTCGACGCTGCGCAGCTCCTCCGGCACCAGGCGCACCAGCTCCCGACCCTTGGCGGTGGGGACCAGCTCCTTGCCCGAGCGCTCGATGTAGTGGTTCTGGATGAGTTTTTCGATGATGTCGGCACGGGTGGCCGGCGTTCCGATGCCTCCCCCCATCCGTCTCTTGATGGCCACATCGTCGACGAGCCTCCCGGCGTGCTCCATCGCCGAGAGCAACGTCGCCTCGCTGTAGCGTGCCGGTGGTGTCGTCGCCATCCGCCTGAGCTTCGTCTGGGCGACGGTGAGGCGGTCCCCTTCGTGCAAGGTGAGCAGGTAGGGGCTGACCCGTTCCTCGTCAAGATTCGCATCGCCGGCGGCGCTGCGCTTCCCGATGAGGGACGCGGCCGAACGCCACCCCTCCTCCACGGGGACGGTGAGGCGGGCCTTGAAGGGATGGCCCTGCACATCGATGGTGACACTCGTCGTCTGGTAGCGGTAGTCGCTGCTGAGCACCTCGAGGAAGCGGAGGGTGATGAGCTCCCAGATCGAGCGCTCCACCTGAGAGAGGCGGGAGAGATCGACCATCTCTTCGGTGGGGATGATGGCGTGGTGGTCCCCGACCTTGGTATCCTGGACGAAGCGCTCCTCGTCGATGCGGAAGCCGTCGCTCACAAAGCGTCGCGCGAGCTCCCCAAAGGGAGTGCGGGAAAGGGCGGCAAGGCGACCCGGCAACGTGGGGACGATGTCGGCGGTGATATATCGGCTGTCGGTACGCGGATAGGTGACGAGCCGGTGCCGCTCATAGAGCCCTTGCAGCGTGTCGAGGGTCTCCTTGGCGCTGAGGTCGAGCAGGATGTTCGCATCCCGCTGCAGTTCGGTGAGGTCGTAGGCAAGCGGAGGCGCCTCAGAGCGGTCGGCGCGCTCGACCGCGGTGACGATCCCCTCAGAGGCGATGAGGGAGCGCTCCAGACTCTGCGCCACTTCTTCTGAGCCGATGCGCACCGAGTTCTCCTCGGGGTAGTAGGAGGCCCAGAAGTGGGTGAAGTCGGCCCTCAGCGTCCAGTAGAAGGCGCCTTCGAAGCGCTCGATCTCATCCTCGCGGTCACTCATGAGGGCGAGGGTGGGCGTCTGCACCCGCCCGGCCGAGAGCTTGGCGTCGTAGGCGCAGGTCATCGCCCGCGTGACGTTCATCCCCACATACCAGTCGGCGGCCGCCCGACTCTGTGCCGCCTCATAGAGGGTGTCGTAGAGCGCCGCGTCCTTGAGGTTCGCAAACCCCTCGGCGATGGCGGCGTTGGTCTGGCTGCTGATCCAGAGCCGCTCGGTGGCCCCTTTCCAGTCGGCGAGCTTCATGATCCAACGGGCCACCAGCTCCCCTTCGCGCCCGGCGTCGGTGGCGATGACCAAGGTTTCGACATCACTTCGTGCAAGGAGGGCCTTCACCACCTCCAGCTGATTTCTTGTCTGCTCGATGGGGACCTGGATCAGATCCTCGGGGAGCATCGGCAGGTCCTTGAGGTTCCACCTCCTCCACCGCTCTGTGTACACATCGGGATTGGCCAACTCGACCAGGTGGCCGAGGGCCCAGGTGACGATGTAGGCATCCCCTTCGATATACCCATCCATGCGTTTGGTGCACCCCAGCGCCTGGGCGAGCTGGCGCCCCACACTCGGTTTCTCTGCCAAGACAAGCTTCTTTCTCATCGAATCCTCCACTCCACAGACTATACCGAGGCACCGAATCTCTGGCAAGGCGGGCGAGTATCCTCGTGAAACAGCAGGTTGGAATGGGATTTCGAACAAATGTATATTTTTACAATATATATAAATAAATTCTCATGATCGATCATTGTACTTCTCTCTTTATCTTCCTTGACTTTCGATGGTATTGGGGTATATAGTCGTGGTAACGATTTGTTGGAGGAGTCAAGACCATGGCTTATATCATTACTGATTCGTGTATAGCGTGCGGAACCTGCCTTCCCGAGTGCCCGACCGGGGCAATCTCCGAGGGCGACATCTATGTCATCGACGCTGATGCGTGTATCGATTGCGGTGCCTGTGCGGACGTATGCCCCACTGAGTCAATCACGGCGGGCTGAGAAACCCAATTCGAGAAAGAGACAGCCCCAGCGCTGTCTCTTTTTTGTCCCACCATGCAGAGCGCACCCATCATGATCGCCGGCTTGCTTGTCGGCCTCTTCTTCACCTTCTTCGGCTACAAGGCCCGCCGTCTGCTTGTCCTGACGAGCAGCCTCTTCAGTGGGGGCCTCGTGGCGCTCGCCCTCGCTCTCTTCACCCAAGACCCGCAGGGCGTGATCGCCCTCCTCGCATCAGGCTATACCGGAGGCGAACTCTTCGGCCTCATCACCTCTTCGTCGGCCCCGATGGGCCTCCTCATCAACGTGGTCAGCTTCGCCGTCGGCTCCCTCACCCTCTTCTTCATCGCACGAAGCGCCCCGCGTCTCGCCCGCATCCTCTTGGCGATCCTCGCCCCGCTCAGCGCCGCGCTGGCCTTGCTCTTCACCCTCCGCCTCTTTGTGGGCCTCTCCGTCAGCATCGCCCTCGCGGCGGTCTCCGCCTTCTTGATCTTCACCGTCTCCCTGATCTCGGTCGAACACTACCTGGCCGTTGAGAGCGCCATCATCGCCGCAATGGCCACCTCGATCCTCATCACCCGCTTCTGGTACCTTGATGGCTGGATCTTCTACCTGCTCTGGGCGCTCCTCGCACTGCTCGGCATGCTCAACCAATTCTCCATGGTGAAGGCCAAGGAGCCGAGTCATGGCTGAGCTCTTTGACGTCCCCCTCTCGGTCAGCGAGCTGACCGCCCTCATCAAGAAGACGCTGGAGGAGGGATTCTACGGCCTCACGGTGACCGGAGAGATCTCCAACTTCCGCCCCTCCTCCACCGGACACTGGTTCTTCACCCTCAAGGATGAGGGGGCCTCCATCTCGGCGGTGATGTTCAAGGGCAGCACCTGGCGCGTCGACTTCTCCCCCAAGGAGGGGGACCGCGTCGTCATCAACGGGAGCCTCGATGTCTATGCCGCCCGCGGCAGCTACCAGATCAAGGTTGAGACGATGACCCTCGCCGGCTACGGTGAGATCCTCGCCGAATTGGAGCGTCGCAAGCGCCGTTTCTTGGATTTAGGATACTTCGCCGAGGAGCGGAAGAGACCCATCCCCGCCTTCCCTCAGCGTTTGGGCGTGGTGACCAGCCCCACCGGGGCGGCGCTGCAGGACATCCTCACCGTCCTTGGTCGGCGCGCCCCCGGCCTCGATGTGCTGGTCTTGCCGGCGGTGGTTCAGGGCGAGAGCGCCGCAGAGAGCATCGCCGCGCGGATCAGGCAGGCCAACTCGCTCCTCCTCTGTGACGTCCTCATCGTCTCCCGGGGCGGCGGTTCGGTGGAGGACCTCCTCCCCTTCAGCGACGAAGCGGTCGTCAAGGAGATCGCCCAGTCGCAGATCCCAATCGTCAGCGGCATCGGCCATGAGGTCGATTTCGCCCTCGCCGACTTCGCCGCGGACCTGCGGGCCCCCACCCCGTCGGCGGCCGCAGAACTGGTCAGCGCCTCCTACGCCCAGCTCAGGGAGCGGGTGGAGAGCCTTGCCGCAACGCTTCGCCAGCGGACACAGAGCCGCCTTTCAATTGCTGAGGCGCACCTCGCCCGAGGCAGCCGGAAGAGCCTCGCCCAGCGTACCCTCACGCTCTTTGGTTCGAAGGAGTTTCTCTTGGCCAACGCCACGCGCTCCCTCACCCAGCAGATCGAACAGCGCCTCGCCTCGTGGGAGGCACGCCTGGTTCTCGCCGGCCACCGCTTGGAGGCCCTCTCCCCGCTTGCCGTCCTTGAGCGCGGCTATGCCGTGGTCCAGGACCTTGACGGACGAGTCATCGCCAGCCGGGAGGGGACAGCAATCGGGGAGCAGCTCGACATCCGGTTCATCGATGGCAAGAGACGCGTCAGCGTCGAGGAGGATCCATGAGTTTTGAAGAAGACATCAAGAGAGTCGAGGAAATCGCCGACAAGCTCTCCTCATCCCTCACGCCGCTTGAGGAGGCCATCGCCCTCTTCGAGGAGGGGATGGCGCTCACCAAGAAGCTGGAGAAGATCCTCGCCGGCGCGAAGCGCAAGGTGGAGATCGTCGCAGGCGAGGATCCCGATTCGGCTGAGATCCTCGACCTGGAGTAGGCCATCGTGGAGCGCACCCACGAGGTGAGGCTCCTTACTTTGGGGCGGCGAGGTTCAGGCACAGCAGGCGCGGGTGGACGAACACCCCGTCCTTCCGCACCAGTTCACCGTCGAAGTACATCGCTCCCCCTCCCCACTCGCTCCTCTGGATCTGCACGAGGTCCCAGTGCACCGAGCTGCGGTTGGTGTTGTCGCAATCCTCGTAGGCGTTGCCCGGGGTGAAGTGGATCGAGCCGGAGATCTTCTCATCGAAGAGGGTGTTGTCCATGGGACTCAGGATCGCGGGGTTGACGCCGAGGGCGAACTCCCCGATGTAGCGCGCCCCCTCGTCCTGGTCGAGGATCGCGTTGATCTTCTCATCGTCATCGGCGTGCGCCTCGACAATCTTCCCGTCACGGAAGGTGAAGGAGACATCCTTGAAAGAGTGGCCGTGGTAGGTGGACTCGGTGTTGTACCGGATCGTCCCGTTGACCGAATCCTTGACCGGAGCGGTATAAATCTCCCCGTCGGGGATGTTCATCTCACCGGCGCAGGGGATCCACCCCATCCCCTTGATGGAGAAGGAGAGATCGGTATCCGGGGCGACGATGCGCACCTGGTCGACCTGGTCGAGGAAGCGTTTCGCCTCCGCCATCGCCGCTCCCATCGCCTCGTAGTCGACCTCGGTGCAGACCCGGTAGAAGAAGTCCTCGAACTCCACGGTCCCCATGTTGGCCTGCATTGCCATCACCTCGGTCGGGTAGCGCAGCACCACCCACTTCGTCTTTGTCAGCCGCGTCTGCATATGCACCGGCTTGTCGTAGCGGAGGCTGGCCATATTGGCCTGCTCGCTGATGGTGGCCAGCTCACGGACATTGGCCACCCCACGGATGCCGATGAAGGCGTCCATCTGCTCCATGCGGTACTGGTCGACGTGCGCCCAGGCGTCGAGACTCGCCTCGGTGGCCCGCTCGACGACGGCGCGCTGGATTCGTTGGTTCCAGAGGTTGACGATCGGGTAGGCGCCCTTGTCGTACACGGCGTTGACGAGCGCCTCCACCATCGTGGTGGGCACATCGACCGCGTTGATGAGGCAGGACTCGCCCGCCTCAAGTCTCACCGAATGCTCGACCAATAGCGCGGCGAGCCTCTCTTCTCTCAGATCAGCCATCATTGACTCCTTATCTATCAGCCCACACCTCGATCCGTTCGCCGGTGAAGGGGTGGGGAAATTCCACGCCGATGGCCCGCAGTGCCAGGCTGTGTAATGCCGTCCCACCATAGCGCTCGTCGCCGTCAATGGGCCAGCCGCTCCACGCCAGGTGGGCGCGGACTTGGTGACGGAACCCGTTTGAGAGCTGGCAGGTGAAGCTATGGGTGCCGTCGGTGGTCTCCCCGCCGTAGAAGATCCGCGTCAAATACCAGGTGGGGCTGCTCTTGTCGAGGATGTGGCGCGGGCTGTCGCTGAGCACCGGGCGCACCTCACGGCGATGCTCGCCCCAGTGGCGAAAGAGGCTGCCCACGGCGACCTCACGGCCCCCGCAGTGCACGGGATCCTCGTACGGATAGGGGGGGAACGTGCTCTGCATCACACGCTCCTTGGCCGAGCTCTTGGCCTGGTACTCCTTGATGAAGAGACCGCCTTGGGAGATCGACAGGAGACGCTGGTACGCCGCATCGGTGCGGGCGATGACCACCAGGCCGCTGGTGGGGGTGTCCAGACGGTGCAGCACCCCACCCTCCCAGCCGTTGCGCCCATTGACGGTGAGCACCTCGGGAAAGAGTTCACCGATCTGTCCAAGCAGTGTTGGTTCATCAGGGGGGCTCTCCTTGAGGGGAACGGTGGGGATTCCCGCCCGCTTGTCCACTATAAGAAACGATGGGTCCTCATACAGCACCATCGCGCTTGCCGTATCGTTCATACACCTCCAATATACCAAAGTTCCCCGCTTAATCCACCCTCGCACGCCGCATTTCACCTAATCTTCAAAAAAGTAGGAATAAATGCCCATCTTTGGTGTATACTGCCCACATGCAAGAGATACCGATCAACACCGTCACCAGTGCCAACGTCGTGCTGGAACTCATTTACCGGTTGAAGATCAAGGATGTGATGTCCACAGCCTTGATCACCGCGACCAAAGAGACGACGATGCGCGAGATCCAACAGATCATGCGCCAGGAGAGGATCACCGGGCTCCCGATCGTGATGGGCAAGCGCCTCATCGGCCTGGTGAGCATGGACGACATCATCCAGGCCCTGGACAAGGGGTACATCGAGGAGAAGGCCCAGGACCACATGAGCAGCAACCTCATCATCCTCGAGGACGACATGCCCATCAGCTTCGCCATCAACTACTTCGACCGCTACCGCTACCACCGCTTCCCCGTGCTGAACAAGGACAAGGAGCTGGTGGGGATGATCACCAACCGCGACATCACCAACGCCCTGCTCATCGAGATCAACCGTGAGGTCGAGGAGCTGGAGAAGCGCAGCCACCGCGTCGAAGGGGGGATCATCAGCGAGGAGATGTACACCTACTACATCATGCAAAACGACTTCGAGAATGCCGGCCACGCCTCCACCGAGATCAAGAAGCGGCTCAAGAGCGCCTCGATCGCCCCCCAGATCGTCCGGAGGGCGGCGATCGCCAGCTATGAGCTGGAGATGAACATGGTGGTGCACTCCACCGGTGGGCGCCTCATCGCCAAGTACGATGCCAATGAGCTGACCATCACGGCGGCGGACAGCGGGCCGGGCATCGAGGACGTCGACGCCGCGCTGGAGGCGGGGTACTCCACCGCAAGCGAGTGGATCCGCAGCCTCGGCTTCGGGGCGGGCATGGGGCTTCCCAACGTACAATCCGTAGCCGATGCATTTGATATCACCAGCTCACCGAAGGGAACGACCGTCACGGTCACCATCACCTTGGCTTCTGGAGAGGAGAACGATAATGAACGTTGAAGAGTTGACCACGGTCAAGGAGTTCGAGGCGTTGTACATCGCCGACAAGGATCAGATCATCGCCGATGGGTACTGCGGGGATCTCCTCAGTGATGTGATGGCCAATGCGCCCGCCTCCTGTGTCCTCATGACCATCCAAGCACACAAGAACACCATCGCCGTGGCCTCGCTGGTCGGTATCAGCGCCCTGGTGATCTGCAACGGCCGCACCGTGGCCCCAGACATGCTCGAAGCGGCCCGTGAGGAGGAGATCTCCCTCTTCACCACGGATCTGAACCACTTTGAAGCGGCTGCCAAGGTCCTGGCCCTGCTGGGAGGAGGCGATGCAGGTACGCGTTGACCTGCACAACCACAGCTGTCTCTCCCCCTGCGCCGACGATGGGATGCTGCCCTCGCTGCTCGCCCTCCAGGCGATGGAGATGGGCATCCAGATCCTCGCCCTGAGTGACCACAATGCGGCGGAGAACCTGCCCGCCTTCGCCGAGGCGTGCGAGCTCTGCTCGATCATGCCGGTCTTCGGCATCGAGGTGACCACCATCGAGGAGGTCCACCTCCTCGTCCTCTTCAAGCGGATCGAGGAGGCGATGGCCTTCTCGAAAGAGGTCCAGGCCACCCTGCCGAAGCTCAGGGGCAAGAGCTCTCGCTTTGGACGGCAAATCATCTGTGATGTGGCGGGTAATCCCATCGGGGAGTCGGATGTGCTGCTCTCCGGGGCAAGCAGCCTCAGCTTCGATGAGGTGGTCACCGACGCCCTTGCTTCTGGCGCGCTGGTCATCCCGGCCCATATCGACCGCCCGGCCTACAGTGTGTTGGCCAACTTGGGGTTCTTGCCCGACCTGCCCTATACGGCCGTCGAGATGGTGCACCCCACCGCACAAGCATGGACGGTCGTCACGGCAAGCGATGCCCACTTCCTGGAGGAAGTGGGCAAGCGGAGTTGTCTCATCGAGATGGAAGAGATCGGCTGGGAGGCGCTGAAGAAGAGCCTTTGCGACCCCTGCAACGTCAAGTTTTAACGGTTGTTGGACGACCGACCGAAGATTCTCAGCACGTAGAGGAAGAGGTTGATGGCGTCCAGATAGAGCGTCAATGCCCCGATGATGGAGAGCTTGGTGAAGGTCTCCTCGTCAAGATTGGTGCCGTAGCTCTGGTTCATCTGTACGATCTTCTTGGTGTCCCAGGCGGTGAGGCCGAGGAAGAGGACGACGCCGACGACGCTGATGAGGTAGTCGATGGCCGAGCTCTTGAAGAGCATGTTGAGCACCATCGCGATGATCAGGCCCCAGAGGCCCATGCCGGCGTAGGCGCCGATGCGGTTGAGGTCGCGGTCGGTGGTCATCGCATAGAGGCTCATCGAGGCGAACATCAGGGCGCTGACGACGAAGGCCTTGCTCACCATCGCCCCGGTGTAGACGATGAGGATCGAACTGAGCATGACGCCATTGAGCGTCGAATATGCAAGGAATGAGCCGATGGCGCTCGCCTGGCTCATCCGGTCGAGCCGTGACGAGAGGTAGAAGACCAGGGCGAACTGGCCGACGATGACCAGGATCATGCCCAGGGCATTGCCCATCAGGGCGTAGAGCAGCGTCGGGCTGCTCGCCACCAAGTAGGCGACGAGGGCCGTCAAGCCAAGGCCTGCGCTCATCCAGAGGTAGACGTTCTTCAAGAGGGTGCGTTCGCGCACCTGGACATTCTGCAGAATTGAATTATTGTGCTCATTCATAGTGGGCCTCCGTAGCTATCATATACCATAAGGTCGTAAAGAAATACGGCACCGTCAAGAATGCAGGGCCCACTTCCCCGTTTTGAACCACCGATAGCGCAGGATGCACTCCACCAGGTCGCCCAAGAGGAAGGCTCCCCAGAGCCAGGAGAGCGGGAGTTTGAAGAGCAATGCGACCAGCAGTGCATACGGAAGTTGCACCAGATAGCCGCTTACCAAGAAGGAGTAGAGTACGGGCCTCACGTGCCCCGATCCGTAGAACGCCGCGCCGATCCCCCCATTGATAGCCAGCGGGATGAGGCAGACGGCGTAGATGCGCACCAACGAGACCGCCCCTTCGACCGCCTGTGTGGCATCGGGGAGGAAGACGGAGAGGATCTGGGAGGGGAAGAGGAGCAGGATGGCCATCAGGGGCAGCGAGAAGAGGAGGCCGTTGGCCACCGAGAGGTAGGCGATGCTCCTCGCCTCATCGAGGCGACCCGATCCGATGCGTTGACCGACGAGGAAGCCGCTGCCCAAGGAGAGCCCCCCGCTCGGCAGGGCGGCGAAGTGATAGATGCGGTTGGCCACCCCCAACGCCGCGATGGCCATGGTGCCGTAGACCGCCACGATGCGGAGGAAGATGAAGCCGACCACGCTCTTGAGCAGCATGTTGAGCCCGCTCGGCAGCCCGATGGTGAGCAACTCCTTGTCGAGCTCCCGATCGAGGGTGAAGATCCCCTTGGCCCTGATGGTCAAGGCCGCCTTGCCGCGCACCAGATGGAGATAGCCGGCGAGGAAGGCGACCAGATAGGAGATGCCGGTGGCCAGCGCCGCCCCGGCCATCCCCCACCCGAGGCCCGGCAGGCCGATGAGGGGGATGGTGTCGAACATGAAGATCGGGTCGAGGACGAGGTTGAGGATCGCCGTGATGAGGAGCAGGTACATCGGGGTCTTCGCATCACCCACCGAGCGGAGGATCGTGTTCACCGTATAGGAGGAGAAGAAGATCGGGATGAAGAGGGTGCGCACGTAGCCGTAGCTCAACCCATGGGCGATGACCTCTGCATCGGAGGTGAAGATCTTGTAGCAGAACGGCAGGGTGGCGAGAAGCAACACGGCCCCGATGGCGCCGAGCAGCCCCTTGAAGACCAAGGTCTGTTCGGCGATGCGGCGGGTGCGCTCGCGGTCCTTCGACCCCCAGCTGCGGCTGAGCAGGCTCACCGAACTGGTGCCGACGATCTCGTTGAGGATCTCGAGGGCCCAGAAGAGCGCGAGGTAGATCGTCGTCGCCGCCACCGCCTCACTGCCGATCATGCCGATGTAAAACATATCGACGATATCGTAGAGCGAGGTGAAGAGCATGCCGTACATCGTCGGCAGGCTGATGCGCCTGATCTCCTTGTTCAACCCACTGTATTCACCCATGGGTGCGATTGTACGAAGTGCGGCCCCGCTATGCAAGTGCGGATGGCGATGGTATAGTGAAGGGCATGAGAATCCTGCTGTTGTTGCTCGCCCTCCTGCTGGGCGGTTGCTCCACCACCCAGAAGACTACCACCATCTCCGAGGAGGAAGCGCACGCCGCCATCGTGGAGGTGTTGCACCTCTCGGGATCCGCGCTGGACAGCAGCGCCTTGGGCTCCCTCCCCTTCACGGCCTTGCTCAAAGAGGAGCAGCTCCACATTCTCGACCTGGATGAAATCCCCCTCTTGGAGCAGCGCCTCCAGCTGTGGAGGAGCGAGGTGCTCGAGGCATACCGCAGCACGGCGAGGGGCATGGGCGAGGAGCTCGACCCGCTTCTCGATACCCTGGTGATCGACGATGCAAGAAAACTCGTACAGAGCAAGGAGATGAGCGCCACCTCCATCCTCAAAGCCCAGAAGGGTGAGGAGATCAAGACGATGGCCGCTGCCCTACTCCTCCCAGCGCTCTCAGAGAGCCAAAAAATCTGGGGCATCGTGCATGAACGGTACGAGATCTGGAGCCGCAGCCGGGTCCTCCTCGGCGAGGACGGGCTTCCTCCGCTTGAGGAGAACCCATTCGAACAGCTGCTCACCGTCTTCGTGGACAGCTTCCTTGGGGCCCTGGAGAGGGAGGAGATGCTGCTGCGCACCACCCCGGTGGTCAAGGGAAGCGGCTCGATTTTGGAGGTCTTTCAGTGAACCTCTTTTCCGAATCAGACATGAAGAGCCAACCGCTCGCCTACCGCATGCGGCCGAGGACCCTCGATGAGTACATCGGCCAGGATGCGATCATCGGCAAAGGACGCCTGCTCAGGCGCGCCATCCAGGCCGACCAACTCTCCTCCGTGATCTTCTACGGCCCGCCGGGCACCGGCAAGACCACGCTGGCCCGGGTCATCGCCAACACCACCAAGCGTCACTTCTCTACCCTCAATGCGGTGCTCAGCGGAGTCAAGGAGCTGAGGGAGGAGATCGAGGCGGCCCGCGAGCGCGCCCAGTTCTATCAGAAGGGCACGATTCTCTTCGTCGACGAAGTGCATCGCTGGAACAAGAGCCAGCAGGATGCGCTGCTGCCGTGGGTGGAGAATGGGACGGTGATCCTCATCGGTGCGACCACGCAGAACCCCTTCTTCGAGGTCAATGCCGCCCTGGTCAGCCGCTCACGGATCTTCCAACTCACCAGCCTCAACGACGATGACCTTTATACCATCGCGCTGCAGGCCCTCGGCGACACGGAGCGCGGCTACGGCGCCTGGGACGTGCAATTCGAGGAGGGGGCGCTTGAACACCTGGTCAAGGTCGCCGATGGCGACGCCCGCAGTCTCCTCAACGCCCTGCAACTCGCCGTGGAGACCAGCGGCGACGCCTTCCCCCCGCCGGAGGGCAGTCGCATCCACATCTCCTTCGACGCCGCCCAGGAGTCGATCCAGAAGCGTGCGGTCCTCTACGACAAGGAGGGGGACTACCACTACGATGTCATCAGCGCCTTCATCAAATCCATTCGCGGCAGTGACCCCGACGCAACCCTCTACTGGCTTGCGCGGATGGTCGATGCCGGCGAGGACCCCAAGTTCATCTTCCGCCGGATGTTGATCAGCGCCAGCGAGGATGTCGGCCTCGCCGACCCCGCCGCGCTCTCCATCGTCCAGAGCGCCGCCGACGCCTTCGACCGCATCGGATTGCCCGAGGGGCGGTTTCATCTCACCCATGCGGCCCTCTACCTCGCCACCACCGCCAAGAGCAACTCGACGATGGGCTTCTTCGATGCCCTGCGCACCGTGGAGGAGGAGCGGCAGAGCGAAGTGCCCAACCACCTGCGTGACGCCAACCGCGACGCCAAGGGCTTCGGCCATGGCAAGGGCTACCTCTACCCCCATGCCTACAGCGACCACTGGGTCGCCCAGCAGTACCTTCCCTCCTCCCTCAGTGGACGGGTCTTCTACCAACCGAGCACCCAAGGGTGGGAGGCCACGGTGCGCCTCCAGGTCCAGCAGCGCCGCGAGGAGCAGCTGGAGGCGGTCATCGATGACGCCTTCGTCGAGAACCTCTCCTACTCCCCCGGCGATTCGGGGCGCGAGCAGTGGGTGCGGCGCACCACCGGGGAGCGCAGCGCCATGCTGAGGCGGGTGCGCGACGAACTCTATGGCTCCGTTCAGCTGAGGCGCCACGACCGCGTCCTGATCCTCAACGCCGGCCACGGGCTCCTGCTCTGGGAGGCGTATCGGCGGACCCCCGAAGGGTTGGTTGCCGCCCAGGTCAAGAGCAGCGAGGAGCGCGACTACATCGAGCACTACTGCCAAACGCTGGGCGAGCTGGAGCGGCCACAGGTGACCGTCGCCTCCCCGGCCAACGCATTGAAACAGTATGAGGAGGGGCTGCGCTTCGAAGCCATCCTGGCGAGAAACCTCTTCAGTCGGGCACGGGAGGAGGCGCCGCTCATCCCACATCTCAAGCGCCGACTTGCCCCCGACGGCCTCATCGCGTTGGCCGAGAGCGTACCCTCCCTCGGCTCACGCCTCTCCGCGTTCGCCCCACCCTCCCTCTCCCCACTGCTCACGGAGGCGGAGCAGTCACTCTACGAAGATGCGGGCAACGCCTTGACCAACTGGGTCGACGAGGACCTCGTCGCCCTCTTCGAGGCGGAGGGCTTCACCGTGGCGAGCCGGAACCTCACCCTGGTTGAGCAGCGGAGGATGAGCGCCCCGGAGGTGGCCCACTACCTGAAGCGCTCCTATCTTCCCGCACTCGCGAAGAAGGGGACCTCCGTTGATGAGCAGGCGATGCTGTCACAGGCCAAAGAGGCCCTCAGTGAGCGGCCACTGCCGTGGCGTGTACACCTGCTTTTTCTCGAGGCTCGGCTCTCCTGAGCATCTAATTCATTGTCTATAAACCAGTTGATTACGATCTAAAAAATCCAATGGGGATGTTGACAAAGAACGGTCTTTGAGGCATAGTAAGCAACGTTGAAATGCACTGGTGAGCAATCACTGCTTCAGCTACCGTGGTGGAAGTAGTTCAATGGTAGAGCACCAGATTGTGGTTCTGGCTGTTGCGGGTTCGAGTCCCGTCTTCCACCCTCCAGGGTTGAGAACGCGTTCGTAGCTCAGCTGGATAGAGCGCCGGACTTCGAATCCGTAGGCCGAAGGTTCGAATCCTTCCGAGCGCAGTATTGGTTTTTTGATAGGTTTTTTTTGGGCCGCTAGCTCAGCTGGTAGAGCAACAGACTCTTAATCTGTGGGTCAAAGGTTCGATCCCTTTGCGGCTCATATCATGGCAACCCTCACGAGGGTGGCCATGCACCGCGAGAGTGGTGAAATTGGCAGACACGCTAGACTTAGGATCTAGTACCTTACGGTGTAGGGGTTCAAGTCCCCTCTCTCGCAAGACAACCCTCCTGAGCGGCTGTCTGGACAAGGTTTTGCGAAAGTAGCTCAGTGGTAGAGCTCCACCTTGCCAAGGTGGATGTCGCGGGTTCAAGTCCCGTCTTTCGCTCTCAAGCAGTCGGAGAAATCCGACTGCTTTCTTTTTCCGGGGCCAACGACACCCTTGGCACATTCACTGAGAGTTTGCTATACTGCCCATGCAGGCGAAAGTAGCTCAGTGGTAGAGCTCCACCTTGCCAAGGTGGATGTCGCGGGTTCAAGTCCCGTCTTTCGCTCTCAGGCAGTCGGGAAAATCCGGCTGCCTTCACTTTTCATCTGACGATGATTCCTTCCTCAGCAAACATTTCCTTAACAGAAAAATAGTTATATCCGACTGAATACATAGCTATTCTTTTATCCATAAGTATGCTACGCTCTTTCTGTGTCTTAGACATCCCCAATGTAAGGAGATATCCTATGAAGAAGAGGCTTTCAATCGTTCTTGTTGTCCTGCTGTTGGCCATGACCCTGGTATTCACCGGTTGTGGCAAGAAGCAAGCAACTCCCGCTGCGGTAGCCCCTGCAGCCACCGTCGCTCCTGCCCCGGCGCCCGCCGCTCCGGCCAAGGTAGCACTCGATGCTGACGCGGTCCTGCTTGCTACGGCCCAGGAGTATTTCTCGGCCCTCTCCACCAGCAACAACATGATCGCAGCCAAAGACCTGAAGGCATTGCTCGAAGACAACCCCGACGCCCTCGTCCTCGTCGACATCCGTTCGGCGGCCGACTTTGAGGCTGGGCACATCGATGGTGCCTACCACAGTGCATGGGCCGATCTGGGTGCGGTCATGGAGAAGATTCCGACCAATCGTCAGGTTGTCATCGTCTGCTACTCCGGCCAGACCGCAAGCCAGGCATTGGGCGCCCTCCGCCTCGCCGGCTTCTCCAACGCCAAGGTCCTCACCGGTGGCATGAACGGCTGGAAGAGCGCCGGCTTTGAAGGCACTGAGACCGGCATGCGTGCCATGGCTTCACGCAGCAACGTCTCTTCTCCCAAGAATGACGAGCAGCAGATCCTCTGGGATGCCGCGAAGGCATACTACAAGTCGGTGGGCACCGATGGCAACAAGATCATCTCGGCGCAGGCAGTGCACGATGCACTTGAAACCAACCCCAGGGCCTTCAAGGTCATCGATATCCGTGGCGAGAGTGACTTTGCCGAAGGGCACATCGCTGGTGCGACCCATAGCGTATGGGCACAATTCGCTTCGGTGATCCCCTCTCTCTCCAAGAGTGAGAAGATCCTCATCGCTTGCTTCTCCGGCCAGACCTCCGGTCAGACCGTCGGCGTACTGCGGGCGATGGGCTACGACGCCTACTCCCTCCAGGGTGGCATGAACAACGGCTGGAAGCCGGCGGGCCTTCCCTTGGTGAAGTAACCGTGAAGATGTGGGGACCGCATGCGGTCCCCTTTGGAAGCTGATGGGGCCTGGTGGCTCCCGCGGTCTTCAAAACCGTTGGCTGTACCAATAGCAGCGGCAGGTTCGATTCCTGCCTCTTCCGTACCATGAATGCGATGTATGCCTCCCTACCCCAAGTCGAGCGCCTCTTGCAACAGCGGCGTATCGAAGTCTGGTTCGACCGCGTAAGCCGCCCGGTGGCCGTCTCCGTGGTGCGCCATACCCTCTCCCACCTGCGAAGCCTCATCGAGACAGAAGGACGGACCTTTTCGTTGGAAGAGATCATTTCTACCTGTGAGGATGAACTCAAGAAAACATATCAGCGGCGCCTCAAGCGCGTCATCAACGCAAGTGGCGTCATCATCCACACCAACCTCGGGCGCGCCCCCATCAGTGGAGAGAGCTGGCAGAAAGCGCAGGAGCTCAACTGTCGCTATACCAACCTCGAGTTCGACCTGGAACCGGGAAAGCGCGGAAAGCGCTCCTCCTACACCACCGAATTGCTCTGTCGCGTAGCCTCAAGCGAAGCGGCACTGGTGGTCAACAACAACGCCGCCGCCATCTTCTTGATCCTCGCCACCTTCGCCAAGGGGAAGGAGGTCATCGTCAGCCGAAGCGAGCTGGTGCAGATCGGGGGAGGCTTCCGCATCCCCGACATCCTCACCAGTTCGGGGGCCAAGCTGGTCGAGGTGGGCACGACGAACATCACCACCATCGACGACTATCTGGAGGCCATCACAGGCCGCACCGCGATGGTGCTGAAGGTCCACCGCTCCAACTTCGCCCTGCGCGGCTTCACCGCCGAGCCCACCATCAGGGAGCTGGCAGAGGCCCTGCCGGACGGCCTCCTCTTGGCCGTCGACCAAGGGTCGGGGGTGCTGGACGACGATACTCCGGGCGAGAAGGCGGTGTCCACCTTCATCAAGGAGGGCGCCCACCTCGTCTCCTTCTCCGCCGACAAAGCGCTGGGCAGCGTGCAGGCCGGTTGTATCGTCGGGGATGAGGCGCTCATCGCAACGCTTGGGAAACACCCCCTCTACCGGACCCTGCGGGTCGGGAAGACCGTCTCATCCTTGCTCGAAGCCTCCCTCATCGACCACCTCAACGGAAAGGCGGTCCCCGCCCTGGCCCTCGCCTCCCGTACGGTCGAGGAGATGGAGCGCCTCGGCGAGAAGATTCTTGCGGCGGTCGACAGCCCCCGACTCTCCCTGGTCGAGGACACCATGACCATCGGCGGGGGCAGCACGCCCGATGAGACGCGCCCCTCCATCTCAGTGAAGGTGACGAGCGCCAAGGCGCACAAAGACGCCCAGTTCTTGCGCTTGCGGGATGTACCCATCATCGCGACCGTCTCCAAGGGCGCCCTGCTGTTGAACCTGGGCGCCGTCTTTGCAGATGAGTGCGAGGAGATCGCACTCGCCCTCAAGGCATTGTTGGGAGTCTAGGGTGTACATCATCGGAACAGCAGGACATGTGGACCATGGCAAGTCCACCCTGGTCAAGGCGTTGACCGGAGTCGACCCCGACCGCCTCCCGGCGGAGAAGGAGCGGGCGCTGACCATCGTCCTGGGCTTCGCCTCCTATCTCAATGCAGACGGGCAGCGCATCGGCATCATCGACGTGCCCGGCCACGAGCGCTTCATCCGCAATATGGTCGGCGGCGTCTGGTCGCTCGACTTGGCCCTGCTCATCGTCGCCTCCGACGATGGGTGGATGGAGCAGACCGAGGACCACACCTCCATCCTCAAGGCGATGGGGGTGAAACGCCTCATCGCCGTCATCACCAAGGCGGATTTGGTGGATGCCGATCGCCTCCACGCTGTCCGCGCAGAGATCGAGGGTCATATCGGTACAATCTTTGGCCACCCGGTGCCCATCATCACCACCAGTTGCCGCACCGGTGAGGGCCTCGATGCGCTCTTGAGCGCCATCGATGCATCTCTTGCCTCAGGGGAGCGGCAACACTTCCCCCCCGCCCTCGCCATCGACCGCAGCTTCCTCATCGACGGCATCGGGGCGGTGGCAACCGGGTCGCTCAGGGGCATGAATCTGGCGGTAGGGGATCCGGTCACCATCCTCCCCTCACGGCAACGGGCGAAGGTCAAGGCTCTCGAATCGTTTGCCCAACCGGTGACGGAGGCGGGCGACGGCAGCCGCATCGCCATCTCTCTGCAGGGCGTAGCCAAGGAGCAGCTCGCCAAGGGCTCCATCATCACTCTCGACCCCTCCTTCTACACCTGCGCACCATCAGTCCACCTGCTCATCACGGCGATCTGGGATCATGAGACGCTGACGATGAAGCGTATCGGCGAGGTCGAGATCGCCAGCCTCACCTGGCACGACCGGGCCACACTGCATATCCATGGCCCACTCTCCGCCCCCACCCTCTTCGCCCACCTCACCGTCGAGCACGCGCGGCCGTGGTATGCCGGAGAACCCGTGGTCTTGATCCGCAGTGGATCGGCCACCGTCCTGGCCGCAGGCACGGTCGTCACGGCCCGGGAACTCACACGAGAGCAACAGCGGCAGATTGGGAGGGCGGTCGGCAGCGGCGAGGACCTCGACTTCCTGCTTCGCGACGAAGACCTGCTCACCCTCTCCCTCACCGGCTGGGCAGCCGCGACACGTGATGAGCAGACACTCCGCATCGGAGATGAGACCTTCACACGCATCGAGGCGTGGTACATACAGGAGTCGTTGCTCCACACCATCGCTGAGAACCTGTACGCTGCGGTGAAGAGTCGGGGCTCGGTGCCGCTTGAGACCTTCAAGCAGGAGAGCGGCCTGCCCGCCCCGCTCGCCCTCGCGCTGCTCCGGCAGCTTGAAACGAGGGGCGAGATCGTGGTGCGGGGGGCGAACATCGAGGCAGCCGAGCAAGAAGAGACGCTGAGCGGCGAGGAACAGGCTCTGCTTGAGAAGATCGAGGAGCGCGGCTTTGAGGGGTATCCGGTGAAGTGGCTTGAGAAGAAGGAGAGGCCTGCTGTCGGGACGCTGAGGCAGAAGGGGCACCTCGTCTTCATCGAGTCGACCTCCGTCTACACGGCCCGGACCTTTTTTGAGATCGCATCCCTCATCCTCACCGGCAAGGCGGTGGGCGCCACCTTCACCATCGCCGAGGCGAAGGAGCACCTGCCGGTGAGCCGCAAGTACATGCTGCCGCTGCTCAATGCCCTGGAGGAGCGAGGCTTCGTGCGTCGCATCGGGGATCAGCGGCAGGTGATCAAGCTGCCGGAGGCGTGAATACGCAATTTCTGGTTGTTAAAATTCTATCGATATGGTAATAATGAATCACCACTGATGTTTTTTTGCTGAACGGAGGAGATGATGGGGAAGAAACGACAGAGATTAATCCACATGAGCTTGTTCGCACTCGGTGCGCTCCTGCTCTTGGTCGGAACCGGATGCAAGAAGAAAGAGAGCGAACAACCGGTGCAGGTTACCGCTCGCTTCACCTCACCGGTCGCCATGGAATCACAGCCGAGCAGCAAGTGCATCGCCTGCCACACCCAGGTGGGTCCGATCAACAACCTCGCCACACCCGTCTCTGCCGCGGCAGAGACAGGGGGATGAGCTCCTGCTGCGCCGGAGTTTTCGGCGCTTGAAAAATTCCTGGTTTCCACTGAGTTCTTGTCCACCGCCCACGGTCAGCTGGGCTGTGTAACCTGTCACGGCGGCAATGGTGATGAGGGGAGCTTTGCACGCGCCCACATCGGGGTAAATCCCTCCCCGTCCGCCGATGTGAACGGCATCTGCGCCCAGTGTCACCTGGAGGCCACTGAGACCTACGCCAAGTCGCTGCACTACTCGGTGCGGGGCTTCGCCAACTCTCTCATTGACTTTGCCGGTGACCCCAACGCCCTCGACGATATTCACAAGGGGCTTGGAGAGGTCTTCAACCTCAACTGCATGAACTGCCACGCCACCTGTGGAGAGTGTCACGTCAGTCGACCGGACAGCTATGCCGGTGGCCTGATCGACCAGCACCGCTTTTTCAGCACCCCGCCGATGGACCAGACCTGCTACGCATGTCACGGTGCACGGAACGCCGGAGAGTTCATGGGTACGGTCGGCTTCACCAAGGATGTCCACTTCGAGATGGGCTTCACCTGCGTCGACTGCCACGACGTGAGCAACTTCCACGGCACCGGCGTCGAGTACGCCTCGATGTGGGAGAAGAGCACCCTCCCCTCCTGCACGGACTGTCACGAGGATGCGGTGAGCGGCAACTCACAGACCGAGATGCACAACATCCACGGCGATCTGCTCTCCTGTCAGGTCTGTCACGCCTCGGCGAACCAGAACTGCTTCGAGTGTCACGTCACCATCGCGGATGATCGCCAATCGCTTGCCAGTCACTCCGAGACGAGGGTCCTCTTCCGCATCGGGCTGAACACCAACGTGACCGAGGAGCGACCGTACAAGTACGTGGCGCTGCGCCACATGCCCACGGCCGCCGACTCCTTCATCGAGGCGGGTGAGAACCTGATCCCCAACTTCGACGAAAGATCGAACTGGAAGTACTCGCCCACACACAACATCCAGCGCTTGACCTTCCAGAGCGAGAGCTGTGATTCGTGTCACGGGAACCCGAGGATCTTCCTCAGCGAGAAGGACCTCCGGGAGACGGACAGCCTGGCCAACTGGCAGGTCATCCCGCCCGTACCGGCAGCACGCGGAAATTGATGGGCTGAATCTTAAGAATTCAGAAGAGCCAGAGGTGAAAACTTATGGCTCTTCTGATATATTCAAGGCTAGACATGAAGAAACGTACATCAAAGATCATCCGCTTCGCATCCTCGCTGAAGGTGGCCATCGCCCTCCTGATCCTCATCGCCGCCTATATCGTCATCGGGACGCTGCTGCCGCAGCACAGCGCCCAGAGCTTCTATCTGGAGCGCTACACGAAGACGGGCCCCCTCATCCTCGCCCTCAGCCTGGACAAGGCGTACAGCTCCCCGCTCTTCGTCACCCTCCTGATCCTCTTTTCTGTCAACCTGACGCTCTGCACCATCACGACCCTCAAGGGTCAGATGCGGCAGCTGAAGGCAAGCTTCTTCCCCGCCGTCTCCAAGAGCGAGTTCGTCATCGAAGGAGTCGATGAGGCGGCCGCCCTCTCCTACTGCAAGCAGAAGCGCTTCAAGATTGAGCAACAAGACGGTGAGATCCGGGCGGGCAAGATGCGCTATGGGGTGCTCGGGGCCGCCATCACGCACGTGGGGATCATCATCCTCTTTTTGGGCGGGGCCATCGGGACCATGAGCTCGAGCGAAGAGATGGTCACCCTGCTGCCGGGAAACCAGCACCGCTTTGAGGATCAGGGCTTCACCCTCACCCTCGACGACTTCTCCATGACCTTCGAGGAGAGCGGGGCGGTGAAGCAGTACATCAGCAGCGTCACGGTATTCGACGACGACGGGACGAGGCGAAGCGACAAGCTCTGGGTCAACAAGCCCTTCCACCACAAGGGGTTGGGCTTCTACCAGGCAAACTTCGGATGGACGAGCAACCTCCGGATCATCGACGGGAGCGGCCAGACCGTCGTCGACGGCTTGATGCGCAGTGGGGGCAGCTACTTCCACCAACCGAACCACCTCACCATCCACCTCTACGGCTACTACCCCGAGCTGGGCATCGGGCACGGGGACCAGCCGGTGAAGATGAGCGACCGGGAGATCGACCCGTACTATGCCGTGATCCTCTATGAATTCGGTGAACCGGTCGGCTCCTACATCCTCGCCCCAAACCAGCACATCCACTATGAGGATCTGGAGATCTCCTTCACCCACAGCGTCGCCTACACCGGCCTTTTGGTGCGCAAGGATCTCTCCTACCCCATCGTGCTCCTCTCGTTCATCATCATGATCGCGGGGCTCTTTGCAAGCTTCTACCTCTACCCACGCTTCCTCCTCTATAAGGAAGGGACGCTGTATACCTCGAGCCGGAGAAACGGGTGGGTCTTCCACCAGAGCGTGAAATCGGCCGTAAAACGGAAGGATTGACACTTATGTACCAGAGTATCGAGAACATCACATTCATCATCGCCTTTGCCTTCTACGTCGTCGCCGCCCTGCTCTTCTTCATCCAGATCGCCCGCCTCTCCAAGCGGGTCGAGAAGGTGGCCATCGCAGCCACCATCGGTGGCCTCGTCTTCCACACCATCGCCATGGCAGCACGGAGCATCGGGGCAGGGAGGCTTCCGTTCAGCAACCAGTATGAGTTCGCCCTCTCCTTCGCCTGGGGCATCACACTGAGCTTCGTCATCCTCTACGCCCACTACCGCTTCGGCGCCATCGGGGCGTTCGTGATGCCGTTGGCGATCCTCGTGATGGGGTACGCATCGATGCAGAGCAAGACGGTGCGCCCCCTCATGCCCGCACTGCAGTCGATCTGGCTCACCTTCCACGTCGGTACGGCGATCCTCTCCTACGGCTCCTTCGCCCTCGCCTGCGCCATCAGCGTAATCTACCTCATCGACCTGAAGCGCAGTGGGGAGCACAAGATCCTCGCAGAGCCGGAGGTGAGTGACATCCTCAGCTACCGCGTGGTGGTCTTCGGCTTCCTGATGCTCTCCATCGTCATCATCAGCGGCGCCATCTGGGCGCAGAAGGCGTGGTCGCGCTACTGGGCCTGGGATCCCAAGGAGACGTGGTCGCTGATCACCTGGATCATCTACGCCATCTACCTCCACCTCCGCCTGCGCAAGAACTGGAGGGGCAAGAGCGCCGCCTGGTTCTCCATCATCGGCTTTGTCTCGGTGATCTTCACCTTCGTGGGGGTCAACGTCCTCTTGCCCTCCATCCACAGCTACGTCAGCTGAGAGAAAAACAGAGATCTTCAAAACCACAGGCCATCATCGGCCGGTGGTTCATTGTTCTTCGCCCATCAACCAGGCACGCACATTGATCTGCCGTCTGCCGTTGTGTGAGACCGGCTCGCCCCAATCCATTGTCAAGAGGTACGTTGCATTGTGGTCACCCACCTGAAAATACCACCGCCTTCCATTGAATATTTTCAATGCACTGAAAACAACTTATACGGCTTTTTCATCCACTTTTCACCGCATGCTCCCTACGGTATGATGAGGGTGACGAAGGGAGGCGGACATGCATCTTGATGAGATGGAACTGAAGACGAAGGATGGCCGCATCTTCACGCTGCGCTCCCTTACCCCTCATGATGCAGAGGCGGCCATCGCCTTCATGGGCAGAATGTACGGTGAGAGCCCCTTCCTGAGCCGCTATGGAGATGAGTGGAGCATCGATATTGAGGATGAGCGCCGCTTCCTCGAACGTGCCCTCCTGGGTGAGCGCCGCCTCATGGTCGGCTCCTTCTGGGAGGGAGCGCTCATCGCCATCGCTGACTTTCTCCCCATCAGCTCGGCTTCAAAGATGGCCCATCGCTGCAGCTGCTCCATCGCCGTCGCCCGCGCGTTCAGCGGCATCGGCATCGGGACGGCGATGATGGAGATCCTCATCGATGAGGCGCGTGCGGTGGGCTACGAGCAGATGGAGCTGGAGGTGGTCAGTGAGAATGAGGCGGCCGTCGCCCTCTACCGAAAGCTCGGCTTCGTCGAGTACGGCCGGCTGCCGCACGGCTTCAAGAACCGTGACCGCTCCTCCTACGATCTTCTGTCGATGTTCCTCACCTTCAAAGGAGGCTCTCCCACTCCGCTTCCTTGAAGCCGACGAGCACCGCGTCCTCGGTGACGAGGATCGGGCGCTTGACGAGCATGCCGTCGGTTGCGAGCAAAGAGATGATCTCCTCGCGGCTCATCTCTTTGACCCGATCCTTGAGACCGAGGTCACGGTAGAGCTGGCCGCTGGTGTTGAAGAAGCGCCGTGGTTCCAGGCCGCTTCGGTCGATGTAGGAGGCAAGCTCCTCCTTTGAGGGACGATCTTCCTTGATGTCCCGATAGGTGTAGGCGATGCCGTGTTCCTTGAGATAGCTCTCCGCCTTGCGGCAGGTGGAGCAGCGGGGGTAGCAGATGATGGTCATGAATGCCTCCATGTAAAGCCATGGTAGCAGAGCAGAGAGAGATGCACAATCGCTCTGTGGGCTTCGTGGCCTAGACCAAAGGGCGAAAAGTTGCTATATACAATATGTTTCCTCCAAGAGAGTTTGATGAGGATCTACACTACCGGCTTGCTTCGATACCTGGAGGGGCCAAAAGGATGCATAAAGGATGATTGCTGATACGAGTATCAAAGAGTTGGAGAACTCCAGTGTCGCGCTGACGGTCACCGTTGGTTCAGAGGCTATAGAGAAGGATTACCAGGATGCGCTGAACAAGTACGCCTCCACGATCCAGGTCAAGGGATTCCGCAAGGGCAAAGCCCCCGTTTCCGTACTGGAGGGCAAGTTCGGCAAGGCGATCCGCGAGGAGAGCTCCTTCAACACCATCGAGGAAGCGCTCAAAGAAGCCATCGAGAAGATTGACGAGAAGTACAAGCCCCTCTCGTTCAGCGTCCCCGTCCTGCAGGATGAGGAGGATCTCCTGCCCTTCGAGGCGAACAAGGACATCACCTTCACCGTCCACTACGATGTGATGCCCACCTTCGACCTCTCCCAGTACACGGGCCTTGAGCTCTCCATTCCCAAAGTGGCGGTCGATGACGCGGCTGTCGATGCCGAGATCCAGCAGCTCTTGGAGCAGAACGCCATGGTCATCGACAAGGACGGCGAGGCGGCCATGGGCGACATCGCCACCGTCGACTACGTCGAGCTTGACGAGGAGGGCGGCGAGGTGGCCGGCACCGAGCGCAAGGAGTTCACCTTCACCCTCGGAAGCGGCACCAACTTCTACCAGTTCGATGAGGATATGGTCGCCATGAAGGTCGGACAAGAGAAGCTCATCACAAAGAGCTACGGCGAGGACTCCACCGTCGAGGGGTATGCGGGCAAGACCATCACCCTCCGCGTGAAGCTGCTCTCCCTCCGCTTCCGTGACGTGCCTCAGCTCGACGACGAGTTCGCCCAGGACGTCAAGGATGAATACAAGACCGTCGCCGACTTGATGACGGCCACACGCGAGAAGCTGCAGAAGGCGCTCGATGAGCAGCTTGAGGCGGTGAAGTTCGACGCCCTCAGCGAAAAGCTCATCGCGGACAACCCCATCGCCCTGCCCCAGTCGATGATCGACTTCGAGGCGGAACAGAGCTGGAAGCGCTACTTGCGTCAGCTTGGACTCACAGAGGATCAGGTGCTCCAGTTCATGAACTTCCAGGGCAAGGACCGCGACGAGATGCTCGATCCGATGAAGAAGCAGGCGGACAAGTCCCTGCGCATCCAGCTCATCATGGACAAGGTCAAGGACGCCGAGAAGTTCGAGATCGACGAAGCAGAGGTATTGAAGGTGCTCGATGAGCAGGCCCAGGGCGTGAGTGATGAGGAGCAACTCGCCCTCTACCGCACGATGATCGAGGACGATATGCGCTTTGCCAAGGTCGGCCCCTTCCTCTTGGAGAACAATACCTTCAAAGAGGGAGATGAGGTCTCCTACGCTGCCTTCATGGATGGGTCGTACAACGCCTAGCCTACGCGGGGAAACGCCAGTACTCTAACAGCAAGGCGGAACCTCACCGGCTCCGCCTTGTCATTCCAAGCACAGGGGGTGTGCAATGAACCATCATCCACCCAGGATGTACAATGCAATACCGATGGTCGTCGAACAGTCCGGCATCGGTGAACGCGCCTATGATATCTTCAGCCGGTTGCTCAAGGACCGGATCGTCTTCCTCGACGGGGAGATCGGCGACGCCAACGCCGACCTGGTCGTAGCCCAGCTGCTCTTCTTGGACAGCGAGGATCCCGGCAAGGACATCAGCCTCTACATCAACAGCCCCGGAGGCTCGGTCACCGCTGGGCTGGCCATCTACGATACGATCCAATACCTGCACTGCGATGTGCAGACCATCTGCATGGGGCAAGCCTGCTCCATGGCGGCACTGCTCCTCGCCTGTGGGACCGAGGGGAAGCGATGGGCGCTCCCCTCCTCGAGGGTGATGATCCACCAACCATGGGGCGGAGTCGAGGGCCAGGCGGCCGACATCGCCATCCAGGCGCGTGAGATCGGGCGCCTGAAGCAGCTGACCATCGAGATCCTCGCCCGCCACACCAAGCGCACCATCGAGGAGATCGCCCGTGACGTCGAGCGGGACTTCTTTCTCGCCGCCGACGATGCGGTCTCGTACCGCCTGGTCGACAACGTGATGAAAAGGAGCAACAACTGATGGCAAAGCATGCAAAGGTCTGCTCGTTCTGCGGCAAGAGCCAGGAGGAGGTCAGGCGCCTCATCAGCGGCCCGGGAGTGTCAATCTGTGACGAGTGCGTCAAGGTCTGCAACGACATGCTCAGCGGCGACCCTTCCCTTCAACAGGAGGTCGTCGGCCTGCCCGAGGTCATTCCCACTCCCCGGGAGCTGAAAGAGTACATGGACGAGTATGTCATCGGCCAGGATGACGCCAAGCGCGTGCTGGCCGTGGCGGTGCACAACCACTATAAACGCGTCAAATACCAGAAGCAGATCGCCGAACAGGGAGTCGAGCTCGATAAGAGCAACATCCTCATGGTCGGCCCCACCGGCACCGGCAAGACACTGCTCGCCTCGACGCTGGCCAAAAAGCTGCAGGTCCCCTTCGCCATCGCCGACGCCACCACGCTCACCGAGGCGGGGTACGTCGGTGAGGATGTGGAGAACATCCTGCTCAAGCTGATCCAGAACGCGAACGACAATGTCAAAGCCGCCGAGTATGGCATCATCTTCATCGATGAGATCGACAAGATCTCCAAGAAGGGGGAGAACCCCTCCATCACCCGCGACGTCAGCGGCGAAGGAGTGCAACAGGCGCTCTTGAAGATCATCGAGGGCACCGAGGCGAGCGTCCCCCCGCAGGGCGGGCGCAAGCACCCCAACCAGGAGATGCTGAAGATCGACACGCGCAACATCCTCTTCATCTGCGGCGGTGCGTTCGTCGGCCTGGACAAGGTCATCGAGAAGCGGGTCGCCAGCCACGCCATGGGCTTCGGCGCGCCGGTCGTCAAGAGCCAGGAGAAGGATCTGAAGGCGCTCTACAACCAATTGATGCCCGATGATCTGATCAAATTCGGCCTGATCCCCGAGTTCATCGGCCGCTTGCCGATCCACGTGTCGCTGGACAACCTCTCCAAGAATGACTTGGCCCGCATCATCGTCGAGCCGAAGAACTCGATCGTGCGCCAGTACGAGGCGGCGTTCCGCCTCGATGGCATCGAGTTCATCTTCAAAGAGGAGGCGGTCGAAGCGGTGGCCCAGAAGGCGTATGAACAGAAGACCGGGGCCCGTGGACTCCGCTCGATCGTGGAGAACGTCATGATGGGCATCATGTATGACATTCCCTCCCTCGAAGCGGTCAAACAGGTCATCGTGACCAAGGAGTGTGTCCTTGACGGAAAAGAACCAGAAATCATCCGTGGTGCCTGATCCTTTCAGCTACCCCGACATCGATGAGGCGATCCTCTCCCTGCTCAGGGAGCGTGAAGAGTTCATCGTCGTCGGCCACGTCAGCCCCGATGGTGATTGTCTCTCCAGCCAGTTCGCCATGGCGGCGCTGCTCGAAGAGATGGGCAAGACGGTCCATCTGGCCAACGCCGGCCCCTTCGACCGCTCCGAGATCGCCCACCTCCGCTCCGATTTTCTCACGCACATCAGAGAGGAGCTCAGGGCGCGCGATCCCGTGGTGGTCGTCGTCGACTGCTCCAGCGCTGACCGGCTCGGCCACCTGGCATCTGAGATCGAAGGCTTGACCACGGTGGTCTTCGACCACCATGCAAGCGGGGAGAAGTTCGGGGACCTGCGCTACATCGTCCCCCGCTCCATCTCCACGACGATGATCATCATGCACCTCTACAAGACGCTGGACCAGCCCATCACGGAGGAGATCGCCGAACACCTCTTCTTCGGTTTCGCCACCGACAGCGGCTTCTTTCGCTTCCTCGGCCCCTATCGCGGTGAGACGCTGCGCATGGCCGCCGAGCTCGTAGACCTCGGGGTGAGCCCCAATGCGATGCTCGACCGGATGAGCGGGGGCAAGAGCGAGGGGTACATCAAGTACCTGGGCAAGCTCATCGACCGCGCTGAGAGCTACTATGATGGCAAGCTGATGATCTCCTCCTCCTATCTGAAGGACGGGCGCACCTTCTCCACCAGCGACAAACCGAGCGACGCCCTCTACGGCCTCTTGCTCTCCATCGCCGGGGTCGAGATGGTCATCTACTTCAAGGAGATGGGGCCGAACGTCACCGAAATAGGCTTCCGCGCGGCGCATGAGAGCGCCATCAACGTCGGAGCGCTCGCCGAATCCTTCGGGGGCGGTGGCCACCGCAAGGCCAGTGGAGTAACGCTTGAGTGCTCCATCTCAGAGGCCAAGGCCACGCTCATCGAGGCGGCGGGGAGGCTCCTCACCCCATAGATGGCACACACATTGCATGTATTTGTGAACATCACACAAGGAGCATGCAATGAGAATCCTTCCCCTATCTGAAACGGCTTCCCTGCACTTGGACCGGCAGGTGATGCACTATCAGAGCGAGCGTGACAACGGCGAACTCTATCGCAGCGTGCACAAGAAGACCCAACAGTTGCTCTACGAACTGCCCTCCCACCTGCACCTCTTGGCCGAGGAGGAGTGCGCATCCTTCCTCTTCTTCTGCTGGGATGCCATCGACCACTACATCACATCCTTCCAGATCGGGCGCCTCTCCTACCTCGGCTACCTCAGCCAGGTGGTCCGTCGGCGCAGCCGGTACTATATGGCCCAACAACGCGCCCAGGCGCAGCGGGACATCCTGCTGCTCAAGAGCCAACGCTACGCGTGGGATGACGAGGACTTTTCAATGACGGGAGAGGAGCCGGTTGTCTACCACTCCAGCTGCGACCCCTCGCTTCTTCAAGTCGAGGCGCTGCCGACGCTCTTTGAACAGCTGCTTGAAGCGCCATCCAACACAGTGGGCACCGGGAGTGAGGCGGTGGACGAGGAGCTGAGGGCGCTCTTTTGCACCGAGACCAACCGCCGCCGCCTCCTGATCGTCCTCACCCTCTGCCCCGATATGGCGGGCACCCACCTCCTCGATGAACTGAGTCTCCTGCTGGGGGTCGATCGACAGCTGCTCTCCACCTACCTGGCCACCGCCGAGACACTCCTGGATGAGAAGAAGCGTTGCCGGGAGGAGTTCGAGATAGTGAGCAACCGCCACTTCCGCCGCCTCTTGGAGATCGAGGCGCAGATGGCGGGGGAAGTCGATCCCGCTGAACGGGAGCGGCTTGAGGAGCTGCGCTCATGGACCGCCCGGCTCTACAAGGCCAAGGTGACGAAAATCCGCGAACAGGAGGTGGCGTTGACCCACAGCGAGGCGGGCCGGATTCTGGGCATCCCCAAGGGGACGGTGGACAGTTCGGTACACTATATTCGTCGACTTCTTTTGCGGTATATGGACGAGATGGGGAGCAATGAGTATTCTTAGGTACATGAAGATCCTGCTCGCATCCAACAACGCCCACAAAAAAGAGGAGTTCTGCCGAATCCTCGCCCCCCATACCATCGCCCTCCCCGCCGAGCTCGGCCTCACCTTCGACTTTGACGAGGACAAGGAGACCTTCACCGAGAATGCCCTGGGAAAGGCCCACGCGTTGGCCGCCATCGCCCCCGCCGGCTGGGCGATCCTGGCTGACGACAGCGGCCTCTGCGTCGATGCGCTCGGTGGAGCGCCGGGCATCCATACCGCCCGGTACGGACAGACGGAGGGGGGAGCGCTGCTGGAGAGCGGTGAGCGCAACCAATTCCTGCTCAAGAACCTCTCCCACCTCACAAAGAGAGCGGAGCGGAGCGCACACTTCGTCTGTGCCCTCGCCTTGATCATCGCAGAGCACCGCGTCTATACCGTCTGCGAGCAGGTCGACGGCTTCATCGCCTTCGAGGCGAGCGGCAGCACAGGCTTCGGCTACGACCCGATCTTCATCGTCGAGGAGGTCGGCGCCCCCATGGCCACCCTCCCCGAAGGCGAGAAGGACAAATACAGCCACCGAGCGTTGGCGTCACGAAAAATGAACATGATCATGAAGGAGTATGAGTGATGAAAATACTGCAGAGAAGTGAACAACGAAAAGAGAATACCTGGGACTTGGGCAGCCTCTATGAGAGCGTCGAGGCCTGGGATGCGGCCAGAGGGGACATTGAGCAGCGCATCGTCAAGGCAGCCGACTTCAAGGGAGCGCTGTTGAAGGACAAGGCGTCGTTCCTCACCGCGATGCGCTGGTATGAGGAGACGATGCTGCTCATCGAGCAGGTCTACTCCTACGCCTTCCTCAGCTGGGCCACCGACGCCTCCGACAGCGACGCTACGCGGATGTATTCGCTCGCCACCGACGTCTATACCCGGCTCAGCACCGCCCTCGCCTTCTTCTCCGTCGAGCTCATGGAGGTCAGCGACGCGACGATCGCCTCCTACCTGGCAGACCCGGCGTTCAAAGACTACGCGATCTTCATCAAGAAGGCCCGGCACCTGAAGCCATACGTCCTCAGTGAAGACGAGGAGCGCCTGCTGGCGATGCAGAGCAACGCGGCCACGACGGCCAAGACCGTCTTCAGCGACCTGACCAACGTCGACTTCGACTTCGGCGAGATCGATGGCAAACCGCTGAGCCAGTCGACCTTCTCCTCCTTCCTGATGAGCGAGGACCGCTCCCTTCGCCGGCGCGCCTACACGCAGTTCTACGGTGTCTACGACCAGCACAAGCACACCCTGGGCCGCCTCTACGAGGGGCAGGTCAAGCAGGACCTCTTCCGCAGCGGGGCGCGTGGCTATGAGAGTGCGAGGCAGATGGCCCTCTACGGTGACAATGTGCCGCTCTCCGTCTATGACAGCCTCATCGCAAGCGTCCACGAAGCCTTCCCGGTCCTCCACCGCTACTATGCAGTACGAGCAAAGGCGCTGGGCCTCACCGAGCTGGGGCACTGGGATGCCTATGTGCCGCTGGTGAAGGGCATCAAGGCCCATACGCCCTATGAGAAGGCGGTGGAAATCATCAGTGAGGCGCTCAAGCCGCTCGGACATGAGTATGTGCAGACCCTGACCGAGGGACTCACCACGGAGCGCTGGGTCGACCGCTATGAGAACAAGGGAAAGAGAAGCGGCGCCTTCAGCAGCGGCTCCTTCACCGGAAAACCGTACATCCTGCTCAACTACAAGGAGGATGTGTTGCGCGATCTCTTCACCGTCGCCCACGAAGGCGGCCACTCGATGCACAGCTACTACAGCGCCAAGAGCAACCCCTTCCTCCACTACGACTACACGATCTTCGAGGCGGAGGTCGCCTCGACCTTCAACGAGCAGCTGGTGGCCTCGTACCTGATCGAGACAGCCGAAGATGACCGGATGAAGGCGTTCATCATCGCCAAGCAGCTCGACGACATCGTCGCCACCCTCTTCAGGCAGACGATGTTCGCCGAGTTCGAGCTGAACGTCCACAGCAAGGCGGAAGAGGGTGAGCCGGTGACGCTCAAGCTCATCAGGGAGGAGTACGGGGCCTTGCTTCGTGCCTACTTCGGACCAACGGTGACGTTCCTTGAGACCAGCGACCTGGAGGGGCTGCGCATCCCCCACTTCTACTCCCCCTTCTACGTCTACAAGTACGCCACCGGTCTCTCGGCGGCCATCGCGCTCTCCAAGCGTGTCATGGAGGGTGGAGAGACGGAGCGGGACCGCTACCTCTCCTTCCTCAAGAGCGGCGGCAGCAAGTACCCGATCGATTCGCTCAAGGAAGCGGGCGTCGACATGTCCACCCCCGACCCGGTCAGGCAGGCCATCGCCAGCTTCGCCTCTCTGATCGACCAATTCGAGGCGCTGCTGTGAGCTCTTTCGCAAAAAGGGCTTGACTCAACCAACAGCGTTGTTGTACTGTTGGTCCGTTCACCTTTCTGCGGTAGTGGTGGAATTGGTAGACACGCTAGCTTGAGGTGCTAGTGATCGAAAGGTTATGCTGGTTCAAGTCCAGTCTACCGCAGCAGAGCGGCTTCATCTGAGGATGGAGCCGCTCTTTCATGGAGGTGCTGCGCACGAGCTGCAAGGACGCTAGTTGCTGATCAGGGTAATCTTGATTGTTCCCGCATAGGTGGAGGTGACGGCGCTGAGATAGTCGGTTTCATTGACGGTGATGGTGATATCCGCACCGTAGAAATCGAAACGGTCCAGTGAGGTCTTCTCAGTCACCTTGTTGGTTGCTGCCGTCTCGGAGCCATCGGCGGCGGTAGTCACCGTGGCTCCCCCTGCGGTGACTGAATAGGTGATGATGTGGGACACACTGGCGCTTACCATGGCGGAGGCCGAGAGGAGAATGTCGTACCCGGCTACGCTATTGCAGTAAGCGATCAACTTCTTCACGGTCAGAGTTGCATCATAGTTTTCATCGGTCACGGAGAATTTATAGTTCCGGTCGATGGCTGGATACCGCGTTGCCAGCTCCTTGAGGATGGCGGAAAACGAACGGTCATTCCCCTCCTTGAGGATGCTGCGTATCCATCCGTCAAGCTGGTTGTATACGGCGATGAACTCGTTTGATATCGCTCTGTCACGATCAGTGTGATCCATCATGCACCCCCTCATCTCTCGCGGTCAGCACACCGGCCGGCCAACGCCTCACCACGCACGCCCAGGATGCAGTATACCACTGAATCGCACCGTGGGCTCATCGCACAGCCACCAACGGCCACAACAATGTGATGGCGGTGTAGACAAGGGAGAGGGACAGTGCGATGTTGATGGCCTTCCCCACCCGCTTTGCATGGAGGAGCCACAAAAGAGCCGCGCCGGTGAGCGCATAGAGCGTGATGGACCCATACATGAGGAGGGCGAGGAAGAGGGCGCTCCCCCCTCGCCAGACGATGGTGGAGGGCACGTCGACCAGGAAGGTCGAATAGATCGTCAACCCCATCAAGAGGCCTTTGGGATTGAAGAGTTGCAGGAGCATCCCCCGCCCAAAGCCCAGCGGCTTGGGCATCTTGGATGCCAGGGAGAAGGAGGAACGGAGCATGTGGACCGCAAGGTACACGATGTAGAGGGAGCCGAGGACGGTGAGATAGGGTATGAGGCTGGGCAGCAGCGTCTTGATCGCCGATGCCACAAGAAGCCGGACCCGATTCCCAGGTGGTAGGGAATCGACCGGCGGTACCCAAAGGTCAGCGCCATCGAGGCGCTGGAGATGGTGTTGGGACCCGGGTGTACCCCGTGATGATGGCAAAGGCCAAGAAGGCGGAGAGGTCAATCGTCGAAAGTACATCCATAGAGACCATTTGACCCCATGGATTGCATGGGGTCAAGTCCATCATATGCCGGTGATGAGCAGAAGCTACTTCCTCGGCCCGTTGGCCAAGGCTCTCTGGGCCAGGGTGAAGAAGTCGGCGACCGTCATGGTGGCACCGGCGATGTCATCGGTGTGCCCATCGCTCTTGAGGCTGACCTTCCGGGGATCCTGGGTCTTGAGCAGGTAGGCCTCGACCGCCTGTGCCTGTTGGTCCCACTCCTTCTGAATGGCGCTGCCCTTGATCATCCCGTAGCCGCCCTCCCTGGCCACCGTCTGCTTGTCTCGTCCATCCTTGTCCACACCGCTGTAGGAGACGTTGACGATGTTGCCGTTGTGCACAAAGAGGGAGACGGTGGTCTTCCAGCCGCCGGTGTCGAATCCATCCGCCATCGCCGCGTAGGCGCCGTCGGCATAAGGGCCGAGGGGAACGGGGCCTGCGGCGAGGGCTTTCTGCACCAAGGCATCGAAGGAGTCGACGTGGATCGATACGCTGCCGATCTCATCCACCGTCCCACTCGTTTGTGTCTTGACCAGGAACGATTCGATGTCATTGGCCTGCTGATACCACTCGGCCCGCGCACCAGCGAACTTGACCATGTTGTATTTGCCGGCTTTGTCCCAAGCTTTCTTGTCGTCGTTGTTGGTGTTCAACGCGCTCCAGTTCGCCCCGGCGATGCGTCCGTTGATGACCGTGAGGGAGACATACTCCTTCCAGCCACCCTCATAGGAGTCGCTGATGGCGAAATACGCCCCGTCTGCGTACGGCCCCCGCCCCACGGGACCGGATGCCAGCGCCTTCATGACCAAGCTGTTGAATGCATCGACATGGATCGAGACGCTGCCGATCTCATCGACGCTGCCCGTCCTCTGGTGTTCGACCAAGAAGGCCTCGACATCGTTGGCCTGCTGGTACCACTCGGCCCTCGCCTGGGCGAACTTCACCATGTTGTATCGCCCACCTTTGTCCCAGGTTTTCTTGTCGACGCCGCCGTTGATGTTCACCCCATTCCAATCGACGGCGGTGACAGCGCCCCCGGATACCGTGATGGTGACCGTCTCCTTCCAGAGGGAATCATCAAAATCATCCGCAGACGCAAAGTAGATGCCATCGGCATAGGTGCCCACCATGGGGGCTCCAGATGCCGAGACCGCGCCCAGGCTTTCCTTTGGATGGTTGCTCACCGGTGCCCCCGTCTTTGAACAGCCGATGGCCAACGCGATGATTGAGAAAAACAAGACTGCCAGGGCAGTCGAACAATGCTTCTTCATGGGTACACGCTCCTTGATACAGATCAGAATAATCTCGATATTACACAGACTCTGTACATTTTTGCAATATTGTCGCAAGAATGCGTATATTGTGTTGTGTTACCAAGAATAAGCTTCCAAAACCATAAAAGAGAAGGAGATAGATATCTAATTAATCCCATTTCAATGATTAGATATTAAAGAACTAGGCAATTATTTTTGCTTTTTAGCAAAATAGTGTGCGTGGTTTCCTCTTTTTGGAGAATTTCAGGACGATTTTCGGGGTCCAGGCTAGCGTAAGTGGGGAAATTATGGAAGAATGGTTTCGATAAAAAAGGAAACAATTGCACTATATCTTAGTTTTGTGGTAGAGTGCCGTTGGCCATTATTACAAGACCTGCAAAGCAGGTCTTGTCTACCACCAAAACGCCGGGCGTGAGCGCTTGGACTGAGGAAGGAAGCATGGAGAAAAAACACATTGTGGTATTGGGTGGGGGCTACGCCGGGGTACATGCCGCCAAAGCATTGCACAAAGCCTTCAAACGACACCAAGACACGGTCGAAGTCACCTTGATAGATAAGAATCGGCACCACATCCTGATGACCGAACTGCATGAGGTGGCCGGCAACCGTGTACCGGAATCCTCGGTGAAGATCTCCTTTGACCGGATCTTCAGCGGCAAGATGGTCAACGTCGTCCGCGATACCATCGAAGACATCGACTTCACGGGGCAGACCCTCACCGGCAAGACCGGCTCCTCCTACCCCTACGACCATTTGATCATTGCCACAGGCGCCGAGACCGCCGATTTCAATATCCCCGGCGTCAAAGAGTACGCCTACTACCTTTGGAGCCTCGATGACGCGGTGCGCCTGCGCAACCACATCGAGAGTACCGTCAGGGAGGCTGCCCGGATCGCAGATCCGGAGAAGCGACGGCAGAAGCTCACCTTCGTCGTCGCGGGCGGCGGCTTCACCGGTGTCGAGATGATCGGTGAACTCATCGAGTGGTTGCCGATCCTCTGCAAAGAGAACGGCATCGACCATAAGAAAGAGGTGCGCCTGATCCTCGCCGAGGCGCTCGGCAACATCCTGAGTATGCTCGGTGAGGGGCCGCGGGCCAAGGCGGTCGCGAACCTCGAGAAGCGTGGTGTGGAAATCAGGCTCAACAACCTCATCACCCAGGTCAACCCCGATGGGTTCGTGACCCGCCATGGCGATGAGATCAAGACTGAGACCCTGATCTGGACCTGCGGTATCCGCGGCACCCAGTTCTGTGAGAACCTGCCCATCACCGACGGCAAGATCGGACGCAAGCTGGTCAACGAGTTCATGCAGAGCCCCGACTACGACAACGTCTACGTCGTCGGTGACGGCATGTGGCACCTCGAGGACAACCGCGCCGTCCTCCAGATTGTCGAGGCGGCCGAACAGACTGCCAAGACCGCGGCCGATTCGATCACATACGCCGTCAAGAGCGAGCTTGGGCTGAAGGCCAAGGAGCCCAAGCCGTTCAAGTCCAACTTCCACGGCTACATGATCAGCATCGGCGGCACCTGGGCGGTAAGCCATACCGCCGGCATCGCGATGACCGGTTTCTTCGCCATGGCGCTCAAGCACCTGGTCAACATCTACTACCAAGCCGGGGTTGCCGGAGTGAACGCCGCCTGGTCGTACATCAAGCATGAGATCCTTGAGATCAAGAACCGCCGCTCCCTGATCGGTGGCCTCGCCGAATACAAGGTCCCCTCCTACTGGACCACCTTCCTCAGGATGTACCTAGGGGTGATGTGGCTCATCGAGGGGGTACAGAAGGTCACATCTGGGTGGCTCACCGACACCACCGGCTCCAAGGTCTACTGGGGATCGGCTGACGGCGTCGCCTCGGCAAGCCAGGCGGTCGTCGAGACGGTGGCTTCGGCTACGGCCAGTGCCACCACCATGGCGACGCAGGCAGTCAGTGCCGCGACCGATGTCGTCGCCTCGGCCAGCCAGGCGGTCGTCGACACCCTCGCCTCAGCGAGCCAGGCAGCCGGTGAGGTGGCCCAGTTCGCCCCTCCGCTCCTCTCCAAGCCGTGGGGTCTTTACACCTGGATCAACGACACCTTCGTCTCGCAGGCCCCCTACCTCTTCCAGCTTGCCATCGTGCTCGCTGAAGTCGGCATCGGCCTTGCCCTGATCGTCGGTCTCTTCACCTTCCCCGCCGCCGTCGTCTCCATCGCCCTCTCGATCATGTTCATCATCGGGGCCATGGCCGGCAAGGAGAGCCTCTGGTATATCGCCGTCTCGATCGTCATGCTCGGCGGTGCCGGCAAGGCCTTCGGCTTGGACTACTGGGTCATGCCGTGGATCAAGAAGCAGTGGAACAAGACCCCGTTCGCCAAGAAGACCTACCTCTACCTCGACGAACCGGAGTTCACCCGCAAGCAGATGGAACGCAAGCTGGGAAAGCAGTGATCGATGCTTGAGTTCTGGAACGACGAGATCGAAATCAAGACACAGTTGGAGGCGGTGCATACCCTCATCGCCTCCACGGTCGCCCAGGCGCGCTCCTTCATCCGCCCGCTGCTTCTGGACCACGTCCAGGCTCCGGGCAAGATGTTGCGCCCCGCCCTC
>Ga0209718_1000572_pt1 | contig 48829 bp, 33 predicted proteins | sample AD_JPNAS1_MetaG_FD_184420 | JGI IMG/M metagenome (GOLD analysis project Ga0209718, IMG submission 184420) | Active sludge microbial communities of municipal wastewater-treating anaerobic digesters from Japan - AD_JPNAS1_MetaG (SPAdes) (version 2) | ecosystem: Engineered > Bioreactor > Anaerobic...
AGGTCGAGAGGGCACCCTGCAACATGGTCCGGGGGCAATCCTGGAGGGCGCTATCGGGAGTTGCCGGGACCCGACGTCTTTTAGCTGACATGAAGGACGCGAAGCGGCCCGTCCGGGCCAAAAGGATGATCGTACACGTTAGCAATCGTGTATTTCGCCCGGACGATGTCACTAAGAGACAGTCGGGGTGGCTACGGGAGATTTTGGGTCCGGAAGGATGCCCCCGGACATGTTTTACAACTGTAACGAAGAGATAAAACGCCAAAAAGAACAAATAATCAGGAGCCAGAACAAACTCATTAGCAGGATCAGGTACAGGGACGCTTTTTGGCGAATCAATCGCTCTTTTAAGCTGGCCTCTAAAGCACGTTAACTGCCTTGGCCAACGATTCGCCGATGAATTTCCGTTTATTAGTGATCAAAACTCTTGACACAAATAGTCTTAATGGTTTTCAATCGCTACGGCTGTTGCTGGACGGATTAGGCATGAAGCAAGGTGTTAACGCTCGGTCGGTATGGCTGCCTGTAGTGGCTTTATCGCTATTGTTTTCCTTCACAATTTACGGGTGTTCGACGTCAAGTGTCGAATGGATGGACCCAGAGATGGAGGACATTAGCCAGTACTTGGAGATAGATGAGCCCACTGGAGATTCCTCGTCAGAGCCAGGTGAAGGGCCAAGATTCGGCTTGGTGGGTGATCCTTGTGAAGCTGACGCTGACTGCGACACTAATTTTTGTATGTCAACAGAACTTCTTGTCGGCATGGACGTGGACAACATAGAGATCCCATTTGGTATGTGTTCTGCAATGTTTTGTTCGGCAGACAAAGACTGCGGTGAAGGTGGTAAGTGCGTCGATGGGACTGCCATCGCTGGGGTCCCGATTCAGCTGTGTATGAAGGGATGCGTAGATTCCAGAGAGTGCAGGTACTCTCAGGGGTATTCCTGCTTTGATACCGGCGTTCCGGAACAAGCCGCCGAAGGGGAGGAAGCTGGCAACATCCACGCTTGCCTGCCTGCTTCATTGGTGCTTGCCATCTACTGTGGTGATGGCATCTGTGACGAAAATGAAAAAGTCGACCCAACCTTCTGCCCGCTTGACTGTAGTTACTGCGGGGACGGGCTTTGCTATGACGGCAAAGATGACCCATCAAAAGAAGAAACCGCTGAATCGTGTCCGCAGGATTGCGCAGACAAATAAGGGAGGCCGCAGGTGAATAAGCAATACTTTATTTCATTGTTGGCCGTTGCCCTGATTATGGCACTGCCACAGCTTGGTTTTGGTCAAAGTGCCTCTGTAATTGAGGTCAATAAGGCTCTTTTGGGGTCTGACACTCCTGCAGACATAGTGGCTGAAGACGGAGAAGTTGCTCAGGACGAAAGGCCACCCCCCAAGAATGCATGGCAGAAATACACCCGTTTCTTGGATGGCCAGCTTGAGAAGCTTGGGCATCTTGACCTCTATGGAGTCACTGCCCAGCTACCAAAGGGCTATTTTTCGGTAAAGTGGGACTACACCCAGTTAAAAGCTGGACGTCGCTATAATTCCAACCACGTTCTTGGGCCAGCAGTTGCCCCCATTCCACTTAGCCTCCTTAACCCTGCCGATGAAGGATGGTTCCTGGATACCGGCCTTACTGGTAGTGGTGGTGGCCACGTATTCCAGGCGTCGTACGGTATTACCAATACCTTCAACTGGTACTTTGAACTGCCATACCAGTTCATGCACACTAGATTTGATCCAAAGGTCATAGACAAAGATGGCAATTTGTGGGGAGGTTCTGAAGAGGCCGCTCGCGTTCAAGGGCGCAATAAGCTGCGTACTTTGTTGCCAATGGTTGGGCGTCCTGTTGTTGGTCTGAAATATGATGCTGACTGGATTTTGGCTGACATAAATACTGGATTTTCTTGGAACCCTTGGCGTACTGAAAGGCTGTCTACTGCTTTGACTGCCCGAGTGTTCTTTCCAACTGGCCGAGTTGCCGATCCTGATAACTCACTTATGTATGCAACCGGTCCCGAGCTTGATACCGGCGTTGGTGGCTGGATTTTGGGCTTTACCAACGGCTGGGACCTTCGAATCTTTAAATACAAGTTCTGGATTGACATCATCGCAAGTAGTGAATTCACCGCTTCCTATGGATTTAAACAAAAGCGTCGTTACCCGACTGTTATTGAGCCAGACGACCCGAATGCCGATTCAAAACGTGGATTTACCAAGCCAAAAATTCCAGGTTCGTTGGAATTTCCAGACCTGACGAAAGATAACAAAGAGTTTGGTACCACCGTTAAGGGTACCTTTGATTACACGCCTGGTTGGTCTCTTTCTTGGACGGGCCAGCTAAACGTACAAATTGCCTTGCTGGGTCTTGGTTTTGGGTACGGTATTTTACACAGTCAAGAGCCTGAAATTCAAGGCGACTACAGGTTCATTATGATGGCCAGGAGCCTTGAGCTTTTGGGTCAAAACACCATCCAGGCAATTCAGCTTGGCGCGACCTTAAGCCTGCTGCCTTTGTACGTCCCAGTGGACTTTGCATTCCAGTGGCGAAAAATGGTCGACGGTTACAACGCCATCGTCTTCGACGACTACTGGAACATCATCGTGAAGGTCTTCATCCCAATCTTCCCGGACTAACTATCCACAATATCCCCCTGCCCCCGCCCCTGTCCCTGCCTCCAGCCTCCCGCCCCTGTCCCTGTCCCCTGCCCCCGCCCCTGCCTCCCGCCCCCAAAAATTCCCCCTTGCATTTTCACCATCGCCGGCGTACCGTTCCTTGGCCCTTGCGGAGCTTTATAAATGCCCAAAGCAACATCAGACGATCATGTGTATGTGGATTCTTTAATCCGAAAAATCGTGAGCGAGTGCCCTAGACGCCAGCCTACGTCCGAGGATGAACACAAGGCCCTGGAGATCATGGCTGAAGAGCTTCAAGCCCAAGGGTTGGAAATTGAAAGACATCCGTTCAAATTTAACGACAACCTCTATGCGAACCTGCTGCTTCACGCTGCTACAGCAACCGCCGGTACAGCGGTTTCTGCCGTAGCACCTGCCCTTGGATTGGTCATGCACCTAGGTTCCGCCCTTTCCTACTGGGCCGACTCTACCAGAAGGGGATACTACCTGCGCCGCTTGTTTCCCTTTAAAGATTCGTTCAACGTCTTGGCTACGATGAAGGCAAAGAAAAAGCCGGCCCTGCGCGTTGTCATGATGGGGCACGCGGACGCCGCCTTTACTGGTTGGGTGTTTAACCCAAAAGTCACCAAACTGACGGTCACGCCAGGGGACAAGCCCTTACATTTTTTGCAGCGCAGTCTTTCGTTTATGGTGGCCACCCAGTTTGCGCTGGCGGGCATTGATGCTGTGAAAATCGTTTTGGGGCCATTCGCACTGCCTTTAAGGCCGCTTGAATGCCTGCTTACCTTACCTTCTGCGCTAGCCACCGTGATGAACGCCCAGATCGTATTGAAAAACGAGATTGTTCCAGGCGCCAATGACAACCTTTCAGCCTGTGCCGCCCTGCCAGTTTTAGCCAAAAGGCTACGCGCCACGCAACGAGACGACGTCGAATACGTGTTTGTGGTCACTGGTTGTGAAGAAGCCAGCATGGGTGGTGCCGATGCTCTTGGGCGGGTAATGAAAGAGCGCTGGGGCTGGGACCCTTCTGACACCGTTTTTGTTGGCCTGGATGGGCTTGGAAACGGTGACTTGCGCTTCTTACAGACAGAAGGAGAGGTTTGCAGTATCTCCGTCCCACAGTGGTTGATTGACACCGCAAATGAGCTTACAGCTTCAGACCCCAAATATGCCGAAGTAACCGGTTTTCACGTTCCTGTTGGCGGCTCCGACATCGCCGCTTTGTTGGTTAAAGGCTATGACGGGATTTGCCTTGCCTGCGTTGACCCCACCACAGGTGCTCCTCGTCACTACCATATGCCAACAGACGACCCAGACCATCTTGAGATGGATAAGGTCATGTTTTCTATCGAGTACGCCGAAAAGCTGGTTCACGCGATTGTCAAACGAAAACTTGGCCTCTGATTTTGGAGGCGCGACTGACCCCTTGCAACTAGGACCAACTCAGCGCCAATTATCGATATTTTTCCTGAACAAAAACATCAACATCGGCCCTTGGTGCATTGGTCTCATTATCCCAGTAAGGTGAAATTCGGCGAAGGCTGGAAATGATGCCAGGCAAAACGTCAATCAATCTTTGCACTTCTGCTTCAGTAGTATAGCGGCTTGTACTGATTCGTAAGCTGCCGTGTGCTGCTGAAAATGGGATATGCATAGCCTTCAAAACGTGCGATGGGTCCAGCGATCCTGAAGTGCAAGCCGAGCCTGATGACGCGCAGATCCCAGCATCGGACAGCGCCAACAAAATCGACTCGCCTTCAACGTATTCAAAGGCAAAACTGGTAGTGTTTGGCAGTCGCTCAGCGTTTTGCCCATTCACGAAAACATTTGGGATCGCTTCAAGAATTGCAGCCTCAAGCTTGTCACGCAGCAGCTTTAGCCGCGTCTCTTGCACAAAGTTATGCATCGCCAATCTAGCAGCAACCCCAAGGCCAACAATTCCAGCAACGTTTTCAGTTCCAGCCCTGCGGCTGCGCTCTTGGTGGCCTCCAATCAACCATGGACGCCACCTGACCCCCCGACGCACAAACATCGCGCCAGTCCCCTTTGGTCCATGCAGCTTGTGCGCAGACAAGGTAAGGATGTCCACATCAGGCAATCCCTTGGTCAAATTCAACGGTATTTTTCCAACCGTCTGGGTGGCATCAGTATGAAACACTACCTTGGAATCCACAGCCTTAACAATTCTCGACAGCTCCGCAATCGGAAAAATCACACCAGTTTCATTGTTTCCATGCATGATCGACACAATCGCAGTGTCCTTTTCGATAGCCTGTAACAACTCAACCTTGTCCAGAGTGCCATCTCGATCAACGCCAAGCCTAGTCACACGATAGCCGTTTCGTTCCAACTCTTTCGTAACTTCCAGAACCGCCGGGTGTTCAACCTGGGTGGTCACAATATGGCGCCTATCTGGATTTGCCCGCAAAACTCCCCAAAGCGCCGCATTATTGGCCTCAGTTGCCCCCGACGTGAACAAAATCTCAGATTTTGCGCCAGCCCCAAGCAGCCTGGCCACCGATTCTCTAGCCGCCTCAATGGCGTCCCTTGGTCCCTTTGCCTCTGGATATGAAGAACTGGGGTTGTAAAACTGTTCCCGAAGATATGGCAGCATCGCCTCCAAGACTTCCTGGGCCAGCGCAGTCGTAGCATTGTTATCCAGGTAAACTGACTTGTTATCCATTGTTTTCACCATACATTTGCATCAGTTGTGCTTCCTGCTAGAGCTGGATTACTTCGATCTCAGGATCCACCTGTCGTTTCAGGGTGTCTTCCACAACAAAACGCATGGTCTGTCCAGCCCCCTGACAAGCGGAACAGGTTCCCAAAAGCCTGCAAAAGACCTTTTTGTCCCTGATTTCAATTATTTCGATATCGCCACCTTCTCCAATCAGGCGCGGCCGTACGGAATTGTCTATAACCCGCTCAATTTCCTTAGCCAACTGGTATGGGGACCGCTCCCTAAAAGCTGGAACGACCTGCGCAGGGGGCTCTTTTACCGGCGTCTGCTCGCCCCATATATCGTTCAAAATGTCTTGTAGCCCCCCAGGTCCATGGTGGCAGCTTGTACAGGACCCGCCAGCTTTAATTGCGGTAGATATCTCTTCAATCGTCCGCAGATTCAGCTCCTTAACTTTTCGTCTGATGTAAGGCTCAGTCAAATTAAAGCACTTACAAACGACTCGCCCCTCATCCTCTTCAAGCTGTTCAACATCAATACCAAGCTCACTAATCGGCACTCCACGCCGCTTTGCCCAGTCCACAACCGCCGCCTGCAGCGCCTCTGCGCCCATAACCGAGCAGTGCAGCTTTTGTGGGGGTAACCCATCAAGATAGTTCACAATATCGGCATTTTTAATCTTTAAAGCCTCCACAGGCGTGACTGACTTTTCTTCAATCAATCTACACAAGGCCTCACTTGACGCAATAGCAGAGGTACACCCAAAGGTTTCATACCTTGCCTCAACGATTCGGTCTTTCAAAGGGTCGACCGGATCCTTTTTTACCCTAAATGTAAAATCCATTGCATCTCCACAACTTAAAGAGCCGTGGCGACCTTCTCCATCTGGATTTTGAACGCGCCCAAAATGGGTCCCAGCTTTATTTGCAATAGCATCACGAAAAAGCTGCATTGTTTTATTTGAATAGTCCCAAGCCATATCATCCTACCTGCATCACTTCTACAACCCCAAAAATCAAAGGGGCCGGGGAATTCCAATCTTTTAACGGGGCCATGTCAAGGGGTGGCACCTACAAAACCCATAATCATCGCTTAATTAATGTCAAAGGCTGATATGATTAAATCTGGATGAAGAATAAAATCTGGCCAAAGAAGTCTAAGCCGCCCGCAGTCCATCTTGTGGTTTTGCAAATTCAGAGCTTGAGACTCGACGATATGTTAAAATTCGACGCTATGTTTGGGCATTTTTTTGGAGGTCGCTTATGACTTCTCGGCATTTGACCGCGTTTTTCCTGGTTTTTTCCTGGCCTTTTGTTGCTTTTGCCTCGCAGCCAACCTCCAGTCACGAAGGGTATGTTATTCAAGTCCTTGATGACTACGCTATTGTTGATATTGGAGGTGAACAGGGAATATCTGTTGGTGATGAGGCCATTTTAGTGGTTTCAGACTCTAGCCCCAGCGAACAGGTTACAACTCGCGTTATCGAAGTAGCTGAAACCATGTGCCGAATATCGCTTGAGGGCATCACTTTAGCAACGGTTCAGGTTGGGGATTTAGTTCAGGTCAGAACCGCGGCTCAATTGGCTGACCAAAGTGACGAAAGCGAGATAAAACAACTGCGCTCCAGATTTGGTGACTCGCGGGTTTCTCACGAGCCGTTGTCGAATTTGACTGCAGGCGAACCGGTGATGGTCACGTTAGTTGCCGTTGGTGATCTGCTTCCCACAGAAGTCAATTTACACCTTAGGCATAAGGGCTCCTTCAAAACATTCCCAATGGAGCCTTTTGGTGATGCTGGGTGGACTGTTACTGTCAGTGGAGAAGAAATCCAAATCCCCGGCTTGGAGTATTTCATTGATGGGACCTTGGAAGACGGGCGCCTCATAGCCCTTTTCAGAGGCGATGAGAACCCTTGGCGTGTAGCCGTAAAAGGTGGCTCAAGAGGCAAGGGATGGACCGCTAGAGTAGGCGGCTTCTTTGAATGGCAGGACTTTTATCTTACAAAACCAAACCACGACTCCTATTGGCATGCATCGTTGGACTTTGCTTATCGCCTCAGGAAAGACCTGCAATTCGAGATAAGGGGCGGCCTCGGCGCCCTTGAGGGTATTGGTGGAGAGAAAGCCGCAGTCGAAAGTGGGGCATCTCCAAATCACCGCTTGATAACGTGGCTATACTTCGAACCGGTGCTTCGTTTCGGAAATAATCTTCGATTTTTCCCAAGAGTTATGCTCGGTGGCTTTTTGAAATATGTGGAAGCAAACCCCCAATACTGGCTCTGGAAGCCGAATAAGGGCTCTGCCATGTTTGGGACAGCCCTTCACCTAGAAGTTGGCCCAGAGGATCAATTCAGCTTGCGATTCGGTGGTCAATTCCTACAGTCAATCGGCATCGAATTTGACGCACAAGTCACGTTTGTGCCCATAAAAGGGGTGCCCATGGGACTGTTCTTAGCAGCCTCCAATTTTCCCACTGCAGACGAGTGGGCCGCTAGGCTTCACCTGTTTGCAGGTTACCAAGCCCTTGAATGGCTAACAATTGAGGCTCGTTTGGGTACAAATATCCGCTCCACTTCCCACGCTGGTATTGGTGGCGGCCTTAGCCTGTCATTTGGATGGTAGGGGTGAGACATGAGCAAATCACTAACAACTATCGTTTTGGTTTTAGGTCTTTTAGCTTTTTCCCAGTCCGCCTATGCTTCAAAAACTTCGGCAAACACAATGTTCCATTGGCCAGTTTCCAGCATTTCAGTCAAGGACAGCTATTTTGCCATCGAGTGGGATGCGCCATGGCAAGGAAACCGGATCACGCTTCACTACCGAAATGGTTCTGAAGGCGATTTTCAATCAATTGATTTGGTCCAAATCAATAAAGTCAGATGGGAAGTGATGTTGCCAGCCCAAAGCATAGTCGGCCCGAGCTTCGAGTACTGGATTGAATCCCTTGAGCTTGATGGTAGCTCGGTTCCACGATTTGGCTCGTTGGAGCACCCGCAGGTCGCAAAGGTTGTCACTTCAGCGGCAAACAAGCGCCGTAACGAGTGCATCAAAGACCACAAAGGCAGAAGAAACGTGCTAGACCTTTCTTTCAGGCACTATGATTTTGGGCGGCCTGGTACTATGGGTGCGCGTTCTCAAGACTCATTCAATATGCTTGAACTTTCGTATACTTACCGCCTTCTTCTTCCGATGCTATATCAGCTGAACGTTGGATTTGCCACTTTTGGCGATAAGCTTGGCTACACTTTGCCTTATGAGTCTACCTACAGGCCTGGAGCTTACTACGCGTTTATTAAGCCATACTGGGAATTTTGGGATTGGCTGGGAATTGAAGGAATGTTTTTGGTTGGTGCAGGCCCTCATGGGGTTGTGGGCGGAGGCGGCCTTACGTTTAGGGTTGGTCCAATTCGTGCCAGCCACGTAGATTTTGGTTTTTGGGGCATGGGGAAGTTAGGCCTCAACTTCAATGCGAAATTTGTATGGACAGGCATTCCCTATGTGCTTGTAGACCTGCAAACTGAAATAATTACTATGCCAGATAATGAAGAGGTTGGATTTGTGCCCTCGGTAAAGCTGACTGGCTTGTTACCCTTGGGTATCAGGGTGCATGGACTGATAGGTTATGGGATTCGGAAAGGTCATCAGTCAGGCTGGATTAACTGGGGTGTCGGACTTGGTTGGGAGTTTTAGCTACTTAGATTTACAAATGTATCTAAAGGTTCGTGTACATTGATCGTCATTCCACTGTGCGACCCCACCATAGTTGGTGACAACGCAATGCTCGTTGCGCCAATTGCCACCGTTGTTGGGCTCACCCGAGGCCCAACTGGTATAGACAACTGGGTCGTCATTGGACCAGAGAAACGTGCCCTCCTTGTCCCTATCATTAAGTCCTATCCACCATACATTGTTTGAAAAGCTCCTGGCAGTTTCAGTAACCCACTTGTTTTCTTCCGCACTAAGGATGGAAACCAAGTCATACGATGGCGACTGACGGCAACGATCTCGTGCTGTCCTCCAGTAAAAGGTTGAGTTGCAGAACATGTACACGTGTCCACCAAATTCGCGGGTTGGGCAAGGACAAACATCCTCATCTTTAGTGCCATCGCAATCGTCGTCAAGGCCATTACACGTTTCTGTTCCTGGTCTTCCAGGGACACAGGTCTGTTCAACCCCGTCTACACAGTTTTCAACAGTCCTTTCGCACACACCTAGACCACACGTCGTTGTGCCCATGTCATCAACTTCGCCATTACAATCGTTGTCAATACCGTCGCAGACTTCCTCGCTTGGAAGGCCAGGGATGCAAGCCTGTGGGACACCGTCAATACATGCTGTGACGGTCCTCTGGCACGCCCCAGTTCCGCAGGTTATAGGAGGAATATCGTTATCAATTACGCCATCGCAGTCATCGTCAATGCCGTTGCATACTTCATCGGTCGGCTCTCGTGCAATACACTCGTTTAGCACCCCATCTACGCATCTTTCAACAGTTATCTGACACGCACGCACTCCGCATGTGACGGTTCCCATGTCATCAATCTCGCCATTACAGTCGTCATCAAGTCCGTTGCACTCTTCAAAGCTAGAGGGTTTAGGGTGGCAGACCTGGGGGCGTCCATCTACACACGCTGGCACCGTGTTCTCACAAATCCCAACCCCACAGGTAAGATCCGGGATCTTATCATCAATTTCTCCATTACAATCGTTGTCTTTGCCGTCGCAGATCTCTTTGCTTGGTTCAAGCGGCACACACTCTACTGTCCGGCCGTCAACGCAGTTTTGCACCGTCACTTCACACTCGCCAAGGCCACAGGTGGTCGACCCAAGTCCCTCGTCAATGTTGCCATCACAGTTGTCATCAATGCCATTGCAGACTTCCCTTTCAGGGGTCTTGACGGTACAAAGCTGGTCACAACGCCTCTCTTGTTCGCAGCGTCCCCATTCATTTTCGATCCAGCAAGTAGTTACAAAACCAGCGTCAACATAGCGTTTCAAGCAAGGGCAAGACTCGCCTTCTGGCGGGATACACTGCTGGATATCGTCACGAACCCTTCGGCACACAAAATCCCCGGGACAATCAGTAGTTGCCGTGCATGCAATCCCACACCAACTGCCAAGATTTTCATCTGGGATACATATGCTGTTATCCGCGCTACCTTTGCAATCCAGATCGGTCCGGCAAGGTTGGCACAGTGGATATGGCAACTCGATGTCCACTATTTCTATGTCAGGCTGTTCGATCTCATGGGTGTCGCCTGGATCGTCGCCACCTTGAGTGTCTTTTTCATCAACCTCTCCAGGGTCCGTTTGAGGCGGCGTGTCAGGTTCGTCTGTATCCTGGACATCGTTTTTTAGCCTATCTGACGGGGCCAAGGTATCAACGTCTTGTTTTGGAGATGTGTCATCTTGCTTGGGCAGATCCAACTGTTCCATACCTGGAACATCCGCGCCTCCGCATCCTAGGCTGAAAAACAGGATTAAAAGCGGCAATAAAAACCGTCGCATTAAGGCCTCCTTGCGAAGTCAAGGGATAGTATACAAAAAAAGCAGTTGTAGGGGTTTAAACATCAACAATTAGTATGTGATTTTGGGATATACTGCCAGACGGTCTTTTTGTGTCGTGAACCTCTTTGAACGTGGGATAATCCAATGCCTGATAATGCTTTTTTGCGCTTTTTGATAGCTGCCCCACTTTTGCTGGCTATAGCTAGTTGTAATTCACCACCTCTGACGGCAGAAGCCTTTGATTGGCAGTCTTACGATAATCCCCCAATGGATATTAGGCCTTTGGTGCGGTGGTGGTGGCCTGGGGCCGACGTTGACCCAGCTGAACTTGCACGTGAACTGGATGTTTTAGCTGCCCAGGGCTTTGGTGGTGCCGAGATTCAGGCGTTCAACGCGGCCTTAGAGCCTGTCGAGGGCGAGGCTTTAAGCAAACGGCTGGATTATGACAGCCCAAGGTTTTGGACACTAGTTCAAGGCGTGGCAAGCGCTGCCCAGGCGAGTTCACTTCGGATTGATTTAAACCTTGGAACTGGCTGGTCAACTGGTGGTCCTCATATTGATGTTGCTGACTCAATGCAAACTCTTCTTTGGGGGGAAGCAGTTGTAAACGGTCCAGCCACCGTCGACCTGCCGCTAACTGGCCCTGAACAAACAGCTTTTTACATGTTGGCTGAGACCGCTGCAGAGATTGGAGAGCCTCTTGCTCGTGACCTTACTTCCACTGCTAAGCTGGTTGCTGTAATTGCTGGAAAGGAAACTGGAGGAAGGCGTGATAGAGACAACGCTTTTAATCTCCAGGACACGGTGCAATTGGACCCGAAAACTTTGGTGGAACTGACATCCTTTGTTAAGGACGGAAAGCTACACTGGGACGCTCCTGATGGTAAGTGGCGCGTCGTCTCTTTATGGCAGGCTCCAGATGGCCAGTACATCAGCTTGCCAGCTTACGACCAGCCCAGTTTTGTTGTGGACCATCTTAATCAGCAACGAGTTTTGGATAATCTTAACCATCTGCTGCGTGACGAAACCGGTCTGACACCATATTTTGCAGACCCCATCAAAGGGATTTTCATAGACAGCTTCGAGATGGTCACTGAACGTCATTACACAGATGATTTCTTTGCTAAGTTCCAGGAGTTGCGCGGCTACGATATAAAGCCATATCTTCCATTCGTTATGAATCCTGGTGCTGACAACCACCTTTTTGATGGTGCTGGCATAAAGACTCGCTCACCGTTTTCTTTATCCGAGACTTCAGACCAGGTCTCATTTGTGAGCGAACGTTTGCACCACGACTACAGTTTGACCGTTTCAGACCTCTTTATTGAGCGCTTTTTCGAGACCACTGAAGAATGGGCGGCAGCACGTGGTTTGGGCTCAAGGATGCAGCCCTACGGTGTCAGGATAGATGTGATGAGAGCTGCTGGCAGTGTCTCAATTCCCGAGGCTGAGCAACTGTACGCTGGAGGCAGTGAGCTGTTTTTGAAGGTCATATCCTCGGGGGCTCATCAGTACGGAAGGTCGATTGCCAGCGCGGAGTCATTGGTATGGGCTGGAAAGGACCACATGACTACCCCAAGAAAGCTTAAAGCGGCCGTTGATAAGCTTTTTACAGCTGGTATAAACCAGGTGGTTTTCCATGGATTTCCCTATAAAACCAACAACCCGGCATATGGTTTGAGTGACTGGCACCCGTTTTCATCACCTTTTGGTGGTGGAACTTATTCTACCAATGTTTCCGAGACAGACCCATTTTGGGATTACTTCGTGGAAATCAACGCTTACATAGCGCGATGTCAGTATCTTTTGCGCCAAGGCATGCCTACTGCTGATATCGCGGTGTTTTATCCTTGGCTTGGGGTGCCTGCATCATTGGCCAGAGCTGATGAGTTGGACGAGTTTTTGTTTGGCGGGCAGTTTGAGGATGAGCCTTTAACCGGTCGTCAGGACCTTTTTGAATTGGTGGATGCTTTCTTTGGGGGTAAATATCTTGGTCCAGTAGTCGATGGATTAACGGGGCTTTGGCCGGTCTTACAAGAATTGGAAGCTGCCGGGTATACCTGGGAATGGATTAATGATGAACGGCTGGTAAATTGCAGTCTCGATAAGGATCAGTTTGTGTCTGGAAACGCCAGGTTTAAAGCGCTTTTGGTGCCTGACCAAGTGGCCATGTCAAAGGACGCTGCCCAGGTTGTCAAACAGATGGCAGAAAGTGGCGTTTCCATTGTATTCCTTGGGGAATATCCGACTAGGCAACCAGGTTTTCACGATGCTGAGCTTAACGATCAGGCGGTAAGAGCCGCCATTGAAGGGGCCATCGGCACTAAAAACGTGCAAAATTCTGATAACGCCCTTGAATCAATGCAAAAACTGGGGGTTTTGCCGACTGTTGGGGTGGCTATTTCGGACCATGTAGGCCCATCAAATCCAGTCAAAACCATCAGTCGGAGACTGGACTCAGAAAGCTTTATCACGTTTGCACGTAATCAAAGTGCGAAAGACGTTGAAGTTGTGCTTTCACCACACCAGCCATGTCCGGAAGCATTGTGGCTCGACCCTTGGACTGGTGGCGTGCAAGAACCGGTAAGTGCATCCGGTAGGTTTGCTGTAAAACTGGCCCCATACGGTTCAGGTTTCCTTGCTTGTAATCTGCCAAAGCCAAATCCAGAGCTTGTGACCAAGAGCCCGGTTGGTGATCAGCAAGAATTCATAGACATATCCAAAGATCCCAGTTGGTCTCTAACTGTTGATGGCGTGGAAGTTGCCACTGGGGAGTCTGCTTTGGGCGATTGGCGTGATTGGGAAGGCTTGTCCGGTTCCTTTGGGCCGGGGCTGTACAAGGTCACCGTCGAGCTTCCAGAAGTTGGCGACAAATCGCAGCTGTTTTTGGACCTAGGCCAGGTGCATGGGGTGGCATTAGTGTCGGTGGATGGTCAAAAGGCAGGTACTGCAATAGTTCCGCCTTATCGTGTGAGCCTGCCTCAAGGTGGTAAAACTGCTGAAATTGATATAACCGTGGTTATAGCTGATCGGAACGGACTGATAGCTGCAGCTGAGGCTTTGGACAAAACTGCAGCACAATTCAATGAAAAAAGTGATACTCGGGTGGCGGCCGGTCTTGTGGGGCCGGTCTTGCTAGTCAAAACAACGGGCTTGGAAGAGAACTGACATTGACTTTAGACAGTGAAAATCATCTTGGAAACTTGCTAAACCTGATCCTGAGAGGGGCAGCCAAAATACTTGGCTGTTCTTCAGCAAACCTGATTCTCTTTGATGTGCAGGCAGATCAGATTTCAATCCGCGTCGGGGCTATGGCCAGCAGCCAAGCCGATCTGGCTCAGGTGGAAAAGCTGTTGGGCAGGTTGGAAGGGCGCGTTTTTACTGTCGCTGCGGTTATTGACAGCCTAGTTTATGCAAGCTACCGAGAGCGAGCCATCAAGGAAACGTCCTTTTTGCGGGAGTTGGCTGGAAACACCTTTCACCCAACCGCCCTTGGACTTTTGGACAGCATCCTTGGGGCGCATCGTTATGTAATGGTTCCTGTAACTTATGACCTGCAGACTTATGGTGTTCTGGTATTTGAAAAACACGGTCATGAGCCCTTTTCCGACCAGCAGCGCGAGGTTTTGCTTAGGTACGCGCATAGGATCGGGGCGATTTTGCATGGGGACCACTCGCAGCCCAAAGGGGCGCCAAAGAAAAGTGTTCCTGAATCAGTGCAAGAAGACGAGGATTTGCACCTGATGCGCATTGCGCTGAGTCAATCTGCAGCCACCTTGTTGCTTGATCCCGATCTAAGAATTACTTCTGTAAACGATGCCACCATCAGTTTGTTCAAGCTGGAAGGAGCTGCCCTACGAGGCCATCACATTGGCGACCTTTTCGTGGAACCAGCTGAAGTTCAAGGGATTTTGAATCGCCAGCTTCTGTTTTTGTCGTCTGGCTACTTTGAAGAAGCCGCCCTTTTAAGGCGCAACGACGGCTCCACATTTTCTGGAAATGTAGGGGCCTTGCTTTTAGCCGATGATGAAAACAGGGTGATTGGCTATCTAGTCAGAATTAGTGAGTTATCTGCTGGTGCTGCAGTCGCGGTCGGCACCGAGGATGTGGAGCGCCTGATTCGCCGCGAGCGCTTGGCCACTATGGGCGAAATGGCGGCCCAATTGGCCCACGAGATCCGTAATCCTTTGGTGGCCGTTGGCGCATCCATCGATTCGTTGGTACGGGATCCTACTATTGGAGGCCCCAATCGCGAATTGCTTGAAGACATGCGTGGTGAGCTGACTCGCTTGGACATGTTGCTGCGGGATTACCTTTCCATGGCCTCAAAAAAGAGCCCAGGTTCAGATGTAGTTGAGTTAAGCAGCCTAATTCGTGAAGTCTCGACCAGAATGGCCAGTCTGCCTGCGGCCCAGGGGCGCAAAATCCATTTAAACCTGCCTGAAAACATTGCCGTCAGGGCAAAAAGAGACGCCCTGTACCACCTGTTTTTCAACCTTTTGCTTAACGCCATTGAGCTTATCCCCAAGGACGGATTTGTTAAAGTTAGTGCTGCCGTCTCAAGGGACGACGTGCAGATCTTTGTCGACGATAATGGTCCAGGACTTACTTGTGGCTCAGACCAGTGCTTTGAACCGTTTTTTACAACCAAATCTAACGGCTCTGGCTTGGGCCTGACAGTCTGCAAGCAGATTGCAGAAGGTGCTGGAGGTGATGTGTTTTTGCAAAATCGTACCACTGGAGGCTGCAGGGCCACGGTGACTCTACCTCTTGCGGGTGACAAATGAACCAAGCTACTAAGACCCCGTTTAGGGTGCTGATTGTTGATGATGAACGCCTGTTTGCAAGGGCGATAGGCCGGGAACTGGAACGCCAAGGGATTGAAGTCGAATTGGCCTACACAGCTGCAGAGGCGCTTGAACGTGTCCAAGGGAGCAGCTTTGGGGCGATTTTGCTGGACCACAAGCTGCCAGACGATGACGGAATCAGGATTATCCCCACGATTTTGGCCCAGCAGTATTCTGCTTCAGTGATAGTAATGACCGCCAACGAGGCCATCCCAAACGCCATCTTGGCCATTCGTTTGGGGGCCGAGGATTATTTGGTCAAACAGACCACGTTACAGCCGTTTATAGACGCGGTTTTGGAGATCAAGCGCCGCCATGATCTGCAGCGGGATGGCAGGTGGCAGGACGATGCTGCGACTTTGGGGCTGCATGGGCGTTCAGCCCCCATGGCCGCAGTAATTGAGCAGCTTCGAATGGTTGGCAGAGGTGCGGATACCACCGTTTTACTGACGGGAGAAACTGGTTGTGGCAAGGAGGTCGCCGCAAAGGTTTTGCATGCTCAGTCAGCGCCTGCCGGAAGTCCTTTTATAACAGTTGATTGTGCTGCAATTCCAGGCACTTTGGTAGAAAGTCATCTTTTTGGCCATGAAAAGGGGGCCTTCACTGGTGCGGATCGGGCCAGGGCTGGCGCCTTTGAGGAGGCTGGCAACGGTACCCTGTTTCTGGATGAAGTCGGCGAAATGGACCTTGCCACACAAGGAAAGTTGCTTCGGGTTTTAGAGTCGCGCATGTTTCAAAGGGTGGGGTCTGTCAAAGAAAACAAAGTGTTAGCGCGAATAGTGGCCGCCACCAATCGAGATCTGTTACAACGGGTGGAAGAAGGACTGTTTCGTTTCGATCTTTACCAGCGACTATCTGTATTTCCAATTCATTTGCCACCGTTGCGGGATCGTGGCCAAGACGTACTGATCCTAGCCGACCATTTTGTGAAAGTCTTTGCACAAAAGCTTGGGGTGGAGGCTTTTTTATTGCCCAAGGAAGTTCAGGATCGATTGATGGCCTATGAGTTTCCTGGCAATGTGCGTGAATTAAAAAATGTGCTTGAGCGAGCGAGCATAATGGCTGCTGGCGGGAAGATCGAACTGCATCACCTGCCGGAGCGTTTGCTTCGGTCTGATTCTGCACACTTTTTATCGTCAAGGTCCGGAATTGCCTTGGGTTTTGTCCCAGGTGTTGATACCTTGGAATCGCTGGAAAGGCGTTTAATTGTTCAAGCACTTGAACATGCAAATGGCGTCAAATCCGAGGCCGCCCGTTTGTTGGGCATAAGTCGGTTTCAATTAACGCGCCGTTTAGAGAAATTTCGCCTTGTGCAGCCTGATTCCAATGAGTAGTATTCTTGATGCTGCTTCTTTGAGTTCATGTTAGCAGGAGGAAAAAACATGCGACATGCTTTGGCTTTTGGCGTTTTAGCGTTTTTGTTTGCAATTCCATCAGCCTACGCTGACCTTGCAAGCCCAGTTGGTCGTTGGAGAACCTTTGATGACAAGGAAAAAAGGGAAAAATCAGTCGTCAAGATCGTGGAAGTCGATGGGAAGCTTGAGGCCAGCATCGAAAAACTAGTCCTCAAAGAGGGCGAGGACCCAAACCCAGTGTGCATCAAGTGTAAAGGCAGTCGAAAGGATAAACCCATAATCGGCATGAAGATTTTATGGGGGCTGACTGCTGAAAAGGACCGCTGGGGTGGTGGGTATATCCTGGACCCTGAAAATGGCAAAAGCTACAAGAGCTGGATTAGGGTCATTGACGGCGGCAAGAAGCTGGAAGTCCGTGGTTATATTGGTACTTCCGCCCTTGGACGAACCCAGTATTGGATCAAGGCTGACGACTAGTTAACCGCCTTACTGTTGACTATCATGGTTTGGGACGGCATTTCCAACTGGCGCTTGGGGCCGCCCTATCTTTTCCAAGGGGTATAACATGCGAATGATTAGCTTTCTGCTGGTTGCTCCTGTAGTTTTTGTGGCTGCTGTTGCTTTTGCCCAGGCAGAAGACGCCTTTGACGTGGATGTTCGCTATCGTGCAAGGGGTGGCTCGGACATGCCAGCAGTGACAATTACCGCTAATCGAGACCTTCGCGATTTGGTAATAACTGTTGAGCCGGTTGATGCCGAGCCAAAGGTTTTTAGGGTCGGTAGATTAGCCAAAGGTAGAAGTCACACCATTTCCATACCACAAGAACCTGGGCAGACCTTTTATCGCGTGGAAATTGCTTCGTCTTCAATCAGACAGGCCCAAGAAGTCTCGTTTGCGGCATCAGTCAAACGTGATTTTGACCTGACAGTGCGTGGCGAGGATGTTGATTTGGCTCAAGGTCGCATCGGTTTTACCGCCACCGGTCAGCTTTTGGGGGTAGATCTGGAATTGATTGGCGAAGATGGAGTCTTGGTGCTTAAGGAGTCGATTCGCTATAGCTATCCGGGTGAAAACCCCTCCGAGTTCGTTTTTGATCCTCCAACTGTCCCTATCATCCAAGCAAAGATTGTCGCCTACGACGATATGAACTTTAAGACCACAGTTTCGTTTGAACCTATCGTGATCGATGTGCCCCACGAAGAGGTTAATTTCGCGACTGACAGCAGCCAGATTCCAAAGGACCAAGAGCCAAAGCTAGTCAAAACACTGGCTGAAGTTAACAAGGCCCTCAAGAAGTTGGGTGACCAGCTCAAATTCAGGCTGTATGTCGCGGGGTACACCGACACAGTTGGCAGCCGGGAGCATAATCAGCGCCTGTCTGAAGCCAGAGCTGCGTCAATAGCTGCCTGGATGCGAGCCAATGGCCTAAAAATTCAAGTCTGCTCCCAAGGTTTTGGGGAAGACGCCTTGGCGGTTGAAACTCCGGACGAGACTGACGAGCCGCGAAACCGTCGTTCCAAGTTCGTTTTGGCAGCGCAAGGACCATGGACCGAGGCTTTCCCAAGGGCCAACTGGTCTTGTCGTTGATCGTCTCGAAAAATGCTGCCTGATTTTAAAATCCCGGAAAATTCGCGGTGTTACCTAGTCAAAGCCCTGTATCTGATTCGTCTTGGGTGGTCAGCTTCTTCCCCCATCCTAGCCCTTCTGTCGGCCTCGTATTCTTGGTAGTTTCCTTCGTACCAAACTACCTGGCTTTCACCTTCAAAGGCCAAGATATGAGTGGCGATTCGATCCAAAAACCAACGGTCGTGTGAGATCACCAAAGCACAACCTGCAAAGTGCTCCAAGGCATCTTCCAAGGCTCGCAACGTGTTTACATCCAGGTCATTTGTAGGTTCGTCCAACAGCAAAACGTTGGCCTCAGACTTCAGCATCTGGGCCAAGTGAACACGATTTCGCTCACCCCCAGAAAGCGTTTTGACCAATTTCTGCTGGTCTGACCCCGCCAAATTGAATCTGGCGACATAAGCTCGGCTGTTGATCTCAACCCCACCAAGCAAAATGCGATCAGCCCCACCAGATATTACTTCCCAAACCGTTTTGTCCGGATCCAGTGTGGAACGAACCTGGTCGGCATACGCCAGTTTCACCGTTTCACCCAGTTTTATAGTGCCAGAATCAGGTTTTTCCTCGCCTGTAATCATCTTGAACAGCGTAGTCTTGCCAGCACCATTTGGCCCAACAATCCCCACAATCGCCCCAGGTGGAATCAGAAAGTTCAGGTTATCAATCAGCAATTTGTCGTCATAACCCTTGCTGACGTCCTTTGCCTCGATGACCACATCTCCAAGTCGCGGACCTGCTGGAATGAAGATTTCCAGGTCCTTCACAAGCTGCTCCGGCTGCTGTGACAACAGGTTTTCATACGCGGTGATTCGAGCCTTACCCTTAGCGTGGCGCCCCTTTGGTGACATGCGGATCCACTCAAGCTCCCTTGCCAAGGTGCGCTGGCGCTCAGATTCCTGCTTTTCTTCCTGTGCAAGCCGGATGCGCTTTTGTTCAAGCCATGACGAGTAATTGCCCTTCCACGGGATGCCTTGACCACGGTCAAGCTCCAGGATCCAACCAGCTACGTTATCCAGAAAGTACCTGTCATGCGTCACCGCGATTACAGTGCCAGCATATCGTTGCAGGTGTTGTTCCAGCCAATGAACCGACTCGGTATCAAGGTGGTTAGTCGGCTCGTCCAGCAACAAAATGTCCGGTTTCTGCAGCAAAAGCCTGCACAAGGCCACCCTACGAAGCTCACCACCAGACAGCACCGAGATCGGGGTGTCTTCCGGGGGGCATCTAAGCGCGTCCATCGCCAGTTCCAGTTGGGAATCCAGGTCCCAGGCATTCACCGCGTCGAGACGGTCTTGCACCTGCCCCTGCCGTTCCATCAGCTTGTCCATTTCCTCGTCGGTCATTTCCTCGGCAAATTTGGCGTTGATTTCATCAAACTCCGCCAACAGGTCAACGATAGGTTGGACACCCTCCTTAACGACATCAATGACGGTTTTGCTAGGGTCCAGCTGTGGTTCCTGTTCCAGATACCCGATGGAAAAACCTGGGGCAATGACCGTTTGCCCCAGGAATTCTTTATCCACCCCTGCCATTATTTTCAGCAAAGTCGATTTTCCTGAGCCATTTAAGCCAATTACACCAATCTTGGCTCCGTAAAAATATGACAGGTAAATGTCCTTAAGCACGTGGCGGTTACCATAAACCTTACCAACCCCAACCATGCTGTAAATAACCTTATGGGGATCATCAGACACCGCACCCTCCACAGTTAAAGTCTCAAAATGTTAGTCGGACCACAAGTTAAATGCAATCGTCCTTGTCGCCTTGGCTGCACTCTTGCTGAATGACTCTTTCTTATACAGCACAATGACAATTGGCCTGAATGTCGGATGTCACATGCCCATGTTAGATGCGTCATTTGGGGGCTGCCTTCTTGACGCCTTTTCTCCAATTGTTACTATCCACAGGATGAATTAGGCCGGCTAGGTGCGTACAGCTGGCATTTAAGGTGCGTTATTCCTGGGGGTACTCATGAAGCCCACAAATTGGATCCTGGCGTTTGGCTTGTTGGTGGCGTCGGTTCAGGCATTTGGCCAGGCCAAGGAAATCACCCTTGAGGAAGCTGTGCGTCATGCTACAGAGCATTCGCCCGAGTTGCAGATGTTCGAGTATGACATCGAAAAGGCGAAAGACGCCAAGGCTGGTGCTATAGGCCAGCTGCTGCCTAGGCTGACTTTGGATGCAAATATTCAGTTTTGGGATAAACGCACAGATGTCGAGTTTATTGACCCTGCCAGTCTTCCAGGTCCAGGTGACCTAGGTGACTTTGGGGCTTTGATCCCACAATCATTTTTTGACAAATTCACTGATTTGGCCAAGCCACAGACCGTGCAGGAAAGAATCACTGGTGCGGTAAATATTCAGGCCGTTATGCCTTTAACCCCCTTGTATTCATTGGCACATTTGTATCGCCTTCAAGGGGCGTCAGTCGAAGCGGCGAAATTTGAACGGCTGGCCAAGCGAGACGAGGTGGTTTATCAGACAACTGACCTGTTTTTAAAGCTTATGTCGGCTATCAGGATGCTTGATGTGACCTCCTTGGCCATAGAGCAGGTCGAGGCCCATTTAAAGATGGCCAAGTCTTTTCAACAGGCTGGTTTTGTTGGGCTTGATGACGTTTTAAGGGCCGAGGCTGCCTTGGCGAAGATCAAGGACCAACACGCGCAAGTTGAAAGTGGCGTTGCCATGGCCCGCGCCGCCTTGAATGTGAAGATGGGTATGCCGATTGATGACGACATAGTTCCAGTTGGCGATTTTCCAGATCCCCCGGCGCCTTTAACGGTCACTGAAACCGAATTGGTTGAAAAGGCCCTGAATTCACGTCCAGAACGGCTGGCTGTCGAACAAAAGGTGAAGATGGCCTCGGCTGGCAAGCAGGCGGCCATTGGTGCTTTGATTCCAACTATCGCGGCTGTTTTTAGGTATACACACTTTCAGGGCAGCAAGTTTCAGCGTGAAAATTCGGCCTTTGTTGGTGCCGTTTTGCAGTGGGATTTCTGGAATTGGGGTGCCACCTGGTTTCGCATGAAGGAAGTTTCCAGAGACCATGAAAAGGCCTTAAAGGGGTTGGAACTGGCCCGAGACGGCATCATGCTTGATGTTCGCAAGGCCTGGTTGGACCTTAAACAAGCGAGCCTGTCGATTGAAGCCTTGCGCAGTCAGATTGAGTTCGCCCAGGAGAACCTGCGGGTGGTAACGAAAAAGTACGAGGCCTCCACTGCCACATCAGTAGAGGTCTTGGACGCTCAAAGCACGCTGACCCAGGCCAAAGCAGGCTACCAAGTAGCCTTGTTGAACTATTACATCGCCTTCGCAAACCTGCAAAGAGCCACCGCCGGCAGCATTTAGCCGGATTGCCCTGTCCCCGCCCTCCACCAAAACCCCTTAAAACTCCCCCTATATTGCGTCAATATCTGGCGCATTGCGTCAAAATGGTTATTATTATGCTTGGCTGCTCCGTTGGAGCGTCTTTTTGGAGGACCTAAGTGAATAGAACTATTGAAAATTGTGAAAGTATTGGCCTGGCGCTGGGTGGGGGAGCCTTTCGAGGTTGGGCCCACGTTGGCGTGTTAGAGGTCTTGGATGAGGCTGGAATCAAGCCCAAATTTATTGCTGGTACCAGTATCGGTGCACTAGTTGGTGCCGTTTATGCCTCGGCTGGAATGGAAGGTGTCCGTAACGTTGCAAAGACTTTCGATACAAAGCGTTTGTTTGGCTTGGTCGATCTGGTCATGCCAAGGACTGGGTTGCTTGATGGTCGCCGGCTCGAAGAATTCGTGCGTGCAAATGTAAGTGAGCAGCTTATTGAGGACCTGCCTATTCCATATAGCGCTGTGGCTACAGACATTTCCACGGCTTTAGAGGTCATCTTGGACAGTGGCGATGTTGCTCAGGCTGTAAGGGCAAGTGTGTCCGTGCCTGGCTTGTTTACACCAGTTCAAGTCGGTGACATGACCCTGGTTGATGGCGGTCTTTTGAATCCCGTACCTGCCTCAGTCACGCGGCAAATGGGCGCCGATTACGTTATAGCTGTGGACATCACCCCTTCAGTTGATGAGGGACGCGCTTACAACTTTAACAACCTATTTGGGGTCCTGGTCTCCACAGTTGCAGTAACTGAGGTTGCGACCACTAGATTACGGTTGGCAAGTGAGCCACCGGATCTCTTGATTCGTCCCTCGGTTGGGCACATCAAGTTCTTGGACTTTACCAAGATGGACGAGGCCATTGAGGCCGGACGTACGGCCGCCAAAGAGGCCTTGGCCACCATGAACTGGCATCCCTCTACCCAGGATTGCCCCGAACGTCGTCAGCCTAGAATCCCAGCCTGATCAGCAGATTGGGCCATTGCCAGCTGGCGATTAGGGTAGGGATTTTAAGGCATGATTGGCGCTCTCAATTGACAACTAAGTTGGCCTGTCTATAACATGCCCAAGGTTGTTTTTTGTTGGGGCACTAATGATCGATAGCCACTGTTCGCCAGTAGTCGAATCGAATCAAACTTATGTTGGCGGGGGGAGCTCCATCGTTTGGTTCAGTACTCAACTGGGCTTTAGCAATTCGCCGTGGCGAGTTCGAAACGTTCGCTGGAATCTGGATCACGTGGAGATCCTGGTAGGTGGCCCTGAAGCCGCTGAATTTCAATTAACAATCACCCCCGTTGGTGCCAAAAAATCGGCCTTTATCACGACGCGACACTTGGCGCTGGCGCATTCTGGTAAGTCCTTGCCTCAAGAAATTCCCGCAGTTTTAAAAGACGCCTTTGAAAAGAACCTCGGCCCCTTAGATTTCAACGGGTTGCTGCAGTTACTTGGCACTGATCCAGATAAACAGCCTCTGCAACCTCCTGGCGTTGCTTCACCGCTTGGTCAGGGGCAACCAACTGGTCAGCTTGATACCTGGGGTGTCGGCGATTCTTGGGCCGATTTTGTGGCGGCAGGCGAGGTCGCCCGCGCCCGCCTAGATTCGGTGGAACCTACCAAGTTGTTTCGATTTATCCAACATGGCGAGTCAGAATGTGCCCAGGTCTTACCAAAGGGTCCTGGTCCCATCGTGGAAATGGTCGACTACCCTTGGGAAGACAGGATCAGAGGCCGTGGTGAATTGCCTTACAGCAACCTGCGATCCGGCCTGCCGACCGAAGATGAGCCACTGATCACAACTGATCTTACTGAAACCGATGTGGTGGCTGGAAATCCCAAAAAGCTGACAGACATCCTTGAGCACGCCATCGCCAAGGGCGACTCAGATAAAAGAACCATCCTGTTTTCAAACACTTGTGTCCCAGTTGTTGTTGGTGAAGACGTAGAATCAGTTGTTCGCCGCTATTCTGAAAAAAGTCCCGTTCCGTTGTTGTTTCTGACTGTTACCCCCAGATCCATGCTGAATATCTTCAACGATCTACTGGTTGTTCGCCGCAAGCAAGCCGAATCTGCAGCGGGTGCACCACCCAAAGACACCATCAATTTGATTGGTTACCCTGAAAGCCGGGCTGTAAACGAGCTTATTGAGATGCTTTCGCTTTTTGGGATCAAGCTAAACATTCGCTTTATCCCAGACATCTTAGAAGAGTTGATTGACATGCTGCCTAATGCAGCCCTCAACGTGGTGCTCCCAAACAGCATGTGGGATAACCTGTACGAGCAGCTGCTTCAGGAATCGAAAATCCCCCACATCAAGCCTACCGCGCCATGGGGAATCGCAGGCACCCTTGCCTGGATTCGCCAGATTCTGGAGGCCCTTGGTCACGGTGAACCAGACCTATCCGTCTGGAACAACTACTTGGCGCAATTTCAGGCACAATGGGACGAGGCATCAGCTAGGTGCCAAGGACAAAGGCTTGGTTTTGCCCTTAGAGGCAGGGATATTCACGTGCTGACTGATCCTTCCAACACTTGGGGGGTTTCTCTGATCGCCCAATTAGAAGAGGCCGGATTTGGCCTTGATATCCTGCTTTTGCTAAAGGATGCAAACGATGCTAAGAACAGGGCAGGGCAGGTAAATGCCATGTTCACCTATCCGCAACGTCATGTATTCAAAGGTTTTATGACCATGGAGATGCTGCGCCAGCGGCTTGCCGACTCGACTGCCAAGGCATTTTATTCGGTTCACACGTTTGACTGGCGCCTGACTGAGGCTGGCAAAAACCGCTTTTCGGTTCAGCATTTTGAGCTTGGGGTGCCAGGCGCCATCCGCACCATGAACAGGTTGGCGGATCTGTGTAACACCACGCTTTACCAAGAGTATAGACGCTTTTTTGCCAGGACTGAGGGTGGCAATTTGGTGCACCAAGGCTGGAGGTACAGATGAGCGGGCAAAAGCCTGTCACATCAGATTATTCCCAAAGGATTACGTGGTCTTTCCTGATTGGAATCTATTTGGCGGTTAATGCCATTCGCGACCTGTTTCTTTTGGTCGAGGGGCCCGACTGCGCCCACATGAAGACACAATTTGTACAAGGAAATCACGACTGGTTGGCTAATCTGACAAATGTTTCAGGTTTTCATAGGGTTGCCAACACTGGAATCCACCCTTCATACATGACTAGGTCTCGCGAGGAATCAATCACCGAGATCTTGCTGCGAATCGCTTCTCACGCCGAGGTTGGGGGAGTTTTGCTGACCTCCATGCCTATGGCGTACATCACAGGGGCCGACTATGAGCGCCTGTGTCGCGACGTTTTGAACAAGACAGGTCGCCAGGTAATCAACGTTCCTGGAAAGTCGTTAAGCGGTGATTGGGCCGACGGTTATGCCGAGTCATTGTTTGCCTTGGCCCGACAAATCAATTTGCCCGAGGTTCAAAAACCCTTGGACCCCAAGAAAGTGGCCATCATTGGATACCTTTATGACCGCAACGAGGCAGATCACCAGGCAAATCTGGAGCATTTAACTGACCTGCTTACCAGAATGGGCCTCCAAGTTGTCTCCATATGGCTAGACGGCGGCTATTTCTCGGAGCTTTCAAATGTGGCCGAGGCTGGAACTTTAATCTCGCTGCCATACGCTCGTAAAGCCGCCAACTGGTTGTCCAGACGCACTGGTGCCCAAGTTGTCGAAACTGAGCTTCCATTCGGACTTACCGCCACTCAGCACTGGCTGCAGGTAATCGCCAAGGCGACCGGCTGCGACGAGCAACCCGTCATCGAAGAAGAGCTTGGCAAGGTATTGCCCTCACTGGAATGGGTTGCCCCCTTCGTTTTTCAAGGACGTCGCTTTGGCTATATAGGCGACCCATGGCTTTTGTCTGGGATTAACGATACCGCCGCCTTGCTTGGCGCCAAGTTGACATGGGCAGTTTTGACAAATCCCAAAGCTCAAAGCGCAAAGTCAGCCAAGCTTCTAAGTCCTAAAACCCACGTCAAGATCTGGCCAAGGGCAAGACAGCTAAAAGACTTTTTAGCAAATCTACCTGTGGATGCTAACGCCGATGTGGTGGTGATGAACGATGCAGGGGTAGGCATCATAGACGCCCCATGGGTTGGGCTTGGCTTTCCTTCGAGCTTTTCTCATCGCCTTTATCGCCGCCCATTTTTCGGCTTTCAGGGATTTTTGGCCTTGGTGGACTCGCTTGCAGACCAGATCAGGCGCAGGGAGATTGTCCTACCTAAGACCGCCCTTTAGATGACGCACTGGAGACCGGCCTGTGGCACAGGGCAACGACAATCGCTTGGCTCGTTTCGCCCAGTTTTTGGGACGCGCCGGTTTTTTTATCGCCCAAGTAAAAGCCAGTGGCTGCAATCTGACAGCCACGTTGGTTGGCAGCACAGGTCAATTCATAATCGCCGAGATTTCCTTCAGTGATGGCGAGCACTTGACGACCTACGACGCAACTGGTTTAAACAGCGAAGACCAGCACAAACTGCAAATCTTAGCCAATATTATCAAGCACCTTAGTCAACGACTGCCAAACGATTGGGGCGACGAAGAACTGTTCGTAAACCAAGACTTACGCGTAGTTTTGACAATGACCCAAGAACTGGCGTCAAACTGGGCCCCAGTCCTGCAGTTAATAGATTTTTTAGACGTGTCCAGAAGGCATGATCAGCCACTTACCCTTTATTGGCCAGACCCAAACAAATCTCAAACCCCTTTGATTCCCCTGTCCAAAATCACCAAGTTTCCGCCTCTTGTCAGAAAACTGATGGGAGACCGAATACTGGTAAACAGCCGTCTTGGAGAGCCGCTTTGCGTATTTACCAGAGTCCTGGAAACGGCCCTTCTTAAACCTGACACCTACAAAAAGAGCACCCACAATGACATGGTCTTTGGTCCCCTGTGCCAATCATGTGCGCTAAGGGACATCTGCTCAGGCATGACCAAAGCGGCTGCCAGCGAATTTGGCTGGGAAGGCATGATCCCCTTTTCCATACCCAATTGGGCGGCCCCTCCCCAGACCAAGCCCGCAGAAGCTAACTGGGACCTAAAACTCTGGTGGCTGCTGGCTGACAGGCCAGATGCGTCAGTAAGGCTTGAAAAGGTCCTGCCAATCACCACAACAATTGCATGTCACTACCCATGGACCAGGCTTGAAATCCACGAAGGAGGCAGCTTTGGCCCTTGTTGTGCCGACTACTTGGTAGCCCCCGGGCCCAGAGGCAGCACACGCACTGCAGACACCTTGTGGCAAAGCCCTTTCATGGCCAGCGTCCGCGAAGCCATGGCATCTGGCGCCCATTTGCAGACCTGTCGCCAAAGCTGTCCTGTATTGGTTGGCAAGACGGCCCAACTTCAGAACCTGGTAATCAGAGGTGGCTCGCCCGAAATCGTATCCACCTGGATAAAGCGCATTAAATCCATTCTAAAAGGTGACCCCAAACCAATCCAGCCACCTGCAACCATTTGTTTTTCTGCATCATCGCGTTGTAACTACAACTGCATAATGTGTGATTGTGGTGAAAGGGGCACCCTAGATGATCAACCAGACCCAGCCTTTTACGACCAGATAACCTCTTGGGCAAGCTCAGGCATCGAGCTCGAAGTAAACGGTGGAGAACCGCTTGCTTCACCACGCTTTGTGAAATTCTTGGACGACTTGGCAAACCAACAAAACCCAAAGCCAATAGTCGGCCTGATAACTAACGGTTCGCTTTTAACCCCAAAGAACTTCTCCAAATGGGCTCCAATCCTTAGGGGGGTTGTTGTCAGCGTTAACGCCGCCACAAGCGAAACTTACAAGGCCGTCAACAACGGCGCCCCCATGGAACTGATCAAAAAGAACCTCGCCCATATGGCCAAGCTTCGCTCCAACGGCCAGTATCAAGGCGGCCTTGCCTACAGCATGGTCCTGCTAAAGGCAAACTTGCACGAATTGCCCGCCTTCATCGACTGGACACTTAATGACCAAGTCGACGCCAGAGTCTTGCTGCCAATTGGTAATCGCAACAATCAAAGCATCTTGACCGATCCAGAACTGATGGCCAAAGCCATATCCATGCTAAACGCAGCAGCTATCCGTTTAAGTGGTTCCCTAGATGAACGCCAGGCAAAGCAGATTCAAGCCCTATCTGACATTTTGGCTGACAGGCTAAACAAAGGAATCGTGGAGCCGCTGTGACCCCGGCAAATCCTTGACCACAGCGGCCCACTGAATCCTTAGCCTACCTTGATCTCGATATTACGAGGCTTGGTCTCAGCCCGCTTTGGCAGGCGCAGGGTCAGGATACCGTCCTTGTGCTCAGCCGTGATCTTGTCTGGGTCAACATAGTTTGGCATCGTAAACGCCCTTTGGAACTTGCCATAAAAGCGCTCGATTCTAAGATAAGCATCCTTGGCCTCAGCATCAGGCAGCTTCTTTTCGCCTTCAATGGTCAAGATGCTGTCTTCAACCCTAACGGCGACGTCATCGGCCTTAACACCAGGCAGCTCAACGCGCAAGACAACCTCTTCCTCGTTTTCCAGGATGTCAACTGCCACTGAACAGCTCTCCTGGGTCAAAGTCCTGGCAGGCACCGAGTGCTTAAACAGGCGATCCACTTCCTCATGCAACTTCTCAAATTCGCGCATAGCATCCCATCGTTGAATAGACATTTTTACCTCCCTCAATGAATCTCTGATAATTGTTATAACTTAGCGGAACGGTTGACTTATTTCAGCCATTTCCGTCACGTTTACTAATATGTGGCCAATAAACGGTTAGTCAAGGGGGGTCACTTTTAGCAACAAATTATCCCGTTAAAATCAGGTGTTACATGACCTGTTCTCCAAGCGGCATGCTTGCGTCACCCCCAAAGGTCACTTAATCAACAATTTTCACTCACCCCGTCTTTACTCCTTGACGATTTCGCCCAGCCCGGATAGCTTTGCTTGGGTGTTGATTTACGGGTAAAAACAATGGCAAAGTCAAAAGAACAGCCCAGGCCCAAATCCTGGAAAGACGATCCAAACAATGACAAGCCTGTATGGATAGGGCTTGGTGTTGTCATAGGTTTTCTACTTATCTTGCTGGCAATCGGCACAACAATGCGGCCCTAGTGCGCCACAGGAGGTACCATGGCCCAGGACTTCAAGCCTTACGTAGATCCAAAGACTAATATGAAGGAACTGACACTGCCACCCCTGATTTTGGGTGCAATCATGGCAGTTGTCCTTGGCGCGGCCAACACTTACCTTGGACTCAAGGCAGGTATGACCGTCGCCGCAGCCTTCCCCGCCGCCGTCATCTCGATGGCTGTTTTGCGAGCCTTTCGAGGTAACATCCTAGAAGAAAACATCGCCCGTACCACCGGGGCCGTCGGCGAGGCGCTTGCCGCCGGTGCCATTTTTACCATTCCAGCCTTCATCATTGTTGGGGCATGGGATGACATGGCCTTGTTTTCCGCAAATTGGTTCATGGCGACCAGCCTTTTGATGGTTGGCGGTGTCCTAGGTGTGCTGCTGATGATCTTGCTGCGCCGCACCTTCATGGAAGACACTTCGCTTCCCTTCCCAGAAGCTGTTGCCTGCACGGAAATTGTCAAAGCAGGGCAGGGCGGTCAAACTGGTGCTGGCTCTGTCTTTGCGGCCATGGGAATAGCCGGTTTAATCGAGTTTTTCAAAAACCCTAATGGAATTCCATTCATCGGAGGTTCCGCAAGAGGGGCGTTCAAGCTGGGTAGCAATTCAAATGGGGCCTTCCCGTATTTTACCCCCGAGCCCTCGCCTGCATTTTTGGCGGTTGGTTACATCATTGGCCCAAAATATGGCGCCATCACAGCCGCTGGCGGAATTTTTGGATGGCTGTTTTTGATGCCCATCCTCTTGTATGTGATGTCGCTGCAAGATGCCAGTTTCGGTACCGAGATCAACACCATAGTCACGAACGGTGACTGGCAGGCCCTGTTTGCTGGAACCGCGAGCTTTGACGGGCTAACAGAGCTTTACAACGAGAACATCAAGATGATCGCCATCGGAGCGATGATCGTCAGTGCCTTTTATACCCTGTTCAGGATGCGCGGCAACTTGGTCTCTGGGATTGGGCGTTCATTCAAGTCACTTGGTGGCGCTGGCAGCGCGGGAACAGATGAAATTCGAACTGAAAAGGACCTGGATTTTCGCCTGGTGATGCTAATTATTGGCTTGATGGTCTTGGCCATGCTGGGCCTTTACATGATTTTGTGTGGCTCTTTTGTAGTGTCATTGGTCGTTACCATTGTGATGGCAATCATGGCCTTCCTGTTCGCAGCGGTGGCTGGCTTCTTGGTTTCCATCATCGGTTCTTCCTCCAATCCAATCTCCGGGCTGACTTTGTCGACCCTGCTTATCGCTGCAGGCTTGCTGGTCCTGCTTGGCATGGGTGGTGGCTATCTCGAAGATGGCGAAACCATGTCCGAGCAGATGAAGACCGGCGTTCTTGCGGTTTTAGGCGTGGCCACCGTTGTTTGTTGTGTTGCAGGCGTTGCCGGTGACATGGCCCAGGACTGGAAGGTCGGACACTTGCTCGGTGGAACCCCTTGGCGTATGGAAATTGGCGGTTTCGTAGGTGTCATCGCCGCGTCCCTGTTCCTGGTTTCTATCATTACCCTGCTTCATAAGACGACCCCAGGTGGAATTGGTGGCGATTTGTTGCCAGCACCTCAAGCCGGTCTGATGGCAACGACAGCTAAAGGCATCATTTCAGGCCAGCTTCCATGGGAATTAATCCTGATGGGCGCCGCGTTGGCAGTTGGACTAATTTTCGTTGGCCTACCAAGCCCAATGCTTGTCGCAGTAGGTATGTACCTGCCTTTCCCAACCATCATGGCGATTTTCACTGGTGGCATAATCCAGTGGATTGGCGCCAGGATTGCAAAGAAAATGGGTGCCAAAGACGACAAGGACCTGGAAAATGTCTCCAACCGCGGCCTGCTTGTTGCTTCTGGCTTTGTGGCAGGTGAAGCTCTGATCGGCATTGTTTTGGCCATCTTAGTGACCGCAAATATCAAGATAATCGCTGATCCGCCCGCTTGGTTTGGCATGAAGTGGGTCGGTGGTGTGGTCATTGTTGCGCTCGCGGCTTACCTGATTGTAAGCTCCCTGAAAGCGCTAAAGAAGTAAGGCCATTTGAGAGGTCCAAATGTATAAACTGCTGTTACCTTTGTTGTTAATGGGCGTAGTGTTTGCCGTTGCATGTGGCGGAACATGTGAAAACTACTGTGAAGGTGGCCTGCTCTATGTCTGGGACAAGAACTGCTCAAAAACCACCTTTGAAGGCTGTCCCCTCGGTACCGCCTGTGTAGATGGAGCAACCAAGTGCTACCCAGAACCCATCGAACCATGCGCAAGCAGAGGCGTGGTAATCCCCGAGGGTGGTCGCAATTGCGATGCGTCCGGCACCCGACCTGGCACCTGCCAACCCGACGGTTTCATGTTGTGGGATGCGGACGGCGCAGTCTGCACCGATGACAGAGGTGGCTCAAGTTGTGAGTACGCCACCAGGGGCGCCGATGGAGAAGGCCCCTTCTTGGCCGAGTGCGCAATTTCCAGGCTAATTAAAAGAGAGTGCACCTTCACCACAGACCAGCCCAGCTATTCCTGTCAGAACAATCTGTTAATCCGATGTTCTGAAGTTGGGGCCTGGGTCATAGATTTGGATTGCTCGGCTGAAGGAAAGGAATGTCGCAACGCACAGTGCGTTTCAAAATGAACTGCGGTCTACTGCGATTAAGAGTCGTAATCCTGTGAATTAATCGGAAATAATCAGCCCTCTACGTTCTAGCAGCGGTCTTACCTCGGGGGCTCGTCCTCTGAAGTTTTGGTACATTTCAGCAGAATCTTTAGTGCCGCCTAATTCCAAGATTTCCTTGCGAAAACGCGTGGCCACATCCTTGTTGAAAATATCGCCTGTTTCCTGGAAAGCAGCAAAGGCGTCCGCATCCAAAACCTCAGACCACATGTAGCTGTAGTAACCAGCAGAATAGCTACCAGAACCGCCAAAAATGTGGTTGAAATAGGTCGAGCGATAACGGGGCAAGATCTCAGAAATCAAACCAATTTTCTCAAGCGCAGCCTTTTCAAATTCCGCGGTACAAAGTGTCGTAGCCTCGGTCAATTCATGCCAAATCATGTCCAAAAACGCAGCCGCCAGATACTCGACAGTTGCAAACCCCTGGTTATGCTTGGAAGCCGCCTGAACCTTTTCCACCAGCTCAATAGGCATAGGTTCGCCAGTTTTATAGTGCTTTGCATAAATAGCCAGCATCTCTGGTTCCAATACCCAGTTTTCGTTAACTTGTGATGGCAATTCAACAAAATCCCTTGGCACCCCAGACAACGACGAGTACGGCACCCGGGCCACCAAAGAATGAATCCCATGCCCCAACTCATGGAACAAGGTCTCAGTCTCATCCAATGACAAAAGCGCCGGAGTATCATCCGTAGGACGTGTAAAGTTGCCCACATTCACGACAATCGGCCTGACATCCTTTCCATCAACCACACGCTGGGCCTTGTAGCGACTGGACCAAGCCCCAACCCGCTTTCCAGGCCTTGGATGGTAATCTCCTAAAAACAGCCCTAGATGAGAGCCATCTTGGTCCTTAACTTCCCAAGCCAAGACGTCCGGGTGATACAGCTTCAGGTCATAAACGGGGGTAAAAGTAAGCCCATACAGTCGATTAGCCAGCTCAAACGCACCCTTAAGGACGTTATCCAACTGGAAATACTGGCGCAATTCCGAAGTGTCTATCCCAAACTCTTCCTTACGAACTTTTTCAGCATAGTAGTGCCAATCCCAAGGGTTTAAGTCCCCTTTTAGCCCATCTTTTCGTGCCAAGGCCAGATACTCAGCCGCCTCTTTTTGCGCCACTGCGATTGCAGGTTCCCAAACCTGGTTCAAAAGATCCATAACATTGGCCCCAGTCTTGGCCATGCGGTCATCAAGCACAAAATCCACCCAACTCTTAAACCCAAGCAGTTGGGCCTTTTCAATGCGCAGCTTCACAATCTGAGCCACAATCTCGTTGTTATCATGCTGATTTCCATTATCACAGCGCTTTGCATAAGCCTCTATGACCTTCTTTCTAAGCTCAGGCTTGGTTGATTGCTGGACAAATGGCCACATGCTTGGATATGACAGCGTAACAAGCCATTTTCCTTGATGTCCTGCCTTGGCAGCATCTTGCGCGGCAGTGGCAACCGTTGACGCATCCAATCCCGCCAGGTCGTCCTTGGATTCCAACAGCAGCCCAAAGGCATTAGTCTCGGCCAAAAGGTTGTCACCAAAATGTACTCCAAGGCTTGCTAACTTCAGATTAATCTCCCTCAAACGTTTTTGAGAATCTTCATTCAGCTTCGCTCCAGCGCGCACAAACGATTTGTAAGTCTCCTCGATCAGACGCAGATCAACTGGTTGAAGCCCCAATGACGCACGAGCCTCATAAACAGCGCTAACCCTTTCAAATAACTTGGGATTCAAATAGATATCGTCCCTTAAAGCAGCCGTTAAAGGTGCAACCTCTCTGGCAATCGCCTGAATCCCAGGTGTAGTTTCAGCAGACTGCAGGTTGTAAAAAACCAGCAAGACCTTTTCTAGCAAGCTACCTGTTAAGTCCAAGGCCACGATAGTGTTGTCAAATGTAGCCGCGTCTTTGCAGTCCGCAATTGCCAGAACCTCTTTTTTCTGAGCATCGATTCCAGCCTGAATCGCAGGTAAAAAGTGCTCTTCCTTGATCAAATCAAAAGGCGGCAATTCAAAAGGCGTAGTCCACTTGGCGAAAAATGGGTTATCCGCCCGTTCTTGATTCACGTTGGTCACCACAACCCCATCTCCCATAGTATGCTTGCAGCCCACAAAGGCTCCAAAGAGCATAGGCATCAAAACAACTGATAAAACGATTCTTTTCACAATACACTCCATGCTATTTCAGTCCCCAAGACCTTAACACGAAACCCACCTAAAATCATCAGCGGGCCTTATAACAGTAAATCGTCGTCGTGATTTGACAACATCAAGGCTTCGGATCCTTCAGGTCCTTAAACGCGCTAGACCGTTTTGGGTTGTACCTTAACAACTCCCAAACCGCCTGATTACCGCCCTTTTTTTGAGCCCGCAGCAGTTTTTGTAGTTCATCACCTTTGGGCCTTCCAGATAGGGTAGGCCGCCACTCAAAGTGAAAGATCTCGGTAGTTTGAATAGGACCTAGCCAAAGCAGCCCAAGTTCTTCACCAAGTCGCCCAACAGTATCCCACGCCTTTTTCTCGCGACCGCCTGCTTCATAAGCCTTCCTAGCCGAAGTCAGCCCCTTGTGGTGCATCAGATTTACATCCACAGCCAGCCCAAAGGAATGCAGCCCAACCTTTTTTGCTGTCTTGGTTTTTTTGGACCGCTTCCCGTCTTTATCACGCACAACGCCCTTTTTCGTCCCAGCCGTGTGCGGACGAACCCCACTAATTACCTTGATTTCAATCCCAAGCTTTTTCGCCCTTATCACCAGTTGCTGCGTGGCATCAGCCAAAACTGGATGAAGCGATTTCAACATTTTAAGCCTAGCTGGCCCATAAACCTGGTCCACCATCTCTTGGTCAGTAGGCCGGTAGATATAGCAGAGCCCAACATCAGGGTCTTCGTACTTGGCAAACAGCAATGGCAGCGCTTCAAGCCTCGAATCCACCGCGAATGGGCAGTATCGCCACTGGTGGACCAATTCCCCAGGATACTTCTTCCTGGGTGGTGCGTCTGTGGTCTTTAAGATCTGAACCTCGCCCTTTTCATTAAAGTCCAGCAAAATCCGCTTGTCACCTTCACAAACATGAACGTTGCGGGCATACCATTTTGTGGTTCGCTTACACCCCTTTCCCATAAAGAAAACATAGGGATTGGGCCCAATTTCAGGCTTGGCGCTAGGCGACGGAATGCAGCTTAGGATTGCATCGAGGGTAACTTCCGACGCGTCATCATCTGAGTCACGAAGGATGTCATCCAAAGTAATGTCCTTTTGGGTAGAGGTCGTGCTACAAGCCATAAAGCTAGATGCAAGCAAGACGATTCCAAGCTGCAGCGCCCCTGACCCCGTTCTTTTCACCAAAGCCCCTCTCCAGACGTCCACCCATGTATACCACGCAAAGCTAAACCATGTCACCCATGTCACGGTGCATCATCTGTAATTTTTATGTCCGACCTGTAACTCCTCGATAAAACTTGATTAAAATTTTGGCACGCCTATTGCTTCTTCCTTGACTCCGCCGACGGCCCGCGTCACAATGTTGTTGACGCAGACTTTGATTTCTTACTGCCCATAAACTTTAAAGGGGGACGCAATGAAACGGTTCAAATTTGGTTTACTTATGTTTACTCCGGTGTTGGCCTTCGTTTTGCTTGGCTGTGGCGATGACAACCCCAACTCACCTGGTGATGACCCTGAGGCACCTTCACAGGCGCTAAGTCTTGACTGGACCAAGGCCGCAGCTTTGACCGCTGCCGCAGACTGTGAGCAGGCTGAAGAGTGGATCGAAGAAGCCTTTATCAAAGAGATGATTCTGGGTGTTGAGCACAACCGCCGTTGTGCCTTGGATTATGGAACATGTGGCTTGGCCAGTACTGACATGGCAGGCGCTGAGCCCCCGTCTGAGGAGGGCGCCGAGAAGGGGACTGGTAGTGAGGATAAGGACACGCCTGAAGATTACAGCGAAACTAACGTTCAGGTCGAGGGCGTTGACGAAGCCGACAAGGTCAAGACTGATGGTAAACACATCTATGTGCTTAGCGAAAATGACCTAGTCGTGCTTAAGTCTTGGCCAGCAGCCGAAACGCAAGAGCTTGGCCGTATCAGATTAGATGGCTATCCAAACAACTTTTTCCTGAAGGGCGACAAAGCCATCGTGTTGGCCTACGCCGAACTGCACGAAGTGGTGGATGATGTGCCCGTAATCGATTACAAGGACGACGGCACATCTATTCCCGGAGCTGAAGATCCAGGTGCATCTGATGGTGGCGCAGCTCCCAAAGAGCCATCAGACGCAGGGGATGATCGTGCCTACTATTACTATGATTACCGCCCAGTGACTGTTGTGACTGTCATCGATCTTTCGGACAAGACGAATCTAAAGGTCGAGAAAACCTACATCTTTGATGGTTCCGAAATGGACAGCCGCCGCATTGATGACAAGGTTTACCTCGCACTGAACAGATACATCAACATGTATCTCAGCTACTGGCCGGAAGACTTGTTAGGCCCATACTATAATCGAGATAACTGGCCCACTTCCGACGTAATTAATGCTGCCTTTGATCAATTAATCGAGCGCAACACCGAGTTGATCAAGGCCAAAACGCTGGCTGATTGGCTTCCAATGGGATGGGTTGCTCAAGGTGGCGAAAAGGCCAGCTTTAATGACGGTCAAAGCTTGGGCTCCTGTGAAGACCTCTATGCACCAAGCGTGTTCTCCGGTCAGGGCCTGCTAAGCCTTGCAACCCTGGATGTTGAAACTGGTAAGGTTGCCGCATCCACAATCCAGGGTGAATGGGGTAACGTGTATGCCAGCCACGAGGCTGTTTACGTTGCTTCCACAAACTGGGGTTTTTATTGGTGGTGGGATGGCCAAGAGGATTTCCCCGCCATCCAGACTCACATTCACAAATTTGCCTTTAATAAGAGTGGATTCGCCAATTATGCCGCTTCTGGTAAGGTTTTGGGCTATGCCATCAATCAGTTCGCCTTTGATGAGTACGAGGGCAAACTGCGTGTAGCCACTACAGACGACAAGGGTTGGTGGAACAATGACAAATCTGAAAGCCGGGTCACCGTTTTGGAGGAAAAGGGTGGTGAGCTTGCAGAAATCGGTGTGGTAGCTGGATTGGGGCTTGGCGAACGGATTTATGGTGTGCGTTTCATTGGTGACCAAGGCTACGTAGTGACCTACAAAGAGATCGATCCACTCTATGTCATCGATCTTAAGGACCCCACCAATCCAACAGTTGCTGGTGAGCTTAAGATTCCTGGCTTTTCTTCCTATATTCATCCACTGGAAGACGGCTTTTTGTTGACTGCTGGACGTGATGGCGACGATCTAGGCAACGTTGGTGGCGTCAAGATCGAAATTTTCGACGTGACCGACCCCGCGAATCCAAGGAGCGTGACAAAGGCCGTTATTGGCGATGGCTGGAACACCTGGAGCGATGTTTTGTGGGATCACAAGGCGTTCAACTTCTTTAGGGCTCGCAATCTGCTGGCCATTCCAGTCAGCGGCTGGGTTGATTCTGGCGACTATTGGGGCTACAAATCCGTGCTGGCGCTGTTTAAAGTGACCAAGGACGAGATCGAAACCCTGCCGACTATCAGCCACATGAGCTTCTTTGAAGACTTTGGTGGAAATGATCGTTGTCATGGCTACTACGGCTACTGGCGGGCTCAGATCTATCGCAGTGTATTTGTTGAAGATTACGTGTACAGCTTGAGCACTCTTGGTATGCAAGTTCACGATACCCGTGATTTTGAACAGGGCTCTGTTGCCGAGCTAATTCTGCTGGATCAAGAGTCCTTCCCACGCTACGATTGGGAAACCTGCTACGATTACTACTAGTCCCAAGTTTCCAAATTTAGTCCCAGCCCAGTAATCCTCATCCCCCGCTTCTGCTCCTGATCCTGCTACAGATCCTGCCAATTAGCGTGTTCTGGTTCCTGATTGTTTGTTCTTTTTGGCGTTTTATCTCTTCGTTACAGTTTTAAAACATGTCCGGGGGCATCCTTCCGGACCCAAAATCTCCCGTAGCCACCCCGACTGTCTCTTAGTGACATCGTCCGGGCGAAATATACGATTGCTAACGTGTACGTTCATCCTTTTGGCCCGGACGGGCCGCTGCGCGGCCTTCATGTCAGCTAAGTAGCCCCCAAAATCACCGCCATAATCGTGAGCCGGCCGTCGATGAACCGTTGGAAAGGGGATTTTGCTCATCTGCGGCGTTGCCTTCGCCAATTTGAGACTCGATGTACGGTCAAGTACACCTTCACTCAAATTGGCAAAGGCGCCTTGCATATGAACCTGTCTCGCCAGCCTTCGTCATCGACTAGACGGTGATTTTGGGGGCGACGTCGGGTCCCGGCAACTCCCGATAGCGCCCTCCAGGATTGCCCCCGGACCATGTTGCAGGGTGCACTCTCGACCTACTTTTAGCTCCAAATCCTGCTAGACAGCATAATCATACCACCGCCCCTGCCCCCGCCCCTACCCCTGTTTCTGCCCCCGCTTCGAGGACATCAATAATTGAGGAAATTATTGGTTGACTGCCACTTGGGCCGTTAGTAGGATGCACGGGCGAGTTGTCGGTTTCGTATCCGTGCGGTTTGTACGCTGCGGCTGTATTTTGGCTGGTTTCCGCTTTTGGAGGTGTTCCATGCTAAAGCGAGTGTTGCCTTAGGTTGCAGTGCTTTTCGTTGCTTGTGGCGATAGTGGCGAGCAATTCGAAAATTACTGCGTTGGGGTTGACTGTGGTGCCCATGGTCGCTGTGCTATTGGTGCCCAAGGGCCAATTTGCATTTGTGATACCGGGTTTACATTGCAGGGTGGTGTCTGCAAGGAAGCCTTGGCGGATGACCCATGCAAAGACGTGACATGTGCTGGTCATGGTGCTTGCGTAGTTTCCGTCTCTGGTGAAGCCGTCTGTATTTGCGAGTATGGTTACGGTCCAGAAGGTCTCGCTTGCGTTGCCATCGACGATGGTGGTCAGCAGCCGGATTCACCTTGCAAGGATGTTACCTGTAGTGACCACGGCACTTGTGTTGTCAGCGGTTCAGGTGAGGCCCTTTGTATCTGTGATGCTGGTTTCCGCGCCGAAGACCTTACCTGCGTCGTCATCGACGATGGTGGTGAAGAACCGGTTTCACCCTGCAAGGACATTACCTGTGGCAACGGCACCTGTGTAGTCAGCGGTTCAGGCGACGCCTTTTGTGTCTGCGCGTATGGATATCGTCCAGAAGGTCTTACTTGCGTAGTCATCGACGATGGCGGTGAAGAACCGGTTTCACCCTGCAAGGACATTACCTGTGGTAACGGCACATGTGTGGTCAGCGGTTCCGGTGACGCCTTTTGTGTCTGCGAGTATGGTTATCGTCCAGAGGATCTTACTTGTGTTGCCATCGAAGACGGTCAAGAGCCACCTTCTCCATGCCAGGATGTTACCTGTGGTGACAATGGCACCTGTGTAGTCACCGGTGCAGGTGAGGCTTTTTGTGTCTGCAAGGAAGGTTTCCGTCGTGATGAGCTTGACTGTGTTGCGATTGAAATTGTGGATCCATGCGCAGAAGTTGACTGCGGTAATGAGGGCCATTGTCTAATCAGCGGTTCCGGTGACGCCTTCTGTGTCTGTAATGAAGGTTTCCACCTTCAAGAAGGCACCTGCGTCGCGATTGAAATTGAGGATCCATGCGCATATGTAAACTGCGGTAATGAGGGCCATTGTCTAATCAGCGGTTCCGGTGACGCCTTTTGCATCTGCAACGAAGGTTTCCACCTAGAATCTGGCTCCTGCGTTGCGATTGAAATTGCGGATCCATGCGCAGATGTAAACTGCGGTGCTGATGGCCATTGTCTGGTCAGCGGTTCCGGTGAAGCCTTTTGTATCTGTAATGAAGGTTTCCGTCTCCAAGGTGGCACTTGCGTTGCCATCGAGAACCCATGTTCAGGCGTTACCTGCAGTGATAACGGCACCTGTATAGTCACCGGTTCCGGCGATGCCTTTTGTATCTGCAACGACGGCTACCTTAACTTTGGCAACCAGTGCATAGAAGATCCATGTATAAGTGTTGACTGTGGCGCTCACGGCACTTGCACCATTTACGATGAGGAGACCGCCCTTTGTGTCTGTGAGGAAGGCTACCTTAACTTTAACAACCAGTGCATAGAAAATCCATGTATAGGTGTTGACTGTGGCGCTCACGGCACTTGCACCATTGATCATGACGCTTCCGCCATTTGTGTCTGTGACGAAGGCTACCGCAAATTTGGCAACTACTGCTTACAGGTTGATGACTGCGTTGCCGGTGCTGAATGCAATGAAGGCTGGTGCTTTATTCCTGCATGCACCTTTGAAATGGGTTCTCCTCAAGGTGAGGCATGTCGTAGGGATGATGAAGATCCACTTCATTCAGTTACAATAACTCGTCCATTCTATATGCAACAGACTGAAGTAACCCAGGGTGATTGGCACCGCTTGATTCATAACAATCCATCGTATTTTCCAGAATGTGGTGAAAACTGCCCTGTGGAAACGGTGTCTTGGTTTGATGCGGTTTATTATGCGAACAAGCTTTCCGAGGATGAAGGATTTGAGCGGTGTTACATCATAACAGACTCCACGGGTGAGCCAGGCACTGGCAACTATTCTGCCACAGTAGAATTTGCCGGCCTTGACTGCAGAGGTTATCGTTTACCCACCGAGGCAGAATGGGAATATGCCGCCCGAGCTGGAACTACGACTGCATACTGGATAGGAAGCAATATTGGAGACGGTGGGCACGGGGTATGTGATAATAGTGACCCCTCAGGTGTTTTGATACCAGAGGCAGGTTGGTATCGCTATAACAGTGATGGTACCCGTCAAGTTGCTCAAAAAGAAGCCAATCCATTTGGTTTATACGATGTTCACGGTAATGTTTGGGAATGGGTTTTTGACTGGTATAGCCCCAACTATTACGGTACTTGTGATGAGGTTTGTAAAGATCCACAAGGCCCCACTGAAGGCTCGGAACGGGTCCATCGTGGCGGCTCTTGGTTCGACGGTGCTGATCGTTTGCGGTCGGCTGATCGCAGCAAAGCTAGTCCTATGAACCGTTATGGCAACGTCGGCTTCCGCCTAGTTAGATCGGTGGTAAAAACTGAAAATTGAGCCTAAAAAAGGCCGTGTTTTCGCTGATTTCCGCTTTTGGAGGTGTTCCATGTTAAAGCGAGTGTTGCCTTTGGTTGCAGTGCTTTTCGTTGCTTGTGGTGATAGTGGCGAGCAATTCGAGAATTACTGCGTTGGGGTTGACTGTGGTGCCCATGGTCGCTGTGCTATTGGTGCCCAAGGGCCAATTTGCATTTGTGACACCGGGTTTACATTGCAAGATGGCGTTTGCAAGGAAGCCTTGGCGGATGACCCATGCAAAAACGTGACATGCGATGGTCATGGTTCTTGCGTAGTCAGCGCGGCGGGTAAGGCCCTTTGTGTCTGCGAGTTGGGTTTTAGTGCTGACGGCCTTACTTGTGTTGCCGTTGAGGATGGCGGTGGGGAGCCAGGTTCTGCTTGCAAGGATGTCACCTGCAGTGACCACGGCACTTGTGTTGTCAGCGGTTCAGGTGATGCGCTTTGTGTTTGTGATGTGGGTTTCCGTGCTGACGGCCTTACCTGTGTTGCCATTGAGGATGGAGGTGAGAAGCCAGTTTCTCCTTGCAAAGACGTTACCTGTGGCAACGGCACCTGTATAGTCAGCGGTTCAGGCGATGCGCTTTGCATCTGCGACGTGGGTTTCCGTGCTGACGGCCTTGCTTGCGTTGCCATTGACGATGGTCAAGAGCCAGTTTCTCCTTGCAAAGGTGTTGACTGTGATGAGCACGGTACCTGTATAGTCAGCGGTTCAGGTACGGCCCTTTGTATTTGCGATGAAGGTTTCCGTGCTGACGGTCTTGCTTGCGTTGCCATTGACGATGTTGAAGAGCCGGAATCTCCATGCAAAGATGTTGACTGTGGTAACGGCACCTGTGTAGTCAGTGGTTCAGGTACGGCTTTTTGCATCTGCTATGAAGGTTTCCGTCTTGAAGAGGGCACTTGCGTTGCGATTGAAATTGATGATCCATGTGACGGAGTTGAGTGCGGTGAAGGCGGCACTTGTGTAGTCACAGGTTCAGGTGCCCCCCTTTGCATCTGCGACGAAGGTTTCCGTCTTCAAGGCGATACCTGCGTTGTGATTGAAATTGAGGATCCATGCGCAGATGTAAACTGCGGTGACGGCGGCACCTGTGTAATCACAGGTTCAGGTACCCCCCTTTGCATCTGCAACGAAGGTTTCCGTCTTCAAGGCGATACCTGCTTTGCGATTGAGATTGAGGATCCATGCGCAGAAGCTGACTGCGGTGACAATGGCCGTTGTGTAGTCAGCGGTTCAGGTGTCGCCCTTTGTGTCTGCAACGACGGCTTCCGCGCTGACGGCCTTACCTGCGTTCCCATCGAGAACCCATGTTCAGGCGTTACCTGTAGTGGTCGAGGCACCTGTGTAGTCACCGGTTCAGGCGATGCCTTTTGTATCTGCTACGAGGGCTACCATCGCTTTGGTAACCACTGCCTAGCTGAAGATCCATGTCTAGGTGTCGGCTGCAGCGGTCACGGCACTTGCGCGATCAATGATGACGCTTCCACCTTTTGTAACTGTGACGAGGGCTACCGCAACTTTGGCAACTACTGTTTACAGGTCGATGATTGTGTTACCGGTGCTGACTGCGATGAAGGCTGGTGTCTAATCCCAGCATGCACCTTTGAAATGGGTTCTCCTGATGATGAGCCATGCAGTCGGGAAGAAGAAGGTCCAGTTCATTCAGTCAAGATAACTCGTCCGTTTTATATGAAACAGACTGAAGTCACACAGAAAGAGTGGTCCACTTTGATTGGCAATAATCCATCTCGTTTTAGCGATTGTGGTGAAGACTGCCCTGTTGAAAATATCAGCTGGTATGACGCGGTTTATTATGCGAACACGCTTTCCCTGCGCGAGAATCTTAAACCCTGTTACACCATAACAGACCCAACAGGTACTCCAGGCAACGGTGACTATACTGCCACTGTAACCTTCGAGGGCCTTGACTGCGAAGGTTATCGTTTACCCACCGAGGCAGAATGGGAATATGCCACCCGAGCTGGAACTAAGACTGCCTACTGGATAGGAAGCAATATTGGGGACAATGAGCAAGAGGTATGTGGGGAAGATCCCTTGGGCATTTTGCTACCCGAGGCTGCTTGGTATCGCTACAACTCGGACAGGACAACCCATCCAGTAGGTCAAAAGGCAGCCAATCCATTTGGTTTGTACGATGTTCACGGTAATGTTTTTGAATGGGTTTATGACTGGTTTGATCCAGAATATTACCAAACTTGTGATGAGGGCTGTGAAGATCCACGAGGCCCCGATGGAGGCTCTCTTCGGGCTGTTCGCGGCGGTTCCTGGCTCGATCGCGCCTTGAATGTGCGGGCGGCGGATCGCGACGGCGATTCGCCCGACCGCCGCTACCATTACATTGGCTTCCGGCTCGCCAGGACGGCACCTGCCCCGGAGGATTGAGCGCCCCCCCCCCCCCCCCGCCCCCAGCCGCCCACCCCTCGCGCCGCCCAGCTACTTGTCCCAAAAATAATAAAGTTGTAAAATGACGCCCCACCGCTGGTGGTCCGCTTTTCATTCTGATACGAGGATTTCATGTCGCAGGTTTCTGTAGAAATAAATAATCAACGGTTTGATGTTCAGTCTGATTCATCATGGGCCCAGGTTATCGCTGACCATTTGGGCAAATCATTAGACACGTCCAGCATCCTGGCAGTGGAGGTTGGTGACCATAGGTACGATTTGATGGCTACCGTCATCCCTAACGCCAGCGCCAAGACCTTGACCTTTGCTGACGAGGGCGGACTTGATACGTTTCGCCACTCAAGTGCTCACCTCATGGCCCAGGCTGTTCTAAGGCTTTTCCCAGACGCAAAACCCACCATTGGCCCAGTCGTCGAGGAAGGGTTTTATTATGACTTTGGTGCCCAGCCATTTACCCCCGAGGATCTTCAGCGAATCGAGGCTGAGATGGCCAAGATCGTGGCAGAAAACCTGCCCATTCGCAGAATAGAGCTGCCCAAAGAGCAGGCCTTGGCCCAGTTTGCTGACAACCCCTTCAAGGTTGAGATGATCCAGGAACTGGAAGAGGGGACCATTTCCGCCTATCAGCAAGGCGATTTTATTGATTTGTGTCGTGGTCCACACGTTCCAAGCACCTCGTTTATCAAAGCCTTTAAACTGACCAAGGTTGCTGGGGCTTACTGGCGTGGCGACATAAACAGGCCACAGCTGCAGCGGATCTATGGGATCAGCTTCCCAACTGCCGAGGAACTGGACGACTATCTGGCAAAGCTTCAGGCCGCCAAGGAGCGCGACCATAGACGGCTTGGCCAAGAGATGGACCTGTTTTCGTTCCACGAAGAGGGCACTGGATTTCCGTTTTGGCACGCCAAAGGGATGGTGCTGAAAAACACCGTGGTTGATTACTGGCGCCAAGTTCACGACAAATATGGCTATACCGAGATTCAGACCCCTCAGATACTGAATCAAGTTCTGTGGCAGATGTCCGGACACTGGGACCATTACCAAAAGAACATGTACTTCACCAATATTGACGATACCCCCCATGCTGTTAAGCCAATGAACTGCCCAGGCGGGCTCTTGGTTTACAAAGCCAAGATGCATAGCTACCGCGAGTTTCCTTTGCGGGTTGCCGAGCTTGGTTTGGTGCATCGTCATGAACTTTCAGGGGTTTTGCATGGTTTGTTCAGGGTCAGGGCGTTTACACAAGATGACGCTCACATCTTTTGTACCCCAGAGCAGGTAAAGGATGAAGTCGTCAATGTGATCCGACAAGTGTTTGAAATTTATGAAACTTTTGGTTTTTCAGACGTGCATGTCGAGCTGTCAACCAGGCCTGAAAAATCGATTGGAAGCGATGAAATTTGGCAAATCGCCGAGGCAGGATTGCAAAATGCGCTTGAGTCTCAGGACATCAGCTATCAGCTAAACCCTGGCGATGGCGCATTTTACGGCCCCAAGATCGACTTCCACATCCGCGATTGTATGGGACGTTCTTGGCAGTGTGGAACGATTCAGGTGGACTTTTCCATGCCAGAACGCTTTAAAGCCACCTATGAAGCCGCGGATGGGACCAGAAAAACTCCAGTGATGATCCACCGGGCGATCTTGGGCTCTTTGGAGCGCTTTATCGGCATCCTAATCGAGCACTACGGAGGTAAATTCCCGCTGTGGCTGAATCCAAATCAGGTCAAAGTAGTCCCAGTCTCTGACAAGTTCTTAGATTGGGCGCAGACGGTCACCGATGCGTTGGCCAAGGCTGGCATCAGAGCTGACCTTGACAGTCGAAAGGAAAATCTTGGGCGCAAAATTCGTGACGCCCAGTTGCAGCAATATGGCTATCAGCTTGTGATTGGCGGTCGTGAGGCAGAGTCAGGCTCTGTCTCTGTGCGGTTAAGATCCGGTGAGGACCTTGGTGCTATGCCCCTGGACGAATTTGTAAACCGCGTGGTCACCGAAGTTGCCAATCGAACCCTGTAGCTGTAGTTAAAATCGGAGGCAAATCCAATGGTTCGAACGAAACGATCCATAGAGGAAGAGGCGCGTGTACGGCGTGTTAGCGGACAAAATCGCGAAGATTACCTGGCTAATCCCGAAGTGGCGGACTTGCTTGAGGGTGAAATCCTAAGGGAGCTTTTCGCTTGGGGAACCGAAGGCGTGCGCAGGGCCTTGGTTGTAGGGCTTGAGGATCAAGGCAGGATCGCGCTTGAACTGGTGAAAGCTGGCGTTTTTGTTACGGTTGTTGAGCCGGATGAATCGTTACACGAGCCTGTGTTGCAGGCGGCTGGCAACCGTGGGATCCAGCTTAATTTTTACGCTTCTGACTATATGAAGCGAGATTTTGCCTCTTCCGGTTTTGATATGGCCATCTTTTATTCGACCTTGGCCAGCTATAACGAGCCTTTGGTTGTCCTTAAGAAGGCCGCCAGAGAGCTGAGGGCTGGTGGTCGAGTGTTTGCCAGAGTGCGGGTACGTCCCACCTTAGCGCCGATTGAGCGGCTGCTTGGCAAGATACCTCACGCTTCAAAGGTGACCGACAAGATTGGTGAGTTGGTGGCTCATGTGCCTTCGATTCAGGCGGTGTTGTCCTTGCCTGATGGGGCGGCACTTTTGGAAGGGGCCGGCGAGATTTTCAAGATTGAACGCTCAATCAAGTATCACCTGATAGCCCCTGTGATTGGTCAGCTTGGTGTCAAGCCTAATGCTGGCCAGCAGTTGATGAAAAAGGCGCTTCCCTTGGCCATTAAAGTCGATAACGTTGCTTTAAAGGCCAAGCCGCTCACTTTGTTTGCAACACATCTGGCGTTTTTTGGTTCCAAGGAATTGGGATTAGGTAAGACCTTTAAGCTGTAGCGGCCCCTCAAAACTTGTTTCGTAGCTTGCCGAGAAATCTTCTGGCTAACAGCGAACACAGCCATCCAATCAAAAATCCGCCAAGGCCTCCAAAAACAGCGCTCCAGATCGCGGCAGCTGGCATGTTGGATGGGTCGTAGTTCGCCATAAAGGTCCAGACAAACAAAGCCCCAACGCCCCACCATGGTGACAGTCGCCATCGCCAGGTCAGATCTTGAAAAACGCCGTCTAAGAACATTCCCCAAAGCCCGACCAGCACTAACAATCCGGCAGCCAAATAAGGTGACAACCAGACCTTGTAGATTGATAAAACCAGATCGGGGCCAATTATTGCATCAATTCGCTCGGGTACGACCTCGACGTCGCCACCAGATAGCCGAAGATGGTGGGTGTTCTGGAAGTGGCGGTCTTCAACTTGGCCAGCCATTCCTTTGCGCCCCCTCGTAGCCCGCACGGTATCCGAGACTGAGCCTGTCAGTTCCTTGCCTCCTACCTTGATTCTGTACTGACCTTGGCCCGTTCTGGCAGCGCCTGCCTCGGCGAATGATTTGGCCAAGACGTCAACCCTGTAGTTACCACCTTTTAAGCCCTCGATAACTATGCTTTCCTCGGACTTAGAGACACTAATCTGCTTTACAGGAGTGCCTGGATAAATCTCGGTTGTGAAAGGGGTAAAAGCCCCGATTAAAAACAGGACTCCAGCAGCTATAGTTCCCCACCGGACCCAGTCAGGAAATGGATTGCGATAAATCATCAATCCAAAGGCGGCCATGGTGGAAAGAAGCATCAACAGGCCAATCACATAGCCCAAGCTGATGTCGTTTAAGATTCCTACGAATCGCAGAAGCGCCAAGATAGCCGCGGTTCCAACTGGGATAACCAGCCGTCCCCAGTCATCCAAAAAGTCTTCTAAACGAGTCCCCTTTTTAGCGTTTGGATCTGCTTTTTTAGGTCCTGACTTCTTTTTTGCCACGTTCATCTCCTTGTCATATCTGGACACGCCTTTTGGTCCTAATCTTCCTGGGTGATCAAGCCATATTTTCGGACCAATTTTCGCAGGTGCTTTCGGTCTAGGTCTGCCTCCTTGGCCGCAGCCGACAAACTGCCGTTGCACCGCGCCAACAGTGACGAAAGATACTCCTTTTCGAACTGTTCGACCCAAATTTCTTTGGCTTGCTTGAAATCATTATCAAAAACGTCGTTTACACATTCTGCAACACCTTGTCCTGGGGCTATATGCTTTGGCAGGTCCTCAAGCTGAATAATGTCTTCGTCGGCAAAAAGGCTTGCGCGCTCTACAACGTTTAACAACTCTCGCACATTTCCAGGCCATGCATAGGCTCTTAATGCCGCCAAAGCCTGGGGGGCGAAACTTTTCGGTGTTGCGCTTGGATTTTGTCGGTTCATCATTTCCAAAAAGTGATTTGCCAACAACTCGATATCTTCAGAGCGCCGTTTTAGCTCGGGCAACTTGATTTTTACCACCGACAATCTGAAATACAGGTCCTCACGGAAGCGCTTGGCTCGCACTTCCTTTTGCAAGTCGCGGTTGGTTGCCGCAATCAAGCGAACGTCGATTGGAACTGATTTGTTTGAGCCAACCCGCCTGATTTCACGGTGTTCCAAAGCTCGAAGCAGCTTAGGTTGCAGGTCAAGGCCCAATTCTCCAATCTCGTCCAAAAACAACGTCCCACCATCTGCCATCTCGAACAGGCCCTTTCGACTTTGAGAAGCCCCTGTAAAAGCCCCACGCTCATGGCCAAATAGCTCGGTCTCAAGCAGGTCCTTTGGGACAGCGCTACAGTCAAAGACCACAAAAGGGCCATTAGCTCGCAGACTTTGTGTGTGGATCGTTCTCGACACGACCTCTTTACCGGTCCCAGTCTGTCCCTCCAACACAACCGTCGAATTTGTTGGCGAAATTTTCTCCAAAATAGTAAAGATTTCACGCATTTGACGACTGCGACCAATTATCAGCCCAAAACGATCTTCTGTTGACGGCGCAATCTTTATCTGTTTGTTGATTATGAAAAACTTCATTTCCAAACCACCCAGATCCAGATTCGCCCCACTTGTCAAAAAAGCCTCGCGCACCCGAGTTTTATTCACATAGGTGCCATTAGTCGAACCAAGGTCAGTAATCACATAGCCCAGCGGCTCCAACACAATCTTGCAATGCTCACGGCTGACCCTACGGTCTTTCAGCACGACGTCGTTTCGTTGCGCAGAACCAATTGAAATGGTGTCCTTTTCACAAATTAGCTCTTGGGCAGGTTCACCCTTGATCAAAAGCCTGACCTTGCTTTGGCGCAAAGTTACAGGGTGACCATCTTGGTATTGAATCTGGGCAGTTAGACTATCATCAAGGATTTCGTCCATAGACGCAGTTGTAGTTCGAACAGGCAGGGATGTCAACAGGGGAAATTGGTGGGGGCAGGGACGGGGGCAGGGACAGGTGTGGGAAGAAGATTGTGCTGTTTAGCAGGATTTGGAGCTAAAAGAAGGTCGAGAGGGCACCCTGCAACATGGTCCGGGGGCAATCCTGGAGGGCGCTATCGGGAGTTGC
>Ga0209718_1000577_pt1 | contig 48728 bp, 48 predicted proteins | sample AD_JPNAS1_MetaG_FD_184420 | JGI IMG/M metagenome (GOLD analysis project Ga0209718, IMG submission 184420) | Active sludge microbial communities of municipal wastewater-treating anaerobic digesters from Japan - AD_JPNAS1_MetaG (SPAdes) (version 2) | ecosystem: Engineered > Bioreactor > Anaerobic...
TGTGTGCCGAAGGAGGGACTTGAACCCTCATGAAGTTGCCCCCGGCGGATTTTGAGTCCGCTGCGTCTACCAGTTCCACCACTTCGGCTTTGTTTTGATTATTCAGGCTGAGGAATCTTGTCTACTTCTATGTATTTTCCCTTTGCTCGCGCAACGATTTTTCCCATTTCGTTTTCAATCTCAGCTCTGTTTTCTATTACGCGCTTGTTTTTTTTAACATACCAACCGCGCACATAGAGATTCTCGTTGATAAAAGCAGGTTGAAGATAACGTATAGTAAGCTCTCCTGTCAACGCAACGGTATCCATGTATTTGTTTACCATTATCATTGCTTCATCAAGGATTACAGAAACAATCCCTGCATGAATAATGTTCGGAGCCCCTTCAAGCTCCTGAGTTGCCTGGAATTCTCCGTAAACAGTCTTGGTATCTTCATCGAAACCAAGCTCTAGCCTCAAACCGCGGGAGTTTTCCTGTCCGCATCCGAAACACGTTTTATCTTCAAATTCTATCATAGAGCCATCAAACCCAATTTATCAAACCCTTGTCAAGGCTTTTTTACTTGACACAGATCGGGCCGAATACCCTTTTTCCATTAAAATAATCTATTAAAAAATGCTTAACACAAGAATTATTAACAAAGATTATTTAACACAGCAGAAATACAAAAGAATAAATAGTGTTCAGTTCCTTCATCATATTTTAAGCTCATGTAAAATAAGGTTTCTTTAAAGCCTGTTTTCATTTCCTGATATTGACCTCCCGCCTGTATTGATTATGTTAAGTATATCAACTGAAGAAGGAGGTAAACATGAATAGAAAATTTAAAACTCTAATCTCTTTGTTTCTATTCGCACTATTTACAGGCGGAATTCTTTTTGCACAGGATGCCGCAAGCGAAGCTCCGGCAATTAATATTGCCCAAGTCGGCATGGATACCATGTGGGTAATGATTGCCGCATTTCTTGTTTTCTTTATGAATCTTGGTTTCGCTATGGTAGAAACCGGACTCACTCGTTCAAAGAACTCTGTAAACATTCTCGCAAAGAATTTTATAGTTTTCGCAATCGCATCAATTTCTTTCTACGTAATCGGTTTCGGACTTATGTTCGGTAACGGAAGCGGATTTATCGGAAAAGAAGGTCTCTTTTTTATCGGCGGCGCTGATACAAGCCCTCTTACAGGAGACGCATATCAGGGAGCCTACAGCGCATTAAGCTGGACCGGTGTACCTTTATTCGCTAAATTCTTTTTCCAGCTTGTTTTTGCAGCTACAGCAGCAACTATAGTTTCAGGAGCAGTTGCAGAAAGAATTAAATTCCATTCATTTATCGTATTCTCTTTTGTTCTTGTCGCAATAATGTATCCTATAACAGGTCATTGGATATGGGGCGGCGGCTGGCTCGCAGCAAAAGGATTCTGGGATTTTGCCGGTTCAACAGTAGTTCATTCCGTAGGCGGATGGGCAGCTCTTGCAGGTGTAATTCTTCTCGGCGCTCGTACAGGAAAATATAAAGAAGACGGCTCAACAAATCCGATCTTCGGTCATAATATGGGTCTTGCAACTCTTGGAGCACTTGTTCTTTGGTTTGGTTGGTTCGGATTCAATCCGGGATCAACAATGGCAGTTGGCGACGGTTCTGCCATCGCTCACGTTGCTCTTACAACTAATACTTCAGCAGTATTCGCAATAGCAACAGCAACTATAGCATCATGGTTAATTCAGAAAAAACCTGATCTTTCAATGATTCTAAACGGTGCACTTGCAGGACTCGTTGCAATTACCGCTCCTTGCGCTTTTGTATCCGTACCTGCAGCTGCTGCAATCGGTTCAATAGCCGGAGTTTTGGTAGTATGCGCAGTATACTTTTTCGATAAACTTAAGATTGACGATCCTGTCGGAGCTCTTTCAGTCCACCTTGTAAACGGTATTTTCGGAACTCTCGCTGTCGGCCTCTGGGCAAAAGACGGAATCACAGGCGCTGCAACCGGAAACGGTCTTTTCAACGGCGGCGGATTTTCACTTTTCCTCACTCAGCTTACAGGCGTTGCAGCAGTAGGCGGATTTACTTTTATTGCTTCTTTCATCATCTGGTTTATAATTAAAAAGACTTTGGGAATGAGAGTAAGCAAACGTGAAGAAATCGTAGGTCTTGACATAGGCGAACATGGAATGAAAGCTTATCCTGATTTCCAGGGCTTCCTTACGAAGTAAAAAGGAGGAAATATGAAACTTATAATAGCAGTTATTCAGCCGGAAAAACTTACAGATGTTAAAAACTCTCTTACGAGAGCCGGCATCGGGAAAATGACCGTAACTAGCGCAATCGGTTGCGGTCAGCAGGGCGGTTATACCGAAAACTACCGCGGTGTAATCACAGAAATCAATCTTCTTGATAAAGTCAGGATAGAAATAGCTGTAAATGAAAATTTTGTAAAACCAGCTATTAACGCGATAATTCAGGGAGCAAGAACAGGAAACATCGGAGACGGAAAAATCTTTGTTGTTCCTATGGAAGAATGTATCCGTGTCAGAACCGGAGAAACCGGTCACGAAGCGATCGGCTAAAATCTTTCAGGAAAAAGCGGAATTCATTTCCGCTTTTTCTTTTTTTCTTCAGGTGTTGTTTCCTTTTTTAATAGACCTGCATACAGCAAAAATCCGATACCGATAAATGACCAGGAAAGAGCTCTGGCTCTTCTTATAAAGCCGATTGATACTCCGACAGATGGTCCATAACCGAAATACGAACAAGCCGCCGCATAAGATCCTTCGCTGATTACCAGATTTAAAGGAATAAAGGGAAGTATAATCGAAACAACAAGTCCGAAAAGATAAATAAACAAAGCATTAATGAATGATAGATTTGAAACTGAGATGAATTTCATTATAAAATAAACTTCGAATGCCCCTGACAGCATAACCGGGAGATAATGCATTATTATCGAAATATAAAAATGATTGAGATTATCCTTGCTTGAAAAAATATGAGAAAATTCTTTATCAATCTTTTTTAGTGAAGAACGTCTCTTCCGTGTAATAAATTTTTTTTGAACAAATTGAGGAAGAGAATTAACTACATGAATCAAAAAATTTTTCTTTTTACTTATATATGATATTCCGTAAAAAATCCCGCCGATTATCACAACAGCAGCTGCAATTACAGCCCAGAAAGGGATTCCAAGCAAAAATGCCGCGAGAACAACGCCCGTCAATATTATCAGAAGATTACCGATTGAATGTACAATACGGTCAAGAAAAACGGAAGCAAGACCGGTATTCAAAGGAACAGTGTCCTTTATATACAATGCCTTAATCGGATCACCTGCTGCTCCTGCCGCGGCATTTATGACGGTTGTAGAATCTCCGGCAATACGCGCTATCAAAAGCTTAAAGAAGCCTTTAAGCCCCAGAGGATACATTATCAGCACACGCCAGCCGTAAGTCAGAAAGACATGATTCAAAAAATAAATGAACATTAGGAGAAAAAAGCCCAGACCGACCGATAAAATGTCTGCAACAAGCTTATCGACTCCGAATACCGAAATCATCAGAACCAGCAAAAGAATTCCGATTGCCAGAAATATTTTTCTTGTTTTCTTCATAGTAATTGGGATTATGACCCGGTTATCCATCAAAGAGTCAATATATTTTCGGGTGAACATCAAAATGCAAACAGCGTTAATCAAATCATCGGCATCTACTGTAAGATTGAAAATGTTCGGTCAGTATTTAATAGAAAGAAATATCCGCATTTTATATCATGCCGGTTTTAAAAAAATTTATCTCAAGTTTACAGCTTCAGATAAAGAACTTTTTGAGAACAAAATCAAAAGAAAACTTTCATCTCTCAAGAATTTATCCATATCATTTACGGATAAAAATCCGAAAGAAGCATTTTTAGAACTAACTACAAATCAATTTATGTATCTCAATGCATTTTCTGAAAAATCAAACTTTATTAAAATTTCCCAAAATACATTTCTCAAACCGGATTCTTTTTACGAAATCAATGACCGTAAAACTTTAATCACCTCTGAGAAATATATTTCCAGGCATATCCGGCGTCAATCCGGAGGAATTGTCGCTCAGACAATAAACAAGAGAATATCTATCCCTTTAAGCCGTCTACTTGCACACGCCGGAATTCATCCAAACGTGATAACCCTGACAAATTATACCCTGGGTCTGTTCGGAGTTTATCTTTTATTAGACTCATCACATACTGCAAACATTGCCGCCGGTCTCATTATTCAGGCTGTTTCTATTATTGACGGATGCGACGGAGAAGTTGCAAGAATGAAGATCCGTTTTTCGAAACTAGGCGGGATTCTCGACACAGTCTGCGATCACACCCTCGCAATTTTAATTATAGCAGCGGCAACCCGAAGAGTTTATATGGCTTTTGACATCGAATTATTTATTATCATTTTTTCGATGATTACGCTCGGAGTAATTGCGATCATTGGATGGAATACAGTCTATCTTGTAAAATACAGCAGCTCGTATTCATTTTCAGCATTCAGCAAAGAATTTCTTTCACCGCTTTCAAAAACAAGTTTTCTTGCTAAACTTATATCTATTTTACAATATTTCGTCAGAAAGGAAGTATATTCTTTATCTATTATGTTTTTCTGCTTTTTTAACGGAATAGTTTATTATACTTTTCTTTTTGCTATTTTCGGTTCGGTCGGATTTTTTTTGGTAAACATTCTATGTCTTAAATATTTTCCATCATTACGAAAGAGAGTATAATATCCGTAATTTCAGTTTAAATTGATTTCTTCTTCCGCTTCGGCAAATTTGCGGGCAAGATCAGCCTTGTATTCAATAAGAGAGAAGGAAGTGGTAATAAAAAATTTATCATATCTGTACTTCATAAGCTCAACATATGCTGCATATGATTCGCGGTACCTGCGTAATTTATATGCAGCTTCTGCAAAGTAAAAATAGTAAGACTTATCAAAATCTTTTGCCTTATTGATTTTTTTCATGGTCATATAACTAAGATAGATTTTTTCGCGGTAAAAAAATATTTTGGACATTCCAAGCAAAGCATTAGGATTATCCGGCTCTTTATTTACGGCAATTGAATAGTATTTCTCAGCCATTGAATGTCTTCCGCTCAAAAAATACAGATCCCCGATGATTACAAGAGGTTCCGTATCTATTTTATTCAATCTTGCCGCTTTCTTGTAATAAAACAAAGCTTTATCGTATTGAAACGAAAGCTCATAAATTATACCTTTCTGTATGTAGAAAAAATAATATTGCGGGATCTGTTGAAGAGCTTTGTCGATGTTCATATGAGCTCTTGGAAAATTTCTAAGATGATAATAGCATACGGAAAGATTATGGCGGAAAGGAATGAACAGCGGTGATTTTTTTAGACAATCCTCAAGAAATACAGCGGCCTTATCAAAATGTCCCTGCATCATCAAATCATAAGCCGAATTATTGGCTTTTGCAGCTGGAGAATCTCCTGTACACCAAAGCATGTCTCCCTTTCTTAATATTTTCTCTGAAGGGAATTCCTCGACATAATCCATTGCAATATCATCAAGAAGTTTTCTTAAAACATCCGGATGATAATCGTCATAAGAAATCAAAAATCCGGGGAGGAAAAAAAGAATAATTATTTTTTTCATCGTCACTGATAAAGATGACAGAAAACCTTCGCTCCGTCTATCGTTTTTTCGCAAGGCGCAATCTCTGAACAAATATTCATTTTGCGCGGACATCTCGGATGAAAAGCGCATCCGGACGGCGGATTTTCAGGAGAAGGAATGTCTCCTTCGATTGCAGCGAAAGAACCGTTAATCTTTGATGTGTCGAACGAAGAATCAAGAAGAGATTGTGTATATGGATGCAAAGCCCTTTCAAAGATATGATTAACAGAAGCGTATTCCACTATCTTTCCGAGATAAAAAACAGCCACAGAATCACACAAAAATCTGATGACAGAGAGATTATGCGAAATCATTATCGAGGTCATTTCTGAATTTTCTCTTAGATCAGAAAGAAGATTGAGAATCTGAGCCTGAACAGATACATCAAGAGATGAAACAGGTTCGTCAAAAATTGTAAATTTAGGTTTCAATATTATTGCTCTGGCAATATTGATTCTCTGTCTCTGACCACCGGAAAGTTCGTGAGGATAACGCTTCAAGTATTCTGCAGACAAACCAACCTGTTCAAAAGCCGTTACAGTTTTATCCGTAATCTCTGTCTTTGTAAGATCGTGAAATATTCTGGCAGGCTCGGAGACGATATCTCCGCAGCGCATCTTCGGATTCAAAGATCCGAGAGAATCTTGAAGAACAATGCTCATATTCTTTCTGAAAAGCCTTAATTCTTCTTTTTTAAGAGAAGCAATATCTGTTCCGTCTATTTCGATTCTCCCTTCAACGGGATTGTTAAGTCCCATCAGAGAAAGAGCTAAAGTCGATTTTCCGCATCCGCTTTCCCCCACTACCCCTAAGGATTCGCCTCTCCTTATTCCGAAACTGACTCCGTCAAGAGCTCGTACTGTCCGCACCTTACCGAACAAACTGCTTTTATGATAATACTTTTTTAATGAATCTACTTTAACCATAAAGAAATAATTCTTTCATGCATAAAAGAGTCAAACAGATTTTATCTTTACAAATCTCTTCTTACGGAATTCTTAAACGTTTTAAAATCATGTTTGGTAATACTTTCAGGATAAACAAGAATTGGCACATTGCCAAAAAATGTTTGCATTATCATTTACTTGCGATGAAAATGCCGATATATAGAATTGCTTATAAGTGTTTCTGATTAAATGCTTTATTTATTATCCGTTTAATGTAACTTTTTATTAAAATTAAATTCAAATCAAGATAAGACTGGTATTATTTATGAAAAAAATTCTCGCAGCAATTATTTTATTATCAGCTACAGGCTGTATTTCAATTTCAACAGCAAGACATCTTCAGCCTTACCGAGAAAATATTATAAGAAACGGCAATGATTCAAAAATACTGGTCATTCACATAGACGGCATAATTTCTGATTCTGTTTCAAGCGGAAATCCGTTTAATTCATCCGACAAAATACCTCTGACTGCCAGCATAAAAGAACAGCTTGACTGCGCTGAAAGAGACAAAAACATAAAAGCACTGATACTTATGATAGATTCTCCCGGCGGAGAAGTCACTACATGCGACATCATTCATCATGAAATTACACTATTCAAGAAACGCACTTCTATACCGGTAACTGTACTAATGGGTTCAGTGGCAGCTTCCGGAGGATATTACCTCTCTATGACCGGAGACAAAGTTATGGCTCATCCGACAACAATTACTGGCAGTATCGGAGTACTTATTTCAAAGCTGAGCATGAAGCAACTGATGGGAAAAATAGGAATCGAAGACGAAACGGTTAAGTCAGGCGCAAACAAAACCATGGGCAGTTTCTTCAAGAACATGAATGATGAAGAAAAATATCTTTTTCAGCAAATTGTCGACGCTATGTATGAAGGATTTCTAAAGGTAATTCTTGATTCACGTAAAGATCTTAAAGAACAGGAACTGCGGAAAGTTGCGGACGGACGTATTTTTATCGCAAAAGATGCCCTCAAATACGGACTTATTGATGAAATCGGATACTTTAACGATGCTGTAGCTTCAGCCGAAAAATCAGCAGGAATTGAAGGCGCTAAAATAATCACTTATGTACGGCCCGACTCCTACCGTCCTAACGTTTATGCCGGAGCAGCAATAACGAACGAAGGAACCATTAATGTTTTATCAATTGATATGGATTGGTTTACTTCTAAATACGGCACTCGCTTCATGTATCTCTGGAAGGATTAATTAGTTACTTTGAATTCGTTTCTCTTTCAAGATTTTCGAGAAAATCAAATGCCTCAGCATTTGATTTTCCGCACATTTCAAAGGAAGGCTTAAGACCGGAACACACATTCGGTCTTTCGGTTTTACCGAAAAGCATACACATATTATTCTCATCAAGCTGAATGCACCTTTCCCCTGCTTCTTTGCCATTCGGCATTCCCGGAATCGGCGATGATATTGAAACGGCAATACAACAGGCAGCACAGCCCGGACGGCATTCAGCCACGCTCTTTGTTATGATTTTATTCATATAAGTCAAAATTTACGGAAAAACAGCAATAACAGTCAAGATTCTTTTCTGCAATTTTGATACTCTAATTTAATAATCATCAGGAGAAACAAATGGAAACATCCGTAAAAACAAAAAAATTCAAGCATGTAATTCTTGAAGGAAATCATTATGAAATAGGGAAAAAGCAAGGCAAAGAACTGCTTACAGTTCCGGAATTCGTAAAATGGTACACCTCTCCCCCTTCCGGCAAAGGAAAACTTAGCGACAAGGATTATGCCGAAGCAGTTAATTTTTTCGATAAATACTGTCCTGGAATAAACACAGAAATAGAAGGAATGTCTGAAGTTCTAAAAGTTCATCCGCGTGAAATAGTATATTATGCTTTCACTCATACACCGAAAGGCAACTGCAGTCATTTCGCTCTTCTTCCGGAAATAACTGAAAACGGTCATACCATGGTCGGCAGAAGTTACGAATGGAACGACACACAGGATGACTTCAGACTATGTACGACAAAGGTAAAAGGAAAAGCCGCTCACCTGGGTTTTTCATGCATAATGCTGGGGCGCATTGACGGAATCAATGAACATGGTCTTTCAGTAACAATGAGCGCAGGGGCTCCTATGCGCGAAATATCCGCCGAAGGAATTAAGTTCTGGGCATTAATTAGAACAATTCTCGAAAACTGCAAGACTACAGAAGAAGCCATTGAAACTGTTATGACTACTCCGGTTTCATTTTATCTTAATCTGATAATCGCCGATAAAACCGGAAGGGCAGCTCTTGCAGAAATCGCATGCGGGAAAAAAGAAATTCATCACATAAACATAGAATCAAAGAAACAATACATTCATTCAACCAATCATTTCACGCTTAATGGAATGGCTCAAGAAACAACAAGAAGAATGAAACATTCCATTAAGCGCTATGACGCGATTGATAAACGGATAAATAAATCTATTCCAAAAGTATCGTATTCAGACATTAAAGAAATTCTTTCTGACAAAATGCCCGAAGGTGTTGCCTGCCATCATTATTCAGAAACGTTAGGAACATTATGGTCGCTGATTTTCGATCTAGACGAATGCAGAGCAGATATATGCTTCGGCTCGCCTCAAGTGAATGAATGGCACAGTTTTGATCTGTCAAGTGAACAGAATGAAACACATTATGAAGCCAAACTTCCTGATGAACTAGCCGATCCTTCAATCTGGAGTAATATATAACTGACCAAAATAATGGACATTCTCAAGAAGACTAAAGTCTAACAGAATCAGCAAAGTACAGTATTTCTAACTGTGCTTTGCTGCAACTATTACTTCTCTGCTCTGATATTAAAATTCTAATCAAACATCAATTTCTTTTTGCCTTGACAAAAATCGCTCATTGTTAGTACTGGCTAACATATATGTTAGGCTTATCTAATATTATTAGACTTAACATATTCAGGAGGCATAATGGAACTGAAAATCAAGGATTTTTCAGTCGGAGAATCGGGAGAAATCACCGGATATGAATCATCCGATTCTTCATACAGAAAAAAACTATTATCTATGGGCCTCACCAAAGGAACGGTTATAACGGTTTCCAAAACTGCTCCTCTCGGTGATCCTGTCGAACTCACAGTGAGAGGCTATAAACTTTCTCTCCGCAAAGCGGAAGCGGACGTTCTTGAATTGAGGAGGCGTGAAAATGACTGATAAAAAAACAGGCGGAAAAGTAATCGCCATTGCAGGAAATCCCAACTGCGGAAAAACAACTCTATTCAATTCGCTTACAGGCGCGAATCAAAGAATTGGAAACTGGCCGGGAGTTACCGTTGAAAAAAAAGAAGGAACTATGAGAACTTCTTCCGGCGAAATTACGGTAGTCGATCTCCCCGGAATTTATTCTCTCTCTGCATCTTCAGAAGATGAAAAAGCCGCACGGGACTATCTTCTGTCATTTGAAGCAGATCTTGTAGTCAATATAATTGACGGAACGAATTTTGAAAGAAATCTTTTTCTGACAACATATCTTCTCGAAATGAACATTCCGGTAATTGCGGTTATCAACATGATGGACATAGTCAGCAGAAAAAAAATGACTATTGACACCGATCATCTTTCTAAACACCTCGGCATACCTGTAATCGCAATGACTGCCACGGACAAAAAAGATGTAAAATCATTAGCTGAATTCATCACCGGAAACATAGGAAAAATCAAACCTTCTTCATTCCGTATTTCTTATCCGGAAGAAATGGAAAGCCTGATTACAAAAACGGAAACATTCTTTAAAAACAAAACAGCTTCAAGATTCAAGGCAGTAGGTTTTCTGGAAGGATCTTTTTCTTCAGGCGACATTAAAACTGAATTATTAACGGATTTGACAGATCACAAATTGAGAATTGAGAAAAAACTCGGCGAAAAAATAGACATGATAAGCGCTGACAGCAGGTACGCTTACATTCACGGAATATCATCCGATGTAATCAAGAAAACAGGAATAAGTTATTCCTTTACTTCAAAACTCGACTCTATCGCACTTAACCGGTTTTTAGGAATTCCGCTTTTTTTGTTCGCAATGTATCTTCTCTTCTGGTTTGCAATCAGTGTGGGCGGAGCATTTATTGATTTTTTTGACTTAACTTTCGGCGCAGTTTTCGTAGACGGCGTCGCGCAGCTTCTTGGAAAAGCAGGAGCATCGGACATCCTCATCACTTTTCTCGCCAAAGGCATCGGCGGCGGCATTCAGACCGTAGCGACATTTGTTCCGATTCTTTTTGCCATGTTCTTCGGTCTTTCGATTCTTGAAGATTCCGGCTATATGGCAAGAGCGGCGTTTGTCGTTGACCGTTTCATGAGATTTCTCGGACTACCCGGAAAAGCATTTGTATCAATGATTGTCGGTTTCGGATGCACCGTTCCTGCAATAATGTCCACCCGAACTCTTGAATCTAAAAAAGACAGAATGTTAACAATTTTCATGAGTCCTTTCATGTCGTGCGGAGCAAGGCTTCCCGTATATGTTCTTTTCGGTGCCGCATTCTTTCCTGCATCATCGGGAGTGATGGTATTTTCTCTATATTTAACCGGAATAATTCTATCAGTTCTTACTGGATTCCTTCTCACCAAAACAATCATGAAAGGTGAAGCATCGCATTTTATAATGGAGCTTCCGCCGTATCATCTTCCGCGTTTGAAGCATATATTGATTCACACATGGAACAGACTTAAACTCTTCGTACTCCGTGCCGGATCTGCAATTATTACAATAGTAATAATTCTCTCGTTTCTTAATTCAATAGGAACAGACGGCAGTTTCGGAAACGAAGATACAGATAAATCCGTACTTTCTTCAATAAGCAAAAAGATTACACCTGTATTCTCTCCTATGGGAATTGAAGAGGATAACTGGCCTGCAACAGTCGGAATTTTTACCGGAATCTTTGCAAAGGAAGCAGTAGTCGGAACACTTAATTCGCTGTATTCCGCGAATTCTTCGGCAGCGACCGAACAAGCTTCAGAGGAAACTCCTGAGAATATTGCCGGCTCATCTGAAAATTCTGAAGAACTAATTGACTCCGCTCAGGAAGAAGAGAAAAGTTTTTCACTGACTGAGTCTCTAAAAGAATCACTCTCAACAATTCCTGAAAATCTTTCCGGAGTTTTCGATTCTTTTTCAGACCCTCTTGGTTTAGGAGCAATTGACTCAACAGGCGACGAAAAAGCCGCCGCAGAAGAACTTGAGGCTGATGAAGGAATTTTCGCCTCCATGCGCATTAATTTCAGCAAGGGAAGCATGCAGGCTTATGCCTATCTTCTTTTCGTACTGATTTACTTTCCATGTGTTGCCGCTTTCGGGGCAATTAAAAGAGAAACAAGTCTCAAGTTTGCTTTCGGAGTTGCAGCATATCTTACAGTTCTCGCATGGATTGTTGCGGTTCTTTTCTATCAGATAACTACCGGATACAGCTTGTTCTGGATTATTTTCGCTTCGATTGCATGCCTTCTGTTAATTATAACTTTCAAGCTCATACTTCCAAAATTCAAAGAAGTCGAGGAGGATAAACAATGAATGCTGAAATTCTGATCATGATAGTACTTTTTTCAGCGGCCACGATTCTTCTTCTTATTAAAATATTCGGAAAGAAAAAAGACTCGGCGAAATGCGCGTGTTCTCACTGCTCTTGCGGAAAGAACTCATGCGATGACAATAAATTAAAGGAGAATTAAAATGAGAAAGATCATTATGACGGCAGCTGCCGCGGTTTTCAGCACGTCAGTTTTTGCTGAAGCACAAAAACCTGTAGAAGTTTCATTTTCTGCAGAAGGAATATTTTACGGTACAACTTATAAATCCACGGTAAAAAATGAAAATGGATCTTATTCCGCAATTCAGTTCGCACCTTCCATTTCAATTAAAAAAGGAATCGTTGAAGGAGTTTTGTCGCTTGAATATAATGGCCTTTACGGTGTTAATCCGTCTGAAAACGCTGATACTTCCGAGGATGTCGGACTAGGCGGAGGGAAAATACGTCTTGAAGTAGCTGAAGCTTATTTTAAAACTTCCATTCAGTCTCTTCCGGGTCTTTCAATAAAAGCGGGAATTGCTGAACTCGACTACGGTATGGTATTCGGAGATAATGCTCCGCTTGCCGGTTTTTCTTATGAATCGGAAAAAACCGGATTCAACGCCTTCTATGTTAAAACCTATGAAGGAGATTATAACAAAAACAGCGATGACTCTTCTATTTTCTGGTTTGACGGTTTCATAAACCTGGGTGAATCAAAATTAAAACCGGGTTTTTTCGTAACAAGAACAAAGGCAAATTCAGACGGGCAGTTCCGCGACAGCACGGGCTATATCGGAGCTATTAATGCAAATCTGGTTTTTGGATCTGCCGGAGTTGATTTTACAGGTGCATTCGCTTCCGGAAAAGACAAAGTCGAAGATATAAAATACAGAGGTTACGCATTTGATGCCGCTCCGTATTTTACTCCCATAGAAGGTATTAAAATCGGCGCATTTTTCACTGCCGTATCAGGCGATAATTCAACAACGGCTGACAAAAATGAATCTTTTCTTTTTTCAACAATAGACGGAACAGGAGCCGGTATCAATAACTTCAGACTTTATATCGTCGAAGACGGCGGCTCTTTCAGTTCAATAACAGATGTAACAAATGCTGGAAAGTACGGTATTGATACAGACGGAGACGGAGAATCAGATCTCGCACCTGGATACTATGCCGCCGGATTATCTTTCGAAGGCAGTTACGGAGATTTTTCTGCAAAACTTCAAGGCGCTTATGTTTCAGCAATGAAAGCTCCTTCTGGATGGAGTAAAAGAATGGGTGTTGAGATAGATGCAAACATTAGTTACTCTCTAAGTCCTGAATCATCAATTTTTACCGAAGGGGCTTTTCTTTCAAGCAGCAAGTTTTACGAATTCGGCGGAGTTCAGGATAAACAGAATTCATACTACGGAATTCTCGGAATGACATACACGCTTTAATCCCAACGTAATCCAATAACATTACTCATATTTTTTGCTGCCGGTATTACCGGCAGTTTTTTTTAACAATGAAATAGACTTGCCTGAATCTTCAAAAATTTAACATTATCCTGATATAACTCATCCGCTGGAGGAAATTTATGCAGTTACAAGGATACCGAGAATTAATCAGTAGTTTTCTTGATCTGATGAAAAGATATAAAGATATATCTTCTATCCGAATAGATGAAGACAAATGGACTTTAAAAGAAATGATCGGTCATCTTATAGATTCTGCTTCAAACAATCATCAGCGTTTTATACGTCTTCAAACAGATAAAGAAATAACTTTTCCATATTATGACGCAGAAGACTGGTCAAAAATTTCAAAAGTTAATGACCTTGACGATGAATTTCTTTTTTCGTTCTGGAAGCATTACAATGATTTCATCATACATCTTATCGAAAACATTGATCCGGAAAACTTAAATAATGAATGGAAAACATCCGAAGGAAACAAATCACTCGGATTTCTCGTGGATGATTATTTTTCACACATGAAAATTCACTATGCAATGTATATAGAAAGAGCTGATGAAATAATTTCAAAAATAATCAAAAAGAATTGATAAAAACAGCCCTCTTGCAGGAAAGTCCATTAATTTCATAATTAAAAGACATAAAGCTTTTAGAAGGGGGAAATTATGAAAAAGATACTAAAAATATTCTTTATTTTACTCGGAGTCTTGGTCATCTCAGGGGCGTCTCTGTTTTTGTATGTCGGAAGCTGGATAAAAAAAACTTCTGCAGTAACAACAGGTGATAAGATTTCAGATTACGGAAAAGAAAAAGAAGCTTTGCTTGTCATTGATCTTCAGAATGATATCACGCTTCCTGACGGAAAAATAGCCACAAACACAGCTCAGTCTGATGAAGCTATAGAAAATATCAACAGAATAATCAGCACGAAAAGAGCTGAAACTGTCTATATTCTTCACGAATTTGAAAGTGATAATCCGATTATCATGTTTATCACAAAAAACGCATTGCGTCACGGAGAAGAAGGCGCTAAAATCGACAAACGGATTAAAATTGAAGGCAACAATTTTTTTACCAAACATATCTCGGATTCATTTTCAAATAAAGATCTTAATGATTTTCTTGTTAAAAATAAAATCAACCATCTCTATATTGCCGGTGCCGATGCTGAATACTGCGTCGACAAAACCATAAAGGGAGCGCTCAACAGAAAGTATAAAATCTCTGTAATAAAAGATGCTGTTGTTACAAAAACCGACGAAGGCAGAAACAACAAGATACTGGATTTCTCATGTCTCGGTGTTGAAATACTGACAACCGAAGAAGCCTTAAAAAAACTCATTAAAGAACAATAAGATTCAGGATGAGAATTTCGATCAGCAAAATAAATAACGCTGAACTCGATAATATCAGAATTCTACAGCCGGAAGGCTGGTCAGATATCTTGACTGTCTTTAAATTTTACTGCACATCTGATTTCTGTTTTCCTTTCGTGCTTAACATAAATAATGAAATAGCAGGAAGCGGATGTGCAATCATTCTTGATAGAACAGCATGGCTTGGTCATATCATAGTTCATCCTAAGTACAGAAGAAACGGTTTCGGATCAATGATCGTATCCCACCTGATAAATTTCCTTAAAGAAAAGAATATTCAGACAGTTTCTTTAATTGCTTCCGATGAAGGATTTTCAATGTATCAAAAATACGGATTTGTAAAAACCGAAGAGTATCTGAGCTTTGAAAGAAATTCTGAAAATAAATTACAAACCCCTGACTGCGGAATTATTCCTTTTAACGAAAAATACCGGGATGAAATCTATTCTCTCGATGCAACAGCAAGCGGTGAAAATAGAACAAAAGTTCTTCAGAATCAGCTTTCAGAAAGCTTTATTTGTACCAGAAACGGATCCCTATCCGGATATTTCATTCCTTCTCTTGGAGAAGGCCTGATTACAGCCATTAATGCTGAAACAGGAATCTCTCTTTTAAAATACAAGAATCCCAAAAGAATTACTGTCCCGGAAACTAATACTCCAGCAATAAATTATGCATTATCTCAAGGCTTTGAGAAACGTGAAAGATTACATCGAATGGTTTTCGGCAAACATCTAAACCGCCGCCCGGAATATATTTATTCAAGAATATCCGGTTATTTCGGATAGTTATCCAAATTCTTAAAGTAATTGACATGAAGCCGAATTTCTATTAAATTATCTTGTTCATGTTGTTTTCAGGGAGGGAACCATGAAGATAGAAGGTGTGCATCTGCAGAATGATGCCGCGGTTAGGGCAAACCGCAGTACATCCCGTCAGATTAGAATTGAACAACCTCAAAGAGCCGAACAGCCGATGATGTCGTCCGGAAGGAGCATTATGGACGCTTTCATGATCATCCAAAAGGCTCAGGCAATAGTAAGCCAGGCTCTTTCAGTATCGTCAAGATTGATGAATATGGCTTCGGAAACGATTATAACCGGTGATACCAGCAGACAGGAGATTAACACAGAAATTTCAGACATCGGCAATCAGCTTGGTCAGTTCGGTCCAAAAATTACCATTCCGCCATTCAATCCGCAGACTCAGGACAATCTTGCTCTTGCAAAAGAAGACATTTCAACTATGCGGGAAATGCTTCAGTCAAAACTTGACTTTGATAAAATGTCCGAAATTAATAACAACCTGGCGGAAACAAATCAGAATTTAGCTGCAAACGCAAATTATTATGAACAGCAGATTCCTGTAAATGAGAACATCGACAAATCAATGGATTACGCAATATCGTTCATAAAAAGCAGTCCTGTTTCGGCATTAACGGCACAGGGTAATATCAACCAGGCAAATTTAAATTCACTCATATAGGAGCAATCATGCAGGTTTTTGACGGATTTATAGCGGCAATAGCATCGGAACTTAAAATCAAGTTCCACAAAACTGAGGAAGGACATTACTCCACAAAAATTGACTTTGACAACAACAGAGCTCAGGAAGTTTTAATCTCTCTTGCAAAAGATGAATCAGGAGACAGAGTTATTCACTATTATTCGGCAATTGCTGGACTAAAAGAAGATTCTGCCGAGCTTTATAAATTCGCACTGAAAACGAACGCAACTCTAGAATACGGAGCGATTGCTCTTACTGGCAAATCGCTTATCTTAAGAAGTTCCATGCTGTTAAAAAACTGCGAACCGGAACGTTTCATCAAATCTCTTTTCTATATCGCCGCAAAAGCTGACGAACTTGAAGAAGAACTTACCGGTAGAGATAAAAACTAAAATTTCTTAGAAGCATTAATCAATGATGTTTTTCATTTGATTAATGCTTCATTATCTATTACAATCATATAATGTTAAGATCAATAGTATTTTCAGTAATATTTTTTATAATAAGCCATACACCACTCTTCTCAATTGAGAATGATCCCCCTTTTATTTCCGGGGATTTCATTTCTCAAAACACACTACTAGCAGCATTAATATTTTGCGCTTCTTTAATCTTGAATGTATGCGCTATTATCATTATACTAAAGCAGAAAAAATCTGAAAAAACGCTCATTGAAAAAACAAATATTCTCAATGACATTCTATTAAATGTACCTCATTACATTTTCTGGAAAGATGTATCCGGAATATACCGGGGATGCAGCAAAAGTTTTGCGGAAATAACAGGTCTTAATTCTCCGGAATCAATAATCGGAAAAACAGACAATGAACTTCCGTGGAGAAATGATGACCGGATAGCTTATATAAAAATGGACGAAGCTGTTGTTACCAGCGGAAAACCGATAATCAACATAGAAGAACCTCTCAGAAGTTCAGACGGAAACATATCAACAATTTTAATTTCTAAAATACCGTTGAAAACTTCATCTGGAAAAATTACCGGAGTTCTTGGTCTTGCTTTGGATATAACTGAAAGAAAAAATCTTGAGCAGCAGTTAAACCAATCCGAGAAAATGGACATTTTAGCACAGCTTTCAGGGGGTATTGCTCATGATTTCAACAATATGCTTGGCGGAATAATGGGCAATGCTGACATGCTTTTGACTCAGCTGCCGCAAAATTCGCCCTATAAGGAATATGTTAATCTAATTATAGACGGATCAGAAAAAGCTTCAGAACTTGTCGGGAAGCTTATGGCTTTTTCACGTAAAACAGATTCGGCAAAAATCAAAACAGATTTAAATGATTCTTTAAAAGACATATCAACGACTCTCAGCCGTATTTCTAGAAATAATATCGTAATCAACACAAACTTTAAATCAAATGATCCTTACGTCCTTGCAGACTCTCCTTCATTGCAGAGCATATTATTGAATATCTGTGTAAATTCAAAAGAATCAATGCCTGAAGGCGGAAGTATTTCAATATCAACAGAAAATGTATTTCTAGATGAGACTTATATTAAAACATGTGTTCACAAAGTTACACCGGGAGATTACATAGAGGTTGATATAAGCGACACTGGAAGCGGCATAGATAAAAACATAATCGATAAAATATTTGATCCATTCTTTTCAACAAAAACTGATTCTAATCATCAAGGACTCGGACTTTCAACAGTATTCGGAAATGTCAAAAATCTAAACGGTACCATAAACGTCTTCAGCGAAAAAGGAAAAGGAACATCTTTTCGAATTTATTTTCCTGTTCTTAAAACTGATGTCGGAAAAATATCTGCTGAAACCGACAATCTTATATACGGAAACGATTGTCTGCTTCTTATAGATGATGAAGATATTATCCGTAAAACCGCCTATGAACAGCTTCTTTATCTAGGCTACAGCGCATTAATGTCAGATGAAGGTCTACGAGGAATAAATATTTACCGTGCAGAAAAAAACAGAATTGCAGCTGTAATTCTTGATTTAATAATGCCCAATCAGAACGGAATCGATGTTTATAAAAAACTTCTCGAAATAAACCCGGAAGTTAAAGTTCTGTTTACATCCGGATTTTCAAGAGATGCTTCACTTGACGAACTTCTTATGTCAAAAAATACGGGATTTATCAAAAAACCTTTCAGACTGTCGCCTCTCAGCAAAGCAATAGCAAAACTCCTTCAGAAGTAAATCATCCAAGAAGAATAGACTCCGCTGCATTTTTTGATAAACCTTCTATCTTCAATATTTTCTTTTTTGATTTCTCGCCTTTGATTACTGAAATTCTGCTCTTGGCAATTTTCAATGTTTCAGAAAACAATCGAATACACTCGGCATTTGCTTTGCCGTCAACAGGAGGTGAATTTAAATATGCTTTTAAACCCTTTTCAGTTTTTACTATTATGCTTTTTGATGATTTCGGCTGAACGCTTACTTCTATAAGTGCAAATTCCATACTTCTGTCAATTAACTAAATTAATCCCGGAATATCAATACAAAAAAGGCCGCACATGGCGGCCGAAACACATTACTGTGAAAGCTTGCCGTCTTTTATGACAACATCCTTACTTCCGCTTACTTTTATTTTAGAACCTGTATCTTTGATCTTAATTTCAGCACCGTCAGGAGCTCCGCCCATCTGAGTAGTACTGCCGTTGATAGAAGTATGAGTAGTTCCTACTGTTTTAACTTCGATATCATATTTCTTGGAATCCTTATTAACAAGATTCGCAGAGAAAAGAGACACCGTCAAAAGAAATGCGCAGACCGAAAATAATACTTTCATAAATTCCCCCTTTTGTATATTTATAAAGTATCCTCTTAATAAAAACAAGAAAATTATGAATATACTAATCTGTTTTTAGACTAACATATTCATGTACAAATGTTATTACTTCTGCAATTTTAGTGTCTCGCGGAAGAAATTCCGAAAACCTTTCAATAGTTCTTCGCCTTTTAATTGTTCTAAAAGATTCACGGTAATTTAAATCAAAAACCCAAGCCAGATGAATCAGCTTCATATCATTATAATTTTTCCGTAAACTATTAGAAATTGTCTTTTTCTCATAAATCAAATCAACAATTTCAGAATTAAACCCGCTTGTATCAGGAAGATCAAGTTCAAGAGCTTCATTTTTAATTTTTGCCCGCGACAAATGATAATTGCAGAACAATTCAAGAATATCGATTTTATCTGCATCACGTGTAATATTTACAAATCTTCGCAATTGAGGATCTGTTTCATCGGGAATATTCTGACGGTTATGAAGCCTTGTGCAATTAACTACAATTCTTCGGATTTCAGTATCAACTCCTTCAAGGACATCTGAATTCACAAGAATTTCATAACCGAACTCGGCATGATTAACCGATTTTGAATCAAGAAATGTTTTAAATTTTATAAATTGATCAAATCTTCCTATATCATGAAATAGTGCGCATAGGTAAGAGACTTTCTTATCATTATCCGAAAAAGTTTCCTGATTAGAAATTCTTTTTGCTATTCCGCAGACTCTCATTGAGTGATGGAGTTTCAGGAGCATATTTTCTATGATAAAGGAGTTGTCCTGCATCTTTCCGGCAGAATGAAGTTTTCTTTCTACATATTCGGCAAATGCCTTCCGGCATATATCAATCTGATTCGACAACACGACAAACTCCCTTAATAACTATTTTTAATTCAGGTTTCAATTATGTTTTATGATATATTCTGTAAATTATATTTGACTGAACGGTTTAAAATTATATAAATCAAATATTCGTTAATCCTGATTTTACCGGAGATAGTATGAAATATTTCTCAAAATTATCCGTTCTTCTTATAACCACCGCAATATTTTCTTCTTGTTTCACAGTGAACGGTGAGGCAAAAAAACGCCCGTTAGCTAAAATCGACAAAGTTTCTATCGACTCGGTATCTCTTTCGTCAATTACTCTCAAAATAGATATGTCTATCAACAATCCATATATACTGAGTGTAGATATTAACAAGGCGATAATGGAAACCTATGTTGAGAATGAGCGTCTTGTATACACCGTCAACAATTCTCCTTTGAATATTCGAGGCGGAGAAACAATGAAGACCTCATTCAAAGTTAAACTTAAATGGGCGGAACTTGACAAAGCATCTACCAATTACATGGACAAAGACGATCTAACAGTAAAAATAATAACTGTTGTCGACATCAAACTTCCTGATATCCCCGGTCTTCCTGAAACAGTCATGCTTTCATACACAACTGAAAAAATAATTCCGGCACTTAAACCTGAGGTTTCATTCAAAAATTTCAGTCTTGTATTTCCTACAAAAGAGGCTGTTTCAAAGGCATTAGTAAAAGCAAAAAAATCACCTCTCGCTCTTGTACGTATTTTGGGATTATTCGCGGGAAAGCAGAATGAAGAAGCCGCAAAAGATTTAACTGATCTGGATCTTTTAATATCCCTCAATTTTGATGTAATTATAGAAAATAAATCCAGGGGTAAAGTTAATATCGATTCCATTCATTATAATGTAAAATATAACAACATTTCATTTATATCCGGTCAAACGGATCTTCTTCTCAATGAAGGACAGATATCAAAAGCCAGAATGGGGAATGATTTTAACACGAGGTCTTTTCATAAAGCGCTGATTTCTCTTTTTGATGAAAAGAAAAGAGACTTCAAGGTTGAAGGATATGCAATAATGATATTTCCGCCGGAAATATCAAAGGAGCCTGTCAGGCTTAATTTCGGAAAGGATTAATTCAACTGCTTCTTTAAGGGATGGCTTTACCGGATATTCAGTGATTTCATCCCTGTGACTTTCTCCATGACCGGTGAGAACATAAATACCGCGCCCGCCGAAATTCCGTGCGAATTCTGCATCTGACTTATGATCTCCAATCATATAAGATTCGGATAAATCAATTCCGTATTTATCACGCGCGATGTAAGCAAAGTAAGGAGAAGGTTTTCTGCAGCCACAGTTTTCTCCGAAATCATGGGGACAAACGAATAATTCCCGGATAATAATTCCGTAATCATAAAGTACTCTTAAAACATAATCATTAACGGTTTTTACCTGTTCAGCTGTCGTAACTCCTTTACCTATTCCGCTCTGATTTGTTACTATAAATAATTCAAAATGATTCTGAAGTTTTTTAAGGGATTCAAAAGTAAAATCATAAAAGAAGACATCAGAAATATCGCCGATAAATCCTCTATCATCGATCAATAAACCGTCGCGGTCAAGAAACACTGCCGGACGCAGATCATTTCTTTCCATAAATTTCTTCCGGATCTTTAACTCTTTTTTGATTAATAACAACCTCACCGTCTTTGACAGAACGGAAAAAACAGCTTTTATATCCTTCATGACACGCAGCTCCGCCGTTTTGCTCGACAAGCAGAAGAACAGTGTCAAGATCACAATCTATCATAATTTCTATGACGCGCTGAGTATGACCGGATGATTCGCCTTTCATCCATATCTTATTCCGCGATCTGCTGAAATAACAGGCATAACCTTTTTCAATAGTCATGTTCCATGCTTCTTCGTTCATATACGCAAGCATCAGAACTTCACGAGTCTCGAAATCCTGTGCAATCACCGGAATCAATCCTGTTTTTGAAAAATCAGGTTTCATCATTCCCCCTTATAAAGAGGACTGATGCTCCTGAGAAAAGCAACAGTTTCCTTCAGTTTATCAACCGTATAATCAGCATCCGCCATAGTGTTTTCTCTTCCGAAGCTGAAACGGATAGAACCATGAGCTCTTTCCTTATCGTCAGACAGAGCCATAATAACATGAGAAGGATCAAGTGAGCCGGTTGAACACGCGCTTCCTGTAGAAACAGAAATTCCATGAAGATCCAGACGAAGAAGAATTGACTCACCTTCAATATACTTGAAAGTGATGTTAGAAGTTGAAACCTTTCTCTTTGAATTCTTTCCGTTGATAATTATATGCGGAATTTCTTTCTGAACACGGTCTTCAAAATGATCACGTATCTTTTCTTCCTGCGCATGATTCTTTTCCATTTCTTTTGACAACGCAGAACATGCCGCGCCGAAAGCCGCAATACCTATTGTGTTTTCTGTACCGGCACGGAATCCGCCTTCCTGATGTCCGCCGTGAATCAAAGGAGTGAGTTCTTTTTTTCTTTTAGCGAAATTTTTTACATAAAGAAGTCCGATTCCTTTCGGCGCGTACATCTTATGAGCCGAAATCGATGCTGAATCAAATGGCAAATCCTTAAAAGAAATAGGAATGCTTCCAGCAGCCTGAACCGCATCTACATGGAAAAATATATTTTTTTCTTTAGCAAGACGGCCTATCTCTTCAACTGGCTGAACAGTTCCAATTTCATTATTGACCCACATCACAGAAATTAAAACCGTTTCTTTTTTGATTAAATTCTTAATAGTTTCAATTTCAACAACACCGTCCTCATTTACCGGCGCGAGAGAAAGATCGAATCCGTTGCTCTCAAGATATTTCGCAGTTTCAAGAATCGCCGGATGCTCAATAGCGGAAATAATTATATGAGGTCTGAAATCATATTTCTTATTCATAAACGATTTCAGAATGATATTATTCGATTCTGAAGCGCATGAGGTAATGATCATGTCTTCTCTGGGGCACCCGAAAAATTCTGAGATGGAATTGATCGAGCTATATAATTTCTCCTTTGCGTCGCGGCCTGTTTCATGAAGAGAACTCGGATTTCCGTAATACGGCAAAAAATCCGTTATAGCCTTAATCACATCGGGATGCAAAGGTGTAGTTGCATTGTTATCCAGATAGACTCTCATTTTACGCCTCTTTATCAGGATTATATGTTTTCTCTGAATAATATCTCTTCACAAAATTCGCCTGAATCTGCTTTGCGTTTTCCTGACATTTGCCGCAGACAGTTCCAATCTTCGTTCTTTCCTGAAGAGTTTCCCAGTTAGTAGCGCCTTCGAGAACTTCCATACGGATATCTTCTTCAGACACATTGAGACATTGACAGACAATCGGAGACTCAGCTTTCTTTATCGGATTGGTCAGATTGTTTTTCTTATAATAATCGTCGATTGCCGCCTGTAGAGCCTTGTCTCCTAGTACCGAACAGTGAATCTTGTTTGCAGGCAGACCGCCGAGATATGCGATTATCTGCTCAGGTGTTACTCTATATGCGTCATCAAGTTTCATTCCGCCGTTTTCGAGAACAAGTTCAGACAGAGCAGAAGTTGACGCAATCGCCGAAGCGCATCCGAAAGTCTTCCACTTGAAGTCGGCAATTCTTCCATCCTTAACTTTGATTAAAACCATCATCATATCGCCGCATGCCGGCGAGCCGACCGAACCTTCTCCATCGGCATGATAATCCTCAGGTGCACCCGCAAGCATGTTCTTAGGCGTCATAAAATGCTTCTTAACATTTTCATTATATGCCCAGTTTGTATCCATAATATCTCCTATTTTGAGCAGATGCTCTTTAGTGTTATTTTTTCAAACGAATCCTTTACTTTACTATTCAAGTTACGCCAGAGTTCATGAGTGAAACATTCTCCAGAAGCCGAACATTCATGCGTATCGACACACTCCGCAATTTTAAAAGAACCCTCAAGAGTTTCGATTATCTCAAGAAGATTAACCGAACCGGAATTCTTTGCGAGAACAAAGCCTCCGCCCTTACCCTGAGTGCTTTCAAGAATACCCGATCTCTTGAGTTTATTAAAAATATTCTCAAGATACCTTTCTGAAATCTTCTGGCGGGCTGCAATCTCTTTAATAGAAACAGGATTCCCCTCACCGTTTACCGAAAGATCAATCAGAGCTCTGATAGCATATCTGGACTGAGCTGAAAGTTTCACTTTTGCCTCTGAGGACAAGATATCTCAATAGTGATTATTGGCAAGAAAAATATCACTAATTTCGTGATGTTTAACAAGACGGTTACAATTGACGGTATTTCTGTATTATATGGTGGTTTAATAGCGATCAACGATATTGATTTTTAAGGGAATAATAGGAACGAGGGAGAAAGTTAAGATATAATCACAATTTAATTTTTTGATAACTTTAAATCATCAAAAAATATAAAGAAAAAAATGTTCGTATCGATCAGAACTTTCATATATTCAACAGATCTTCAGCAGACATTTTATAACCGGCATTCATTTTAAAAGAAGCCTTCCCTTTTAAAATTCCAATTTTCCGGCTATTTCTTTTGTATTTCTTATAAGGAACAATAACTGCAAGTTTTTCATGCCGTTTTCCGTATTCAATAACAACTTCATCTCCATTTTTCAGGACGTCAATAACGGATGAAAAATCAGCCTTAAGATTCGCAACATTTATTGTTTTCATATCTTCTCATAATTAATAATTAACAAGTTGTCAACCTGGTTTATCAAGCAGTTTGACAGAAGTTTATTTAAGAGAGAATTAGACAAAGATAAAATTCGCTGACTTCAACAATTGGTTTATTAAAACATATTCTTTATTTTTAACTGACAGTTTTTGATTAGGTCACAATTTTTATAAAAAAATCTGCTCCGAGGAGCAGATTTTTCATTAATTATTCTTTATTCATTCTTCAGTATTATTTATTCACTGTTCATTATTAATTATTAATTGTAAAAAACGGCGTTAGCCGTTTTTTACCTGCTCCTACAGAAGCGGAAGCCGAGGTGGATTCCAAAGGCTTCGCCTTTGGAGCCTGCCCGGCTCAAGGGCAATTACACTACAAACGTTTCTATCGACAAAATCTTATAAGAAGATTTGATATCACCGTAAACGATATCTGCTGTTTCTCCCTGTTTCTTTTTCAAGAGAGCTTTTGCAAGTTCTGAACGGTAAGAAAGAATATTCTTCTCATAATCCGCATCCCACGGTCCGAGAATTGCGTATTTAATCTTTTCAGAGCTGTCAACTTTTTCAAGCTCAACAACGGTTCCCGGCATAACGGTTTCTGTGCTGACCTTAGAAAGATCAATTATCTTTGCCTTCTTAATTTCGCTATCAAGCTTAGAAATCGATTTCTTAAGAATGGACTGCTTCTCCAGAAGAGAGCTGTAGTCAACATTCTCTCTCATGTCTCCTGAAAGATCGGAAGCTATCGAAAGCTCTTTTGTAAGCTGAACCATTTCAACATTAATCATAGCTGAAAGTTCTTCAGTCTTTTTATCGAATCCGCTCTTTAGAACAAATATTTCCTCTGCATCGACATCAACCTGTTCGGTATCTTTAACATTTGACTGAGGAGCAAAATCATTAAACTTCTCAACAATTGTCTGCCTGATCTTTTCAAGCTGCCAGTCTTCAAGATAACCGGAATTAGCTGCCATGTCATATAGTTTCGCGCAGATGCCTTTATCATTTTCAGAAATTACTTTTTTTAGAATCTCATTTTCTCCGCCGAAAACTATATCAAGCACGATGTTTTTCAAACGGACGGACTTCAGTTCGATTCGCTTGAGATCATAAACAAGTCTGAAAAGAGCAAGACTCAAGTCTTTGACAGAATAATCGAGCCAGTCATAATTCCATGAAGAAGAAAGAATGTTTCTCGCAACCCACAGAAAGAGTTCAGGAAACTCCTTCGCTCCGACAGTGACTCTTTCAATATATCCATTAATGCATTTGAACTGATGGTCGCGAATAAGAATGTTCATGATATACTTATGAATTCTAACCGGAGTCTCAAATAATATATTCCCGAATATGGACGACCAGTCATTTCTTTCTTCTCTGATGAGATTGATAAAATCCTTCTTATAATCATAAGAAGAAATCTTTGAAGAAATTAAAGGAAGTTCTCTGCTCTCTTTTATGAAAGCTATCACTTTTACTTTTATATCATTCAATTCGCTGATTTCCGTAGAGGAATACTTCTCAAAACTTTTCAGAATAAAATAAGAAAGAATGAGCTTGGTATTCGAACCTTCGCTTGAAGCTGAGATAAAATTATCAATAAAGAGATTTATATCATTTTTCACTTCAGAAAACTGAACATTGTTAATCAAATCAAGAGCCGCATCAAGCCGGCCGCTGAATGAAGGTGCATTCTTGTATCTTACTAAAAGATCTTCATAATATGTAACAGGTTTATCTCTAACAAAAATCTCATCTTTTTTCTGTTCAGAAAATGCGAATTCTGCATCTTTCTTGATAAGATTTTTTGCCTTGGTCCACCATTTTGACCAGTTTTTTTCCTCAACATAATCTGGAATCAAATCTTTCTTGATGGTCATAAGGTTAATTCTTTTTCCGTGCGAATTTATCAGCAGACGGAAAAATTCCATAAAGTCGGAAGTGAAAAGTTTTTTTATCTCTTCAGGATTCTCATGTCTTTGCACATAAAAATGATCTTTCTTCAGCGGTATAAGCGACTGAAGAGCCATTTGAACAGTCATCTTATGATTTTCTTTGCCTTTAAAATCCAAAACTATGTCATCCTGATTGATTTCCTTAATCAGACCAAGTCCCCATGTACGGTGCATTACATAGTTTCCGGAATCAAAAACAATATTATTCTCAAAAGCATCAAGAGCCGTCTTTATCGGAGTTTGATAATCAGCGAGCTTCGAAATCGCCAAAAACTGCTGAAGCTGAGAATGTTCCGAATATTTTTTTTCAAAATGCTTTATGATTTTTTTTCTTGAGTCAAAATCATCTTTTCTGTTTTTGAGTACATGTTTAAGAATATCAATTGAAACATCATCATTGTCTGAATAAAATGAATACAGTCTCTTATACATATCAGCAGCAATTTCTTTTTGCTGTACGTCAGAAAGAAGTCTTTCTATCTTATCAAAATAAGGAAGTTCATCCTTTGAAGCTTCAATTATTTTATCCAGAAGTTCTGTAACTTCCGAAAAATTTCCGTCTTTGATATAACCTTCAAAAGCCAGCTTTAAATATTGAGACGACTTTTGTTTGTCTTCAGATAAAGCAAGTGCCAGTTTTTTTGCCACTTCTGAATCAAATCTGTTTATCTTTATAAGCTCTTCCCAGATAGGAACAGCTTCTTTAACTTTTTTCAGTTTTTCATAACTTAATGCGAGAGCACGTAAAGCAGCCCTGTTTTCACCGAATTCAAGAATCCTGTCGGCGATATGACCCACAATCGCCCATTTCTGGGCATTAACATAAAGATTAAGAAGTTCCATCAGATGGCTTTTGCTGTCCATTGAATCTTTGCCGAAAGAAATGAGACCCAAAAGATACATCGCAATAACAGAGTTCTGATAATTTGCCAGATGTTCCCGGCAATGCTTTACAAGCTCTTCTTCTGCTGATTCGCCTGCGGCAGAATTATAAAAATCATCCAGAACTTTAAATCTATTGATGCTGATGTCTTTGGGATTTATTCTTCCCCAAAGTTCCTCTTTAAGAAGTGATTCAAGCCTTTCAATTATTTTTTCTTTAGACATCCCTTCTTCTCCTTTTCTTCATGTTATAATGCATTGATCATTTTTTCATTGCCGCATAAAACAAAAGAGTACCCTTACATGGATACTCTTTTGAACAGATCCATTTGTAATTAAATTACTTCGGACTATCCGCTTTTTTCTCCGGCTCTTTCGAATCATCTTTTATCGAATCAAAGTTTTTCTCAAGACCCTCGCCGTCAAAGTTTACTTCAAAAGTTTCAGTAAGAACTTTAATCTGGTCAAAAAAGAAAAATGTATTATCCGTCGATGCGTGAGGTGTTGATCTCAAAATTATTCTTTCAAGCTTCAGCGTTCTTGTCTGAGGAAAAGTGTCCGTATCCTGAGGAATATATTTCGGAATATCAGCCTTAACCGGCTGCCATCCAACGAAGTTAACTGAACCGAATTTCAGAATATGAACATTATCCTTATAATCTTTTACCCATGCTTCAAGTTTATAGTCCTGACCTCTTCCATGTACCCATATAGAAAGAGCACGTGAACGGCCTGGCATCTGAAGAGGTTTTTCAGGAATCAAATGAACTGAATTATATCCAGGATACTTGAACTGAAAATTAATTCCCAATACTTTTGTTTTCTGAAGACCTTTTCCGTTTGCCGCCCATTTTTCAACTGCTAAATCGGCAGGACCGCCTTCAACAGTTTTCAGCTGAACATGCTTAACAGGATTTCTTCTTTTCTTGTTGTCGCCTTCTTCCTTAAGCATCTTTGGTGTAGTTTCAACATTCCATTTAACTTCTTCTGTTTCGAAGTCATCAACTACAACAGCTCTCACTTCTTCCTGACTGATGTCAGGCTGAACATTTGTTACTATTTTTGAAAAGGAACGGCTCACAGCAAACACAAGAGTTACTGTTAAAACTGCAACCGTTATCCTTTTTATTTTTACTATACTCATTTTTTCCTCCGCCTTAGCGCACTTATCTTATTACTGAATATTACCAGTTGTCTCTGATATTAGGATCTCCGGTAAACTCAGAAAGATCTGTAATAACTGTCAGGTTATCAAAGTACGAGTAGAACGTACCCGGAACTTCATAAAGATCACTTTCTATGAACAATGAAACAAAATGAAGATTTTTATCAAGAAAAGCGTAGCTCGGCGACTGCGGAAGCCAGCCGGGAACAACAACGCTCATTTCTCTCCATCCCCAGAAATCAAGTTTCCCGATTTTAATTTTATGAATGTGTCCTTTGTAATCTCTAAGTTTAACATAAAGAGTGTGTCTCATCTTTCTTCCTAAAACCCACACTTTTATTTCCTTAGCCTTACCGCGGATAATGTACTCGTTCGGAGGAAGAATTTCAACACGGTCAAAACCTCTGTCTATAAAATAGGTTTTAACACCAAGAACGTGTTCATTCTTGTGTACAATACCGTTATCATCTTCCAAAGGTATATCAACCGGTTCAACAGTTCCATCGTCCTTTATGGTCGATGGTTTTCCCGGATATTTACGTATTTTTGTGTCGCCGAGAGGACAAGTCGCAGTGGCTCGCCAGTCTTCACACTCTTCAAAATCATTAAGCCAGTCCTGAACAAGACCGTCCTGTTTCTTTTTGGTTCCTTCCTTTGTTTCTGCAGCCGTAGTAGTACCTGCTTCCTGAGCAAAGATTTTGTAGTCGCTTACCGCAATAACTAGAAATCCTACCAGAACCGGCAACAATAAGGATTTTAACTCCTTTCTCATTTGCGACAACTCCTTTTATAAAAATTTAATCACGTAGAATTTCTTCAAGATATCTCACAATACTGAAGAATGAAAGTAGTCCATAGGAAGGACACTCTCGTTACTTTATCGGCATTTAAAGCGTAAAAATTAAATATTAATTCGCATTCAGCCAACTCTGATCGAAAATAATTATAAGTGGAAAAATATAATTGTCAACTAATTAATCGAAGAGTAATAAATCGAATTTTTTTAATGGTAAAAGCGCATCAATCCCGAAAGAACTCCCATAATACTTATATCATCTGACATAATCGGGGAATATGCGGGGTTCTCTGCACGAAGAACAACTTTACTGTCCTTAAGCATTAGTGTTTTCAATGTTGCCTCGCCTTCAACCAGTGCAGCTACAATATTTCCGTTTTCAGCCCTGTTTTGCTTTTTGATTAAAACTATATCACCGTCAAAAATTCCGGCACCCGTCATTGAATCGCCTTTAACACTGAGAGCAAAAAACTCTCCCCTTCCGATATAGTCTTTGGGAAACTCAATATATTCTTCAATATTTTCTTCCGCAAAAACCGGCAAACCCGCGGCAATTCTTCCAACCAAAGGAATTGAAACGGTGTTTTTCTTTTCTTCTGATTTCCCGATTAGAATTTCAATAGCACGCGATTTATTCTGACCGCACCGGATAAAACCTTTCTTTTCTATTGCCTTCAGGTGATCATATGCACCTTTGGCCGTCATCGAAAATCTTTCGGCAATTTCTCTGACAGTCGGGGGAAGACCTGTATCGTCGATTATCGTTTTTATATACTGAAAAACTTCATTCTGTTTTTCTGTAAGAACCTGTGTTTTTTTCATAGCTTCAATAACTATACGCACGTATAGATGTCAAGCAATTAGCGGAAAGAATCCAGAAGATCCGTTTCTGAAGAAAATACCGAAATAGATTCAGGAATATTAACCAATGACAGAAGACGCTGATTTTTCTGTGAAAGATTTGCAACAGCAACTTTACCTTTTTTTTCCTTAACCAGATTTGCCAAACGGATCAGCATGCTCAAACCTGAACTGTCAATCTCTTCATTTTCCTTGAAATCGGCATATAAATACTTAGCGCCGCCGTCGATTAATGTTTTCAAAACAAGCCAGACTTCACGCGAGACAGCATAATCAACTTCTTTCGGCATAACAATTTTATATACTGCCGCCGAATCTGAAATACTATCCGCAGGCGAAAGACTGACAATATCTATCTGCAATTTAAAATTTTCCTCCGGTCAGAAAGGTACGAGCCTCTGAATTATTATCCATAACGAAAAAGAACCGTGAAATATCAAGCGGCTTAAGCATCACTTCAACATTTTCCGAAATATTAGTTATAACGAGGGCGCCTTTGACGGATTTTATAAGTTTTGAAGCATTTATTAAAACTGAAATTCCAATGCTGTCTACAAAATCAAGATTTTTCATATCTATAATTATCTTTCTGGCTCCGCCCTTTACCATTGTTCGGAAGATTCCCCAGAAAGAATCACACAAATGCATCGAACGGAAAAAATCCGCTTCAAAAATAAAAATAGAACCGACTGCATCGGCCTCTACATCATTTGAGGTAGAAATCAGTTCAGCAGACAAAATCATTATCAACTCCGTTTGAAACATGGTAACGCTAACATAAAAAGTAAAAAAATTCAAGCTATTAATTATGTCTTGATTACAACATATAGTTTAGCATATGAATACCTCTAACTTGTCAGTTGTTTCTTTTACAAATTATCGTTTAGGCATATACCACGGATCTGCATCGTAACGGTCGGAATTTCCTCCGTCACTGTTTTCATAAACAACAACAAAGGAAAGATCTCCATTATCCGTTAGTGTAGGTTCTCCTACTCCTGCCGTGTTTCCCGCAGAGACAACAAGCTGACGGCTACCCCAGCTGTTCCAATCACCGGGATTCTGCTGTTTAACCCTGAACACTGCAAGTTTTCCATCAATGTTTGTTGCGGAGAAATACAAGAAGTAGTCTCCACTACTATCTCTGTACAAATGAGGCTGATGCTCCTGCGAAGCAGTATTTACCGTACTCAGGTTATCAACAGCAGACCAGCTGGCTCCGTTATCATTGCTGATTGAATAGTATATATCATGACTTCCCAGACCGCCTGGATAATCGTTGCTGTCAAACATCAAAACAATAGTATTACTTCCGACATTCTCCATATCCGGATTATCCTCGGTATAATCTGAGTGAGGAAAATTCGCAAGGGGCGCTCCTGAACCGGATGGATTCAAGCCTGTATTATCAACACTCCAAATATCAAGATCATATGTCGTAGGTTTGTTGTTTGAGGTAAAAACAAACTTTTCAAGAACTGCTCCGCTTTTTCTATAAGAAAACGGAGCTCCTTCGCTAAAAACAGATTTAGAAACTCCGGAATTCGTCCAGTTAGAAAATCTTTCCGACAAAGAGTTTCTATGCGAATATAAAACATCTCCATGTATCCAAGAGGTTCTTCCTGCCGGATTTGAAACAAGATCCATTCCGTACAAAGGACCGCGCAAATAAGGACCGAACTGATCAGGATCGAGTCCTGCTAAACTAAAAGAAAGCATATCTCCCGGAACATAAACGCAATACAAATCAAGACCGTCCCGGCTGATATGTATCCCATCTTCCCATCCCATGGTTGATAGATTTTGCATGAAAGGCGAATAAAACTCAGAAGGAAGCTCATTGACAACTGCGGCATTTTCCTTTATATTTGTCCATATTTCTTCCTTTGTCATATCAGAACTTTTATCACTGCCGCAAACGGATAATGCCAATGCAGAAAATAGAATTAATTTATTTTTAATCATATAATATTTCAGAGCCTCTTCATAATATATATTAAAAGTGATTTATCAGCAATAGTATTTATTACCTTTTCCCGAGCATTATTTCTTACATAAAAAACCCCGGCCGAATTTCTCTTGCCGGGGCTGACCATACTTAATCAATAATATAGAAATTATCCCTTAGAATTTTTTTCCATGGCTCTTAGTGCCCTGCGGACATTAATAGCAGGAGATAGATTTTTTATTTTTTGTTCCAGTTTGGGTTCTCTTACAAATTTATTTTTAGTCCAATTGTAAACTGCAGTCTCAACAAAATAATCATTTCCATTCTGATAAGAACAAAGAATAAAAAGCTCGCGTTCTTTATCCTTATCCGCCTGATCGAAAAATACAGATAAAACTTCCTGTGCTGTATTTTTACCGAAACTCACCGTTCCAAGCATCATTTTAACATATTTATGATCCGAATCTTTTGGCATAAGAAGCATGATTTGAACCTTTCCGTCATTGTTCACAATATAAGGAACAATCAAAATTGATCCTATTGATCCGTCTACCGGTCCGAATACACCGCTTGTGATCCAATGGGTATACTCGCTTTTAGGAGGAAGAATTTGCTTAATATCTGTTTCTCTGTCTCCAGATTCATTTGTCTCATAATCGTATTTGCTTTGCGGTTTTTTCGCAGGCACTGCGCTTTTATTTTTTGCTTTATCTTCCTTGGAATCTTTCTTTTTATCTCCTTTGACATCAGCAACTTTTTTCTTCAAACTTTTGATCATGCCGGCATCAACTGAAGATGTTACGGCAAACATTGAAGCAAATACTAAAACCAATATTTTTAAATACTTCAAAACCAACCTCTCTTTTTTAAGCAGTATAACCGTTTAAATTAAGAAGTCAAGAATTATGAAACCCAATTTAATATATTAATTTAGGGATTTATTCTCACACAATTGAAAGAAAAACGGCTGTATAGTGAAGAGCCGCCCCGATGATGCAAAAAACGTGAAATATTTCGTGAAAAACTCTAACGGGTTTTTTGATCATATAAAATACTGCTCCTGTTGTAAATGCAACACCCTCGCCCAGTAGAAAGAGAAGCTGCGAGGAAGGAATTGTGGAAAGAAGCTTTTTCAGGGGAATAAGAAGAATCCATCCCATAATCAGATATATTGATGTACTTAGTATCCGCGATTTTCCCGTAACAAAAAACTTAATAATGCCACCGGCGATAACAAGCGACCACTGAACAGAAAGAATTGAAATCATCCATGCGCCGTCCAGGAATAAATAGCAGATGGGAGTGTATGAACCCGCAATCATGACAAAAATCGCGAAATGATCAAGTTTGCGGAAAATTGAAACAGAATTCTCGCTTTTCTTAGTCGCGTGATAAACAGCGCTCGAAGTGAAAAGAAAAGTTATGGCAAATCCGTAAATGAGAGATACAGCCTTAAGTTCAGGTGTTTTTGAATAAGCTGCAAGAATTATCGTTCCGGCAAAACTTAATAGCGCGGCACCGAAATGAGTTGCAAAAGATACAGTTTCTGATTTTTTCATTATATTACTTCCATTAAAACAGACATGCTGACAAAAATTAAGGTTGCCGATTTAAAAAATATTTGTCGTTATTATATACGCATAAAATAATGTTAATAATTTCCGGAGATATTATGAAAAACAAATCTATTGAAACAGTTCTTGTTCACGGCGGATATAATCCTGATGAACACAATAGGAGCAGAATGGTTCCAATTTATCAAACGTCTGCTTTCTGTTATGACTCCGCTGATCATGCAGCAGAACTTTTTGCAATGGATGCACCAGGTCACATTTATCAAAGGATAGATAATCCGACCGTTAAAATAGCAGAGGATCGATTAGCTGCTGCCGAAGGAGGTGTCGGAGCAGTTGCTTTTTCTTCCGGAATGGCTGCTGTTTCTTCTTTTATACTGAATTTTTTAAAGTCAGGTGATTCAATAGCCGCGGCAAACTGCCTTTACGGCGGATCAATGGGTCTTTTTACGGACACTCTTCCTTCTCTTGGAATTAATACTTATTTCTTCGACCCTCTTAACGGAGCTTCTTTAAAAAATGCAATTACTGATTCAACAAAACTTGTATTCGTAGAAAACCTTGCAAATCCTTCACTAGTCGTTCCCGATTACCAATCTATTGCAGAAATTTGCGCCAACTCAAAACTGCCGCTAGCAGTTGATAATACAATCGCTACACCTTTTATAACCAATCCTATTTCATACGGAGCCGATTTTGTAATTCACTCGTGCACAAAATATATGGAAGGACACGGCTCAATTATCGGCGGCGCGGTAGTAGACAGCGGAAAATTCGATTGGGATGAAAAACGTTATCCTATGATGTTTGAAGCAGCACCTGGCGGAAAAAGCTTTGTGGATAAATACGGTCAGCTTGCCTTCATCATGCGAATGAGAGGAAAAACTCTCATGAATACCGGAGGATGCATGGCTCCTCTTCACGCATGGCTGCTTCTTCATGGCATGGAGTCTCTCCATGTACGTTATCCGCGTCACTGCGAAAATGCGGAATATCTTGCAAAAAAGCTTATTTCTCATCCCAGAGTTGCATGGGTCAATTATCCTGGATTTGGAGATCATCATTCACATCTCAATGCAAAGAAATACTTCAGGAATTACTTCGGCGGAATGTTAGGTTTTGGTCTCAAAGGAGGCTATGAAGCTTGCAGAAAAATGATAGATAACATCAAACTCATTTCCCACTGTACCAATATCGGCGATGCGAAAACACTTATGATTCATCCTGCAAGCACAACTCACCGAAACATGCCTGAACAGGATAGAATAAACGCAGGAATCGGCAACGACTTCATCCGTCTGTCGGTAGGCCTTGAAAATAAAGACGATTTGTTTTCGGCTATAGAAGAAGCTATGAGCTGATTCCTTTTGATAAAGCGCTAATCTTTTTTTTTATTATTCCGATAATCCTACGGGACACTTTCTTTTTCGGCCGACCGGTTTTCGTTTTTCAGTTGGCGTAAAACGGAAAGCGGCCGGCTGTTTTCTTTTGTTCTTGACTGTTTAAAAACGGTATGAGACATAATTCGAAAATACTCCGGTTTTCTGTTCTCTTTATTTTCTGATAAGAGGTGACGGCATAATGAAAAAAACAATTATGATAATCGGCGGCGGATTGCTTCAGCTTCCGGCAATTCAGACTGCAAAAAAAATGGGTCTTCAGGTAATTGTAACCGATTACAACCCAGAAGCAGTCGGAATGAAGTTTGCCGACATTCCCCTTGTTATAAGCACACGTGACTTTGAAGGAACCGTAAGGGAAGCTAGACGTCAGAACAAACTGACTCCTATAAACGGAGTTCTCACAGTCGGAACAGATGCCTCTATGACAGTATCAGCTGTAGCAAGTGCGCTTAATCTTCCCGGAATTAAATTTGAAGACGCTGAAGCTGCGACGAATAAAGTAAAAATGCGAACCCGTTTCAAAGAGCATAAAGTTCCCTCTCCGAAATTCTATCCCGTCTGGTCTCTCGCAGATGCAAAAAAAGCATGCGACAAACTAAAGTTTCCTGTTGTAATTAAACCATGCGACAATATGGGTGCACGCGGTGTAATGCTTATAAAAGAAAAAGGCATGATTACCGAAGCTTATCAGAATGCAAAAGATTCCTCTCCTTCGGGAGAATTGATTATAGAAGAATTTATGGACGGTCCGGAACTTTCAATAGATGCCGTCATTTATAAAGGTAAAATAACGTTTACTGGAATCGCAGACAGAATTATCGAAGACCAGCCGTTCTTCATAGAAAAAGGCCACACCATGCCGTCTTTTCTTCCTGAAAATATTATTGAGGAAGCAAAACGTGTAATGACACTCGGAATTAAGGCTCTCAACATTACTCATGGATTCGCAAAAGGCGACATAAAAGTTACTTCAACCGGCGTAAAAATCGGCGAACTTGCGGCAAGACTTTCCGGCGGATTTATGTCAACATATACTTTTCCGCTTTCCAGCGGAATAGATCTAATGAAAGCCGCAATAGAGATTGCTCTGGGAGAAGAACCTTCAAACCTGGAACCTTCTAAAAATCTTGTATCAATAGAAAGAGCTATTATTGCCAAACCCGGAATAGTAAATAGAATAATCGGTCTCGATGAAGCCCGCCAAGTTAAAGGAATCAACGAAATATTTATAAGCGTCAATCTCGGGGATAAAATATCAAAACCTAAATCAAATGTTGAAAAAGCCGGGCATATTATCGCTACTGCAAAAACTCTGGAAGAAGCCGAAAGAATAATCGCAGAAGCTAAAAAAATAATTCAGATAGAAATATCCGACGAAAGCAATATAAGCATGGAGACTATACGAGCTGTAGCCCGTGAAAAATTCAATAAAGTCTGTTATGCCTGCACGGAATGCGACGGATCGAAATGCGCTTCAGGTGTTCCGGGAATGGGAGCCGTAGGACGCGGAGATTCATTCAAACGCAACATAGAAGCAATCAACGAATATAAGATAAACACCCGCGTCATTCATGATGTTGATGAACCTGATACTACAGCATACTTTCTCGATCATAAACTCAGTTTTCCTGTAATGGCAGCGCCTATCACAGGAACTGTAACAAACATGGCGGGAGCAATTGATGAAGAACTCTATGCACGTTCTGTTGTAAAGGGATGCAGAGATGCCGGAACCATCGGATTTGTCGGTGACGGTGCTACTCCGTACAAATACAGAATCGGATTAAATGCCGTTGAAAATGCCGGCGGACTTGCGATTCCGATTTTCAAACCGAGAAAAGACAATGATTCAATAATCGAGAGAATCAAGGCTGCTGAAAGTGCAGGAGCTATAGCAGTTGGAATGGATATTGATGCAGTCGTTTTCAAAACAATGCAGATGAAAAATCAATCCGTCGGACCAAAAGGACTGGAAACCCTTCGCGAAATTATTTCGTCAACAGATCTTCCTTTCGTTCTTAAAGGAATTATGCATCCTCGTGATGCCGAGTTTGCAGTAGAGGCCGGAGCAAAGGCGATCATCGTATCAAATCACGGCGGACGTGTTCTTGACCAGATGCGCGGAACGATGGAAATTCTTCCTGATATAGCAAGGGCTGTAAAAGGTCATATTCAGATTATGATTGACGGAGGATTCCGCAGCGGAGTTGATGTCATAAAAGCTCTGGCTCTCGGTGCAGAAACTGTTCTTATAGGAAGACCGGTTGCCATAGCTGCTGTCGGGATGTACGATAAAGGAGTTTCTTTTTATCTTGAACATATCCGTAAAGAACTTATCACTGCGATGATTCTTTCAGGTTGTTCTGACATCTCAAAAATCACAGAAGATGTGATTTTTCACAAATCTTTCTCGAAACGAAATAGAACTCTGAGGGTTGTAAATGGCTGATTTTTTTGCTCCGGTAATTGACTGGTATATGTCTCACATTAATTATTTTACCGTCACACTGCTGATGACAATTGAATCTTCTTTCATTCCATTTCCGTCAGAAATAGTGATTCCCCCGGCGGCATGGAAAGCAGCGAATGGTGAACTCAATATTTTTCTTGTGACTCTTTGCGGAATTGCCGGTTCTCTACTCGGTGCTATTTTCAATTACTATCTCGCTCTTTTTCTCGGCCGCAAAATCATTTATTCTCTTGCCGACACAAAAATAGCCCATCTTCTTTTGATAAACCGCGAAGGGATTCAGAAAGCAGAGAATTATTTCATCAAATACGGAAATATTTCCACGTTCATTGGAAGACTCGTTTTCGCAGTCCGTCAGCTGATTTCCATTCCGGCAGGTCTTTCCAGAATGAAGCTCAAACCTTTCATTTTCTATACCTGTTTGGGTTCTGCAATCTGGAGTTCAATTCTTGCAGCACTTGGATATTTTCTCTATTCACAAAAAGCTCTTCTCGAAAAGTATTATTCTATTTTGACAAACGTTTTCATTGTGATTGGAGTTTTGCTTGTAACATGGATTATAATTAAAGTTTTCTTTATTAAAAGAAAAAACAGCATCTCAACGGAGAGATAAGGAGCTACAAAAATGTCTGCCGATAAACTTCTTTATTCCGGACCTAAATGGCAAGCAGATTTGTTTATTGAAATTCTTGATCAAAACGGGAGTTAACAATTATTTCCTGTTAAAAAATTTCTGCGCGATGTTATTCTTGAAGAATGCATCGAAACCGTAAATTATAATATTTTTTGATGAAGCATAAGCAAGACAATCATCACTGAACATAGGTGCAATTATTACAATTTTATCAATATTATGATACCTCGCCCGTGAAATATAATTATTTATGGCAGCTTCATTCACCGGCGATGTAATCCTAGTTGAAAAAACTATATATTCACCGAACATATGAGAATCTCTTTTGCTGGAACAATTATAACAGACAAGCCGGTCATCTTTAAACAAAACACTTTTGATGTTATAATCGAGATGAGACAACAGACTCTGTGAGAGCGAATCAAACATATTGGAAGGCATTGAAAGAATTTTTGAAACTAGTTTATCCTGACCTATATTCTTATAGAAAAACAGTTTATCCTGAGAATCTTTATAATGAGGGCTCGAATCCTTAACAGAATTCCATCTTTTTACTGCACTCTCTATACTGCCTGCAGACTCTAAAGCCTCGGCATAATAGAAATTAAATTCCGAAAAATACAGGTCATCTTCATTAACTTTCATATCAGCTTCTTCAAATACGGAAAGCGCCTGCAGGATATTTCCAAGAGACAGATTAATCTTTGCTTTCAAAAGTTCCTTTTCCGTTTCGCCTTCGTCGAGGTCATGTACATTATCAACCCTTTCAAGCGCCCTGTCAAACTGCCCTGAAGCAAAATATATTTTGGCAAGATAAAGATTTATTTCTCCGGAGTAATAATTCTTTCTTTCAGCTTCAAGAAAACGGCTTTCCGCAGACGGATAATCTTTTGCCCTGAATGAAATTACACCAAGAGTAAATGGGAATTCCCCATCGGCAGGATAAAGATCACTTCCTTCTTTGCATAGTTTCTTAGCTTCGGCAAAATATCCGGATTCAAGCTGCATCTTTATAGCTGTCTTAAGAATTGATGAAGGCATCGCCCACTTTCTGCTCATTGTGTTGAACTGTTCCATAGCTTTTTCAACATTGCCTAGAAGAAGATAAATGCGCGCCAGCATTTCTCTTACATCCTGCTCCATTATCTCAGGTGTATATCTGTCATATTTCAGCATATCCTGAAGAGTCATCAAGGCAAGAATAAAGTGCTTTTTATCAAAATTGTATTTTGATAAAAGCCAGTTTGCATCCGTATTTGTTTTATCAAGATTAAGCACAGCATTCAATATACTAACGGCCTTTTCATCATTTACACTTAGAAGATCTTTAGCTTTTTGAATACGCTTGGGAATCGCATGCATCCTAAATAAATGAAACAAATATATTATTCCGAGAAAGAAACCGGCTGTAACAAAAATGATAAGAAGATTTATTTCCATATTATCTTATTCTCTTCAATTGAGTCGAAATTCCTGTTATGGCATTTTTAAGATAATCTTTTGCAGCATTTTCATATATAGGAAAATTCAGTTCCCCTGAAGTGAATAATTCTCCCGCAAAATAAATCTCGGCAGTATAATCTTCGGTATCATATAAGAATTTATTTTCTGAAAGAGCCGACGAATAGCGTTTTGATGCAATCTGATAATCTGTCTTGTTTTTAACCTGCAAAAAAGAAAAAAGAATATCTCCGGATTTATCAAAATACCATGGCTCATAATTTCGCGAAATATCTGCAAGAAGAAAAGATACTTTCTTTGATATGTCCTTATCTGCAGCAGAAAATGTCCCTTTTTTAAGTTTAATTTTTCCGATTTTTACCGCAAATAAAGAAAGATTAAGATCAAACCGTTTGCAGTAATTCAATACCAATTGAGCATTGGAATAAATGACTGCACTGCTCTTAATCGTATCAGACAATCCCTTGAGAGACAGATGATAATTTATAATGATATTATTCATAAATATGCAAATTGACGACTTGAGATAATGGTATGATGCAAAGGAAAATACGAAACCTACAGCAATATAAAGAGGTATCTGTACAGGCCGTTCTATGCTGCTTGAAGAAATTCCATCAATCAGAAAAACTGCAAGAGAGTATAATCCAGCACTTGCGATGAACATTCCGTAATTAACAGAACGCTTGTTTAATGTATTAAAATCCTTTGTAGTATTTTTTTTTACCTTTGTAATGAAAAATAATGTAAAAAGAAAGAATGCTCCTACGAGATATAATATTTCATAAAAACCGGCATGAAATATAAAATTCTGCATTGACCCCGTAAAATATAAAATAGCAGTTGAAAGAGCAAAAATAAAAGAAAACAGAAAAAATGATATTATAATACAAGACACATAAAATGTTTTTATACCGCCCATGCTCTCCTCGATAGAACATTTATAATAGTCCAGCAACATGTTTTTTTCAAAGCTTTTTTAACCTTGACTCAAAAAAATAGAACTTATCTGATAAGCTTATGAACAGCAGTGATGACAAACTGAAACAATACCGGTTCATTTTCGGGCTGTCCGAAAATTATTCCAGAGATGAACTCCGTTCCGCGTATGCAACACTTGCAAGACTCAATCATCCTGACAAAAATCCGGGCGCCGACTCTCTCGCCAAGATGGTGATCATTAATGAAGCTTATTCTTTTCTTAAAAATTCATTCTCTGAAACAACCGCCGCCGTTGAAGAAAAAACTGAAATTGATCCGTCATACACAATCTACAAAACTGGTTTTTCAATAATGAAACAGGCCTTTGATGAATATTTCGGTGAAACAAGACCGAAAATAAACGTCGGAAACAGAAAACTGCTCGCTGAGAGACTCCGAAACGCTAAAACCAGTTTTTCAGAGCTGGTTACAAACCACCCCAACAGCAACTGGACAAGCGACGCGATTGACAAGATTTTCAGCATCAACAAATGGCTTGATTAATTTGCAGGATAATTCTTGACAAAGAATACCCCGTTCATAAATTGGTGGCAAATTGCCCTGTGGTGTAATTGGCAACACATCTGATTCTGGATCAGAAATGTCTAGGTTCGACCCCTAGCAGGGCAGATAACTCAAAAAAATTGCTTAACAGGACGGCTCATTTTGAACCGTCCTGTTTTGTTTATAGCGTTTTTCTGATTTCCATAACAGCATCTACCATGTTTTTCAGACTCGGTTTGACCTCTTCCCATTTGCGCGTCTTGAGACCGCAATCCGGATTTATCCAGAGCCTTTCTGCAGGGATCACTTTTATGAGCATTTTTATCTGCTGTTCAAGCTCCTCCCTTAAAGGAATTCGCGGAGAATGAATATCATAAACTCCGGGACCGATTTCGTTCTTGTATCCTCTTTCCGCAAAAACATTCAGGAGCTTGTTTCCGCTTCTTGAAGTCTCAATCGTAATTACGTCGGCATCCATTTTTTCAAGAGTACCGATTATGCTGTTGAAATCGCTATAGCACATATGCGTGTGAATCTGCGTTTCTTTTTCAGCAGAACTGACAGCACGCTTAAACGATTCAACCGCCCACTTTTCGTAAAGACTTACTTTTTCTTTTCTAAGAGGATAGCCTTCCTTAAAAGCAGCTTCATCAACCTGAATAATTTTAATTCCGGCAGACTGAAGATCAGAAACTTCCCTGCATATTGCTGAAGCTATCTGAGAGCAAACAGCTGAACGATCAATATCATTCCGCACGAATGACCAGTTTAATATCGTGACCGGACCGGTAAGCATTCCTTTCATTACTTTTTTGGTACAGCTCTGCGCATACGAAATAATATCCACAGTCATGGATCTTGGTCTTGATACGTTTCCGTAAATTACCGGTGGTTTTACGCATCTGCTTCCATAACTCTGAACCCATCCGTTTTGCGTAAAAACAAAACCTTCCATCTGTTCACCGAAATACTCAACCATATCATTACGCTCAGGTTCACCGTGAACAAGAACATCAAGTCCGGCTTCTTCCTGAAATTTTACGCATTCAGAAATATAATTTTTTATTCCTTCTTCATAGTCTTTCTGAGAGATTCTCTTTGCTTTATAATCATTTCTCAGTTTTCTGATTTCAGCGGTCTGAGGAAAGCTTCCTATAGTTGTTGTTGGAAGAACCGGCAGATTAAGAATTTTTTTCTGCGCTGATATTCTTTCATCAAAAGTAAAGGATCTTTCACCTTTGCCTTTATTCGATTCTGTACTTAAAGTATTTTTAAGAAACTCAATTTTTGATTTTAAAATGTCACCGTTTGTTTTCAGCTTCAATATAGATGAATCCGAGTCAGGATAATCAAAAATAGATGCAGTATCTGATACTTCTCTAAGCTTTTCTTTAGCGAATGACATCCATTCTTTAATATGCGAATCAAGCTTTTCTTCATACTCAAGAGAATACGGAACATGAAGAAGAGAACAGCTTGTTGAAACTATTATATTTTCTTTCGGAACATATTTTTCAATTTCTTTCAGCAAAAGATAATTATGAGAATAATCCGATTTCCAGATATTACGTCCGTCAATAATACCGGCAATGAGTATTTTTCCGTTCAAATCGCTGAGACAGTTTAGATTTTCTTTTCCGTAAACAAAATCAAGACCAATCGCATATAAAGGAACATCCTTCAAAACCGCAACAGTTTCTGATGCGTGATCAAAATAAGTTACAAGAATTATTTTAACATTCGCGCAAACAGAATTAATATCCTGATAAGTCTGTTTAATCAAAGACAAAAATTCCTGTGAAGGATCTTTTACTGAAAGAGGTTCATCAAACTGAAGAAATACTTCTTCATCAAGCTCTGAAAGTTTTATTATAAGCTCTTTGTAAAGAGGAATAATCTTTTCGAGCAGTTTGAAATTATCACTACCATCCGTAGTCTTTGCCAGACCAAGAAAACTCAAAGGTCCGATGATATTGATTTTTGTTTTGATTCCGGCTGATTTGGCTTCCGTATACTCGGAAATGATTTTTTGCGGATTGAGGCGGAAGACAGTCTCTGCCGAAAGCTCCGGAACGATGTAGTGGTAGTTTGTATTGAGCCACTTAGTCATTTCCATAGCTGTAGAACTTTCGTTCCCTCTTGCCATAGCAAAATATCTTTCGAGAGAGCTTGAAATGCCGGCAAACCGTTCAGGAACAGCATTCAGCATAACGCACATGTCGAGCATCTGGTCATAATAGCTGAAATCATTACTGCTGATAAAATCGATTCCGGCATCTTTCTGATAATTCCAATGCCGTTTTCTGAGCTGTGAAGCAATTGCCTCGAGTGAAGAGAATTCGGTTTTTTTATCCCAGAATTCTTCCAGAGCTTTTTTAAGCTCGCGTTTTTCTCCAATGCGCGGGAATCCCGTCACAAAGGATTTAATCCTTTTAGTCTGCATCTTTCCTCCTTTTTGCTGACGCGACAAAAACTTGGCAATTGTATGGTAATCGGACTCCGGGGTTAATCCCCGTTACCGTAGCGCGACTGTGTCCGGTTCTCACGGACTTCCCCATTGCTACAATTGTTAAGTCAATCAGAGATGCGCCGCATTCTTTGTCCAGCAATAATCCGGGAGAAGACAGCGCGTTAAGATTACTGCTCTAATCTTCTCCGTTTAAGTTTCATCAGACCAAGAACAATAACAAGAACAGAAATTAGGGCTAAAGCTCCCGGTTCAGGAGAATTATACGTTTCGGCATACTCATTATCAAGAATTTCTTTTTCTTTATTTTCGAGTTCCTTCCATTGAGTATCATTTTCAACCACAATGTAAGAAGTGCTTGAAGTGATAATTCCGGATTTTCTTGAACTTTCAATAAGACTTTTGAAAACTTCTCCGTCAGAATTTCCTTTTATTTTATCTTCGCAATAAAGATCGAATGCTGTTTTTATTATTCCTTCTGCTTTTTCAGCATATAATTTACGGAAATTTCCTTTTGTATCAGTATAGGAAATAGAATCTAATGCATTTTTTTCAGCGAAATATATTATTGAATCATCACCTGGAAAGACTGAACTCACTCCATTTCCGAATAATACATGGCGAACTCCCTTAGATGATTTCTCGATTTCAGAAATAAAGATCATTCCATTGGATGTGAGATAAAAACCTTTTGCATCAGGCTGAAGCATGGCTGAAATGCTTTCATACTCCGATAAAATTTCTTCAGTTGAGGGAGTAACTATCGCAAAAACCGGGTATTCGCTTTCTGATAAATCATATCTGGATGAAATCGTATGAACTGCTTTTTTATAAAAGAAACCTCCTCTTTTTCCATTTTTAGTAAATGATTCTTTTTCTTTTATTTCATCTTTCAAACTGCTGACTGAAAGTTGTTTTCCTTCATTTACAATGTAATTAACAAAACAGATACTTGCGGATTCAATTTCCGGGTTAATCCTTTTAACATAATCAGCCGTCGAAATAATATCATGTTTAGTTATGGTTGAATCTTTTGATATATCCGCAATTATATAAAGAACAGGTTTGCGGTTTTTAATTTTGATATTTTTCGCAATTGATTCCGGAATATAAAATACAGACCCGTAATCGTTTTCAGTTTTAAGAAGTTTAGATTCTGATGTTGAGTTTAATTTGACCGTTTCTTCCTGCAAAAAATGATTATCTGAAGTTCCCGTCTGGCATAGAAATTTAATCTTCGAAAATGAACCTTTTGGGCAGATAAATTCTAATATACACTCTCTTTTTTCATTCTCCCGAAAAGGAAAAACATCAAATCTCAATTCATTATCAGAAAGATAATAAATTACTGCCGGATCCTGTGCGCGTCTTTTAATTTCATTAAAGACCCAGACGGCACTTGTCTTTTCATAAATTCTTCCCTGTTCGAATTTATCTCCGATTTTAAGTTTAAGTCCTGACACAAAAACACCGTCCGGAATTATAATTTTTCCGCGAAAACCGTCATTGCGGGATGCTCCTGTTAATTCTTTCATTTTTATTTTTACTGAATGTTTTTCAGTACTTCCTTCAACAGAAGAAAATACTTCATCTACGGATTCTATTAAAGCATCAGAAAGTATTTTCTCTTTGTTAACAATCAAGGAATCCCTGACATTATACGCACGGCTTCCGAAAACAGCAAAATCGGTTATTCCCTTTATATTTTCTAAAACATTGTAAGCAGAATCTCCGTAAAAAACTTCGAACATTTCATCCATTCTGTTTTGAGGCAGAGTTTTTTTTGAAACCTGTACCGCAATTGAAGAAAGAACAGGAAGCCCTTTACCTGTTTTATCCCGGTACATATTTGATAATGAATCCTTTACCATAAACAAAGGATACTTCAATTCTTCATCCGACTTTTCGTTCAGAACATATTGAGAAGCATTCTGAAGAACTTTATATTCAATATATTTTTTTGCCGCATAAAACGACGGCAGAACAAGAATTAAACCAGTCACAAGAGCAGTGGCCTTCATTTTTCCAAATACTTGAGAATATAAACGGAAGTCTTTAGTTAATTTTGAGATATGAATTATGAGAAGAAATGACGGAGCAAGTATAACAATTCCTATTCCGAACAAAAGAATTAGAAGAAAAGAAAATGGAATGGCAGGAGCAAGTATTATAAAGAAATACACTACAAACGGAAGAAGAGCAACTCTTACTGCAGATAAACAGATGTTGAATTTTTTATTTGCAGTTTCAGGAATTGAAACTGCTAACGCGTTAATGAATGTCAGCAGATATATTCCGGGATATTGAAAATTGCCGGGAAAAGGAATTATTAGATTCAACAGAAGTCCGGCAAACGGCAGAAAGAATCCTGCAACTATTCCTACAATGATATTTCTTTGCAGTTTGTACTTTTCTGTCTTCATTACTACAAATGAAAAAATACGCACGAAAACAATTAATGAAGAAAGTGAACACACACAGAATATAAAAAAGAAACTTATGCCTATCAGTTTAGAAAACGAAGAATAAAATATTCCGAAAAATGCCGAAAGAACTCCTAAAACTCCAAACCAGAACAAAGGGAAAAGAATTCCGGATATCGATACGACAACAATTTCCTTAACCGAACTTTTTTCTATTCTCCACATCGATACTGACAACAGGGGAAAAATTACGGCAGAAGCCATACATGCAAACTGAAGATATAACAGATGCTCTTCAATTATAAGTTTGGAAGAAACTCTGCCTATTATCTCATAAATCTCAAGATAATAGAACGCCATAAAAGTACAGGCTGATAATAAAAGTAATACGTTTAAAGCAACCGGAACATAAGATTTTCTCTCTTTCTTTAATACTGATTCTCTGAAAATAATTGAAGCAAACAGAAACGGCAGAAACTGCAAAAGAAAACTTACAACAATAACTTTGACATTTAAACTAGAGAATTCATTTTTTGATGACACATAAAATGAATTTGCATTTACTGCAAAAAGGAATAATTGCGGAAGTAAAAGAAATACTGCCGCAAACAATTTTCCCGAAATAAATCTTTTTAAATCAATCAATGATATATTCTTTTTCATTTGAAACTCTCCCGTATATTTTATAAATAAGAAGCAATGCCGGAATAAAAATCATCATTCCGACAGACATGTGAATGATAGAGTGGAACGAACTGCTTATATACTTTCCGGCAAAAGACGAAGCGTATAATGCGGAAACGATTCGAATTGAATTTACTGCAATGCAGATGATCCATACAGGCAGAGCCAGAAGAATCTGGGATAAAACCGTTTCTATAAATGAAAGCTTTTTGAGTCTCAGATATAAGATCATGGTGAATGCTATGACAAAGAAGCTGAAACCGCTGCACGAATCGACTAGACGAATTGTTCCTAAAGAAGTATGAATGACATTAAACCCGCCTTCTTCAGTCATCGGAGACATAAAATAAACCGAAGAAAGAATTCCTGACGGTACAAGAAACAGACTGCTAACAATGTCCGTATAAATTTTACCTATTGTATTAAGAGTAAAAAATAAGGATATCGCCGATATAATTTTTCTGCTTTGGTAAAGATTTCTGATTATGCAAATAACTTTCCATAGAAAATTATCCAAGATAGAATTTTCCCCTCTCATTTCTCCTCCTGAAATTTTGCTGAAAATCAATTTCGGGATTAAAACAAAAGATTAGTGTGAAAAAACTATGAAAAGAGAGTGAAACGGCTATGAAGACTATTGATGTTTCGTTAACAATTTTATGATTTTTTGAACTTGACTTGTCTATGCAAAAACAATTAAAAAAAATCTACGTACAATCATTAACTATTACATTATTTCTTAAAAGGAGATTATATACTAATGTCAAAATACATCTGCCTTTTCTTGATTTTATTTACTCTATTCTCATGCTCTAACCGAGAAAAGAGCGATTCACAAAATAAAGACCTTTTTTCTAGAGCAGATTTATCCAAAACTGCATATTTAGATATTGAGTTTAATAATCCGGACGAATTGAGAAGCAGTGTTTACAAAAAACTGCCTGATTTTAATGCTTTGGTTATTTCTGAATCATGGAGCAATAGGGGAAAATCCGATGAAAACGGCAATATGACGATTCTTCTGCCTTCAAAGAATTTTTTGACTATGATTGAATGGCTCAAAGAAGTGTATACTATTGATCATATTAATATGAGAGTCTCAGAGTTTGATGTTAACTCATATAAAAAAGATGCAGAGAAAAAGAATCTCATCGATAAGAATATTGTTTATTCGGAAATATATTTAAATGTTACTAAAAACAAAAATTTAGTTGGATATTTCATTACAGGATGCGAAAGTGCTAAAACCGCTCTTGGATACAGTTTGCAGACAATAGTCCCGGTAATTATTTTTCTCCTTCCATATGCATTATTCATTATAAGTATTATTCTGATAATCAAATTAATTGTACGGAAACAGAAAAGAAAAAATCAAAGTAAATGAATTATTAAAGCGGCATCACTGCTGTCCCATTGTTTTAGCTCCATATACATCCTTGAATTTCACAATTCAATTCCTTGTCTGATAAGGGTCGATGCTTAACCGGGCAAATAAGATCACGCAATGATTTTCCGGAAAACATATTCTCTCTGATAATGCGAATAATTTCTGTATTTGAAAAAAGAGATTTCGATATAAACCGGACATAGTTTACAAGAAGAACAGAAATCATCGCAATCCAGATTTGTGTCTTAACTGCGTTTTCGCTTGTTCCGTAGAAGTGC
>Ga0209718_1000582_pt1 | contig 48316 bp, 45 predicted proteins | sample AD_JPNAS1_MetaG_FD_184420 | JGI IMG/M metagenome (GOLD analysis project Ga0209718, IMG submission 184420) | Active sludge microbial communities of municipal wastewater-treating anaerobic digesters from Japan - AD_JPNAS1_MetaG (SPAdes) (version 2) | ecosystem: Engineered > Bioreactor > Anaerobic...
GGATTCGGTCCGCGCGGCGGGAAAAGGGGTGAGCAATGGAATGGTCATGGGAATTGCCTCTACTTACCGTAATGAGCCGGATGTTTTTTTCATTCCGGAAATATGGATGATGCAACATGTTATTAGGATAAACAAAAAGGAGAACATAAAATGAAAAATAAGGTTTACAAAGCTCTGTTGCTGACGCTGATTGTATTGATGCCGGTTTCGGCAATGGCCGATGTAAGGGTCCATGTGAATATTCCTTTGCCTCTACCGGTTGTCTTTCCGTCGCCGCCACATCTGGTGGTCATACCGGACACTGATGTCTATGCCGTAGCCGACATTGGAGAAGACATATTTTTTCACGCGGGCTGGTGGTGGCGTCCTTGGAATAACCGCTGGTACCGATCAAGATACTACGACAGAGATTGGGCTTATCATCCCTATCAGCCGTCTTTCCAGAGATATGTTCCTGCCGATTGGCGACAGAATTACAGGCATAAAACGTGGAATGGATATCGCTGGGAACCCCAGCGGAGGTCATATCAGGACATCCAACGCAATTGGCATGTCTGGGAGAAAAACCGGCACTGGGATAAACAAAGCTATGGAGTTAAAAAAATAACAAAGAGAGCCCCTGCGCCGCAATACAGAAGCAACACGCGACCGGCCATGACGAAGCCCGCGATGCAGCATAACGTCAAAAGCCGAGGTGATTTCAGGACGTCCGAAAGAAGAGACAGACGTTAACGAGTCAACCGCTAAGACGTGGGATATACGACCAGCCTTGATTTTCAAAGATCGAGGCTGGTCTTTTTTTCAGTAAGCACTTCCGGGATTGTCGCCAGCCGAATTCATCACTTCTTTCTTTCCGTCTTTTATGTTACGTAAAGCACCATAATAGAAAATAGTTCGGGAAAGCTTCAGCATTTATGGGCAGATCGGTTTTAATTTTCAGAAACCAGGAGGCATACTGTGGAAGACATAAAAATTACACCGGCTGATGTTCAGGAAACGCTTTGTTTTACCGGGAACATTATAGAGGAATCCGGTGCGCGTCTCGCAGGGAGTGAATCCTGTAAAAAAGCGGCTGTTCTCATTATGAATGAAATGAATAAGCACTGCGATTCCGTAAGCATGGAGGAATTTGATATTCACCCCAAAGCGTTTCTGGGGTTTTTCAAGGTTGTCGTCGTGATCTACATCCTGTCCTCGTTTTTGCTGTATTTTGATTATGTCGTTGCCGGTGCGGCCGGCTACCTTTTGGGTGCTTTCATCATGTTGGGCGAATCAATATTTTACTGGGAAATGCTGGATCCTTTTTACAGGAAAATGAAAGGGTACAACGTTATCGGAACCATAGAACCGGAAGGCGAGGTCAAACAACAGATCATCCTGAGCGGGCATCACGACAGCGCGCATGAATTCAGGTTTCTCGCACATCATCAGAAATTATATGCCGTCCGGATCATGACGGCCGTCATAATCATTTTTGCCGCATTGGTTCTCTCCTGGATTTGGGTGTATCACCGGTCCTATAGCGGCGCCGATCCCGCCTTCGTCCCCTATTTACGCTACGGTGTTTTTGCCGGTCTGATTTTTGTTGCCCCGATGTATTTCTTTATAAGTGAGAAGGGCACTCCGGGAGCCGGTGATAACATGATTGCAGTCGCGGCGATTATTAAACTTGCGGAAATTTTCAACAGGGCAAGGCAAAACGGTGCGGGGCTTCTGAAAAATACCCGTCTGATGTTTCTAAGCGCCGATGCGGAAGAGGCCGGTCTTCGAGGCGCGCGGGCTTTTGTAAAACGGCATCGAGGCGCCTTGCTGAAGATGCCGACGTATCATTTCAATATCGACAGCATCTACAACCTCGGTGAACTCCAGTTTCTCACTAGAGATATTAACAGCGTCGTTCGTCTGTCTAAAAACATGGCCCGGGAATGCAAGGCAGTGGCTGATCAACTCGGATACCGGACGCGGCTCTTTGCAATAACGCCCGGAGGCGGCGCCACGGATGCGGCGGAATTTGCCAAGGCAGGCGTAGAAGCGACAACGCTCATCGGTATGCCGACGAATTTAATCCGGGACGGAATGGTCTATCACACTCTTCAGGACAACGTTGAGCATATCGAGCCGGAAGCTGTTGAAGCCACACTTAAAATCGCGTTCGTCTATATTCTGAACAAGGAGCGGGATAATATTTAGATCAGCTGCTGGATTTTTCAGAAAAGCCGTGCTAAACTTAATATAACCAGTATCATAGATGTAAATTATTTAACCATTCAACCTTCCGTGAAGTTGTCGTGCACTGATTAATAAATCCTGTTGTGATGTCCGGTTTATTTTTTATCAGGGAGGAACAGGTTTATGACAAAAAATGAAATCAGCAGGGAGGAGATCATTAAAAAACTGGTAGATTCTGATTTGGATGGCTTGTCGCAGGAAAAGAGCATCAAATTTCTGGTGCGTATTCTTCATAACGGCTGGAAAGGGTACAATGAAATGTCTGATACGGAACTGCTGGAGGCGTTCAATCACAGAGAATTCAGGAAAACAGTCAGAACGTGATGGATATCAAAACGGTATATAAAATTTGATCATTTGTGTGAACAGGCCGATGTTGATGCAAGGTATATTGTTTCACCGTTCTGACGGTATTGGGGAAATAGCGTCATCGTGGTCTTTCTGAATAACAATCGGATGATACGTTTCAATATCCAAAACTGAAAGTATCCGGAATTTTATTCTTTGACACAAAACCTTTATTTATATACCGTTTTCATGATGAATGAATAAAGGTCTGAACCCGACATTGATCGGCGCCATTTCCACATGTAAGGAAGACAGGAAAAAATGGAACAGCAAAACAGACAGTCAAGTGAAAACGAAGAACAATACGGATCCCTTCTGGAAGCCATTGAAGAGGGATACTATGAAGTGGATCTTGCCGGCAACTTTACATTCTTCAACAAGGCGATGTGCCGGATTCTGGGATATGCTCCGGATGAAATGCGGGGAATGAATAACCGTCAATTTACCGACAAAGAAAATGCAAAAAAACTTTTTGAGACCTTCAACAGGGTCTATAAAACGGGAGAATCGACCAAAGCGTTCGATTGGCAGCTCATCAGGAAAGACGGAAATAAAAAATATATTGAAACCTCCGTATCCTTGATCAAGGATGCTTCGGGGAAACCAACAGGTTTCAAAGGCATTGTTCATGATATCACCGAACGTAAGCAGGCGGAAGAGGCACTGAGAGAAAGTGAAGCGCTCTACCGGCTGTTGGCGGACAACATCTCGGAACATGTCTGGGTTATGGATTTGAACCTCAACCTTATCTACATCAGTCCTTCCGTGGAGAAAATATACGGATATGCTCTGGATGAAATCAGCCAGATCAAAATGAGGCAACTTTTTACGGCAGACTCCTACAGGAAAGTCGTGGAAACATTCATGAAAGAATTGGAGAAAGCGATGAACAGCAAGCCTCCTCCAACCGGCACGAACTACATCATGGAACTGGAAGCCTATCACAAGGACGGCCATAAAATATGGATCGAGAACCGCCTGCATTTTATCCGCGATAAAAATGGGAAACCGGTATCTCTTTTGGGAGAAACCCGGGATATCACCGACCGCAAACTTGCTCAAGAAGCTCTGAAGGCGAGTGAGGAAAAATACCGTCTTCTGGCCGATCACATGAAAGATCAGGTCTGGATGATGGATATGAACATGCAGATTACTTATGTCAGCCCGTCCGTGGAAAGAATCACGGGATATTCGTTTGAAGAAATAAAAATATTGCCTTTGGATCAACTGCTTACTCCCGAGTCGGTCAGAAAAGCCATGGAGTTTATTACCAATAGGATGCCGAAAGCCTTTAATCTGGCTTCTCTGGATTCTCAATATAGAACACTGGAACTGGAATTCCGGACTAAAGAAGGTAAAACGATATGGGGGGAATGTTCCTTTAATTTTATACGCAATGAAAATAATGAACCGATTTCCATTTTAGGTGAGGCGAGAAATATCACGGATCGCAAAATAGCGGAAGATAAACTGCGTCAGAGTGAAGAGAAGTACAGGACGATTCTGGAGGACATCAAGGAAGGCTATTTTGAAACCGACCTCTTCGGAAACTTTACGTTCTTTAATGATACTGTGTGCCGGGTCCTTGGATACTCCAGAGACGAATTGACGGGCATGAGTAATAAAATCTACACGGACGCGGAAGAACGGAAAAAAGTGTATCGCGCCTTCCATCAGGTTTATATGACCGGAGAACCCTACAGGGATCTGGAGTGGCAAATCCGTGGAAAAGACGGCACGAGAAAGTATATTGAAGGATTTATATCCCTTTTGAGAGATTCTTCGGGTAACCCGAAAGGATTCAGAGGCATTGCCCACGATATAACGGAGAGAAAAATAGCCGATGAAAAGCTGCAAAAAACACTGGAGAGCCTGAAAAAGGCCGTCGGTACCACCATACAGGTGCTCATTTCCGCCCTGGAAGCGCGGGACCCCTACACGGCAGGCCATCAGTCCCGCACGGCAAATCTGGCCTGTGCCATCGCCGCAGAAATGGGGCTGGATGGGGATATCGTCGAAGGATTGAATATGGCCGGCACCATTCACGATATCGGAAAATTATCCATCCCGGCAGAAATACTGAGCAAACCGACAGGATTGACCAATATTGAATTCTCCATGATCAAAACACATCCGGAAAGCGGATACGAGATGCTCAAAGATGTGGAGTCCCCCTGGCCGCTTTCAGAAATCGTCTACCAGCATCATGAACGCATGGACGGCTCCGGTTATCCCCGCAACCTGAAAGGGAACGACATTCTGATCGAAGCGCGCATCATGGCTGTGGCCGATGTTGTGGAAGCGATCGCATCGCATCGTCCCTACCGTCCTTCCCTGGGGCTGGAATTTGCATTGAAGGAAATTGAAAAAAACAGGGGGAAACTTTACGATGAAAAAGTGGTGGACGCCTGTCTGAAACTCTTTAGAGAGAAGGGCTACAAACTTATATAAAAGGAAAAAACTGAAATCTCGGGTATGATCCTTCTCGAGGTTTCATCCTGTTTTTTTTTGATGAACATCGCCGCCGCTATTTGTTTTGCATTTTGTCCAGTCGTTTTTTGGCATCCGCGTGGCCCTGCTCTGCAGCTTCGCCGTACCACACCTCAGCCGAAGCAGGATCTTTTCTGACGCCTCTGCCTTCTTCCAGAATCACGCCTATCTTGAACTGCGCGTCGGCAATGCCCTGTTCCGCTGCCTTTAGGAACCATCGCGCGGCTTCAACATAATCCTGTAGCCCGCTGCTGTACATCAATCCCAGCATATACTGGGCATGGGCATGACCCTGCTCAGCAGCCCGGGTAAACCATTTGATCGCCTTCGGGTAATCCAACGAGACGCCTTTGCCGTTGTTGTAAATACAGGCCAGATTATACTGGGCATCGGCATGCCCCTGCTCGGCGGCCATCACAAGCCATTTAACAGCCTGAGCATAATCCAGAGATACCCCTTTTTCATTCTGATATATCAAGCCCAGATGATACTGGGCGTCAGCATCACCTGTCTCGGCCAATTTTCTGAAACGCTCAATATCTTCATTCGTATTCATTTTGAAATTCCACACCTTTTCATTTGAGGAAACATTATCATAATTGATAGCGGAAATCTATACGGATCTGCTTGATGATGCATGTGAAAATCCCCGGGTCTTCCATGATTGATGAAAACGGTCTCTGTCGAAATTATACGCATAACCATTCCTTGACATTCAAACGGTAATTCCATATAAATAAACCTATCAATAAAAGTTTTAGCAAATTCGATTAGCGTCATCTTTGGGGGATCTTTATGAATACAAAAATTGGTCTATCTCAGATTTTATTGTATTTTCTTATGCTGATGTTCATGATGGTCATAGGTTGCGGCGACGGGGCGGATGATTTTAAATTACCAAAATATCATGATGCCGATGCGGACAAATGCACCATTTCAGGCAGAGTTACCTATAAAGGTGTCGGGCGTGCGGGTATTACCGTTCTCCTGTCGGGGTACAGTAACGCTACTGTAGCTACAGATGAAAATGGAGAATACCGATTTGACGACGTCGATGGCGACCAGGCCTATGTTGTCAGCCCGAGCAGCGGAACGCTGATTTTTACACCCGAAAGCAGAGGCGTGGAACCGGACGGATCCAATGTTGACGGTGTGGATTTTGAGGCGATGGATTGCTGCGGTGACGATACATCCGAGGAAGAGGAAACGGAAGAAATCTGATCAACCACGGCAATTGGTGGGTCATGCCCTCGCTTAGTATCGGCGGTTTGCAGGACATCGGAATGTCTTTACTTAAAATCATAAATATCACTGTATAAGTCTCGATGAGCTGCCGTAAAATGACCGATGTTGTTGCAGGCGTGCTGTTATGGAACTTCAGCAGTTCCGTGAGTTGTTGTTGGACTTTCCAGCGGGTATCTACTTCTTATTTCTGCAAATAATCTGTTGTGTTTTTCCTTGAGCATGGTAAAACTTGTCTGCATCGTTGAACCCATGTACAGAATTCTTCCGACATCGTCTCCCAGTCCAAGCGATTCCAGATCGTTCACATGCGTCAGATTGGCCGCAAGAATATCCGTGTCGGGATTATAGGGCGGCAGCGTTTTAAAAATGTCGCCCCGATACCTTATCCCGAATTTTGACAGACAGACGATGCGTCTGACATAATGTTCATTCCTCATTTTTGCTATGGCCTCCTTAAGACGGCAGGCAATCCGATAGACGGACATCCGGTTGATCTCCGCTCGGGAAAAGCCGATAACGGCGGAGAAAACCGCGTTGCCGATGTACAGCGGATCAACATCGGGATGAATATATCGCAGATTGATGGGGATTCTCAATCTGATCTGATCCGTGCCGGGCATGATGCCGTTGTGATACTTTTTCAATAAAACGGCATTGATGATTTGATTGTTGGACAGGCGATAATTCTCATTTTCGGACGTTGCCCCGTTTTTCATTTCCGCAAGCCTCTTATCTGAAAAGTATTCACGTCTGTGGTACCGCGTCGTCTCTTGTGAATTTTCGACCCGCTTGCGGATTGTTTCATGCAAGTCGGAAACCGGCGGGGCGAAAACAGAATCAAAGGTATCGAAGACAACAGGGCTCCCCGAAAATAATCGTTGCGTCGACGGTTTGGAAAAACTGTTGCCGTAGTGAATGCACCCCCAGGCATAAAGAAAAAGCATCAGCGAAACAGCATCGCCAATGGCATGAGAACAACTGATCCCGCCCAGCAATCCGTCTCTTACCGGGATAATGGTGACGGCAAACAAAGGTTCTCCCGGTAATGTTTTGACATGTCGCATCATGTGTCGGACATCATCGATCGAGATGTGAGCCGCATCCGCATCCAGCGGCGGTAAAACCATATATTGAAAACCGTCCGTACAGTACAGAAGCGCAAACCTGTTCTCATCAATCATGATCAGGCGGCTGGAAAACAGATTGTAATGTCTGATCGTTTCAAGAAAACTTTCTCTTGCTGCCGGAAGCGATGTTTTCTTCTTGTAAAGAACCAGACATTCGATTGGGGGACTGCCCGGATAATCTGCATTTTCGAAAAAAGACAAGGGCAGTATATCGACACCGTAATGGTCTTTCGGGGGAAACGTTGTGGATGAAATATGTCTTATCATGACTTGGATGCCGGGTAACGAATGCTGTCAATCGCTGCAGATTCGGTCCCTGCCGTTTTGTTTGGCCTGATACATGAACTGGTCGACACGATGAACGAAACTTTTCATCTCTTCTTTCGGTATATATTGCGAGGCACCGATACTCATCGTCACGAAAATTTCTTTTCCCTGCAGGGGGGTAAAGACCTCTTTCCTGAATTCATTTTGGATCCTCTGGGCCGTACTCACGGCATCCTCTTTTGTTGTCATGGGCAGAATAATTGTAAATTCCTCGCCGCCGTAACGGTACGCCGAATCTGAATCGCGCAAGCATTTTTTGACGACCTGCCCGAGTCGTGACAGAACATTATCGCCTTCCACGTGGCCGTAGGTGTCGTTAAATGTCTTGAAGTGATCAAGATCCAGAAGCAGGAGCGACAATGGATGATCGTAGCGGGTTGACCGTTCTATTTCCTTTCCCAGTTCGGCGTGAAAATGTCTGGAATTAAAAACCTGTGTCAGGTCGTCAAGGATGCTCAGCTCCAGATATCGCTGTTCGCTTCTCTGCAGAGCTTCCTCCGCCAGTTTGCGTTCGGTGATATCCCGGTAATTGATAATGATCGCTTCCACGACATGATCTTTGACGAGATTGCTTCCCACGGCTTCCAATGTGCGATAGGTGCCGTTTTTGTGACGCAGATGCATTTCGCCGTGAATCGGCGGCAAATCGGGTTGGGTGGCCAAGGTCGTAAACGATTGGATTAAAAATTCCAGGTCATCCGGATGAACAAGTTCGAATCCTCTGCGTCCGATTCTTTCTTCTGTCTTGTATCCCAGTACCCGTTCAATGGCCGGGTTGATGTATGTGATCAATCCTTCCAGATTGACCAGCACAATGATGTCGGCAGAGTGCTCCACAAAATTCCGGAATCGCCGTTCTTCAAACTGTAATTTTTCCTCCATCGCCTTGCGTTCGGAAATGTCCCGGGCGATGCCGATGATTCCAACGGCCTCGCCGTTTTTATCCCTTAGAAAGGTCAGGGTGGCTTCCATCCATTTCTTTGATCGATCCTTGAAGATATGCTGATATTCCAGCGTTCGCGACCGTTTTAAATCCCGTCCCGGCTGTCTGTCCAACGCCAGCTCTTCCTTCAGAACTTCGGCAAAACGGAAATAAGTTTCCGGTTCGACCATGTCGGAAATGTTCGTCCGGGCGATTTCGTCCTCGTTATACCCTGAAATACGGTAGCCGGAAGGACTGAGGTAGGTGTATCTCAGATTCATATCCATGGTAAAAATGATGTCGGTTACGTTGTCGGCAAGCAGGCGATAACGTTGCTCGCTTGCGATCAGCAATTCCTCCGCAAACTTGCGCTCTGTAATATCTCTGATGACGCCCACGGAGTATTCTTTGCCTTCGAGGGAGATAAGCGATCCGCTGATATCGGCATATAAGAGGGTTTGATCTTTTTTCAGGATGGGGATGTTTCTGGCAATCGATAATTCATGATGGTTGATCTTATTATAAATGCTTAAAATGTCTTTCTGCTGTTCTTTCGGATGCAGATCGGATATTTTCAGCGCGAGAAATTCTTCCTGGGTATAGCCCAGCATTTGGCAAAGCGTTACATTGGCGGCAACGAAAGTTCCCTGCCGGGTATCCAGCATGGTAATCCCGTCAGAAGCAGAATCAAAGATCGTTCTGAATTTCAATTCCATTTCTTTCGCCTGAGAAAGGGAATGCGTTACCTTCTTTTTCAGCCGGGTGATGTATCCGCCCATAAAAGAAAACCAGGGAAGAACCAGCGCCAGAACGATCAGCCCTAAAATTTCGTTTTCGGTATTCAGTGATTCGGGTCGATTTTTGTAAAGAAGAAACAGAACCAAAGCGTAATTCAACACGGCAAAGACGGATAAGTAAAGAAATTGGCGCAAATTCAACTTGAAAAGTCCGAAAACGAAAACGACCAGATAGAGAATAAGGACAGTGCCCCGGGCATCATCGGCGTAATACAAAATAACCATTGCCCAGAACGTGGCGATGATCATCTGAAACAGTGTCAGGCTGGGGTCGTCAAATCGTTTATTGAAGCCGGATCGGATTGCAGCATAAATCAGAATATTGCATAAAAGAATACCCATGAAACAAATAAAAAGAACATGAAACGATACCGGTGCAATGCCCAGCAGATAGGTGATCAGCGCAATCGTCAACCACACGGAATAAGAAGCAAAGGCCATAAGAAATCGTTTGATTCTTACAGACTGGAGAGGATCGTCGGGCGGAAACAGTTTCAACATGACCAATCGCCTCAAAGTGATGAATTTTGTAATTGATTTTTTTTACCACAAAATAAAATCAAGTTCAATATATCGCTCGATGTATTTAGAAAGAACGATGGATGCGCCTGACGCCTTCAGGTAAAATATACGGTAAAATTTTCGTATCTGTGCTATTAAAAAAAGGGTAACAGTTCGTACAACACTTGACATCAACTCGGGGGTCATCATCATGTCTCATAAATTGAAAAAAGAAAGTGATGATGCCGGTATCGTCATTACTTTTTCCGGCAGGGTAGAGGCGGACGACGTCGACAGCATTCAGGAACAGATCAACTCCAGTGAAGGGTTTCCGCAGTTGCGCTATCAGATATGGGATTTTTCCAAAGCGGCAGAGATCAATATCACCATGGATCAGATTCAGGATATCGCCATGCATACTGCTCTGGCATCCAGCAAAAATCCGAAACTGAGAATTGCCATCATTCCCCGCAAGGCATCACATAACGTTCTGGGAAAAACATTCCACACGTTTGAAAAAGTTTGGGGATCCTATGAATCGAAAAGTTTCCGGGATATTCATGCCGCAAGGGAATGGGGCGAAAGCGGCAAGACGTAAGCGCTTGTCCGATCCGGTGGTTCTCTTCCTGTGTCCGGGAATAGATTTGCAGATGGTCGATATCGCGGGCGTCGGGGGATGGACACGGATATTAGCCTTTCCTGGATATTTTTTAGACAGGAACGGGTCGTTCACAGGTCATATATCCTGTGGGGAATGGATAAGGAGAGATTAAAATGAAGGCCGATTTTTACTGCTGGAGCAAATGAACTGCCTGCCGGAAAGCGAAAGAGTTTCTTTTGCAGAAAAAGGTGGAAATCAACGAAAGGGATTATTTCAAAGAGCCGTTCACCCGCGATGAAATCAAGGAACTGCTGCAGGGGAAACCGGCCTCCGACATGTTCAGTTTTAAATCCCCGAGTTTTAAGGCGCTGGGATTGAATCCTGCCGGGCTCCACGATAAGGACCTGATGAATCTGATGCTGAGTGAGCCGCGACTGATCCGCCGTCCCGTCGTGAAAATAGGAAGGCATGTTTATTTTGGCGCGGACATCAAGGTGCTGAGCGAAATTATCACTCAGCCGGTGGAAAACGGTTGATCATTTCTGGTGATTGCAAGTGCCGAAGAAGACGAGCGCAGGGATAGTTTTATATCGATTTGTGGGAGAGGATATGGAAGTTTTTCTTGTTCATCCCGGAGGTCCTTTCTGGGCGAAAAAAGACAAGGGGGCGTGGTCTATTCCCAAAGGGCTGTTTGAACCGGGGGAAGATCCGCTGGAGGCCGCCCGACGGGAATTTCATGAAGAAACCGGGCATGCGGTGTCCGGCGAGTTTAGGGCGTTGATGCCTTTGAAACAGCCCAGCGGGAAAGTGGTTCATGCCTGGGCGGTCGAAGGACATATCGATGAAAAATCCATAAAAAGCAATATGTTTTCGATGGAATGGCCGCCCCGTTCGGGAAAAGAGCAGTCCTTCCCGGAAGTGGACCGTGGCGGATGGTTCACACTACGCATTGCCTGTGAAAAAATATTGCCGGGTCAGCGCGGTTTCCTTGAAGAGCTTCAAACAAAGATTAAAAATCGTCCCGCCTGAGTGATGTCTGGCAGCGACCATGTGGCGGAAAATGAATTGACTCATGAATAAAATATCTTTACCTACACAAACGAAAAAGACGTCATCTTCTGCCCGGGTGCATCAGACTGGGGCTTTGTTGTAAAGGAAATTATTATGGATCAGAAGATAATCTGTCTCAGCGTGGGGTTGTCGCAGAAAGAGATTGAAAAAGGCAAGGCGTTGTATTTTGCCGCCAGCGAAGGCCAATCGACGCTGGAGGTGACCGCCATGTCCCGGTCCATGCTGAATATGAAAATCATTGAAATACTGGCATGCCTGATGGAGGAGCTGGAAAAGAATCCCGCAGAGAAACAAAACGATTCCGCGGACGTTATTCCGGCGGATCATTGTAAGGCCGCAGTGCTTGTCATGCTTGCGCAGGATCGTGAGCTGGTGTTGCAGGTGATGAGGAGTTTTAAAGCGGTATTGTCTGATTCCCGGAATGTGATCTTTGCGGTCATAACGGAGACGGCGCTGAAATGGACGCTGGCGGAATATCTTGAACATCTCAGCCGGGAACATGAATATATGCAGACCAGCAGGCCAGAAAATAATCCGGATATGAAAAAGTTGTAAAGTGTTTTGCAGGAGAAAGAAACGATGATTTACAATGAAGAATACGAAACGCTGCCGCGCGAAGCGCTGGAGGCATTGCAATTAAAGCGGTTACAGCAGGTTGTGAACCGGGTGTATCATCATGTCGGTTTTTACAAAAAATCGTTTGACAGGGCAGGCGTGCACCCCAATGATGTCCGCACGCTTGATGATCTGAAAAGATTTCCTTTTACCACCAAACAGGATCTGCGCGACAATTATCCTTTCGGCATGTTTGCCACGCCGATGAGCAATATCGTCCGTCTGCATGCTTCATCGGGAACGACGGGCAGTTCCACCGTTGTCGCCTACACGAAGCGCGATATCGAAAACTGGGCGGAGCTGGTGGCGCGCTGTTTTGCAGCAGCCGATCTGACCCGGGGCGATATCATTCATAACGCTTACGGCTACGGTCTTTTCACAGGCGGACTCGGCGTTCACTACGGTGCGGAAAAACTCGGCGCCAGCGTGATTCCGATGTCTGGCGGCAATACCAAGTGGCAGCTGATGATTCTGCAGGATTTCGGTCCGACGGCGATCTGCTGTACACCTTCCTACGCGCTGAATCTGGCGGAGCAGGGCCGGGCGATGGGAATCGATATGCCTTCGCTGAAATTGCGTGTGGGCATTTTCGGCGCAGAACCGTGGAGCGAACAGATGCGCGCCCAGATCGAGGAGGCGTTTGCCATCAAGGCCATGAATATTTACGGGCTATCCGAAATCATGGGGCCCGGTGTATCGATGGAATGCAGCGTGGCGCAGGCCGGTATGCATGTTTTTGAAGATTATTTCCTGGTGGAAACCATCAAACCGGATACGGGGGAGGTTCTGCCTCCGGGCGAACAGGGAGAACTGGTTTTTACCACACTGACCAAGGAGGCGTTCCCGCTGATCCGTTACCGGACGCGCGATATTTCCCGCCTGATCACGACGCCCTGCCGCTGCGGCCGGACGTTTCACCGCATGGAACGCGTCATGGGGAGAAGCGATGACATGCTCATCATCCGCGGCGTCAATGTTTATCCGTCTCAGATCGAATCCGTGCTGATCAACATTGAAGGGTTGGAACCCCACTATCAGCTGATTATTGAACGTTCAGGCACGCTCGATACGCTTGAAGTGCAGGTGGAAGTGACGGAAGGGGTGTTTGCCGAGGCCGGCGAAGTGAAGGGATTGCAGCAACTGGAGAAACGTCTGATCAAGGATATGAAGGACTATCTGGGCATCACGGCCAAGGTCAAACTGGTCGAACCGAAAAGTATCATGCGTTCGGAGGGCAAGGCCAGCCGGGTGATTGATAAACGGAAAATTTAAAACAGTCGTAGGACATTCCATTATATTATATAATGCTGTTACTGGAGGGAAACGTTATGAAGCCGATCAAAATCATGCCGTGTCTGGATATGAAAAACGGGCGGGTTGTCAAAGGAGTTCATTTTGTCGATATCAGGGAAGCGGGCGATCCGGTGGAAAATGCCGAATTTTATCAGGCCGAAGGCGCCGATGAACTGGCCATGCTGGATATTGCAGCGACTCTGGAAAACCGTAAAACACGTCTGGAATGGGTGAAAAATGTTTCGAAAGTGATCAGGATTCCTCTGACCGTCGGCGGCGGCATTGCTTCGCTGGAGGATATCGACATGGTGTTGGGTGCGGGCGCCAGCAAGGTTTCGATGAACAGCGCGGCGGTAAAAAATCCGGAATTGATCCGTCAGGCGGCGGAAAAATTCGGCAAGGAAAAAATTACAGTGGCGATTGACGCGAAAAGAAACGCTCAGATGCCGTCCGGTTTTGAACTGGTGGTTTCCGGCGGCACGATGCCGATCGCCCGCGATGCCGTGGCCTGGGCGAAAATCTGTCAGGAAAAAGGTGCCGGCGTGATTCTGCCAACCAGCATGGACGGCGACGGCACCAAAGCCGGTTACGACATCCCTTTCACCAGGGCGATTGCCGATGCGGTGACGTTGCCCGTGGTGGCTTCCGGCGGGGCGGGCAAACTGGAAGATTTCTACGAAGCGGTGGTCCAGGGCGGTGCGACGGTCCTGCTGGCGGCCTCGGTGTTCCATTTCCGTCTGCTCAAGATTCAGGATGTGAAAACGTATCTGCGGGAAAAGGGCCTGGCCGTCGCCTGATGAGAAATGTCATGAGCAAAAAAAATAACGCCGGGTTCATGTATCTTGCTTTGCTTGGGGCAGCTATAACGACGCTGTGTGACGGGGTGCATGTTTATACGCAAACGCTTTCTTATACGACCCCCTTTCTTTTCGGTCAGGCCTGGTGGGTTTTTCCGGGATTTGTCTTGGCCTTCCTTTTTATGGGCGGGGTCTATTTTGGGCTAGTGAATCGTCTCCCGTTATTTTTTGCTGTGAAGAAAAGCATATCCGGGGGAAGTCTTCGTGATGTCGTTGAAACGGCCACGGCCTTTGCCCTGATTTATGTGATGAGCGGACTGGGCAGCAATGAACCGCTTCTTCTATCGGCGGTTTTCTACGGAACCTTTGTTTTGCGGCTGGCGTTCAGTTATGACCGGCTATTTCTGCTTTTACTCGCGGTTCTGATGGCCTTTGGCGGGATGTTTGTCGAAAGCTTGTATGCCGCTGCCGGATTGATGGCGTATTGTTATCCGGATGTGTTTTATGTGCCGTTCTGGCTGGGCGGACTGTATGTACACGGTGCTTTTGCCCTGCGGGAGGGCATGCGATTTTTTGTCTATGACAGAAAGCCGGGGACGTTAATTTCCGTCTCCCCTTTATGATGACAGCGTTTCATGCAGTGTCATTCGGTGCATCCGGCCGGTGGCCTCCGATGATGGTACATCATGATGTTGTTAAATCCGGCGGTGACGATCAGCTGACAATGAGATAAAACATAGTGGTGAAGATGCGTGCTGGTTAGAAAACGATGATGACCGAAGATAAAAAAACGTCTTGGCGAAATAAGAAAAGCGATCTGCGCAGGCTCGTTCTTCTGATGAACAGACAGAATAACAGATTCTGGCCGCCGCTGGATCCGATTCTCAAAACGGTTGATCTGGTAATTGAGCCGGAAGAATTGAATCTCCTGCTGAAAATGGGGACCGATTTATACACTTATGATCAGGTTGCCGCGCTCAGCGGCATAAACAGTGAAAAATTCGACGCCGTCTTCGACTCCCTGAAAAAGAAAGCGTTCATCGGAATAAAAAATCCTGAAACGTCTGGCGAGCAGTATACCCTGCATCCGTTCGTGGTCGGCTGGTTTGAAGGCCAGGTGTCTTACCTGATCGGCAAACCCGAAGAAAAAGAATTTGCCAAACGGTACATGGGCTTTCTGGATTCTCTGCGCAAATACAATTTTTTCCCCCTCCGGAATATCATGAATGTCATCGGCAAACACGCGACCGTATCCAATCAAAGCGTCGGAACGGTGCGCGAGTCCAGAAACGGTCAGGGAAAATCCAAAATTGTCGTGGATGAAAACATTGTCGTACCGGATTCCGGAATTTATCCGACAAGCTCGGTAAATGATCTGATCATGGAATTCGGAACCAGAAGTATTATCGGTCAGTTTAAGGTTTGCATGTGCCGGCAGATGACCGCGAATGTCGATCAACCCTGTCGCCTGAAAATGCCCGATGATGTTGCCTGTATGGGATTTGGCGAGGGCATCAAAACCTACATGAAATACGGATATATGCGTCAGATCAGTAAAGAGCAGGCTTTTGATGTCATCCAGAAAGCCCGGGATCACGGCGCTGTCCATACCGTGTTTCATGAAATGGATGATACAAAACTGCCGCAGATTGGTTTATGTAACTGCTGCTGGGACTGCTGCGGTATTTTCCGTACGTATAATATGGGCGTTGTCCCTTTGCGTTACCGGTGTTATTATATAGCAAGAATCGCAAACAGCGACCGATGCACGGGCTGCGGCCGATGTGAAAAGTTCTGTCCGACATCCGCAATCAACGTGGTGGCAAAAAGCGTGGTCCTCGATACAAAAAAATGCATCGGATGCGGTCAGTGCGTTCATCAATGCGCTCGTGCGGTGGTTGAACTCGTTGAGGACAGACGTACGGCCTTTTTACCCATGCTGAAAACATCGGAAGCCAGGCTGCTGTAGGAAAAAGTTGCGATTCAATCTCGGAAACTTCAGAAAGGATGCGATATGCCGGGTTTAAAGAAAAAGCAACACCTGCCGGATGATTTGAAAAAATGCGTGGAATTTCACGGGCACATCTGTCCCGGCCTGATCTACGGTTATCGGGTGGCCCAAGAAGCGATACGACTGATGCATATCGGACGCTCGGTGGATGAGGAAGTTGTGGCCGTCTGTGAAAACGATTCCTGTGCCGTGGATGCCCTTCAGGTGATGCTGGGAACGGTGGCGGGAAAGGGCAATCTGTTGATCAAAAATTACGGAAAGAACGCCTTTACGGTGATGAGCCGAGTTAATCGCAAAGCTTACCGGTTTTCCCGCAAAAAACAATATGCGTATGGCGGCTCTTCCGGACGCCGGTTTAAAAAGCTGGAAAGGGCTGTTGCATCCGGAGACGCATCGGAAGAGGAGAAACAGGAACTGAAACGTCTGAAAATCGACGATCTGCTGGCGCGTCCCTTTTCGGACATCTTTACCACGGAAGAAGTCGTTTTCGACGAACCCGGTTATGCGCCGCTGGCGCCTTCGGAGCCCTGTGCCGTTTGCGGTGAAATGACCATGGCAACCAAAATGATCCCGTTGCGCGACGGAAGGCAAGTTTGCATTCCCTGTTCGGAGAAAAGTAAACATTGACATATTCGGGAAGTATCGCTACCGTCCTTTGAAACAGATAAATCAATTCAAGGAGATTTCCTCATGAAAAAAATAGGCATTACAATTCTGGTTGTGCTGGGAGTCTTAATGACGTCGATTGCATACGCGGCCAATCTCTACGGCATCGTGTCCGATAAAAACGGGAAGCCCGTTGAGGTAAAAGTGACGCTCAAGGACGACAAAGGCGCTGCCGTGGGTCAGCCTGTGACGACGGATAAAAAAGGAGCTTATGCGTTTAAGGATATCAAGCCCGGTTCGTATGTAGTGGTCGTCGGCGCTAAGGACGAATGGAAAATATTCGTGGGCCCCGGCGAAACGCGGCGCGATTTCAGTTTGAAATAATATCCACGGTGAGGTTTTGGAGAATGGCTGAACGCGACATCCAGAAACAAGAAGAACCGACGGAGGCTCCCAGGAAGAAGGACCTCTGGGATATCCTGCAGGCACTGGGACCGGCGCTGATTGCGGCTGCCGTAGCTGTCATCGGCTCGGTGTACAGCTATCAGCAGGCCCAGATGACCAAGGCTTCCGAAATGCGGGAGGTCTATACCAAGATCATGACGGAGCGCGAAAATTCGGACAATAATATTCGCGCCAGTATGTTCCAGATGCTTTTCAATGCGATGTTCGACAAGGATATCAATTCCGCGGACACGCCGGATAATGTCAACCAGATCAAAAAACGAGTGATGTTTCTGGATGTGCTGTCACGCAATTTCGATACTGTGGACATCAAACCTCTTTTCGAAGATCTGGATGGAGAGTTGACCAGAAAAATGTATAATGACCGATCGTATTCCGACGGCGCCCAAGAAGACTATTTTGCCCTGCGGTCCGAATTGCGGCGCATCGGTAGAAATCTTGCCGTCAAACAGCTCAATGCTCTGGCATCCTTACCCGGCACGATGGTCAAAACCATCGTTCTGATTGAAGATAAGGATAAAAATATCATGGTGATGCAGGATGAAACTACGGCGAACGGAAACGGTGATACGCTCCCCGTGGAAATCAAAGCGCAAAATCTTGATGACGGCAAGGTGGAAATCGCCATAGATTATCAGAAAGCCAAAGCTTCCGATAAGGGGTTCAAGGCGCCTTCCTTTATTATTACCTTCTATGACATGCCTTATATCGACAACAGCGTGCTCGACAAGGATATGCGCGTGGGCGTGGTGCTGACCAAATATGCCACGACGAGGGAAATCGATTTGTTCCGCGACCGGATCGACCGGCGTCTCCTCAAAGATTACGAAGACCTCAAAGCCGGCGGAATTGCCAAATATGCCGAACTGCGGTTGATCAAATTTCCGGCGAAATACACCGGCCACCGCGATCGACCTTATCTGCAGGAGATTCTCCAGAATCTCGTCGAAAATGAGAAATCCGTCAGATAAACCGGGCGATCAATGATGTCGGATGAAAGAAAGAAACGATATACAACAAACAAGTGTTTCCAGATCCCGGGATCTGATGAAAGGAGGATAATGTTTATGAAAAAATATGTGCCAGTCTTGTTGTTGCTGATTTTTGTTTTTGCCTGCTGGGCCTGTGTTCCCGTGCCCGTTCCGGTAGGCGGAACGACAACAGTTTATGACGAATCGTACGGATATGAAGAGCCGTATGGGTATGATGGGTATGTAGACGTTCCGGTCGTTTATGGAGAACCGATGTACTATGCGCCTCCGGTATCCGTCACGTTCGCCTTCGATTACTTTACGTATGAAGCCATCGGCGGATTTGTGGATGTTGTGTTTTGGAGAGGCGGCAACCGCTATCACCGGGAGCCGTGGTATGAACAAGGAAGAAGAATTACAGACAGAGATATACGCTCCGGCAAACGATATCACAAAGTTCGCGGAAAAGAATTTTACAATCATCGCGAGAAACTGCGCAGCAAGCACAACATTGTCCATCCCGATTCGTATTACAAACTGCAGCGCTCCAAACAAAAAGAGCAGCAGCGCCGTCTGGAGGAGCAGAAGAAGCGGGAGCTCGAAATGCGCAAGCAAAGAGAAAAACAGCGATTGGAAGAAGATCGCAACAGGTATAACAGGGAAAAACGCGAGTTGCAGGAAAAGCAGCGCCGCCTGGAGGAACAAAAGAAGCGGGAACTGGAAATGCGCAAGCAGAGAGAAAAACAGCGGCTGGAAGAGGATCGCAACAGGTATAACAGGGAAAAACGCGAGTTGCAGGAAAAGCAGCGCCGCCTGGAGGAACAAAAGAAGCGGGAACTGAAAAAAAGCAAAGAAAAAGAAAAACGGTTGAAAGAGCACTACGAGGAATTGAAGAAAGAAGCGCAGGAAAATTCAAAACCATTACCGCCGGTGCGGTAAAGAGCAAATTGCGTTTTTTAGGGAGTGTAAATCTAACTGTGTAAATGGTTTTATATAAGATAGATAATAAAACCAGAACAGACAGGAGGATTTTCATGAAGTTGACGTTTGATGTTGAGGAGGCATTGAGCCAGTGTAAGACCCTGGAAGATATTTCCGGGAAAGATGGTTTATTAAAACGGATGCTCAAGGAGATGACAGAACAAATCCTTGAAGCGGAGATGACCGACCATTTGGGTTATGAGAAACATTCAACAGAGGGGAACAACAGCGGAAACAGCCGCAACGGGAAAACAGCAAAAACCGTTCGATCCGATTATGGTGAAGTCAAGATAGAGACACCGCGGGACCGGACGGGCACCTTTGAACCAGCCATCGTTAAGAAACGTCAGAGCGATATCAGTGAATTTGATGAGAAGATCATCTCGATGTACGCCAAGGGGATGACCGTCCGTGATATTCAGGAACACATCAAAGATATTTATGGCGTAGAAATATCTCCGACCACGATTTCCAATATCACCGATAAAGTCATATCCGTGGCGGCAGAGTGGCAGGCCAGACCGTTGTCCGCGGTTTATGCGATCGTTTTCTTTGACGCGATCCACTACCATGTTCGGCATGAAGGCAAAGTGGTGAATAAAGCGGCTTATACATGCCTGGGCGTTGATTTAAAAGGCCGCAAGGATGTCTTAGGGCTCTGGGTCGGCGAAAACGAAGGCGCCCATTACTGGCTCGGTATTATGAACGAATTAAAGAACCGGGGCGTTGATGATATTTTGATTGCCTGCGTTGACGGTTTGAAGGGATTTCCGGAGGCGATTAACAGCGCTTTTCCGAAAACAGAGACGCAGCTCTGTATTGTGCATATGATACGTAATTCCATTAAATATGTGGGATCAAAATATCAGAAAGAATTTATCGCCGATCTGAAAACGGTTTATAAAGCGCCCAGTGAAGACAAGGCTGCTTACGAACTGGATAAACTGATTGCCAAATGGGGACAGAAATATCCTCTGGCGGTGAATCCGTGGAAAAATCACTGGTCCAACGTATCCACTTTTTTTAAATATCCCGAACACATTCGGAAAATTATTTATACGACCAACGCTCTGGAGGGACTGCACCGGCAACTGCGCAAGGTGACAAAAAACCGGTCTGTTTTTCCCAATGATGAGGCGCTGACCAAAATCTTATATCTGGCGATTCAGGATGTCATGAAAAAATGGACGATGCCTTTGGCCAACTGGGCTTTGACAATTTCTCAGCTGGCTGTTATGTACGAGGGCCGTTTTGATTTGGCGGCAATATGAAAAATTATCCATTTACACAGATTAGTTTACAGTCTCTGCCGCTTTTTTTAATCTGCCTTTTTTTTAAATGCATAACGGCTTCCGTCCTGCAGAGCCCCGTCCAGACCGACTTCGTTGCCCCACTCGTCAAGAACGATTCCGCCCTTTTCCACTTCCGGCAGAAAGCCTGCTTGAATCAGGGCTTCGCGAACTTTCATTCCGGGAACCACATCGACCGGTTCATTATTTAACCAGACACGCATCAATCAATCCTCCTTTCTGATCCTGTTTTCCACGGCGGCGGAAATCATTTTATTGTCTCTGATAAAATCAATGACCATGTCGCGAATGTCCTGTCCGGATGCAAAAAACAGCGCGCGATTTTCCGATGCGGTGTTTTGTCCCCCGTCATTCATGGTCTTAAGAATTCGGGTGAACGCGGCATAGCCGTCGCCTCCGGCGGCCAGAAAATCACTGGTCGCCAGTGTGTACCGTTGGTCGGTCTGCAACGGTTTCCCGTTGATCGTAAAGCCGGTAATTCTCTGACCGGCGGGGTTGGCGGGATTGTAGGTCAGTTGCATTCCGGAAACCTGAGGATAACGTCCCGCCTTCCCTTCCGGATCGGAAATGCCGTGTTCGAAGATATCTTTGATTTCTTGTCCGCTGACCTTCAGGACAATAGCGCGATTGGAGAAAGGCAGGACGGAAAGAATATCGTTCATACGAACCGGACCCTTCCAGATATCCGCCCGGATGCCGCCGCCGTTGATCAAAGCGATATCGGCGCCGGTTTGCTGTCTTAAAATATCGGCGACCAGATTGCCCAGAGAAGTTTCCCGGCAGCGGGACTCCTTCCCCGGCAGATCGACCCGGGCTTCGCCGATCACATGGTTGAGAATGCCGGCCGCCTGTGTCTGATAGCGATCAACAATCTGTGCCACCGGCGGATCCGGCTTGTTTTGGACCGGATCGATGACGATCAGCCGTCCTTCATGTCCGCTGATTTTTTTATTGCGGACCGTTACATCCAGAACCCCCAGCACTTTGCCGTGTTCCCACGCCTGAACAATCAGTGTGTTACGAACGATCATCGGTTTTTCAACGCGGGTATGCGAATGTCCGCCGACAATGATGTCAATTCCTTCAACGGCCCCGGCCAGGGCCACATCGGCCGGCAGGCCAAGATGGGAAAGAATGATGATCAAATCGGTCTTATTTCTCAACTCGCGGACAAGTTGTTGCGCGGTATCAATGACCGGAGAAAAAATCAGGCCTTCAACATTTTTCGGATGCGTTGTGGTGGATGTTTCTTCCGTGATCAATCCGATGATCCCCACTTTCAGGCCGGAGATGTCTTTGATCACATACGGTTTGACGGACGGGAAACCGCGGACATTGGCGGCCAGAACCGGAAAAGCTGCTTCGGCAATCCTTTTTTTGAGAACATCCTGTCCGAAATCGAATTCGTGATTTCCGAGGACCATTGCCGAAAACCCCATGACATTCATCGCCTCGATGGTGGATTTGCCTTCAAAAAGGTTTGTCCACGGATGCCCCTGAATAAAGTCTCCGGCAGCCAGAAGCAGTGTCGGCTGATGTTTTCTGAACTGATTGATTGATCCGGCAAGAAAAGATAATCCGCCGGCGGTCTGCGCCGATCCGGACAGGCGTTGCGGCTCGGCAAAACCATGAAAGTCATTCAGATGCAGAATCCGAAACTGAACCTGTTCCGCACCGAAACAGGATGAAGCGGTCAGAAAGAAAAACAAAAGAATGCGGATCAATGTCGGAAATGTCTTCATGGAAAAATTCCTTCTTTTCCAAACTTTTTTTAATATAGCCCAATGGCCGGAAGAATTCCAGAGCTGTTTACGGGACGGAAAGAGCGGCAGGCGTTTTTATGATAATTTTGTTGACAGAATGTCCTTCGGACCATATGTTCATTCGTGATGATCGAACTCGACGCCGTGACAAAAAAGTATGGCTCCCTGGTTGCCGTGGATAATGTTTCATTTTCCGTCGGCGCAGGCGAGTGTTTTGCTCTTCTCGGACCGAACGGAGCGGGGAAAACGACAATCGTTAAACTGCTGCTTGATTTTACCCGCCCGACTGCAGGACATTTGTCGTTGAACGGTCTTTCCACAACAAACGCGAAGAGCCGCGCTTTTGTCGGCTATCTGCCGGAAAATCACCGTATCCCGACGCATCTTTCCGGGTGGCAGTATCTGAAGCGCTGCGCGGCACTGCTCAATCTCAAAGGTACCGATGCGGATAAGCAGTGCCAGTGGGCGGTCACACTGACCGGCATGCAGGGAAGGGAACATGACAAATCCGGAACCTATTCCAAGGGTATGATTCAGCGATTTGGTCTGGGCGCCGCTCTGATCGGCCGGCCGAAACTGCTGATCCTGGATGAACCTGCCGCAGGACTTGATCCCATCGGTATCCGGGACATACGCCGGTTACTGGAATCGCTGAAAAAGGACGGTATGACGGTTTTTCTGAATTCCCATCTTTTGTCGGAAGTGGAAAAAATATGCGATAACGCCGCGGTGATCCGTCGCGGAAGGCTGATGGTCAGGGATAAAATATCTTCTCTCGTCCGGGACGGCGATACCCTGGAAGATGTTTTTATCCGTTTTGTGAAGGAAGGTTGACATGAGAGTTCCGGAAAACTGGGCTTCCGTCATCCGCCTGGCCTCATTCACCATTGCGGACGAAGCCCGTCAAAAAAGTTTTATCGCGATACTGATCATCTGCGCTTTGTTTATCTTGATGGTGCGCGGTTGTTATCACGGCGATTACATGATGAACGGACAGGTCGTCGATTCAGCAAAAATCATCATCATGGTTTCGAAAATCACATTCCATATCATTGCCGGGGGCGTTTTGTTTCTGGCGGCTCTGCTGTCCATGCGCATTTTCCGCCGCGACCGCGGTGACGGCACGCAATCCTGCATCCTTTCAAAACCCGTCAGCCGCCGGCAGTATGTCTCCGGAAAAATTCTCGGCCTGTGGGTTTTGCTGACGGCCGTCATGATTGTTCTGCATGGCATCGTTTTTTTGATCACATCCGTCAGCGCCAACATGGTCATGCCGGAATTTTTTTCGGCGTCGATCTGGTGCTCGCTGAATGTGCTTTTCGTGGTGCTGACCGTGCTTCTTTTGTCGATGATGATGCCTGATATTGCCGCGTTGCTTTGCGTTATCGGCATCGGGATGATCGGTGTTGCAGCCGACGGCGTCTTTGCGGTTCGCCATAGTCCGATCGGACAGGCGATGATGCAGCACGATGCGCCATCTGACTTTTCCGTTTGGCAAATAATTTATACGGTGTGGCCGAAACTTTTCGGCGTGCAGTCCTTTGCCGCTTCCCGGATCGGCGCCGAAGGATTCGGCGGACCGGTTTTTGCCGTCCCGATCTTGAATGTCGGCATCTACTGCATGATTATCGGCGCACTGCTGTTCTGGCGTTTCGGAAAAGAAGACATTGATTGACATCCCTGGAATTTTTTGCAAAAAAATCAAATTCAAAATTGACTAATTCGAAAAAATTCTGTATGATTCCAAAAAATTAACTTTGAAACACAAGTTGGCAGAGCAAATGCCGGCATTAAATTGACACTCAGGTCTTTGTTGCAAAACTAAAGACGTATCTTGAATATCGGGAGAATGCATGGCAAGTAAATTCAGTAAAAATTATTTTGTAGTCATTTTATGTGCAGTTTTTTTATTATTTTCCTTTAACGACGTATTTGCAAAATCCTCCAAAAAATCGTCCCATCATCGAAAACATTCCACATCACAATCCGTCCAGAAGAAAAAGGGCGGGCTGGTTTTGCGTTCGGCGGCAGTGATTGTGAAGGATCAGCAAACCGGTAAGTTGTTGATTCAGAAACAGGCCAAAGCCGTCATGCCCATTGCATCCATCACCAAACTGATGACCGCCATGGTGGTTCTTGACGCCGGACTGGATCCTGATGAAACGATCACCATTGAGGAGGAAGACGCGACAGCGGTTCGCGGGACAAGCTTTCGGCTTGCCGTGGGCACCGACCTCACCCGCGAGGAAGCGTTGTTGCTGGCGCTGATGTCTTCGGATAACCGTTGCGCCCATGCACTGGGGAGAACGTATCCGGGCGGTTACTGGAACTGTGTCCGGGCGATGAACGCAAAAGCCGCTGCGTTGGGATTAGCCCATACGCGTTTCAGAGATACGGTTGGCCTGTCGAGCAATAACGTTTCTTCCGCAAAAGACCTGGCGCGACTGGTTGATACCGCCTATCAGTATGAGATGATCCGTGATTTTACGACCCGTAAAAAGGCCACGATCTTTACCGGCTGGCAAATGCTGAAATTCCGCAACACCAACCAGCTTGTCCGGGACGGTTGCGGCTGGAAAATCGGTCTGTCCAAAACAGGATTTACCAATGAAGCCGGAAGGTGTCTGGTCATGCAGGCCAAAGTGGCGAAACGTCCGCTGCTGATCGTTCTGCTTGATTGCCGAAACAATAAGGCACGCATTAACGATGCCAACCGGATAAAATCCTGGTTGGAATCAAAATCACATTCTCAACATACATAATAATGGGTATATCGTATCGGTTGAAATTGAGAGCCGGTGTGAAGCGGTTTTCAATTGAAAATTAATAACATCCTAACCACCGCCTTTATTTTTTTATCTATTTTTTTTTGATATTTAATTGACATATAGGACATTTCTTTATATGCTCCGCAAGCCAAAAAAATGATTGCTTTGCAAAGTGTCGGCCGCAATCCATGACGGTTTACCGTTGAGTTTTTCCAGGGGGTATAAAATGGCTTTAATTGAAATGAAGAGTATCACCAAGGACTATCATCTTGGCGAGACGGTTGTCCATGCGCTGAGAGGCATTGATCTCCAGATCGACAAGAAAGAATTTGTGGCCGTTTGGGGACCGTCCGGATCGGGCAAAACAACCCTCCTGAATCTTATCGGTGCCATTGATGATCCCACATCCGGAGAATTGGCCATTGCAGGGAAAAATGTCCAGAAGTTGACGGACGATCAGAAAAGCGAGCATCGGAATGAGACCATCGGTTTTGTTTTTCAGAGCTTTAATCTGGTGCCTGTTCTCTCCGCACTGGAAAATGTCATGCTGCCCATGCAGATCAGAGGCGCGTCGGTGGCGGAAGCCAAAAAACAGGCGCTGATGCGTCTGGAAGAGGTCGGCCTGAAGGATCTCATTCATAATCGTCCGGCGAAAATGTCGGGCGGTCAGCAGCAGAGAGTTTCAATTGCCCGGGCGCTGGTCAATAATCCCTCACTGGTTATTGCCGATGAACCGACGGCCAATCTCGATTCGGAAACGGCCCATATGGTAATCGATATTATGCGTGAACTGAATGAAAGAGACCACATCACGTTCATTTTCTCCACACACGACCAGAGGCTTCTGGATAAAGTCAAACGGCTGGTACGTCTGGAAGACGGCAAAATTATTCAGGAGTGATAACGTCTGATGCTGCAGTGGATTAAGCTGGCCTACCGGAATATTTTAAGAAACAAACGCCGCTCTGTTGTGACGATGATTGCCATTGCCGTGGGGTTTACCTCCATCAGTATTTATCACGGCTATATTAATAACGCTTATGAGGGACTCCGGTGGCTTGCGATATGCGGCGAACGGTTGGGCCATTTAAGAATCAATAAAGCGGGATGGGAGGAACAGGGCAAGCTAGAACCGCACAACTATATGTTTTCGAAAGAGCAGACGGATAAAATTATTCAACTGGTCAAGGAAGAAAAAGATGTCGTGCTGGTTACACCGCAGATTCAGGTGATGGGCACGGTAACCAACGGTCTGACCTCCATTATTTTCATTGCCCAGGGCGTTATCCCGAAAGATGAGGAATTTATTACACAGTTCTGGTTTGATGTCGTCGGTTATGTGGACGAGGGGTATGATGCGGTCATCGGTGAAAAACTGAACGAAAGTAAAACTTACGGTGTGCTGATGGCCAAAGACATGGCCAGTTATCTAAAGATGAAACCGGGCAGCGACGGAATCGTCATGGCGCAAACCTTGAGCGGTCAGATGAATGCCATGGATATGCAAATCAGCGGCGTCTATGATACCGGAAACGATTTCTCCAATGACAAATTTATGCGGTTTAATTTTAATTTCGCCCAGGCCCTGCTCGATACGCAATCGGCGGAGAGGGTTGTGGTCATGCTCAAACACTGGAAAGATACGGAACAAATGCATGATGTCATCGCAAAAAAACTTAAAAACGCCGGTATTGATGCTGAAATCAGAACCTGGCAGGATCTTTCCATCGCTTATAATAAAATGAAATCGTATCTGGATACGATCTTTATTTTTCTTTTTTTCATCGTGGTGACGATCGTGCTGGTGACGATTATCAATACCATGAGCAATACCATTGTTGAAAGAACGAAAGAAATCGGAACCCTGCGGGCTTTGGGGATGAAACGCGTTGGCGTGGCTAAGCTTTTTGCTCTGGAAGGCGCTTTGCTGGGCGTTTTCGGCAGTATGGCAGGCGTTGTCTTGCATACGATTGAATGGTCGCTGATCAGGCTCTTCCCGCTGCACTATACACCTCCGGGATTGTCAACGCCCGTGGCCATGAGAGTCAATATGGCGCCCTGGGCGTTGATGCTCTTGATAGTCTGTTTCATCATCATATCGACCATTGCAGCCGTCATTCCCGCAAAATCAGCGGCAAAAGCGAATATTGTAGATTCACTGGGACATCCCTGAAATATTTTTGGATTAAAAAGATAAACTGAACATTTCTGAAAGGCGGCTGGATTAAACCTATGATGAACTGGATGAAACTGGCATTCCGGAATATTTTAAGAAACAAGCGGCGATCCTTTGTGACCATGGTGGCCATCGGAGTAGGGTTTGCCGCGATCGGCCTTTACCACGGCTACATTCACAATGCTTATGCCGGACTGCGGGTTATTGCGATTCGCGGCGAAGGACTTGGCCATTTGAGAATTAACAAGGCCGGGTGGAACGCCAAGGGCAAGCTGGAACCTGAAAAATACATGTTTACCCGGGAAGAAACCGAAAAGATCATGAAACTTGTCGGAGAGGAAAAAGATGTCGTCTTGTCCACACCGCAAATGCAGGTCGTCGGAACGGTGACAAACGGGGCAACGTCTACGGTTTTCATCGCTCAGGGGGTTGTGCCCAAAGACGAAGTCATCATCAAAGGGGATTGGGTGGTTTTTAAGCCGCGCGCGGGGCACAAAATAAGCGACGACGTACTCTACGGAGTTGAAATGGCCAAGGACCTGGCTGCCTATCTGAACATGAATGCGGGCAGCAACGGGATTGTCATGGCACAGACGCTGGCCGGTCAGGTGAACGCTTTGGATATGCAGGTCAGCGGTGTCTACGATACCGGCAATGATTTTTCCAATGACAAATTTATGCGCTTCAATTTTAAATTTGCGCAGTCTCTGCTGGATACGCAATCAGCGGAACGCGTGGTGGTTCTGCTGAAAGAATGGGAAGACACTGAAATGATGCGCGATCGTCTGCTCAAGAAGCTGAAGGCCGCCGGCATTGATTGTGAAATCAGAACCTGGAAAGAACTCTCTTTGGGTTATTTAAAAATGAAGTCCTATCTGGACATGATATTTATTTTTATTGCTTCCATTGTGCTGGGGATAGTGATAATGACAACCATCAATACCATGGGGATGGCCATTCTGGAGAGGACCAAGGAGATAGGAACCCTGCGGGCGCTGGGACTCAAAGTCAAGGGTGTTTCCTTGCTTTTCACTCTGGAGGGAGCGTTGCTCGGATTTCTGGGCAGTATCGTGGGTATTTTGCTGCACATTGTTGTGTGGGTCATTATCCGGCTGTTTCCGCCTCATTATGTTCCTCCCGGCTTTTCGGAGCCGGTGCCCATGTTTATTGATATGGTGCCGTGGATGTTGCTGCTGTTGGTATTTTGTTTCATAATATTGTCCATGATTGCAGCGATCATTCCTGCAAGAGGTGCGGCCAGGAAGAATATTGTGGACGCGCTGGGACATGTATAAAAATTATAGATCAGGGAGAAAATGATGAGTCGATTTTTAAAGAAAAACTATTTTACCCTATGGAGTTTTGTTGTATTATTCTTTCTCAATGTTGCGCCGTTGCAGGCGATGACCAATCAGGAAATGCTGGAACAGGCCGACAAGGCGCGGGGCAACGAGGAAGGCATTCAGTGGGAAATTAAAATGCATTCCGTGGAAAAAGGACGTGTGCAGGATAGAACCTTGCTGGTTATTGCCAAAGGAAACAGCGCCAGCGGTTATAATTCCCTCATTGATACGCTGGAACCCGGCAATCTGAAGGGGCAAAAGCTGCTGATGCAGGATCGCAATATGTGGTTTGCAAAACCGGGTCTGTCCAAACCCGTTCCTATTTCACCGCGGCAGAAACTGATGGGCGATGCGTCCAACGGCGATATTGCGGCCACAAACTATGCGGGTGATTATAAAATTATCGGATCGGAAGACGGGCAGTTTAACAACGAAGATTGCGTCGTTTTGAATTTACAGGCAGTGGACAAGAGAGCCACGTATGACCGGATCAAGTACTGGATATCCAAAAAAAGGGTTTTGGGCGTGAAAGCTGAATTCTACACGATTTCCGGAAAGATGTTTAAGACGGCGATATTCGAGTATAAAAACAGAATTACGGTGGAGGGTAAGTCTCAGGAATTCATTTCCCAGATGACCATCACCAATGCGATCATGAAGGATGATATCACGGTCGTGAAATACAGCCGGCCGGTGCTGAAAAAAGTTTCCGATGCAACATTTAATTTAAATTTACTGACAAAATAGAGGTTATTTATGAAAAAAAAGCACAATACCATAATCAGGGGAGCGGGTATTTTTCTCATCATCCTCTTTTGTTCATGGTTGCCTTCAGCGGTGCTGGCCGCCGAAGATCCTTTCGCCTCTTTTCTGCAGTCAAACGTCAAACAGTACACGGCGACCGATGCCGAGTATGCGGACCGGCCTTACCTGAGGAAATTACAGGGCGCTTTTAATGCGGATTTCCGGATTTTAACGTACGGGGTTCTTCAGGATCCCGCCAAATCAACGCAAAACCCGAACAACGATCCGGTTGGATTTCCCAATTACATCGGGAATATTGATGTCAGACCGGATTTCCGTTTCAATACCAAATACCTTGATCTGGTTTTCAAGCCGCGGGCGATGTTTGACTATCGCTACTGGAAAGAAGGCCAGCGTGAAGGTGAGGATGACTGGAACGATGAATGGTATGTCAATGAATGGCTGGTCAGATTGAAGGCCGCAGAGAGAGTCTTCTTGTCCTACGGACGGGAAAACCTGCAATGGGGACCTTCTTTCCTTTATTCTCCCTCGAATCCGTTTTTCTTTGATAACGGCCGCAGCAACCCCCAGATGGAAGTTGCCGGAATGGATTTTGCCCGTGTCGTGTTTGTTCCCCACATGCTCTGGACGGTCTCTTTCATGGTCAATACGGATCAGGGACGTAATACTCTTATCAGCACCGATCCTTTTGAGGAAACATATGCCGCTAAAATAGATTACACGGGAAACCAGAATTACGCTTCTTTGATTTTATCTCACAAGGATGATGATACGACCTTGGGGTATTTCGGCGGCTGGACGGTTTCCGACGCCCTGTTGCTTTACAGTGAAGGCAGCATGCGTCAGGGAAGCGATGCTTTGTATCCGAATCTTAAGAGAAGATCACTCGGTCAGTCGTTCCTGGAAGCTTTGTTTGCGCCGAATTCCGAATTGAGGCCGATTCTGGACAGATACACCTCGCTTCGGTCGGCGTATATGGATAAAACACGGGAGGATGACTCTAAGATTTATCCGACAATTCTGGTCGGCGGAGCCTATACGTTTGAAGATATCGGTACCCTCACCCTGGAATACATGTATCATGCGCAAGGTTATGATGAAGATGAAGCGGATCTCTATTACTCGCTCAGAGGCCGGGCCGCCTATGCGTATCTTGACATGGGAGCCTATCCGGGACTGCTGGGCCAGTTTACGCTGTATCAGACCGGCAATACGGGCTTAAGATTTTTGCGTAAAAATTACACAATGCTTCAGTATTACAAGGGAAATATTTTCAATAGAATGGAAACTACGCTGCGCTGGACACAGAATGTGGATGACGGGTCGGCTCAGTTTCTGGGACTTTTATCCTATTCCCTCGGCAATCATGTCGAATTGTTTTCATCCGGTGTGCTGAATACCGGAAAAGAGGATTCGGAATTCGGCACCTTCATCAATTATCAGGTTATGTTCGGGTTGAAATATACGCTCTAGCGTCAATATACGACGGAGCATGGAATAGCTCCGTCGTTTCATTCCCCTCGTGATGCTTACGTTTTACAGCTCAGAGAAGGTCTGTGTCGGCCGCTTCGCGCATAGATGTTTTTTTCAGTTGTTCAATTTTCCGTACATGCTTTTTCCAGGACAATTTTCTTTCGTTGCTCAATCCATTACGTTTCCCATATAACCCAATGCGCCGTCAATCCGCCCTGTTGCCAAATCCTTGACAACCGCAGCAATTGTGAGTATTCTAATAGTGTGAAATAGAGACGATGCGTTCAACCTTTCACTGATTGTCCGTGGTAAGCTATTCTGATCTTTAACCCGCCCAAAGGATACAAGATGACTGGAAAAAATAAAAACCGGGATCAGGCTCCGGACCAGGAACAAAAAAATCCTGTCCGGTATGCTCTTCCCGTGAAAAGGCCGCTCGGGACCATTCTGGTGGACGGCAAATTCATCAAGCCGGAAACCCTGGATGCCGCTCTTGATCAACAGAAACAAACCCGGGACCTTCTGGGAAACATTCTCGTGAACATGGGCATGCTGGATCCTGCCGACCTGAATGCCGCTCTGATGGTTCAGCGTGATTTTTCGACCATTGAAGATGCGATAAACGCTGCCGCAGGCGTCCGGATGATGCTGGGAGAACTGCTTCTGGCCTCATCGCGCATTACCCGCGATCAGATCGAGAAAGCGCTTGAAGAGCAAAAAAGAACAGGCGAAAAAATAGGAGAAATTCTTGTAAGGCTCGGGCTTTTCTCGTCAACGGAGATGGATATCGCGCTGTCGTTTCAATCCCGTCAGAACGCGGGGTATGCGTCCTGCCTGTCCCTGGGCGAACTCCTGATCGCTGCAGGATACATCACGCACGATGATCTTGAAGACGCTCTGGAGCGTCAAAAGGGAAGCAACAAGAAACTGGGTGAAATTCTTGTTGATGCCGGCCGATGTAAACCGCATCACGTCGAGCACGGTCTGCGAATGCAAAAGCAACTGGTTGCTGCTGCGCTCATTGCCGCTTTATCCCTGGCGCCGGTCAAGGAAGCCGTATCCTCGGTAAATCCGTCTTCCACGGCCATGACCACCAATATCAAAGTGACTGCAACCGTGCTGGCGCGTGCGAGCATGCATGTTCTTCGTCAACCGAACGAAATTGTGGTGACGGATGCCGATATTAAACGGGGATACCTCGACATCAGCGCCGGCTCTCTGGTCGAAATAAAAAACAATTCCCGAGCGGGCGTCGATCTGACTTTTGAAACTCATGGCCTGCCGTTTTCAGAAGTTCTGGTCAGCGGCTTTGGCCGGGAAGTGGCACTGGGACCCAACGGGGGAATCATAACCCACCAGCTCCTCGGCGCCAACATCATTGCGTTCAGCTATCGTTTTGTTTTCGACAGAAACTCGCGGGCCGGAACGTATGCCTGGCCTCTGGTCCTCTCGGTGAGTCCTGTCGAATAAAAGATAGGGTTGAATTGCAGCGGCTTGGACGTATCATTCAGACGGGGAAAAAGCCGATTTTAACATGACAGCCTTTTTGCAATCATAAAATGAAAAAAGTGAAAGCGGAATCTTCCTTAAAGAATGAAAATAAGCAACAGTTCTTCGAACTCGACAGACTGATTCTGAGACTTTCCAAGCAGTTTGCCGGATCTTCCGCAACTGAAATCGAGAAAAAAATAGGGCTGGCATTGCAGCAAATTGTCGAATGTCTGGATATCGGCCGCTGCACATTTTGGGAAGTATCGGAAGATGAAACCGAATTGCGCTGTATCCGCCAGTATGTTGTTCCAAAACTGGAGAAGGTGTACGGCGTTACCCCTCAGCAATCCCCATGGATTTCCAAAGATCAATGGAACGGCAATTGTTCGTGCAATGTCCGTAACGAAGATTCAGTCTCGGGAGCGAAAGCCAACAAGGACGCCTTGTTGCTGTTGGGGGGCAAGTCCTTCATTATCAGTCCCTTTCATATCGCCGGCAAGGCCGTTGCCGGCATGACGTTTTCCACCCTGGAAGAGGACAGGGAATTTTCACCGGAGCTTGTTTCCCGGCTGAATTTGATCGGGGAAATCATCACCGGCGCTTTTTACCGGAAAAAAATCGAGGAAAAGTATCAGCAGTCGATTGGCGACATGCGTCAGCAGAGCGGTCCGGCCCGGGCAGAGGATTTCCCGCTGCGGGAAGACACGAAAAAAGAATTCAGATATCAGGGCATCATCGGTAATTCCGAAGCAATGCAAAATGTTTTTATCAAAATGGAGCAGGTTGCGCCGACCGATTCCGTTGTTCTCATCCTCGGCGAAACGGGAACGGGAAAAGGCGTTTTGGCCCGTACCATCCATGAACTCAGCAACAGAAACAAAAAAAGAATCGTAACCGTTAATTGTGCCGCTCTCACGCCCAATCTGATCGAAAGCGAACTATTCGGCCGGGAAAAGGGCGCCTATACCGGATCCACCGAAATGCAGATCGGCCGCTTTGAGCTGGCCGACAAGGGAACGCTGGTTCTCGATGAGTTTACGGAACTTCCTCTTGATTTGCAGGCCAAACTTCTCCGGGCCATCCAGGAAGGGGAATTCGAACGGCTTGGTTCTCCCCGGACCATCCGGGTTGATGTGCGCATTCTTGCTCTGACCAGCAGGAATCTGAAGGAAGAAGTTTCCAAAGGACGGTTTCGCCAGGACCTTTACTATCGTTTGGACGTTTTTCCCATCACCATGCCGCCTCTCCGGGAAAGATTCGGCGATATTCCGTTGCTGGTGGAGCATTTTGTGGAACAGTTTAACCGGAAAATGCAGAAAGAAATTAAAAACATTCCCGGAGGAATCATGGCGCAACTGATGAAGTATCCGTGGCCGGGCAATGTCCGGGAACTGGAGCATATCATTGAGCGTTCCGTTATTGTTACGCACGGCACCAGCCTTCAGCTTGCGGAAAAGCTGGAGGATCACTCCCTGGGTCTCATGGAAGAAAATGCAGTCACGAATCTTGCCGAAGTTGAAAAACGGCATATCATTAAAATCCTGGAAAAGACCAACTGGCGGATCGACGGTTCCAAAGGCGCCGCCGTTCTGCTTGGTTTGCATCCCAATACGCTGCGCGGACGAATGCAGAAACTGGGCATCCGGCTGCAGAAAACCCCATCCTAAAGATCATCAAATATACCGTATTTCGTAGAAATACTTTATTTAAAAGACAGCCGCCTCCTTTCTGAAAAACGAAACATCGATTATAATTCAGTAATATCAAGCATATATAATTATTTTACGTTATAAATATAATATGGCCTGCCTATTGCTTATGCTACAACATAACAATGATTGTTTCTTAATAGGATTTGAAATGAATAAGTTGCAGACAGATATTTTGGAAAAAGGATTTAAAGTGACGCCGCAGCGTTTGGCAATTTTGAGATACTTAAAGGAGAACAGGGTGCATCCGACGGCTGAAAAAATTTATAGCGAGATTACCAAGGAATATCCGGCCATCTCTCTTACGACGGTCTACAAGACACTGGCAAGTTTCGTGGAGGCGGGAATGGTGAAGGAACTGGATATCGACCCCCATAAAATGAGATTCGATATTTGCACCGAGGATCACAATCATTTCCACTGCCGGGTTTGCGACAATGTTTACGATGTGGATTGCGACGGATCAACGATAACAGGCGATCTGCACAGCAGCACAAAAATAGAAGGACATAAGGTGGACACGGTAAACATCCATTTGAAAGGTGTTTGCAGATATTGTGAGGCGGTGAGTTCCTGAGGGATCTTTGACGAAAAGATGAATAAAAGTTGAGAAACTTAAGGATCATAAAAACAATTTAACACAAATCAGGAGGTAGTTATGAAAAAATTAATGGCAGTTTTGGCGGCAATGGCGTTTGTTGTTGTAATGGCTGGCGGAGCATGGGCAGATGTTACAGGTGATGTTGATATCAACGCTACCGTGTCAGGTAAGTGTAATGCGATTACCGCAAACGATTTAACCCTTACAATTGATCCGGCGACAGCAAGCGCTGTCTCTTCCACCGGTAGCGCTACCACGGTACAATGTTCGAAGAGCAAAGCTTTTACTGTAACCGCTGCAAGTGCAGGCGCGGGTGGTGCAACAGATACGACCGGTTCTCTGTCCGGTGTGTTGACAGGCACCGGTGCTGACATACCCTATACGCTGACTTATACGAGCAGCTTTAATGGTGCGGGTTTCGGTTCTGCAACACCCACCACGCTGCTTACCGGCAGTGCGGCTAGTGTTGCGGTGGCTGATGCCAATGCCGCGGAGGAAGGAAGCGACTATACCGATACAGTGACAATTACGGTCGTGTACTAAAATAAACTGACGTAAAGGCAAGCGTCAATGAAAAAAATTATCTTGCTCATGGCAGCGTTGGCTGCCATGAGCTTCGCAATAAATCCGGTATTTGCGGCCAGCCCTGCGGGTTTTACATCGGCGGAGATAAAAGTCAATGCCCAGGTAGGCGTGTCCTGCCGGGAAATCCAGAAGGGATCGTTTCCATCGCCGCTGCTCATCGATACCCAGACAGCGGCCGAGCAGACCTTCCCGAACAGCGCCGATGAATTGGTCCGCTGCACCAGCGGCACGGTCTTTACCGTTAAAGTGTCCAGCACCAACGGGACGGCTCTGGACGAAACCTGCACGTCCGGCGGTGTGGGCGATATGGCTCTTCAATCGTCCAGCTGGCCTTCAGACGTGATCAGTTATACCTTTACGTGTGGCGGCGACACGGATGGCAACGGGCGTTTTACAGGCGCCGGGTATAACACCAATAAGGCATTGGGCATCGGCATCAAAATCGCCGCAGCCGATGCTCAGACCGCTGTCGCCCATAATGATTATTCCGATACGGTGACACTGACGATTACGTATTAGGATGCGATGACAGGCGGGAGAAAATCTCCTCGAAAAACTCGACCAAACAGGAATCTTTAAAATATTTAAAACTAGTAGTTCAAAAATTCATTGACGCAGCCTGTTTGCCCTAAAAAAGGATAATTGTACCAGGCTGCGTTTTCTATTATAATGAAATAAAGGTATTAAGTTATGAGATTGAACAACATTAAAAAGAGATACATTGTTCTAATATTATTATTACTGCTGGGAGGGTTGGCAGGCACTGCTCATTCTAGGTTATCCATTACGAATTGCCCCCCCACCAGCACGGCGACCGTTGGGACATTATATTCGTATCCTTTTTTGTCAGATTCAACGGGGTATACTTGGAGCATATCTTCAGGTACTACGCCGAACTTGACTATAAATGCAACTACAGGTGTTTTGTCAGGTACGCCAAATACACCGGGGACTTATAATTTCACGATATTGTATTACCGGAATCACGGCAATCAAGATTCGTGCGTAAGTACTATTAACGTGGTTGCTCTTGGCTGTTATTTTGTCGGCGGCAGCACGGGGAGTATTTCATTCGGCGTTCTTGATCCATCAAGCTATCCGGCGCCCGTCAATAATACCGTAACCCAGCAGATTAATTTTCAATGCGCTGCCGGTTTGGCTTATTCTATCGCGGTTACAAATCCGGTGGGTCAATTACAGTTGACCGGCGCAAATACCATTCCCTTTACGTTGGGTCTGCATGCAAACGGTACAGGCGCGGGTGCCGTGGATATCCCCTTGCTGACCACGAATTCGGCAATTACCAACTACGCCGGTTTTGTTGAAGGCGTCTCTTCCTTCAGCAACCCGATAACGGTTGAGATCAGCTGGGCCGGCGGTTCGCTTTCGGCTTATGTCAATGTTTCGGATGTCACGGTGATTCCCGCCTGCGGTACGCCGACAAACGGCACGATGAATTTCGACATCGATCCGTCTCTGAATACCACCATTACGGCAAGCACGAACTTCCACGGGACGTCGCCGACCGTCAAATGCACCAATGCTTCACAACCCAATGTGACGTGCGAAACGTCGAGCGGCTCCACGGCAGGCCAATTGAAAAAAGGAACGGATAACATTAATTACAATGTCACGACCTGCGGGGTTTCGGGGAAAATAACCGGAAATGGTTTTGGCGCGGCGCCGGCATCGGAAATTCCCGTTGGGATATCGGTTGTGCCTTCAGCATATCAAAGTGCACCGCCCGGGGATTATTCGGACAATGTCACAGTTACGATTGCATATTAGGCCAAGGTCTGCGGCTTGCAGTGCAGGTCAATCTGTGTTATTTGAGAAACGGCGTTTGGGTGTAAAAATAAAATAATCGGAGTTATATGATGAAAAATAATTACCGGGCCACAAGGATATCGCTCCAAACTTGTAAAAATTTCGATCCACCCATGAACAAAGTTGTCGGATTCCTGACTGTTATATTGTTCGTAATCATCTCCTCTACGCATGCATTGGCCGCCGACTTTCAGGTGCAACCGACGACAATGGATTTAGGTGGAAAAGTAAAAAGCGGGGTTTTCTCGGTGATTAATAACAGCAACGAGAAAATCGACTTTCAGGTTTCCGTTAAAGCATGGAATCAGGACGAGAACAGTAAAGATGCTTACACCGATACAAATGATATTGTATTCTTCCCGAAGGTTATGAGTATCGATCCGAATTCTCAAAGGGCGGTTAGAATCGGACTCAAAACACCGCCCGGCGCCAGAGAAAAAACATACAGGCTTTTTGTTCAGGAAATCCCCACCCAGAAAAAAACACAGGATATTGACGTCAATCAAAAGGTCAAGGCCGGTGTGACCATCGCCTTCCGGTTCTCCATGCCGATTTTCGTCAAACCGCTCAAGCCGCAGGAAATATATGCGATCGACAAAGTCGAGATGGCCGCCGGGAAGGCAAGGGCGGTTGTCAAAAACACCGGCAATGTTCATGTGAAACTGCGTTCAGTCACGTTCAGCGGGAAAGCCGCCGATGGGAAAGAGTTGTATTCCAAGGAAGTGGCCGGCTGGTATATCTTAAACGGGATGTCATCCTCTTACGAAGCGGAAATTCCCAAAGACGTATGCGGACAACTGGCCAAAATCGACATCAATGTCCGAACGGAAGACAAAGACATCAGCGGAATATTGAATGTTCAAAAGAACATGTGTCCCGAATAACTTTACGGATTTTTCAACCAGATATTTATCGCGGCGGGGATCGTGCGAGAAGACATTTTTTCTTGTTGCGGTCGTGTTTTTTCTGATAACCTTTTTTGCCGCACCGGCATATACGGCCGAAGAAACGGCTCGCAGTGCGCGACAGGTTCCTGCCGAATCCGGGAAATCCTCTGCGTTCACTCCAAAAGAAACCACCCCGATTGTCGTCAGTGTTATTATCAATACGCAGTCCAGGGGAGATATCTTTGCTGAGCTCGATGATCGCGGTAATCTGTATATCAGGCCGGACGATGCCAAAGCTCTGAAACTTCAATATTCCGAAGACCGGATCGTCATTCTGCGCGGGGATGAGCCGCATGTTCCTTTGAACGCTCTTCTGGATGTGACGTCCACATTCGACGAAAAGAAACTCACAGTAACGGTGATCGGCAAGACCACGGAATCGACCAGAACCGCTGCCGATCTTTTTTCCCTGCGGGCTGAAACCAAAAATATCTATTACCCGAGAGAGACGAGCGCCTTTGTCAATTACGGGGTGAACTACGCTTTTACCGGTCAGGGCGGATTTCAGACGTTGTCGGTCACGAACAAACTGGGGTTCAGAACCGGAGATATGTTTTTCACATCGGATTCTGTTTTTACAAAAACGGAATCCGATTATGATCTTGTACGGCTTCAAAGCAGTGCGACGTATGAGCGCCGGAAAGATTTGCAATGGCTGGTGATGGGGGACCAGTACGCCAATTCCGGAGAATTGGGCAGTACGGTGAATATGGGAGGCATCGGCTTTTCCAAGGTGTACAGACTCGATCCGTATTTTATCACGCAACCCGTCATGGATCTTCAGGGCACAGTTATTTATCCCACACAGGCGGAAATCTATCTGAACGGCGTCCTGATCGGGAAACAGGACATTGCCCCCGGATCATTCGATTTAAAAAATATTTATTCCCAGACAGGCTCTCACAACATTGAAGTTGTTCTGAAAGATCCCTTCGGAAATGTTCAACGAATTTCCTATATGGCGTATTTCAGCGCTCAGATGCTGCGCAAGGGCTTGCATGAATACAGCTATAATGCAGGTTTCCTTCGGGAACAGTACGGATCAGAAAGCAATGAGTACGGCGATCTGGCCTTTTCCGCTTTTCACCGCTATGGCGTGACCAATAAAGTGAATATCGGTGCGAGTGCGGAAGGATCGGATGGCGTTTATAACGGAGGCATCTCCACAACCTTTGCCGTTCCCCTTGCCGGACAGTTTACCGTGCAGTTGTCCGGAAGTTCTTCGGATGAAATCGACAAAAGAGGCGATGCGGTCTCTCTGCAGCACAATTTGCAACTGGGGAATTTCAGTACGAATTTACTGCTGCGCAAGTATTCGCGATACTATGCAACCATCGGCAATCCGCTGCCGACGGAAGATAATACGCGCCACGAAATCAGAGCGGGCATGGGCTTTTCTTTAAATCCGCTGGGAAGTTTCTCCGTTAATTACGCTCAGACGGAAAATTTTAAAGGGATGGATACGCAAGTCATATCATTGAATTACTCCCGGACACTGTATAGATCTATCAGTCTTTTTGCGACCGGTTCGGCGACACGCGCAACAGGGGAAGATACGAACTACAGCGGATTTATCGGTTTAAACTTTGCTTTAATGGATAACGTTCGCGGTTCGGCACAGGTGAATTTCGGAAGCGACGATGTAAACTCCGAAACGCTGCAAGTGCAAAAAGACATTCCGGTTGGAGAAGGGCTGGGATACCGCGCTTCCGTTAATCGTTCCGAAACAGCCGCCAATACCGTGTATACGACCAACCCGTACGTTCAGTATAACGCCCGCTACGGCATTTATTCCTTTGATGCCCAGATTCAGGATTCTAAAAACGGAATCTCAACGGAATCGTATAATTTGTCGGCGGCGGGGTCGATGGTTTGGGCCGGGGAATATCTGGGCCTTTCGCGGCCGGTCAGCGACAGTTTCGGCGTGGTGCTTTTCAATAAAAACGTTCCGGGTGCGTCAGTGCTCAACAACGGTCAGGAAATCGGGAAAGTGGGTTCTCTCGGCACAATGGTTGTACCCACGATGTCTTCCTACGGTCAGAATAAGATTACTCTCGACACGAAAAATATTCCGATTGATTTTACAATATCGGATGTCAACAAGACCCTGTCTCCTTCTTTGTGGAGCGGTTCCTGTATTTATTTCGATGCCCAGCAGTTGCGCGCGGTTACGGGGACGATCTTTGCGAGAAAAGAAGGAAAGAAAATTCCGTTGGAATATGTCGAGATCGCCATGAAGATCGGTGAAAAAGAATTATTGTCTCCTACCGGGAAAGGCGGAGAATTCTATCTGGAGAATTCTTTTGGCGAAGATGATGCTGCCGGATCCTCCACCGTCGCGGATAAGCAAAGTTGCCATGCTATTACACGGATGATAAAAGCCGGAGGCAGCACGATTTCCCCCGGAACCTACAAGGCCAGTGTTGAATATGAAGGTGGCGAATGCGGGTTTGCCGTAACCTTCCCCGAAACGGAAGAGGTCATCACTGAACTGGGAGAAATCGAGTGCGTTGCAACATCCAATTCGCCCCGACGCAAGGATACATCGCTTCGTCGGAGGAGTCTCTATTATGCAGACTATGCAGGCAAGGCCCTGTCTGCAATTCCTGAATAGACTTTACCAAAACCTTAACAGGCTGTAGCGTCTGTCTAAGCGGTGGGGAAAATTGTTTAAGATCAGCGAACAGGAATCGATCCTTCTTTTCTATATGGGGCGGTCGCCCCTGGGAATCCTTCTGTATCCCGTTTATGCTTTTTTAGTCGGCGACGTTCTGATTGATACCGGTACCAATCGTGCGGGGCATGAATTCCTTGAAGCGTTGAAGGGCAGAAGGATCGCCGGGATCATCAACACCCATCATCATGAAGATCACATCGGCAACAATGCCGATGTCCAGCAACACTTCGGGATCAATATATACGCGCATCCGCTGACGCTGCCGTATTTGGAAAATCCCCGTTTGAATGATTTGCATCTGTATCAGCGGATCGTGTGGGACTGGCCCAGACCGTCAAAGGGCGAGGCTGTCGGCGCCTCTGTAAAGGCGGGACCTTATCATCTGGAAGTCATTCATTCGCCGGGGCACGCCGAGGATCACATATGTTTATATGAGCCGGATAAAAAATGGCTTTTCACGGGCGATCTTTTTTGCGGAACAAATTTCGTATATTTAAGGCAGGACGAAAATTACTTGCAGATACTGGACACACTGAAAAAACTCAGTGCCCTGAACATAGAAACTATTTTTTGCAACCTCAAGGGCGTTGTGCAAGACGGCAAAATAGCCCTGGCAAAAAAGATTTCAACCATGGAGCGTTTGCGGGATGATGTTTTCAGACTGCGCGACAGGGGACTGTCACCGCAACGCATCCGGCAAAAAGTTCTGGGCCGGGAAGATGCAAGGCATTTTTTTACGCGCGGGCATTATTCCAAACAGAACACGGTTGACAGCATTCTTTCCGGAAAGAGGCCGGCCAATCGATAAACGGAGAGACGGATCAGCAAACCAAAGAGAAAGGCGTGTCCGGAAAACACGCCTTTCTCTTTTTACGGGAGGTCTGGAAACATTATCGGATTATTTGTCTTCTTTGTAAAGCGCTTCAATCCGGTCATTCAACTTGTCCAGAATAACTTTGCGCTTGAGTTTCATCGTTTGGGTCAGCATGCCGTTGTCCAGACTGAACGCTTCCGGAAGAATGATAAATTTCTTGGGAATTTCATAACCGCCGAATTTACCTTTGAGTTGGCCGGTCACGGCTTCACTGATCATATGGATAATATCCTCTCGTTCGACCAGCGTGTTGATATCCGTTGGTAACCCTTTTTCTTTGGCGTAGTCCAAAAGTACGTCGAAGTCGGGAACGACAATGCAGACATTGTAGGGACGGTTCAGACCGTAAACAACCGCCTGTTGGACAAAAGAAGCCAGGCAAATGTTTTCTTCCAGCGAGACGGGGAAGCAGAACTTTCCGTTTTCCAGTTTGTATTGTTCCTTGATGCGGCCGGTGATGAAAAGGTATCCGTCCTTGTCCAGTCGTCCGCGGTCGCCGGTGCGGAAACCGCCGTCCGGTGTGAGAGCGGCTTTGGTGTCTTCCGGCCGGTTGTGATAGCCTTTCATGACATTCGGTCCGTAAGCGATGATCTCACCGTCGGTCGCCCCTTCTTCAACTACGGAAGAGTCGATAACGACCTTGACCTTATCGATGGGTCTGCCGACACTGCCGATCCGATAAGCTTGAGAGCCATTCATGGTGATGCCGGGTGATGTTTCCGTCAGGCCGTAGCAATCGTAAATGGGAATGCCGATATCGAAGAAGAACTTGGATATTTCAACGTTCATGGCCGCGCTGCCGGTCATGGATCCGAGCATTCGACCCCCCATCCGCTCCCTGATTTTCTTGAAGACAATTTTATCCGCAACGGCCACTTTGAAGTTTGTCATCAGATCGGACTGGCCTTTTTCCGCTAGGATCCTTTTTTTCTTGGCGGCTTCGACGCCCATCACAAAGAGCGCTCTGGCTAGTCCTCCGTCCTTGTTCATTTTATTCCACAGACCGTCGTAAATTCTGTTGAAAACGGTGGGGACGGCAATGATAAAGGTAGGCTTGATTTGAACAATATCATTGATGATAGTTTTTGTGCTCTCGATCAACCCCATTCGTCCGCCCAGGCGCGTGATGGCGAATAATTCGGCGGTTTGGCCGAAAACATGCGCCCACGGCAAAATGGTGAGAGAAACGACTTCGTTTTCATAGAGTTCAGGATACATTTTCAGGCCGGCATGTGAATTGCTGGTGAAGTTCATATGCATCAGTAAAACGCCCTTGGGATTGCCGGTTGTCCCCGATGTGTAGATCAGTTCGGCAACGTCCTCCGCTTTGGGGCTTTTCGGCGCAACCGGTTTTTCAGCGCCTTTCTTCTCGAGAGCCGTCAGCGAATTTTCACCATCGGAGTCGATGATGAAAATGTGTTTGAGTGTCGGGATATCTTTCTGAAAATCTTTTATCTTTTCATATATTGCAGGATTGGAAACAAAGAGAACTTTTGCCCCGCTGTCGTTAATGATGTATTTCCAGACCTGAACCAGTTCGGCTTCGTACATGGGCACGTAACGGGCCAGACATCCCCAGGTGGCATACCCGATCACCGCCCATTCCGGACGATTGTTGGCGATAATGCCGACGACATCATCTTTGCCGATTCCCAGCTGGGTCAGTCCCGCTCGAAGGTTGTCAATGCGGTTGCCGATTTCTTTGTAGGTCGCCCATTTATAAACGCCTTCTTTGTTTTTGGTGCCGAACAGCGGTCTCTCGGAAAATTTGGTCACGCTTTCTTCCCACCAATCGACCAGATTGTCGGGCTTGTCCAATGTGAATTTGTGCATAAAATACTCCTTGTTGTATGGTCACGCGGACGTTGAGGTCGCGCGCGGATTTCTTCAGAAATAAATATTTTCGTTTACGGTTTGTGACTCTAAGTCATTTTTATGAAAAATTCAATCGAAACATGAATATTAAATTATGGATTGAATATTCAGAACTTATAATAATCATTTGACGTTTCTTAAAAATGAATTATAATTTAACAAAAATTCATAATCTGTTATCCCTTTCTGTGATTTCCCTTTTGTTTTGCTGCCGGGTTGTGTTTTCCGATCTGTAAACGGGTATGAACGTTGTGTTTTTTCTTACTGGATTGCCCAGTGCGTTATCCAGGATTGACGGCCGGAAAGCCGCCGTGAAATGTTTAAATATTTTTAAACCATTTAGGCGAAAGGAGGGCAAAAATGAGCAGCATTTATAAAGTTATTGAAGTGATCGGGGGCAGTGAGAAATCATGGGAAGAGGCCGCTAAAAAGGCGGTTGAAATGACAGCGAAAAGCTTGAAGGAAATCAGAATTGCGGAAGTCAAGGAACTGGATATGAGGGTTGAAGACGGGAAAGTCGTTGAATACCGCGTTAAGCTGAGGGTGTCGTTTAAATATCTGCCTGATTAAAATACCAAAATTGATTTTAGAAAAGCCGGCCTGTTGCAGTGTCTGATCAATCAGCCGCTGCAACAGGCAAAAACAAAACGCCGCCTGTCCCGAATCCGGCAACGAATATTTTATTGACATGCCTGCTGCTTCTTTATATATCCAACTCAAAACAGATATAATCTCATCAAAACAGCAGACGTCTTTGCGGAATCATTGAATGCGTATTGAAAAAATCGAGGATAAATGCAGTGGATGCATGCTTTGCGTCCATGACTGCGTGATGGGCGTATGGCGTGTAGTCGACGGTCAATCCAGACCGGTCGCGGTTGATCTCTGCAATGGCTGCAGTCACTGTATCGCGATATGCCCCTGTGACGCCATTGTTCACGACGGTCTCAGAAAAGAAGAACTGGCCGGGATCAACAGAAAAAACCTGAATCCGGATGTCTACCGCGACATCGTCATGAGCCGCAGAAGCATCCGGCAATTCAGAAACGAACCGGTGCCACGCGAATTAATCGAAAAAGTTCTTGATCTGGTCCGGTATGCGCCTACGGCGAGAAATCATCAGGATGTCGGCTACATTGTCGTGACGGATAAGCCGCTGATCGAAAAGACGGCGGCGGATTTATTCGGCTGGGGAAACCGTTTGTATAACATGACAACATCAGGCATCGGCCGGCGGATAATCAATCTCACCGGCCTGAACAAAAACCCTTATTATAATCTGATGGCGTACGTACAAATGCAAAACGCCGAAAAAGGCAGGGATTACATTTTGCATCATGCCCCTGTCGTGATACTGATTCACGCGGCGAAAAGAAAAATGTTCGTTTGCGATGATTCCAATATTGCCGCGGCAACCATCATCAATTACGCACATACGCTCGGTCTGGGGACCTGTTTTGTGGGCATGATGACCCTGATGCTGCGTTTCAGCGGCCGGCTGAGAAAAACATTCGGCGTTCCGGATAACCGCAGGGTCTATGCGACGCTGGTCATGGGTTACCCGGCGTATCGCTATAAAAATACAGTGTCCAGAAAAAAAGCGGAGGTTCAGTGGCGATGACAAAAAAAATTATTATGTTAGTCCTGTTGATGGCCGTTTTGTTTCATATCGCCTGGTATGCGGTCAGTCGTTCGGTTCAGCATGAAAAAATTCCCGATGACGCAACCGCTCAGGCAGCGTTTGATAAACTTTTAAAAGACGAAGAAATCAGCATCGATCGTCATGCCTTTACAGAAATGTCCATCGAAGCCAATGGCATCCGGATTCATCTGGATGTTTTTTCGAAAGGCAGCAACGGGCCGACGATTGTTTTTATTCCCGGCACGTCCGTGTACTCCAAATTTTATATTGAAAGCATGTATAAACTTTATCTTCAGGGATTCAATGTAGTCGGTTTTGACCCGCGCGGTCACGGGATGAGTAGCGGTCTCCGGGGAGATTATACCGTCAATGAAATTGTTGAGGATACGCTGGCGGTTGTCAAATTTGCACGAAAACGATTCAGCGGCCCTGTCGCCGTAGTCGGAAGCAGCCAGGGCGGTATTGCCGCCTTCTACGCGGCAGCGCGCGATGATTCCCTTGCGGCGGCCGTATGTCACAATCTCGCTGATCTGAACGGGAAGGACAATCTGATTCTTTCTCAGATCAGGCCCCCGGTATGGATGGCGCCTATTGCCGGATTTCTGGCGGACCTGTACAAACGTTTTTCCGTTCCGGTTTTTCTTTATCTGGATTTGACGCAGGAAAAATCCAGAAGCGGAACGGATGCCAAAACGCTGATCAAAAATAATCCGGTCACCGTGAAATGGATTACGCTCAGAGCGCTAGGGTCGTTGATGAAAACGGATCTGGCCAAACCGGTGGAACAAATCAAGGTGCCTGTCATGCTGATTCATGCTGAACGGGACTCCATCTTCCCGCAGGCTTACGTTGAGGACATTTTCAACCGCTTGACCTGTCCGAAGAAATATCTGTTTTTTAAAGACACCGAGCATCTGGTGATGACCAACAACGTGGATGACGTGGTGCCGCCGATTGCTGCATGGCTCCGGGACATGATGTAAAAGGGCCTCTCTGTGTCTGTTGATTTTAATTTTGGCATGGTTTTTAAAGTGTCCAAATCCGGATTTGATTTTATAGATCGGCTGTGTATGATTCAAAAAGGCAAACGATATTCTTGCCCTAGCGGAGTCGACTGGAGTACAAACATGTCAAACGGAAGAATTTTTGAGGCGGTATTTACAAGTCGTCAGGGCATTATTATATTTTAACCAGTATAGAGACAGATTTGTGAGGCAGCAACATGACGTACATTAAAATCAATTTCGGCAGTAATTTTGAAGACGAGTTCCAGAAAGTGGTGGATGAAGTATTTCATCTGGTCAGGCCGGCCTTTCACAACTATGAATGCATCTGGCGTCCCAATGTGGATGTGTATGAATCCACCGATGAAATCATTGTACTGGCGGACATGGCCGGACTCAATAAGGAAGAACTGCACATCGAGGTGAACCGAAAGCAGATCAAGATAGCCGGAGTGCGCAAGGCCGTTCAGCATTTACAAAACGCACATTACTGTCAGGCCGAAATTCCGCACGGTTATTTTGAAAGAATCATTTCTTTGCCTGCTCCCGTCGAATCCCAGTCGGCGAAAGCGTCCTATGCCGACGGAATTTTAATGGTCAGAATCAACAAGCTGCCCGTGAGCAAGTCGCATCGCATTTCCATCATTTCGGAAAAATAGCGAAAATCTCTTTTCGGAAAATCACACTGGAGGTTAAAAATGACGGAACAAACTGTCCCGCAACAAAATAAGAACACTTTTAATATCCCGGAAATGATCCCCATTCTTCCGTTGCATAACGTGCTTGTGTTTCCCAAAACCATGATTCCGCTGGAAGTGACAGGCAGCGCTTCGGTGCTGGTGGATGAAGCGATGACTCGGGATCGCCTGATTGGTCTGATTATGTCCAGAAAGGAACCGGACAAACCCAACGACTATAAGAAAGATGATTTGCATCCGGTGGGGACCTGTGCCGTGATCATGAAGATGGCTAAAACCATGGATAATCACACACAACTGCTGCTGCAGGGGGTCAGCCGTTTTTCGATAGAAGAAATTATTGAAGGAAAACCGTATCAGCAGGCGCGCATTAAACTTCTGGAAGAGAAAGATGCCAAAGATCTGGAGACGGAAGCACTGATGGCCAACCTGCTTTCCCTGTTTGATCGCATCCTGAAGCTTTCACCCTTTCTGCCGCCGGAATTCGGTCCGATGGCCAAATCCATTACTGAAGCCGGAACGCTGGCTGACTTGATCGCGTCGATTATCAATGCGCCGGTGGAGGAAAAACAAAAGATACTGAATATTGCCGACATCAAAAAACGTCTGAAAGAACTTACGCTGATGGTCAATCATCAGATGGATGTTCTGGAACTCGGCAACAAGATTCAGACGAAGGTCAAGGACGACATCGATAAGAGCCAGCGCGAATACTATCTGCGCCAGCAGTTGAAGGCCATCCGGCAGGAACTCGGAGAAACCGATGAGAATGCCGTGGAGACGGAAGAATACCGTAAAAAGATCGAAGAAAAAAATCTTCCTGAAGAGGCGAAAAAGGAGGCCTTGCGGGAATTGGAGAGATTGTCACGCATGCATCCGTCGTCTGCGGAATACACCGTTTCCTCTACGTATCTGGACTGGATGACGACGCTGCCGTGGAATGAATCGACAAACGATAATCTTGACATCGGCAAGGCTCGCCGGGTGCTTGATGAAGATCATTACGGTCTGACCAAACCCAAGAAACGCATCATCGAATATCTGGCGGTGCGCAAACTCAAGCCGGATTCCAAAGGACCGATTCTGTGTTTCGTCGGACCTCCGGGAACAGGCAAGACATCGCTCGGACAGTCAATTGCCAGAGCGCTGGAGCGCAAGTTCGTGCGCATTTCGCTGGGCGGTGTGCGCGACGAAGCGGAAATCCGCGGCCATCGCCGCACTTATATCGGTGCTCTGCCCGGTCGCATCATTCAGGGACTGAGACGGGCGGAATCGAACAATCCGGTCTTCATGCTGGATGAAATAGACAAGGTCGGCAGCGATTTTCGAGGCGATCCGTCCTCGGCGTTGCTGGAGGTGCTTGATCCACAGCAGAACAATACTTTTTCGGA
>Ga0209718_1000584_pt1 | contig 48110 bp, 26 predicted proteins | sample AD_JPNAS1_MetaG_FD_184420 | JGI IMG/M metagenome (GOLD analysis project Ga0209718, IMG submission 184420) | Active sludge microbial communities of municipal wastewater-treating anaerobic digesters from Japan - AD_JPNAS1_MetaG (SPAdes) (version 2) | ecosystem: Engineered > Bioreactor > Anaerobic...
TAATGGGCAACATTGACAATGAAGAAAAGTACAGAAGGATAGAATACTTGTCCGACTTATCTGAATTAGATGAGAAAGTAAAGGAAACATTTTTGATGGCTGTCTATAATCAAAGTGATAGTGAAAGGCAGTACCTACTATGGCTTGATGGTTATACACAAGAAAAAGACCTAAACTATATCGCTCAACAAATTAAAGAAGAAGAATATTATTATGAAAAAATATTCAAGAAACTTACAAACCCCAATGAGCAGAAGATAGTACTCGAAAAATTCCTTGAAATAATGGGCAACATTGACAATGAAGAAAAGTACAGAAGGATAGAATACTTGTCCGACTTATCTGAATTAGATGAGAAAGTAAAGGAAACATTTTTGATGGCTGTCTATAATCAAAGTGATAGTGAAAGACAATACCTTCTATGGCTTAATGGTTATACACAAGAAAAAGACCTAAACTATATTATCCAACAAATTGAAAAAGAACCAATCACCTCTTTTAATACCCTTTCAATAAAAATATTCGAGAAGCTCACGGACTCTAATGAGCAAGATACAGTACTCAAAGAGCTTCTTGAAATAATGGGTAGCATTGACAATGAAGAAAAGTACAAAAGAATAAAATACTTATCCGACTTATCTGAATTAAACGAAAAAGTAAAGGAAGCATTTTTGATGGCTGTCTATAATCAAAGTGATAGTGAAAGACAATACCTTCTATGGCTTAATGGTTATACACAAGAAAAAGACCTAAACTATATTATCCAACAAATTGAAAAAGAACCAATTACCTCTTTTAATACCCTTTCAATAAAAATATTCGAGAAGCTCACAGACCCTAAAGAGCAAGATACAGTACTCAAAGAGCTTCTTGAAATAATGGGTAGCATTGACAATGAAGAAAAGTACAAAAGGATAAAATTTTTGTTTGACTTATCTGAACTAGACGAAAAAGTAAAGGAAGCGTTTTTGATGACAGTCTATAATCAAAGCAATAGTAAAAGACAGTACCTACTATGGCTTGATGGTTACGCCCAAAAAAAAGACCTTAGCTATATCGCTCAACAAATTGAAAAAGAACCAATCAACTCTTCCCAAAACCCTTTCAAAAAAATATTTGAGAAACTCACAGACCCCAATGAACAAGAAATAGTACTCAAAGAGTTTCTTGAAATAATTGGCAATATTGACGATAAAGAAAAGTACAGAAGGATAAAATACTTAATTAACATATCAGAATTAGATCAGAAAGTAAAAAATAACTTATTAGCCTTTATTGAAAATAATATTTATCATCAGGTCGATCAATTTTTAAATTATTTTCAATTTATTAAAGAAGATAAGCACGAGCAAATAATATACTTATTCAACAACCTTGATATTATATCTCTTTATTTATTCTACCTAGAACTATTATACCCGTTAGCAAAAATAAATACTCACTATCATTCCTACAAAGGATACTCTTATTTAAAGATATACTTAGAAAAAAAAGATTATATACACGAAATTAACGAAAAATATGGAATCAATTCTGTTTTTAGCTACAAGGGAGTTTTATTAACTGAAAGTCATTTTGAAACTAAAATAGCATTTTTTAGAACAATTTCATCTTATATTGAAGATAATCTAAATAGAATAGAAGATACTGCAAAAGCTTTAATAAAAACAGGTAATTTTGAGTTAATTTCAAAACTATTAGAATATCATCGTTTCTTTTATCAAGTATACAATCAAATTTGTTCTGACTTGCAAATTAAGGAATCCAAAATTCCTAACATTGAATCTTGCGTAGTTGATGTGTGTGATACAGCACAATTATTGAAATTATGGGTAGATGGATTAATTGAGTACTTTAATTTCAATACATATTGCTTTTACTATTTTACTCTTTCTCTTGAAGAAAGAAAAATTTTCAATAAAAAGGCAAAGACAAAAATGGGCGAAGAAATAAAAGCCTCTATGCTCAAGAAAAGAGAGCCTTGGCAATTTGTCGAAAAAGCAATGCTTGAGAAAAATTCTGAAATAGAAATTTATACTGCTTCTTGGAAAAGTATTTGGTTTGGGAATGGAGTTATTAGAATTTGTATGGATAACAAACCTACTTTTTCGCAACAATACAAATGGGATTTTTCCGAAGAGAAATTTAATTTTCTTTACGAATATATATCTGGCAGAAGACTAAAAGAGTTAAAAATTTCGGCGAAAGGAAACAGCATAAAAAACATTCAGGGCTTAGAAGAACTTGAAGAGATAATCTGGAAGATTCTCATTATTAAAGAAGTAGAATCTAGTAATGGTAGCACAATAAAAAAGGATGGACCAAATAGAATCCCTGTAAACATGTTGCTTAGAAACCAATGTATTCAACTTTTAAATAAATTTCAGCTAAAAAAATTAGAGCCTACAAGGGTTTTAGAAAAGACATTCAATATAGATAAAAGAAGATTAGGAGTAGATGTATCTTTATTATATTCAATACCCATTAATGAAGATGAAGTTGCTATTATTTGGGAGAGCTTGGAATTAGAAAAAGCTAAAGTAACTCATATTTTCAAGTGTCTTAGAATAGAATATGAAAGTATTTTTTCTGAAATAGAAAATTATCTGTCAAAAAACTTAAAAGTTAGAAGTACATTAAATAGCAAAGAAACTAATGCTATTCAGCAACAAAAAAAACTAAAATACATCTGTAGAATTGACCACGACAATTTTAGTTTTGATGTTTGGAAAAAATCACTTTATGAAGTTCTACCTGAATTAAAATCGTTTGTACTACCAAATGACACTACCCCAGAAAGCACATAAATTCTTACACCACAAAATTCACGATTTTTTTAGGAACAATAATTATTTTTTTAGGCGTAGCTCCTTTGAGCCATTTTTGAGTTTCGGGTGCTTGAAGAACGGCTTTTTCTATTTCATCTTTGTTCATATCAATCGGTAAGCTAAGCACAAAACGCATTTTCCCGTTAAACGAAATAGGATAATTATACGCCGATTCGGTTAAATATTTGGTTTCCAAAACAGGAAATTCCGCATAGCTAATGCTTTCTTTATTTCCTAATAGCGACCATAGCTCTTCGGCGATATGAGGTGCAAAGGGTGAAATCAAGACGGCAAGAGGCTCTAAAACAGCTCTTTTATTGCATTTTAAATCGCTTAGCTCATTAATGCATACCATAAATGCACTAACCGCTGTATTGTAGGACATTTTTTCGATGTCTTCTTCTACTTTTTTAATTGTTTTGTGCAATACTTTTAATTCCTCATCGGTCGGTATTTCGTTTGTAATACAAAATTGCTCTTGTGCATCATGGTATAACTTCCAAAACTTTCTTAAAAAACGAAATACCCCTTCTATTCCTTTGATATCCCAAGGTTTCGATTGTTCGAGAGGTCCTAAAAACATTTCATACATTCGCAGCGTATCGGCACCGTATTTTTCGATAATATCATCGGGATTTTGTACATTGTACAATGATTTCGACATTTTCTCGATTTCGTGTCCGCAGATGTATTTTCCGTTTTCCAATATGAATTCCGCATTTTCGTATTCGGAACGCCATTTTTTAAAAGCATCCAAATCTAAAACATCATTGTCTACAATATTGATATCAACGTGAATAGCGTCCGTATCGTACTGTTCTTTCAGGTGATAAGAAACAAAAATATTCGTTCCTTTCACACGATACACAAAATTAGACCTGCCTTGTATCATACCCTGATTGACTAATTTTTGAAAAGGCTCGTCCATATAGGTTAAGCCTAAGTCGTAGAGAAATTTATTCCAAAAACGTGAATACAATAAATGTCCCGTAGCATGCTCAACCCCACCTATGTACAGGTCCACATTTTTCCAATATTTATTGATTTCTTTAGAAAAATACTCTTTGTCATTTTTCGGGTCCATATAGCGTAAATAGTAGGCATTGGAACCTGCAAATCCGGGCATAGTATTGTAATCGAGACGATAGCCATTGTAAGTCCAGTTTTTGGCACGTGCCAAAGGCGGTTCCCCTTCCGAAGTGGGCAAATAAGCATCTATATCGGGCAATCGCAAAGGCAATTCCGATTCGGGCAGTGTATAAGGAAGATCCTCTTTGTAATAAATCGGGAAAGGCTCACCCCAATAGCGCTGACGGCTGAATATAACATCTCTTAAGCGGTAATTAACAGTGCCATAACCTATTTTTAAATCAATAATTTTTTCAATGACTTTTGTCATCGCTTTTTCCACTTCCATGCCGTTGATAAAATCGGAATTGATACAAGTGCCGTTTTTTGTTTCTTTAGCATCGGTCCACGCAGCAATGTCTTCGGCTTGCTCTCCTATTGGAAGAATTACTTGTGTTATAGGCAATTGAAAATGTCGTGCAAAAGCAAAATCGCGGCTGTCGTGTGCCGGAACCGCCATAATGGCTCCCGTTCCGTATCCAATCAACACATAATCGGATATCCAAATAGGAAGCAAGGTTTTAGTAAAAGGATGAACGACATAAGAACCTGTAAAAACACCGCTTATCTTTTTTACTTCTGCCAATCGTTCGCGTTCGCATCTGTTTTTCGCTTGTTCTATATATTGCTCTACAACTTGTGTTTGCTCGGCAGTAGTCAAACACTTAACAAGCGGATGTTCGGGGGCTAACACCATAAAGCTAACGCCAAAAATCGTATCGGGACGTGTCGTAAACACATCTAATGTAGCTTTTTGATTTTGAATAGGAAACCGTATAAATGCACCTTCGCTTCTTCCTATCCAATTGCGTTGTATTTCTTTTAAGGAATCCGACCAATCTATTTTGTTTAAACCTTCCAACAATCTATCTGCGTAAGCTGTGATTCGTAAAAACCACTGTTTCATTGAGCGTTGTTCTACCGGACAACCTCCCCTCACCGATGTTCCATTGACTACTTCGTCGTTTGCCAATACGGTTCCTAAGCCCGGACACCAATTGACCATACAATCGGAAAGATAGGCTAAACGATAATGCATTAATAGCTCTTGCTTTTCTTTTTCCGTTTTGCTGTTCCATTGTTCAGCAGTCAATTGTAATTTGCTGTCGGTTGCTGCATGGGTGTCTTTAGTTCCCGACTGCTCCAAGATTTCTATTAAACGACTAATCGGCTGAGCTTTTTGTGTACGATGACAGTAGTAATGATTAAATAATTGAATAAAAGTCCATTGCGTCCATTTATAATAGGCAGGGTCTGATGTTCTCACTTCCCTATCCCAATCAAACGATAAACCCAATTTATCCAATTGTTCTTTATAGCGTTGGATGTTTTTTTCGGTAGTAATAGCGGGATGTTGTCCCGTTTGTATAGCATATTGTTCGGCGGGCAAGCCAAAAGCGTCAAAACCCATAGGATGAAGCACATTATAGCCTTTTAAACGTTTATAGCGACTATAAATATCGCTTGCAATGTATCCTAAAGGATGTCCCACATGCAATCCCGAACCCGAAGGATAAGGAAACATATCCAATATATAAAACTTGGGCTTTGACGAAAAGTTTTCCGCTTTAAAAGTTTTATTTTCCGCCCAATATTTTCTCCATCTATTTTCTATATCATTGAAATTATATTCCATATCTTGTATTTTGCCATATTTAAAAATTTTGCAAAGATAGTAAAATAAAAATAATGATTGGATAATCCAATTAAGATTAAGCTATTTTCATTCTTCTATTCTACGGATATTTGCTCCTATATTCTGCAAACGAATATCAATGTTTTGATAACCTCTATCTATCTGTTCTATATTGTATATCGTACTTTTTCCATTTGCCGAAAGTGCTGCTATCAGCAACGCTACTCCTGCTCTGATATCGGGCGAACTCATGGTAGTACCTCTTAATGGGAATTGATGATTTAAGCCGATAACAGTTGCTCGGTGAGGGTCGCATAAAATAATTTGTGCTCCCATATCAATCAATTTATCAACGAAAAACAAACGGCTCTCAAACATCTTTTGATGAATCAACACACTTCCTTTCGCCTGAATAGCAGTTACTAAGACAATGCTAATAAGGTCGGGCGTAAAACCGGGCCAAGGGGCATCGGCAATGGTCATAATAGAGCCGTCCATAAAAGTTTCTACTTCATAACTCGATTGAGCGGGAATGTATAAATCCTCTCCTTTGCGTTCCATTTGTATGCCTAAACGTTGGAAAATTTTAGGAATAATACCCAAATGCTCATAGCCCACATTTTTAATTGTAATTTCGGACTGTGTAATGGCTGCCATTCCTATAAAACTTCCTATTTCAATCATATCGGGCAACAAACGATGAGTGGTGCCATGCAGTTCTTTAACACCTTCTATAACGAGTAAATTAGAGCCTACGCCGCTGATTTTAGCTCCCATTCTGTTCAGCATAGTGCATAGTTGATACAGATAAGGTTCGCAGGCTGCATTGAAAATGGTCGTTTTTCCTTCGGCTAAAACAGCCGCCATTACGATATTGGCAGTTGCCGTTACCGAGGCTTCTTCAAGGTGCATATAACATCCCTTTAATTGCTTGGTTGTTAACTTATACAGCATTTTATCTTTGCACACTTCCATTTCTGCACCCAAATTCAGCAAGCCGACGAAGTGAATATCTAATTTCCTACGACCTATTTTATCGCCTCCGGGCTGCGGTGCCATTCCTTTCTTAAATCTTGCCAACAGAGGACCTAAAATCATAATAGAGCCTCGCAAGCGATTAGCTTGTTTAATAAAATCATCCGTTTGTAAATAGTCGAAATCAACATCAACGCTTTCAAAAGAATAAGTGTCGGACGAAAGCTGCACCACTTTAACACCCATTGCTTTCAATAGCCCGATAAGTCTATTCACATCAAGTATATTAGGAATATTGGAAACAACAACTTTTTCTTTTGTCAATAAAACTGCACAAAGTATTTGTAATGCTTCGTTTTTAGCTCCTTGTGGAATCAATTCTCCTTTTAATCGATTACCGCCTACTATTTCAAATTTTGCCATGATGAATCTTTTTATATGTTATACTGTTTAATTTTTTCAATAATGAGTAATTTTTAACGCTGTTTTAGAAGATGTTGTCAAGCGATAACGATTATCCGAACGCTTGCCTATCACCCAAATAATATCTCCATTTCCATTGCAAAGCAAATCTATTTCCTGCTTTTCAAATAAAGACATTTTATTATCAATAAAAAAATCGCTTAATTTCTTACTCCCTTTCATACCGAAAGGAAAAAACACATCGCCTTCTTTCCATTTGCGAACAAGCAAAGGAAATTCTATTTTATCCGCATCAAAATAAGCTACTTCTGCCCTATCTTCTATTTCAAAACCTTGACAATAAGGCAAACGTTCCAACAATAAACGATATTCTTGCATTTTATTATTCGCAAATCTATCTTCTATCACTATAGAAGCAGCTTGTTTTTCAATAGATTTTATTTGAATACTATTCCTATCTTTTAACAAACAATAAGCGGAAGAATAAAACATTTTTCCCGATTCATTGTCTAAAATACAGACGATATTTTCCGTTTGAGTCCTATTAAATCCAAAGGGACTGATAAATTCGTATAAGTAAGTCGTAAGGTTGTTTAGTTGTTTTAGCTTTTGTATATCAATCATATAGACAGCATCGTTTTCCGTCATCATTTCCGCCTTTACCTCCTTGATGTGCTGACTGTAAATCGCTTCTTGTTGTTGTAATATTTCGATGGTTTCGTGTAACACATCATCATAATTGGCTTGCATTTGTTTCAATTTGGGCAAGATATGATGTCGAATATAATTTCTCCTATAATAGTCGTCTTCATTTGATTTGTCTTCTCGGTAGGCAAGTCCGAATTGATCGGCATAAGCAATTATTTCTTGACGACTAAAACGCAAAATAGGACGAATAATGTGTTCGTTTTTCTCTTTGATTCCACACAAACCTTTTATGCCTGTTTTGCGAAGCATATTGATAAAAAACGTCTCTAACACATCATCGCGTTGATGAGCGGTAGCAATGCAGTCGTATTGTATTTCTCGCATCAGCGAATGAAACCAATCGTATCTTAATTCTCTGGCTGCCATCTGTATGGAAATACCGCATTTTTCGGCATAGCCTTGCGTATCGAAGCGAACGGAATAAAAAGGAATATCGTAGTGCAAAGCCAATTGTTTGACAAAATTTTCGTCCTCGTCGGCATCTTTTCCTCTCAATTGAAAATTACAGTGAGCAATAGACACATTATAAGAGGTTTGCTTAAACAAATGCAGCATAACTACCGAGTCTATTCCACCGCTAACCGCCAACAACACCTTATCGGAAGGACGGATTAAAGTGCTTATATGTAACAAAAATCTGTCAATCATACATTAAAAAACAAGTAGAAAAAGCCAAATAGATAAAAAATTATTCGGTTATTTTTTTATATGCAAAGGTACAACAAATATATAAATAGAAAATAAGATAGTAACAATTAAATTAAAATAAAAAAAACAATAATTTGTATGATTTATCGTTTGTTTTGCACTATCTTTGTTATGTTTAGAATATAATAAAATATAAATAAATCATTTAATAATCATTAACACACATTATTATGGGAAAAGAAGCAAGAAAAGTATCAGCACTTGATATTAAAAAATTGATTAAAATGCTAAATGCTGCTTTATCGGAAGAGTGGTTGGCATACTATCAATATTGGATAGGTGCTCGTTTAATGGAAGGACCTATGCGAAGCGAAGTAGAAGCCGAACTATTGGTTCATGCCGACGAAGAATTAGGACATGCCGTATTAGTTGCCGATAGAATTATTCAATTAGGCGGAACGCCCGTTATCAATCCGAAAGACTGGATGAAATTAGCAGGTTGCGGCTATGCAGAGCCGGCAGATCCTTATATTGAAGTGATTCTTGAGCAAAACTTAACAGGCGAACGCTGTGCCATACAACGTTATCAAGAAATTGCCGATTTCACTGCTGGTAAAGACTTTGCAACACACCAAATGGCAGTACAAATTTTAAACGATGAGTTGGAACACGAAGAAGATCTCGAATCTTGGCTGAAAGACATCCATCGCTTAAAAGAAGAAATCAAAAAGATAAGATTATAACACATTGTCACATTAGGATAGCTATGGAATTTTTTCCATAGCTATTTTTTTTGTAAAAATGAATTTTTCCACAAAAAGAGCTACCATTAATTTTCGCATAAAAATATAGTTTGAAAAATTGCCATTAATAGCCGTATGTTTTTTCTAAAAAAAACACCTTTTCTTTCCAAATTATGCTATTTTTTCCAAAAACGGAATAACAATAAAAATGAAATAAAAAATCATTTTCGAGATAAAACATCAATATTTGAAGTAGTTAAGTTGAAAATAACACTGTTTTTATAAACTGCTAATAATATGACAATTAAATATTTATTAAAATTTTTCTATCAGATTATCCACTTATTAACATTTAGCTATTGAAACATTATTATAAAATAAGCGTAATATCAAAAAAAAATTGTACTTTTGCAAAGTTGATAAACCATGTTTTGGATGTATAAACATTTATTAAGAAAATATTATTTTTTCATCTTGAAAAAAACGAAACAAATGCCCAATTTATTTATTATTTCCGGATGTAACGGTGCAGGCAAAACAACTGCGTCTTTAACCGTATTACCCGAAACTTTAGCCTGTTTAGAGTTTTTAAATGCCGATGAAATTGCACGTGGTTTATCCCCTTTAAACCCTGAGAAATCAGCGATAGAAGCAGGCACTGTGGTAATTAAAAAGATAGAGCAACTCTTGGAAAGCAAAACCGATTTTGCAGTAGAAACCACTTTATCAACGAAAATGTTTGCCAAAACAATAGAAAGAGCAAGACAACTTGGCTATACGATTACCTTGCTTTACTTCTGGCTCGATTCCATTGAGTTGGCAGTCGAAAGGGTAAAAATAAGAGTAACCGAAGGCGGACACAATGTGCCTCCTTCTACCATTGCTCGCAGGTATCTTTCAGGATTGAAAAACTTATTTAATTTATATATTCCTATTTGCGATTATTGGATGATTTTTGATAACTCAAAAATGCACGCCGAACTTATCGCAGAAGGATATTTTAAAGACAACATTAACATCAAGAACAATAATACTTATAGTAACATAAAAAAGTTAGCTTAATATGACAAAGAAAAACAACAGTATTAGAGAAAAAATTCTTTTAGGATTAGAGCTTACGCACACGAAATTAATTCGTACTAAGAAAGAAAGAAACTTCGTATTAGTAGTTTCCGATGAAGGAAAAGTAGTAAGGGTAAACCCAAAAAACTTATAAGCATTTTCCATTTCTTAGCATCCGAATTAATTGGCTAATAAATAACCATTTAGCCAAGAGCAGCATAAAAGATAAATCCCCATCTATTTTTAATTTTTAAAAAAGTGGATGGTTTTACTATGCACCTACCTTATCCGTCATTGAAATTTAATTGAAGAAAAAAAATAATTCTCTTTCCTTTGCGTTTATTGTATCGCCTTGGCATTTGTCAAGGTAAATTTTATGATTTTGCCTATGAAGAGTTCGTATTTTTTAATTTTTATTTCCATTGTAAGCATCGTTTATTTTTCTCTGCATTACTACCTGTATATAAGAGCAATGCAGGTGTTTTCTTTTCCCGTAGGAATTAAAAAATACATTTCCATTGCATATATACTGCTGTCAAGTTTTTTTATTATAGGCATGTTTTTACAGCACTCTTATTCATCCTTATTGAGTGATATCATTTATAAAATAGGTGCTATATGGCTTGTCTTTTTTCTATATTTTCTACTCACGGTCGTTTTTATCGATTGTATACGCTTATTGGATTACTTTTTTCATTTTTTACCTGCTTACTCTTCCTTTCAAAAAACAGTGCTTGGAAGTGTTGTTGTCGGCGTCGTTGCTTTGACAGTATTAATAGGTCATATCAATGCCAAATCAATACGCATAAACAACATTAACTTACAAATAAACAAACAAATAGAAGGAAATAAAACGTTAACTATTCTTATGGTTTCCGATGTCCATTTAGGTGCCGTTATCGGCGAAAAAGGGGAAAAGAAACTTTTGCAGATAGTCGAAGAGCAACAACCTGATTTAGTTTTACTTTGCGGCGATATAATTGATGGAAACATAGCTAACGTACGAAGAAAAAATTTAGGCAAACATCTTCAACAAATGAAAGCACCGCTTGGCGTATTTGCCGTAAGCGGCAATCACGAATACATTGACAACATAGAACTTGCTATTGATTTTTTAGAAAACTGTAATATTAAAGTATTACAAGACCAAGCTATTACACTGAGCAATGGTATACAAATAATCGGCAGAAAAGACAGACAAAGCAAATACAGTATCAACGACACTCCCCCTCTTCCTTTGAAAAATTTAATAAGCAATTTGGACACTGCACGACCTATTATTGTAATGAAACATCAACCTAATCAATTAAATGAAGCGGCTAAAAATGCCGTTGATTTGCATTTGTCGGGACATACGCATCACGGACAACTTTGGCCCATTAATTACATTACACAAAGTCTTTTTGAAGTTAGTTATGGCTATAAAAAAATCAACAACACTCATTTTTACGTTTCTTCCGGATTTGGCACGTGGGGTCCGAATGTACGTATAGGAAACAGACCTGAAGTTGTTTTATTTACTATTGAATTTCAATAAATAATTTAAATTTAACTACAGTGATACTTTAATGATGTTACTCCCAATATCACTCATCTTTTTTACCGCTTGAAATTAAAGATTGTTTAACTTTTCTTCCAATAAACGTTTTTTCTCTATAGCATCGGCTAACTTCTTACGTTCCAATTTTATAATTTTATCCGGTGCATTTTTAATAAAGTTTTCGTTGCTTAGCTTTTTGTTGACGGCATTGATAAAGCCTTGCGTATAATCTATTTCACTTTTCAACTTCTGCTCTACTTCCGCTTTGTCTATCTTGGCTTGGTAAGGAATAAAAAACTCTTGATTTTGAACGATAAAGCTTAAGCTATCTTCTACTTTCTCACTTACTTCTTTTAATTCGGAAAGATTGCATAATTTTATTAATACCTCGCTATAAAAAGTTTTTTTATCGTTTGATAAAACAAACAATTTCAAACTTTCTTTTGGTGGTATATTCTGTTCGTTACGCAATCTTCTCACCTGCTCAACTATCTGCATAGTAAAGGAAAAATCGTTTAAAATACTAAGATTAATTTCTTCTACCTCAGGCATATTGCTTACGATGATATCGCCTTCATCGTTCCCTTTGAGTGCATGCCATACTTCTTCCGTAATAAAAGGCATAAAAGGATGTAAGACTTGCATTAATTTGGCAAACAAGTCAATAGTTACCTGATAGGTAGTTCTATCAATCGGCTGTTGGTAAGCAGGTTTCACTATTTCTAAGTAAGTGGAACAAAAATCGTCCCATATACATTTGTAAATGTTCATCAAAGCCTCCGACAAACGATATTTTGAAAAATCATCTTCAATATTGCTCATTACCTGATTAAGACGCGATTGCATCCATACAGCTGCTGTTTGCGAAGCGGCAGGAACGCCAATCTTATCGTCTACCTTCCAAGTTGTAAGAAGTCGCAAAGCATTCCATATTTTATTATTAAAATTACGTCCTTGCTCGCAAAGGCTTTCGTCAAACATTAAATCATTCCCCGCAGGCGAACTTAAAAGCATTCCCATACGAACACCATCGGCACCGTAAATATCCATTAACTCAATCGGGTCGGGTGAATTACCCAAGGATTTCGACATTTTTCTGCGTAATTTATCCCTCACCATTCCCGTAAAATACACATGGCGGAAAGGAATTTCTTTTCTATACTCCATGCCTGCCATTATCATTCTGGCTACCCAAAAAAAGATAATATCGGTAGCGGTAACCAAGGTAGCCGTAGGATAATAATAGTTAATATCTTCATTGTCAGGATAACGAATGCCATCAAATACGGAAATGGGCCACAACCAAGAAGAAAACCAAGTGTCTAAAACATCTTCGTCTTGTTTTAAATCGTTGATAGAAAGTTGCAAGTCCGGATATTTTTCTTTGGCAATTGCAAAAGCCTCTTCTAACGATGCGGCAACAACTATTTCGTTGTTCGGCAAATAATAAGCAGGAATACGATGTCCCCACCATAATTGACGGCTTATGCACCAATCTTTAACATTCTCCATCCAGTGATTATACACATTTTTAAGCTTTTCGGGAAAAAATTGTATGGTGTCGTCGGCAACAACTTTAAGTGCGGGCTGCGCTAAGGTTTCCATTTTACAAAACCATTGTTGCGAAAGTTTTGGTTCTATGACCTCCTGTGTACGTTCCGAAAAGCCGACTTTATTCACATAATCTTCTATTTTAACCAAATTGCCCTCTTTCTCTAAAAGCGGCACTATTGCTTCGCGTGCTTTGAAACGGTCAACACCTACAAGTAATTGAGCATCTTCGTTTAAAGTCCCATTATCATTAAAAATATTGACAGTTTCCAAATTGTGTTTTATTCCCAATTGATAATCGTTGATGTCGTGTGCGGGGGTGATTTTTAAAGCTCCCGTACCGAATTCTTTATCAACGTATTCATCAAAAATTAAAGGAACCGAACGATTGATTAAAGGCACTAATACTCTTTTTCCCTTTAAATGCGTATAACGCTCATCGTCGGGATGTACACACACAGCCGTATCGCCCAGAATCGTTTCGGGACGTGTAGTAGCTATGGTAATACATTCATTATCCGAGTTTTCAATTTTATATCGTATATAATACAATTTCGATTTCACTTCTTGATACACCACTTCTTCGTCGGAAACAGCCGTCAGAGCTTTCGGGTCCCAATTTACCATTCGAACGCCACGATATATCAAGCCTTTATTGTACAAATCAATAAAAACAGCCATAACCGATTCGGAAAGGACTTCGTCCATTGTAAAACGAGTTCGCTCCCAATCGCATGAGACTCCTAATTTTTTTAACTGCTGAAGAATAATGCCTCCGTGTTTTTCTTTCCATTCCCATGCGTGTTTCAAAAAATCTTCTCGTGAAATATTTTTCTTTTCTATCCCTTTTTTTTGCAATAACTCAACAACTTTGGCTTCCGTGGCAATCGAGGCATGGTCGGTACCCGGCACCCAACAAACATTGAATCCTTTCATTCTTGCTCTACGAATCAAAATATCTTGTATCGTGTTGTTTAACATATGTCCCATATGCAAAACACCGGTAACATTAGGGGGTGGAATAACAATAGAATAAGGAAGACGATGATCGGGTTGCGAATGAAAATAGCCCTTTTCCATCCAATGCCGATACCATTTGTCTTCTATTAACTGCGGATTATATTTTGATGAAACTTCCATGTATGTATTTTTAAAGAGTGCAAAAATACATCTTTTTTGCATATATAACCTACGTATTTTGAAAGATAAAGAGATTTTTAACGGATTTTAACAATAAGAAAATGAATATTAAATATTTTCGATTGCTTCTTCCGGGCTTATCCATTGATAAGTCGTATCGCGTTTAAACCAAGTAATTTGACGTTTAGCATAACGTCGCGTGTGGGTTTTAATGTTTGCAATGCTTTCTTCCAAAGTGGATTTCCCTTCTAAATACTCAAAAATCTCCTTGTATCCCACTGTGTTAAGTGCATTCAAGTAACGAAGAGGATACAATGCCTTTGCTTCTTCTATCAATCCTTGTGCTATCATTTGGTCGGTGCGACGATTGATACGTTGATACAATATTTCGCGAGCTACATCTAAACAATATTTTTTGACAGTAAACTGCCTTTCTTTCTGATTTTGTTTACGTTGCGAACTGTAGGTTTTTCCCGTTTGCAAGCAAACCTCTACGGCTCTCAGAATACGATGAGGGTTGTTTTTATCAACAATTTCATAATATGCCGGGTCTAATTCGGATAATTGTTGCAACAAGACATCTATTCTATTGTTTCGAATATGCTCCGTTAACTCTTTACGTAAATGAGGGTCTGGGTCAGGGAAATCATCCACCCCGTAGCAAAGTGCATCTATGTACAAACCGCTTCCTCCGCAAGCTATTACCGTGTCTTTTGTCTGAAAACATTCATTCAACACCGACAAAGCATCGGTTTCAAATTTATAAATATTATAATAGTCATGCACCGATAAATGTCCTATAAAATAATGCTTTACCTGCTTTAAGTCTTCATCGGAAGGAACTGCCGTTCCTATTTTCATTTCCTTATAGAATTGACGGGAATCGGTTGAAATAACACAAGTATTATAACGCTTTGCCAATGCAATACTTACGTCTGTTTTGCCTGAAGCAGTAGGTCCTGCAATAAGTAGTAAGGTTTTATTTGTTTTCACCCAAGCAACTACAAATTAGAATTATCGATGAAATCAGAGGTAAAACCGTCTAATTCATTTTCATCGAAATACACTTCATCATCATCTTCGTCTATGTTTTCATCTGTCGAAGTAGGATTTTCTTCTGCAAACAGCTCATTATCATGTGTTATCAAAATATTTTTTTGAGGCAATTCGCCTGAACTGAATATACAAACGGGATATTTTTTATTAGGTTTTGCTTCGTAGGATTTGAGCAATTCTATATAAAAAGTTCGTAGATTCAAAAAATCATGTTCGTAGATAATACGCTGATGAGGATCGTCCATATAATCGCTCAAAACGGCATTTTCCATCGTAATCATGGGTTCTATAGCAGGTGCATTTTCATCTTCTTCCATTAGCTCTTCGGGTTCATCCATATCGGTCGACATATCTACCAATGTTATTTCACGACGTTTGTTCCACTTACGGTCGCAGATATGAAAAGATGCCAACTCTTCGGAACTCAAGCCATTAATGCTAGCTATAATCGCATTATGGAAATCTTTAAAACTTTGTTTTGCACATATTTCGTAATCTCTTACAAAATCGTCTACATCATCAAATAATAGTCGGAATTTATATACGTACATAATGATATTTTTTTTACAAAAGTATATTTTTTTTTATCACAAAAAGACAATTCATGCAATATTTATTCTTCATCTGCAAACATAGGATCCCAAGGGGGAAGTTGTATGGGTTTTTGATTGAAATAATCCAATAGGACTTTCTTAACGTACTTCTTTTCGACAACAAGGCGAAACATATATTCGTCAAACCATTCATCGGTCATGATTAAAAAACCATTGTGTCCTATGGTTCCCCAGCTGTTTTCGATTAACCACTTGATGGGTTTTCCCTCTTTATCAAGATCGACACCGCACAAACTCATTGCATGAGCCGAGCTACTTGCAAAGGTTTCAATGCGTTGCTTTTTATTCATTGAAAAAGTAGTGCCTAATAAAGAAGCGTAATCGTAGTTATTGATATCAAGACTTCCATTATCGCGATAAAAAAACTTACCCACATCGCAGGAAAAATACATACTCGTACTGTCTTTAAGAGAAGCTATTGCCATTTCTTTAATGTCTTCCATCGGCAAATTAAGGTATTTCCAATTCCCGCCGTCATACACATGGCGGTCATATTCAATCTCATACACTTTATAATATTCGCGTGTAGGATCGTTCATAAACATTAAATAATTGCTTAAATCTTCGTTTACATATTCTTTATAAAAAGTCAAAGGTGTATATTCTTTTGTATGAATCGGTTTGCCACTGTTGTCTTTCAATGTCCATGTAAAATCAGTTGGCGGTTGACCTAAATTCAACACCAATATTCTGTAAACAGTTGCCAGCATTTCGGTTTTTCTTTTCAATAATGCGGCTTCGTTCATATTTTTTTGACTTCCCATTTCACGCAATTCCAAACCATATTCTCTTAATTTTAAAGATAATAAGTTACTCATACGTCCTGTGTTTTCGCTCGTATTGGTTTCGGGCATAATTTCTTTAGGAACAAGACCGTATTTTGTAAGCAAATCTTTGACACCGGTAAATTGTCCCCCATCTCCTATCGGATTTTTAAACAACCATTCTACCGTTTTATCGTTTTTATCTTTATGACGCGTATCAATAATGGCTTGCAAAAACAAATTTGACTTTTCCAATTGGTCCCAAAAGAAAACATAGTTTTGAGAAAATTCAAAATTACTTAAATTATACTTAGCTATCATCTTAGCTCTGAAGACATTCAATCCGGTAAAAATCCAACACCTACCCGAAGATTTTTGATTGGTCATGCCTTTGATATTCACTTTATTTGAAAAATAAGTATCTACATTTTTTACAACTTCATTATTGGCAGCCAATTTATTAATATCATTATTGGCTATTGCATTTCGCAAGGCTTTGTCTTCGGCTGTATTTTTATAGGCTTTACTTATTTCTTCCAACATTTTACTATCAATCCCTTTGGTGTTTTGCTGAGCATATAGCTGTGTGAAAACAACAAATAACAACAATAATAAACTTAAACTTCTCTTTTTTAACATATTATTTTATTTTTTTAATTTCTACAAAAATAGTATAAAAATTTTTAATTACAGACAAAGGCATAAAAATTTGTGAAGTTAATAAAGAAAAACAAATACATCCACATTTTAGCCCTTACCGTCTTTCAAGCTCAGTATTAAGTCATTACTGCAATATACAAACGGCAGCTTGCTTAAATTTTGTTGCTTCTTTCCCTTTAACACTGATATCAAAAGTAGTGTTTTGTATTTCTACCCTTCCGAAAGTAAGCATCTGTTCCGACATTTTTTGAATGCCTTCGGGCGAAATATCGTATTTAATACGGTAAACCACTACCACCACAAATCCAGCCAATTCGGCTTTAGGCGTAACTTTCTCTTTGGATACCAAATTGATTAACTCTCCGTTAGCCAACTTTAACACAAGCGGACTTCCTTTTTCCAAATCTTCCGTCAATTGACCGGCTGCCTTTTCAAAACGAAGTTCCAAACAATAACTTTTATCTTCCTTATGCAAAGTAATTTCCCAATCACTGTCTAATTCGACACTGATTCCTTTAACGGCTTTTCCCGTTATTTCATCAACTTTGTCATAATTGTATTTGCACTTTTGTGCTTGTAGCATACTGCTTATTGCCAAAAAGGCAATCATAACTCCCAAAATTTTAATGTGTGTTCTCATCTTGTTTACATTTTAAATAATTTATTCTTGTAATAATACTAAACCGCATATTACATCGCATACGTTGTCCATGTCGGAAATACCGCTATTTGAGAAATTGATAGTACAATCGCCGAGGCAAAGCGGATAATTGGATTCGAGTTTTATTCCTGCCGAATATAAATACATATCTCCATACTGTCTAACAGTAGTATTATTTAATGAAAGACTACACCCTTTAAATACAATAGATTTACCGTTAGGGTTAATTTCTTCTTTGCTTGTAAATACAATTTCAATCTCACTGATTCTCATATTTGCAGAAGAACCCCTGAAAAAAAACGGTAAATGTTTTGTTTCAAACATAACTGTCATACTTTTATTATCGTCCATCTGATTCCACGCATCGGGAAAATCTTGTTTCAAACTAAAAAACATACGTCCGGCGGTTGGTAATTTGTTCACCAAAGCGCTACGTGCTGCTTGTTCCAATACCCCGTCATAACGGGCAGTATAATTAATATGTAAGATTACATCCGAAATAGAAGAAAGATCAAATTGATTACAGCCCGCAGGCAAGGACAATTCCCATGAACTGATAACCCCTGCATTTTCAAAAGGCAAATAACGTTCATCGTTAAAATTAAGTTCAAACATACCTGAATCGTTTTGAGCACTGCTGGTGCATATTGACTGACTACCGCCGGTTTGATAAATAAAACGGAGGTCATCAACATCTTCATCATATACACCATCGGTTAATAAACTATTCTTTCTAATTTTTGCGCTTTGCAAGCTAAGCATAAAACTAACATTGGTATAAGGACCTGCCACATTGGGAATAGTAACCGATACCGATTTAATTCGTCGACGATAATGTCCCGGATAATCCATATCAAAAATAAATTCTTCTATATTCAAAGCAGTTTTTGTTTGGGAAATTAATTCTAATAATTTTTCAGGATACATCTGTGCCAATGAGATGTGTTTAGTCATTTCCAAATCTCGTTTATTGCCGTTAAGATAAGCGGCATCCAATTTTTGCAATGAATGTATTAATTTTTCACCGCTCATTAATCCCCTTTTTAAACTATCCCAATAACCGAATTGTATAAACGATTCAGCACTTTCATCGAAAATTCCCAATTCATTGCGGTAACATTTTTCCGCTTTTTTAGCCATATCATAAGCTAATTTATAAGCACTGAAATATACGTTCGATACTTGTGTTATCATCCAATTATATAAAGCCTCGTTAGTATATTTGGATTTGTAATAATCCTGCACGGATTTACTTTGTTCTATTTGCATCTCGGTATTTTCCAATTCTTTTTCGGCAATAGCCAAGCGAATTTCAGCAGCAACAAGTTGAACATTTAACTGTTCTATTTCTTTCTTAGCCAAAGTGGCTTGGAAAAGCCAATCTTCTTGTCTTCTGAAGTATCCCGACATAGCAAGCAATTGAGCCGCTTCTTTCTCAATAATTTGAGCACTTTCCGATAAGGAATTCATATTTGAATTTACAGCTTGTGCCAGTTGAGATCCGCCAAACTCAGCATTAGCATACGGACTTCCGGCAACTCCTGCTCCACCAATACTAAAAGTTGGAATAAATGCTAATCCCGATGCAATGTTGCGTCCTATTGTAGCTGCTATGTTTAAATTAATGGATTGTTTGTTTTTATTATAAGCCGCATCTTCAAAAGTATTCATTAATTCCCTACTCGAATAATAATCAAACTTGGCTTGAGCAATTTTTATGCTTTCATTGATATTTGCAATGTTTTGTGTTGCTTCTTCAATTTGCATTTTTTTAACTTGTCTTATGGCTTCTTGCATATTAATTTCCTGAGAACTTCTCAGTAAGTTCAATGTTTCGGCATCTCGTTTTTCTAATGCGGAAAGCATTTTATCTCCCAATTGTTTTACTTCATTTGTAAATTCCACTGCTTTTTGCATAATTATTTTAAAACGATAATAAGGTTGAGGCGAAGTCATATCATTCAACACATCACTAATAGATAAACCTGCTGCTGCTGCTTTTACTAATAAAGCGGGATCTATTGGGGGTTCAAATAAGGCTAATTCTCTTATTTTGCCTTCAATATTCATGCAATTACGCAATTTATACAAACGATCTTCAACCAAATCCCAATAACTCAACAATTGTTCATTTGCAGGAATACAGAAATTGTCAACATCTATTCGTGGTAAAGGCTGTGAAATAGCTGAAGTCGGAGCAGCCACCGTTAATAATCTTTTTTGTGCTATCTTCATCCTTTCTCTATGTGCATTTTCTTCCGGATTTTTATTGCTATGACTGGACGTCATAGTTTCAAAAGAATCATTATAAAGCATGTCTTTATTTACTTTGTAATCTGCAATACAATTTGTATTCAAATTATCTTCAACGGTATATTTTATCGAACTATCATATATATCCAAAAACCATTTATATGATTCTTTAGAATATTGATTTTTGATTTCATTATAATTGACCGCTGAATTCAACCCTTCTTTTTCAGGAAACATAATTGGTCGTTTTCCTAAAATTTCATATGCAAGAATATACAATAAGGTAGCTTCATTATTCGACTCCATAGTATCCTGTCTGAAAAGTTGATCAGCCCAAGCAATTAAATTATCAATATATTTCATAACTACCGTTCGTTGATAGGCTATCGGTCTTGTACGAGCAATCAAATGTGGTTTATAAGGATCGTTTAACCATGCATTTACTTCAGCTGCATGTGATTCGATGTTAGTTAAAATATTTGTAATTTGCTGTTCTCTGTTCTTTGTAGAGGATATTTCGTACAAAGGTTTGGGTATCCAATATTTTTGTGGCGACTCTCCCGTTTCTTGAGTTGTTGGATTAAAAATGTAATGGAACCATTTCATCGCTTCTTCAAATTTTTGATTCTGACTTAATTTACAAGCCAAATATAAAGGAGCATGGAAAAACAACTCCCAATTATAGATTGAATAAGTTCCCGATAAATCAAAATCAACAATATCATATTCATAAAACGAAGGAATAGTTACCGGCGCCAACCCTGGTTTATATTCTTCCCAAAATCGATATGTATTCTTCGGATAATAATTTCTGGCATCCAACTGCAAGTTTCTACTCAATAAGCCCGGTATCCCTATACGATTTAATTCCTTAATAAATAACCTCGTGTAAGGATGGTAAAAAGGCTTGAATGAATAAATATAAGGAATATTTTTAAATTGTGCACTGGAACCCGAAAATGGCTGTACAAAGAACGAACGTTCAGAATCTTGATAAAAGAATGGGTAAATATTGAAATTTTCTATTAAATTGAATTGCAATGGTTTATTGGAATGAATCATGGTAACAAAGTTGGGGTTGTTTTTGTTTGTCTGTATCAACTTATTAGCATTAAATAAGTTAGGCAAATACATTTCCAAGCAACCTTCAGCATTTCTTATATTCGCATAGATTCTGGACGAATTGAAAACCGAATTGGGAATAAAAATCCAAGTCCTAAAATTCATTTTTTTTCCAAATAATTCAGGAATATTTTCTTTTTCTAGCTTATTGGTAAACTTTTCAAATAAACTTACAATGTCTTCCTTAGATTCAGGAAAGTCCGTTAAAATATTTGATGAATCATCTGTGTAATAAAGATTCATAGAAAAAACACCTTCGGAATTTACGGTAACGGTAATAGGTTGACAGGAAAAAGAATCAATCAAAGAATCATCAAACATCACATTTCGATAAACATCTCCATTGAAAAAGAATATACCAAGATGTTCAATATCACCTTTGCCATTAATAAAAACAGAACTATTACATCCATAATACACATTAATTTTGAGCTCGTTATTACTATCAGTTTGTATTCCTAAAGAATATGAACTCATTGGATAATGACCTTTAACAATAATACATTTTTGAGATTTTTGAGTTCCTATCCATTTTTTATTTTTTAATACGGTCCAACATAGTCTTATCTCCGTAAATTCATCCGGTTCATTTTTATCATTATTTTTCTTATTGTTATTGTATACCTTTTCAACAACAGTAAGCCAAAATAAGTGCAACCGTCTGTTATACACAATAGGAACAACAGGACTGTCTTTTGTGTCAATTTCCACTTTTCCCCATTCCGACCATTGCGTATTCAATAAGTCATATTTTCGATAATAATAATTATTAGGAGTGGTTTTTGTGCGAGCTATCACATGGGAAATGCTTACTTTAGTTGTATTTTGCACTGTACTATCCGACACAATAAAACCGTCATTATCCTCCACTTTTTCATGATAAATACCGCAAACTTCCAAATTGGAAATATCATGTAGTTTTTGTAAATAATTTTCAAAAGCAGTCTCTACATTTTCGTTATTAATCTCCCCTTGATTAAGTTCATCTTCCATTTCTTTAAACAAGATGGTCTTATCGTCACGCAACTCGGGTTCTATCCAATTTTCGGGATATAAAAAAACTTTACGATTAGCTTCCCATAAACGATATTTTTTCATCCAATCCCATTGTTTCCATCCATCATCTTTTTCTACTTCAACTATTACATTTGGATTTTCTAAATTGAGCAAACAACGTTGAACAAAAAGTTGTACGGAGGAAGTTGCTTGAACAATTCTTGAAGTTTTCATACAGGCACTCATTTCAGTATCCAACAAGAAATAAGCGTATAAATCTTCTTTATCTTTCCATAAAGGATTGCTTTGGCGTAAAGAATAAGCAATTAAAAACGATGATAGGGCATTGCTTTTTGCCTCTCTAATCGGTTTTTGAATTTCAGGAAGTTTATCCAGCCAAGTGTTAATATCGTATTTGGCTTTAACAACACCTTTTACTTCATCACTTTTCGTTGTTTCTTTCTCACTGCGTATCTTCCATTCGTTAATACTAACTATTGATGTATTTGCAGAGTTTTTAATTTGCATACAATTCGATATTCTTTCATAAATGTAAGGTGAGTAAAAATCGTTTAAAGTAAATTCAAAAATCACTTGTAAATCCGAAAAATCAGATGTATTCCATCCCGTTAAGAGGCATAATTTTTTATAAAAATCATCAGATGTTAACGTTTCTTTATCGATAATTGAAAATAGTGTTAATATTTCATTTCCAAATATATACGATCCGAAACCTCTATGCAGAAACAACATGTCCTGCATTTTATGTATATCGATCATGGAAATGTAGTTTTCAGGATTTTCTATTGTTCTAAAGTTATACCAATCAAATCCGATTTTAGTTTGAATTGACAATAAAACAATTAATTCTTCAACGGTAAAATTATTCCTTTTTGTTATCAATGACATTTTATTAATCAACTCCAATTCAGGATAAATAAAACTCTTTAAATAATAATATTTTGTAATATCAACAAAAACACGTAAAATGTTTGTATTGTTTGTTCGAGAGTGTGTTAAATACAATTCTGAAATTGCACTTGATAAATTAAATGTTTCAGATATATAATTTTCAATGTTGATTATACTGTATATAGCATTGATATACAATATTACTCTTCTATATCTATCTATAAGTTGTTCGTAATATTCAAAAACAATTTTATTTAAATTACCGCTAAAAGCAATTTCATATACAACAGGGAATAAATTATTTATAAAATCTTGAATTTCAATATCTGATTTATTTGTTGTGCATTCAATGATTTGAATTAATTCTGAAACAACATCTTCGTATTTTCCTTTATCAATTGCCAACAACTTATGTATAAATTCATTTTTATATTTATCTGTTGCCGTAAAATCAGGAGCCGTTCCTTGAATATCACTTTCTTCTGGAAATAGGAGTAATAAATCCGAAGTAACAATCGAATTCAGTTCGTCTGAATATTTTTCAAGTTGTGAATCGGTTAGGGCAAACCCTTTAGCTTTTTCAGAAATTTGCGTTGATGGAATATCATAATAATAATTTACCAAATATTCATATTCAAATATTGATAATTTCGATTTCTTTATTTTATTTACTGTTTCAATGATAATATCCACATCATCTAAATTAAAAATAGAATTTGCTGTGATATTTTTCATTTCCAACACCTTAAATAGTTCTTCAGCCGTAAGTTTTAATTTTTTCATTAATACGGAAAGCCGATATAAATAACTGATTTTTGTTAAATCACAATCATCTGAAAGTTCAGTAGAATATGCGTTAAATAATATGTTAAAATCATTATCGGAAACGGATAAACAAGCTGCAATTAAATATTTATCTTCAGTATTTAATGAAACAGTATCATCTTTAATGCTTTGCAGATTGGCATTTAGAGGATTCGAAAGGGCTTTACGTAAAAAGACCCTATCATACAAACACGTTTGTAGTTTTGTGTTTTCTCTAAGGTTTAATATGTTTATATTCCCATAAAAGGCAAGTAAAGCATCGACCGATAAACCCAATGTTTCTTGTTGTTGTTTAAATTGCATTAATTTAAATAATGTCGTTTCATTTAAATTATCCGTTTCGAAATCAACAAAATTTGAAACGATATTATTTCGCAATAATAAATCCAACTCCCACATTTTCCATCCCGACTTACGCCATAAACGAATAAAACGATGCGCCCTATCATAATGAATTTTAGTACCTTTAATTATTTTATTCTGAGAAGAACAATCATCCTTCCAATCTGACCATATTAAACCTGTCCATCTTAGTTTTGTAACATCAACATTACTCTCCTCTCGGGCATTGTTAATTAAATCCAATGCTTCATAGGCTGTTAATCCTGTATCTTTCAAAAAACTATTTAAATAACAATTTACTTCATTTTTAGTAAAAGACAAATTCCATGCTTGATTTCTAATATCAATATTTATATTTGTCGTAACTATTTTTTGCTCGGTAAAGCTTAATGAAAAATATTCTGCTGCAATATCAACATTTGCAGGTAATTTATTTTCTGTTTCCGTTTGAAATTTTTTCATTAAATCCCAGCGTTGAATACCTATGTATTTTAAATAATCTCGGATTTCCATTTCCCATAAATTCAAGGGGGCATACATAGGATACATGCTTTCACTTAGTATATCATAAGCCGTTGAATTATTACATATTAATAAATGTTCGGGTGCGGCACATAACTCTTGTGTTGTTAAGGTGCTTTGACATTCTTCTACTGTTCGTTGAAAATCATTATTCTGAACTTTAAGAGTAGCTTCCTCCAATACTTCACAAACCAAATCAATGTATGGCATTAATGTATTGGTGTTTTGAGTGGTTAAATATATTTTTGATATATCTGGTCTTCTGTAATTTAAATAAGACAATACGGACTCGGATGAACTTGATTTAGCTTTTCTGCTATCCAAATAAGCTAACAAATCAGCTAAATATGCGGCAGCACTATAAACCGAAACATCATGTTTACATTCACAATAGTCGGAATTGCCGAATAATAAATTAATATTAGGAAAATCATTTATCAAATCTTCCCCTATTTTAGTATTATCATATTGAGCAATTCCAGCCGGATTTATTTGGTTGCAAGCAATATTGATATTAGTAAACGCAATTAATGAATTGGCATAACGTGCTGTTGCCATATTGTATGCGGAATCTATATCTTCTTGCTTGTAAGAAGCTTTAAGATCTTCTTGTAACTGCCTTTTCCCTTTTCTATAAATTTGTTCCGAATTTGCAAAACCAGATGTTACCATGGTACATGCTATATCCGAATCGGGACAAGCACGATATATATTTTGAATTATTTTTATTTCTTTTAAATGTTCATCAGGAATAATACCGAGATCTTCTATTCTGTCGGTTAATAAATCAAATTCAGGATTTTCAAACAATTTTGTTTCTAATATAACGGCAGCAGCGGCAAAATCAGAATTATCCTTTAGTTGCGTAATTGTTGATATATCCGTATAAAGGTCCTGTGCGGTTTTGTAAATATAAGTAGCATAAGCTTCTCCGTTAGGAAAATCATCGGGAAAACCAACACCTTCATTATTAACTAAAAGTTTCCATGAATTCAATGTGTAGGTAGCAATATAACGAATACCTTTGGTAATCAAATCTGTAAAATAAGATTCACATACCTTTTCAATCATAGGAATATAATTTCTTACAACACGACTTATCTGAAAACATAATTTTAAATAATCAATATTAGCAGGTTCCAAATAATTGTTTCTTCCGTTTAAATCAGAGATAAATGTATCAAAATGTGATATGTTTTTAACAAATAAACCTGTGATTTTTTGTGCCAACAACAAACGATTCCACTCATCATATGGAATTAAATTTACATTTTCCAATACAATTTTATAGGTTTCTTCCACAGGAATATCTCTATTCCATTTTACAATTATTTCCTCTGTTTGAGGGGTGAAATTAGTATAGCATAACATTAGGTGTATGTATTTTCCTCTTTTTTCGGCTTCACTTAAAATTTCACAAGTGAACACTTCTCCTCTGACATGAAATTCAAGTAGATTTAAATCAGGTATATCTATTATATCTACAGGCGGATCATCCGGCGGATCTATAGGTGGATCATCCGGCGGATCTACAGGCGGATCATCCGGTGGATCTACAGGCGGATCATCCGGTGGATCTACAGGCGGATCATCCGGCGGAACTATAGGAGGATCATCCGGCGGAACTATAGGAGGATCACCTGGTGTAACCACTACAGGTGGTTCTTCATACATATATGTGCGTACAGGTGGATATGTATGTTCAGGTATATGGATTATATGTCTAGGAGCATGAATTACAACGCCAATATAATGACCACCTAAACTGTATGAGTATTGAATTGCCTCGCTAAAACAAATTTCTTTTTCAGAAATATTTACAGTACATTCATTTCCGCCGGTATTTTTCAAATCTCTCCGAATCCAACCATCAGTAAGATTAGGATTCGGTTGTAAATTTACACTATCAAGTTCCACATAATAATTTTCAATTCTATCCGGTGTCCATTGAACGGTAATAATGTCAATAGGTGATATGCCGTTTTCATAATTTAATAAAACATTTATGGTATCACCCCATATAATATTTCTGTTGTTGTAAACTCTTCCTCTTAAATAGAGTTGTATTTCATCAATATTATTAATATCTAAAGGTTTTCTTAAACCAATCTCAATAAAATTGCCTCCCATTTCGGCATTCCATACCATACTGCCTGTTAATTTAAGAAAATTCCTTGAAAGTAAATCCGGAATACATTCCCCGTTGTTTACATCATATATTTCTCCTTGCATACATTCCGGAATAGATGGATTAACTTCCAAAACAGTACCTTTTGAAAAAACTACGGAATATACTTCTTTTCTTCCTTCTGCCCATTCAATCCAAAAGGTATCGACTTGTGGTAATTCATAAGTATAATCTAAAAAGAATTGTACATACCTACCTGTCATTTCCTGATGTGTTAACATAGCATAGTTTCTTTCCATTCCACGTACACGGCAACGGATAGCCGACAATTCGATTAAATCATCAGGCATGTACAATCTAACACCAATTGAATTGCCTACATTTGTTTTATTTGTTGAATAAGCTATCTTTCCACTTATTTTTATGCTATTATTATCTATAATAGTGTATTCACAATCTTCCCCCCCCTTATTATCGGGGTTCAATCCGATGTATCCTCTTTTGTAAGCAGAAGGATTTGGACTTAATGAAGTAGAATCGGGTATATGAACAAAAAAGGTTTCTTTGCGTTCGGGTGTCCATTCAACCAATATACTGTCATATTGATTTTGTTGACAGGTATAATCTAAACATACATGAATGTATTTTCCTACTTTTTCGCTTTCACTTAAGTCGGTGTAACCTTTAAGTTGTCCTCTAAAGGTATATTTCACTTCGGAAATATCCTGCATATTCATGGGAGCATGAATTTTTACATCAACAAAATTGCCTATAACTTCATTATTTTCTATCCAATCAATACAACCATCAAAAACAACAGTAAATTCATTAATTATGTTAGCAAATACTCCTCCTATAAACTCATCTCCTTGTTCAATATAACCCGAATACGCTCTTTTAACACCTAAATCCGTCATATATTCCACAGTATGATTTTCTATAGCTAAGGTAATATTATTAATAGAAACATCTTTTTCTAATAAAGGTAATTCTTTTAATATTAGATTTTTATTCCCAATTAAATTAATTACGGCATTTTTTATTGCATCATTACTACAAACCGGAATATACCGTAGTTTGACGGCATCGTTTAGTATTTTAAGATGATCCTGAGTGGAAATCAGTAATAATCCGGCTAAAATAATATTTCTTTGTTGAATTTTATAGTCTTCCCATTCATCATCGGCAATGCTTTCATTAAATAATTGCAATGACATATTCTTTGGAAATTGTTGATACAAATATCCGAAAGCAAATTCTTTAGTAATTGTATACTCTGTACTGCTATCAGATAGATATAAGGACATAACGTATTTCATCAACAGTTCGGTGCTAATTCCCGTATAAGATGAGATTTCTTTAATGGTATTTTTATTTGCTGTTGATAAAGTATTCAGGTCGGTTATTCCGTTTCTCGTAAGTATGTCAACATTTAATTCATAAACGGATTTACCGTTATAGATAAAATTGTCGGAAACAAAGGTAAATATATTTTCTTTTTCACTAATAAATATTTTCTCGGAAGTAAATCTTAATTCACCGTTCTGATAACAATTAACAAGAACACAAATTTTATCTTTCAGTTCTTTATTCTCGTTGAGTAAAGCAGACGGAATATCTAAAAACACACGATAAGAACCATCTGATAAGGATATTCCCGTTCCTAAAATAACCTCGGATCCTGAGTAAGGTCGATAAACAACTTCTAAACTTATGGACTCTATAGGTAAGTTATAAGAATCACTTACATAGCCGCAAACCCTATAAAGTTTTGTTAATAATTCATTCATCTCATTAATGGTATCGGACGAAACACCGGATGTTTGTGTAATACCGTATGCCTGTTGAAATGTTACCAACGCATCTTGAGTAGTAGGACCGAATGTGCGATTGTTTTTTTCTTCCACACTAATTTGATCCCCATAACCTAATACAGTCAACGCTGTTTGAAGAACATATACATGCTCCTTGTTTTCAATTGAAAATTCAATTGGAATTAAAAAATCATTCATATCTATACATTTTTTCCGTGTTAATAATATTTTTAATGTATATTCAAGAGAATTTGATAAGATGCGGAATGACTATTTTCTTATTTAGGAAAAACCCTATTTAATACAAGTAGTTTCTTTTTTATTTTTACAAAGGTAGATAATATTTGATAATGCAAATACTTATTTTTAAACTTATTTATTAACATAAAATTGTTAATAAATAAACTATCATTATGCTGTAATAAAGAAATATAAAAATAAAACTCTTTTACAAAAGTGAAAAAATCAAAAAAAATAGAATTTGAAAAACAAGAAAAAACATCACCGCAATCAACAAAAATTAAAAAAAGATGAAAAAAAGGGGTAAGCAAAGGAAGAAAAATATACGCTAAACATCGAAAAGCAGATTGATTAATTTTAAGTTTTATCGGTTAATAATAAAAAAAACAGCAAAAGGTTTTATTTTTTTTTATACTTTTACACTATTAATATAAAACATTATCTATAGATGAAAAATATTGTCTATCTATTGCTTATGCTTATCAATTTTGTTGCTTATTCAGCTCCAATTGATAGTATTACTGCTAAAAAAGTAGCCCTCTTTTTTTTAGAGACCTCAACCAACACCATACGACAGAAAAACAAGCCCGAAGTTGTCTTGGCTTATAAAGCCGTTGCTAATCAAAAAGAAATGCAACAGCAAGTGTATTATTACATCTACAATGTAGGCGAAAATGCATACGTAATAGTTTCGGGTACAGACCAAGCACTGCCTGTTTTAGGTTATTCGAACGAAAGCAGTTTCGACCCTCACAATATCGCTCCCAATGTAAAAAGTTTTTTATCGGAATACGAACGTGAAATCGCCTACCTTATCCGAAACGAAATAGCAGCAAGCAGCGAAACAACACAGGCTTGGGACCGTATGATTAAGCAAGAACAAGTTATACAAAAATCCATTAAACCTTCCGTAGCGCCTTTGATAAAGACAAAATGGAGTCAATCGCCTTATTACAATGCACTATGTCCTTACGATTCACGCTACGGTAGCCGTGCCGTTACGGGTTGTGTGGCAACAGCAATGGCACAAATTATGAACTATTGGTCTTATCCTTCCGTAGGTTTTAGCGAACACTCCTACGTACATCATTATTTTGGAAATTTAAGTGCCGATTTTAAAAATACAACCTATCGTTACGACTTAATGCCTATCACTTTAACTCATTCAACAACTAACGATTCCGTCAATGCGGTTGCCACCTTGATGTACCATTGCGGTGTTGCCGTCGAAATGAATTATGGCGTGAGTGCAAGCGGTGCTTATGTAGATGAGTATACCGTCGGCAAACAATCTGCCGAATATGCAATGCGTACTTATTTCGGCTATTCCGATGTTCAATACGAATCTCGCTATTCCTTAGGCGATGTGGCATGGACAAACCTATTAAAACAAGAATTAAGTGCTAATAGACCTCTACTATACAGAGGACAAGGCTCTGAAGGCGGACATGCTTTTATTTGTGACGGCTATGACGCAAGCGGTTATTTCCATTTTAACTGGGGCTGGAATGGATCTTATGACGGTTATTTTCTAATCGGTAAGTTAAATCCCGGCTCTTATTACGATTTTACCAACTATCAAGGTGCCCTTTACAATATCATTGCTCCCAATCAAACGAATAATTACCATTTGGTCTTGTACGATAATTTAAACGTACATCCTCAAATTGTCAATTGTAAAGAACCTTTTACAATGACAACTAAGATTTTAAACAACGGCAATAGAACATTTACCGGCGATTTGAAAGCTTCTGTTTTAAATGCTGCCAGTGCCGTAGTTGCCGAAATTGAGATGCTTCAAAACATATCTTTATCGGCTGATAACGACAGCAGTTTTTCTTTTCAATCCGAAGGAGTCAGCGGTATTGCAGCCGGTGCATATAAAATACGACTATTTTATCGTAACTTAAACGACACGGTTTGGGTAAGTGTTACCAATATTGGAAGTTATGTCAATGAGACAGTCATACAATTCGAAGGCGATATCAGAGCCTACACCGATAGCGTAACAAATATAGACTCCTCCTCCGCTAAAGTCTATGCCAGCCTGATAGAAGGATGTGCCCATATTATTTCCAAAGGTTTTAAATGGAAAAAACAATCGGACACTAAATACACTACCGTTACTATTTCGGATAGCAGTCTTTTCGAGTACCAATTAAGCAATTTGCAGCCTAATACTACTTACACTGTAATGGCTCACTTAATCACTTATTCAGGAAGTACTTATGGAAATGTAATGGGAAAAGAAATTACATTTACTACAGCTCCCGCCAACATTATCAACATAGAAGAATCGAATGTGAAGATATACCCCAATCCTGCAAAAAACAGCATACACATAGCTATGCAATCCGATATTCACATGCGAAAAATTGAGTTAATCAATACGATTGGGCAAGTTGTCAAAACGATTCATCTCAATAACACCTATACCGATTTTTCGGTAACAGATATTACACAAGGCATTTATATTGTAAAAATTACCGGCGAAAAAGGCGTAATTTTCAAAAAAATAGGAATAGAATAAACCAAGTTTATTGCTTTTGAATCGAATGATTTGCCTCTATTACTTTGGCTTTCATCGACTCTTTAAAATCCGACAACCGACTATATAATTGTTTATTATGAATAGCCATCATTTGCGTTGCCAGAATAGCTGCATTTTTAGCACCATTCAAAGCCACTGTAGCCACAGGAATTCCCGACGGCATTTGAAGAATAGACAGTAGCGAATCCCAACCATCGATAGAATTGGACGATTTGATAGGAACACCAATTACGGGTATGGACGTAAAAGCAGCAATAACTCCCGGTAAATGAGCTGCCCCACCGGCACCGGCTATAATAACTTGCACCCCTCGTTTTTTTGCTTTTTTAGCGAAATCCATCACCAATTCGGGCGTACGATGTGCCGAAAGTGCCTGAACTTCATATTCTATTTCCATTTCTTGAAAAAACTTTACGGCTTCTTCCATAATGGGTAAATCGGAAGTGCTACCCATAATTATACTTACAAATGCTTTCATAATTTTTTATTTTATATTTTTTTGCAAAAATATATTATTTTTTGTTTTTATCTTACAAAAAAAACACATTTCTAATAAAATAAGAATTTTTATAAAAATACTTCATTTTTTATTCCCCCCATAAACTACAATTGAAATACATCACTTTACAAATAAAATAACACTTCAATAAAAAAGATACCGTTTTATTGATTATTTTTGTAAAAAATAAATTTCATAAAAATGACAAGTTTAAAATTTACCGTTAAGCAAATAGCCAACATTTTAGGTGGCACTACGGAAGGTAATCCCAATACTATTATTCATAAAATCACTAAAATTGATGCGGGTGAAGAAGGAGGATTAGCCTTTTTGATAGATAAGAAATTTGAGCCGTATATTTACACTACTGCAGCAAGTGCCGTTATTGTTAAAGACAGTTTTGTCGCAGAAAAAGAACTCCCTTGTGCCATTATTCGTTTAGAAAATCCACAAATGGGTCTTATCAAATTACTGCAATTTTACGAAACGCTAAGACCGCAAAAATTAGGTGTTGCCAAAAGCGCCCATATTGCAAAGACTGCAAAAATCGGAAACGGCGTCTATATAGGCGAAGGAGTTGTTGTTGGAGAAAATGTGGAAATCGGAGATAACTCAAAAATACATCCGTTATGTTATCTTGGCGATAATGTTATAATTGGCGAGGAAAATATTTTATACGCAGGCGTAAAAATTTATGAAAACTGTGTCATCGGTTCCAATTGTATTCTGCATTCAGGTGCCGTTATCGGTGCCGACGGTTTCGGATTTATGCCCGACGAAAACTATGTGTACGAAAAAATTCCTCAATTAGGAAATGTAATTATAGAAGACGATGTAGAAATCGGTGCCAATACTTGTATTGATTGTTCGACTTTTAGTTCGACAATTATACGAAAAGGCGTTAAAATAGATAATCTTACGCAAATAGCACACAATTGCGAGATAGGTGAAAACACGGTTATTGCCGCATGTTGCGGAATTGCAGGTTCGGTGAAAATAGGAAAAAATTGTATCTTAGCCGGACAAGTTGGCATTAAAGACCATACCGTTCTTGGCGATAGAGTTATAGCCGGCTCACAAACAGGTATTCATCGCAATGTTAAAAAAGGCGACAAAGTAATCGGCAGTCCTGCCCTATCAATGGAAAAAGGCTTAAAAGCATTGGGCAGCATTCAGTTTATACCCGACTTGCTCCATAGGGTCAACGAATTGGAAAAAAAACAAGAAAAATAATTATTATTCCATTTCCATTTCTTCCGAATACCTCGGCAATCTGATAATAAAAGTAGTCCCTTGCCCTAAAACAGACTCAATATCAATGGTTCCATTCCAATCATTGATGATATTTTTTACCATCACCAAGCCCAAGCCCATCCCCGTTGATTTGGTAGTAAAACGTGGCACAAAGGCATGTTTCAAGGTGTTTTGGTCCATTCCTTTTCCAAAATCTTTAATTTTTATTTCCCACATCTGAGAACCATAATCACTGAGTTCTATAATGATTTTTTGAATTTCGCCTTCTTTGCTTGCTTGCACGGCATTTCGTATCAAATTATTAAACACCCTTATCAATTGCGTTTTCTGAATATAAACAAAAGCCTCTTTCTCATTCGTTTGATTTTCAAAAACAACACTATAATGTTTTTGATTTAAATGCAAATCCAATACATTATTGATAATCGCAATTAAATTTTCTTTTACTCCCTCGCCTTGATGAATTTTTGTCAGAATATAAAACGAAGAAGTTATATCGTTGATGGTTTCAATTTGATTTAACAACATTTCGGTGTATTGATTCAGTTTTTGAACATCAATTTTCCCTTCCGCCATTTCTTTTCTGATTTGCTGTGCCCTCAGTTTCATTGGCGTCAACGGATTTTTAATATCATGGGCTATTTGTTGTGCCAAGTCTTTCCAAGCCGATTCTCTTTCGGAACGACTTAACAGCTCAACGCTCATTTCTAATTCATCTATCAATCGGTTGTATTCCTGTATCAACAATCCTATCTCATCTTTGCGTTTCCACTCTATTTTTTCATTGACAGACAATAATTTAACTTTTGCCAAATGATTCGATATTTTTATTAAAGACATTGAAACATACCGTGTCATCAAAGTTCCGATAAACACCGCAATCAAAATAAACAATCCATAAAAACTTAAAAAAGTAGAGAAGAAATTTGTTAATTGATAATCTATTCGCGATTTTCTCTCTAAATTGGAATAAGAAATATAAGCAAACTTCTCTCCTTTTTCATTCAATAGGGGTTTATACAATATAAGGTACTGATTATCGTCTTCTACATTCTCTTCAACATAGATAGCAAAAGCATCGTAATTGATAGCCAATAAAGCATTCGGATTCATTAATGTGTTCTCGAAAGGTGCAATGGATGATTTTTTTTGTTTGAAGGCAATTTGATTTCCTTTTAAATTAAAAATACTAATGCTTGGAATATAATCTTTTACAACATTCGATAGGTAAGCAACATCTATCTCTTTGCTCTCGTCCGTTATCAATAAGTTGGAATCATTGATAGCCGAACTTACCACATTAGTAATAAAATTAACACGATAAATAGAATGTCTTAATATCTCTCCTTTATTGGCTGACAGGGTGTAATGTATAAAAAACAAAACCGCCAAGGCTGTCGAACCTAACAGAAGGAAAATAACCAACCGCTGCATTTGTCCTCTAAATGAAATAAATAAAGGTTGATAACCGATAATAACAATAATAATAAAACGAACAAAAGTAAAAACAAATAAAATCAAAAAAATGAACGAAACAGAAGAAAGTTTTTTCGCAAAAGAATCTTTCACCGTCGATAACAACAATACATTATTGTCCGCAGTTCGATAAACCGTATGCGTAAAACCATCAGCGTCAAATACTAAACCTGTGCAAACAGTATCCAAATCATATTTCTTAAGTAATAGCTTATAAGGCACTTTTGTTTCTCTGTAGGTTTTAAGCGTATCGTTTTGATATTCGGCATACGATAAAGTTATAAGTTCTTTTTCTATGCGATGAGGATTTTTATTCGCAATGGGTTTAATAAAATTAGTATTGGTTTCCATTTCAAAAAACAGAAAAGCAGTGTCTTTTCTTTCATCAGCCGCTACAAAAGGATAAGAAATTTTCATAATATAATAAGGCTTTCCTAATCCTATTCTTAAAAATCCCACCTGTTCGTCTTGCGATAGTTTTTCGGTTTTTAACATCTTTTCGTTATAGGAATCTATCAGCTGTTCATCTTCTTGCTTAGAACTATAAGCTATCTGAAAACTAATCTTATATTGTTCGATATATTTATAAAAATACTGTGTGTTTAAATAAATTTCTATCGCATCGTTTGTCCGAGGCGGGTTTTTCAAAAAATCGATTATCTTTTTATCCTTACGCAGGCTGTCTTTCATTTCACACAAATCATAAACCATCAAAGGATCTTCGGTAAGCAACAACATTTTAGCAAAGTTTTCTTTTTGTTGCTCTAATTTTTTCGCATTTGTTTTTTCACTAATAAAAAAGACAATCAATCCAAATAATAAGAAAAGAACTGCGTAATAAATATTCATGGAAATCTCATCATATACTATTTTTAGCAGAACAGCCACTACAAACAAAACAAATATAGCCAAATAAACAAAAAACAGATAAGAAGTATCATAATTTCTACTATAATAAAATACCACTACGGCAAGTACAATAATAAAAATCAAGATTAAATTATATATAAACGACCGAAAAGAATTAAATAACCGCAACACTTCTTTCATTATCTCTCTGAAAATCAAAGCTAAAACCCAAAACAAACAAGAAATAGAAAACAAAATCATCAAACTCAACTCATCGTATTTACACAGCAACGAAGGCGATATGGTAATGGTAGTATCATTAATAATGCTATACAAAAACATAAACACAAATATGTATAAGCACATAGCAAGGACAATCAATAAATACCTTAAAGCATATTTGAAAAAAGTAGATTTAATTTGAAAATTCAACGTAAATGTTTTTTCAAAAAATATAGCAAAGATAAATAAGTAATATGTTTGTAGGATTAGACTTCCAAACGAAGACAAATAAGAAGCATAATAAATAGAAGTAAAAAGATTGGACGAATAAAGCGAAGGAGGAATTTTAAATGAGGAAAAAACAAACAATGTTAATAGGATTACAAAACTCAATATAATCCATATCCAATTCGTATGCTTACTGAAAAACGCCGTACTTAATAAACCAAAGAATATTGTTAATAAAAGAAAAGTAAAAGTGATTAACCACAAAATCAACTCTAAGATAGCGGTCTTGTCACTCAGCTTAATTTTTTCCGAATAGTGAAGCGAAAAAACAGCATTTCCTTTATTGTTTTTTATAGTATAATTTCCTTGCTGTTGGGATAAATCAATTCCTTGGCTTACTGTTTCTTGCGAAAGAAAATTAAGAGATAAAAACACATGATTCGTATAATCTTTTTTCTTTAGCACATAGAAACCCACTACACTCAAGGAATCCGAATGATTTTCAACATAATACACATAATCAAACCCTAAGCTTTGAAAACCCGATGTTGATTTTTTTTGCAACTCATACGGCAAAGCGATGCTATTCGACGACCATGAAATAAGCTCCGATTGACGGTAAACATAAAATACAAATTCATTACTATTAATTTTATTTTCTTCACAAAAAGAAATTAAATCATCTAAATCAAGTATTTTTTTTTCAACAATAGCCGCTAAATACTCATTCAATTCTTGTTCTTTTTCCAAAAATCTCTCTTGTAGTATAGTTGTTAGTTTTTCAGGCTTTACTCTTTGTTCATTTCTATACGACAAAACAGCGGTAACTGCTAACATCAGAAGTCCGAGTACCAAAAAAATAAAAAATTTCGTTTTTGTTTTCATACGTTCACAATTTTTCAGTTAAAGATTGTATGGAACTTATACACTTTATAATCATTCACTTGTATATTAAAATTAATCCGGAATCGTTTCATAACAACTATAATAAATGACGAATGGGCATAAGTAATAATGCTAATAATCGCTTAAACAATGGACGCGCCTTCCATTGATCAAAATCAAAAAGAACACTATCGAGCAATGTTTGCTCTATATGATTTTCAATTAAATTCTTCGCTTCCGTTTTGGTACCAATAAGAGCAATTTCAAACATATATTTAAAACTTCGATGATCGAAATTAGAAGAACCTATCGAAAAAATAAAGCTGTCGACCAATAACAATTTTGAATGTAAATTGCCTTTAGTGTAAAAATAAATTTGCACTCCTTTTTTATATAAATTTTCCCAAAGAGCATCTCGTAAATAATCTACCATCTTCACATCGGAACTTTGAGGAACTATTACTTTAACAACAACTCCCCGCTTCGAGGCATTGATTAGCTCCTTATAAATTCTATAACCGGGAATAAAATAGGGGGTTTCAATAACTACACTCTTTTCGGCACGTTGAATTAAACGAACATAATTTTTCTTTACCCGCTGGTCTAATATGGAGGGAACCTCTCGTATAAAGTAAAAATCATTGTATAATATTGTACGTCTAAATGCTTTTCTTACCCAAGGATGGAAAATATCTTTGTTATATATTTTAAAGTTATCCATGAATATTTTATTAAATACCTTTGCCATATCTCCCTTTATCCTCAATATGGATTCTCGCCAAGACAGTGAATAAGCAGTGATATTGGCAGAACCGATATAAGCTACGTTATTATCAATTACTACTATTTTGCGATGGTCGCGTAAGTGATTTCTCGAAAAAAGGGCAATGCTCATTACAAACTTTTGAAAATAACGCACCTCCCCTCCCGCTTCCATCAATTGTTTAATAGGAGCATGCGATGTTTTTGTTCCCCACCAATCCACTAACAGTCTAACTTTCACACCCTCTTTCACTTTTTTAATCAGAGCATTACATATTTTTTCTCCGACAAAATCGTCCATAAAACGAAAAGTCTCTATGTAAATAAACGACAATGCATTCGCAATATCCAACAGCAAACTCTCGTACCACTCTGCTGAAGAACTATAAAAATCATAGCTATTATCATCAGTACTATAAATAACCTCTTTCTTATCCTTTTTTTTCATAAAAACGAATAAATGCTACTAATCAAACTATTAGATTTTCATACCAAGTCTTAATGTGCAAAAGTAATCAAAAAAACATACGGATAGCACAAAAATAACATCCATATTTAAAAATTTTAATTAAATACAAAAAATAAAACGCATTTTCTCAACGTTATATAAAATGATTAAAGAAAAAAATTATCGTAAAAATGACACAGACAGTTGATATTAAAGAGTTGAACGAACACATTCAAAGAGAAAGTGCCTTTGTTGATATTATTAACATGGAAATGAGCAAGGTGATTATTGGTCAAAAAGCTATGTTAGAGCAAATGTTGATAGGCTTACTTTCCAAAGGACACATCCTTTTAGAAGGAGTTCCCGGTTTAGCAAAAACTTTAGCTATTAAATCATTAGCAAATATTATTCACGCCGATTTTAGTCGCATTCAGTTCACGCCCGATTTGCTGCCGGCAGACTTAACAGGAACTATGATTTACAGCCAAAAGAAAGAAGAATTTATGGTAAAAAAAGGACCTCTTTTTGCCAATTTTATTTTAGCCGATGAAATCAACCGCGCACCCGCTAAAGTACAAAGTGCTTTGTTGGAAGCTATGCAAGAACGACAAGTTACCATAGGCGAAGAATCCTATCCTTTAGAAGAACCTTTCTTGGTAATGGCTACACAAAACCCTATCGAACAAGAAGGTACCTATCCATTGCCCGAAGCACAATTAGACCGTTTTATGTTGAAAATTGTTATCGGCTATCCCACTAAAGAAGAAGAAAAAATAATTTTACGTCAAAATATAGGACAAACATACCCTTCTACCAATGCTTGCCTGAAAGCCAAAGACATTATCAAAGCACGCGAAGTCGTTCGTGAAGTGTATGTAGATGAAAAAATCGAAAATTACATAACCGACATTGTCTTTGCCTCACGCTATCCGTCTCAATATGGGTTAAAAAAATATGAAAATATGATAAATTATGGAGCTTCACCACGAGCTTCTATCAATTTAGCTTTAGCTGCAAAAGCCTACGCATTTATCAAAAGAAGAGGTTATGTTATTCCTGAAGATATACGTACGATATGTCTACCCGTAATGAGACACCGTATTGGCTTGACTTATGAAGCTGAAGCTGAAAATATTACTACCGAAGATATTATCAATACAATATTAAATACAGTTGAAGTTCCCTAATCAGAGCTAAGAATGGATTCGACCGAAATACTAAAAAAAGTCCGTAAAATAGAAATCCGAACACGAGCACTTACACAACAAGTGTTTTCGGGTCAATATCATAGTGCTTTTAAAGGTAGAGGAATGGCTTTTAGCGAAGTACGCGAATACAATTACGGTGATGACATTCGCTCGATAGATTGGAATGTTACGGCTCGTTTCCATCATCCTTATGTTAAAATTTTTGAAGAAGAACGCGAACTTACGGTCATGCTGCTGATTGACGTCAGTGCTTCCAATATGTTTGGAACGAAAGGAATGTATAAAAAAGACTTAATCACCGAATTAGCAGCCGTTTTATCCTTTTCTGCCATCACCAATAACGATAAGGTAGGCGTTATTTTCTTTAGCAATCAGGTCGAAAAATTTATTCCGCCACAAAAAGGAAGAACACATATTCTACGTATTATTCGCGAGCTGCTTCATCATCAACCAAGCAGTAAACAAACCGATATATCGGAAGCATTACGCTATCTAACCAATGCCATTAAAAAAAGATGCACAGCTTTCCTCATTTCCGACTTTATGGACGACGATTTTGAAACAGCACTAAAAATATCGAAAAACAAACACGATGTTGTTGCCATACAAACCGTTGACCAAGGCGAGTTGCAGATTCCCGCTATGGGATTATTGCAAATTAAAGATGCAGAAACAGGCAATCTATCTTTAATAGACACGTCTAATAAAAACTTTCAATCCTACCACCGAAAATGGTGGAAAGAAAAAGAAGAAAAGCTACAAACTGTTTTTCAAAAAACAGGTATTGACCATGTCAAACTTTTTACCGATAAAGATTATGTCCCTGCTCTCAAAAATCTGTTTTCAAGAAGAAGTGTTTAACAGCAATTGCAAACAAACGACTTATATATCTTTTTTTATTCTACTCTTTTTTTCATAAAACAATTATTTTTTTAAAGCGTTATTAATTTACTTATAATATAAAATATGTCTAAGAAAAAATACAAAAAAGAAGACCCTTTTTCCAGCAATTACGGAGTAAAAATTATTGAAATTTTCACCAAATATCCTTACCAATATTTCAACTATAAACAAATAGCCACAAGATTAAATGTTTATAGCAAAGAAGAACGCACAATAATAGCTAATTCCATTGATAAATTAGCAAATGCCAATATTTTAATAAAAGGAGGAAGAGGGAGGTATAAAATTAACCCCATCCATATCAAAGCCGACGAGTCCAACATCATCACAGGTCGCATCAATATGAAACAAACCGGCAAAGCCTATTTGACGGTGGAAAACAGCAAAATGGAAGATGTTTTTATTGCAGCCAACAATACGGCTCATGCACTCAACGGCGACTTGGTGAAAGTGCATTTATTTCCGGCTCGTAGAGCAAAACGCCCCGAAGGACGTGTTATTGAAATCATTAAACGACATAAAATCCATTTTGTAGGAACCATAAAAACATCGAAAAACATATCTTTTTTTGTCCCTGACGATGTTAGTATGCCTATCGACGTACTGATTCCTAACGAAGCTCTTCACAATGCAAAAGACGGACAAAAAGTAGTCGTCAAGCTCAACGAATGGCACGAAAATGCACGCAATCCTTTTGGCGAAGTCGTTCAGGTTTTAGGATACCCCGGCGACAATGAAGTGGAAATGCTTTCGATACTCATCGACCAAACATTTTACAATCAATTTTCCGAAGAAGTAGAAAAAGAAGCTGCCCTTATACCTACCCAAATAGATGAGAATGAAATTTTACGCCGTAGAGATTTTCGTGATAGATTTACCATGACCATCGACCCGGCAGATGCGAAAGATTTTGACGATGCTATTTCTTTTAAAGAGTTGGATGATAAAACTTACGAAGTGGGTATTCATATCGCCGATGTTTCTTTTTATGTAAAACCCAACACACATATCGACAACGAAGCATATAAACGTGCCACATCGGTATATTTGGTCGATAGAACCATCCCTATGTTGCCCGAAAAACTTTCAAACGGCATTTGTTCTCTCTCGCCTAATGAAGATAAATTGTGTTTTTCTGCTGTGTTTGTTATGGATATAGAAGGAAGAATACAAAAACAATGGATAGGAAAATCCATTATTAATTCTAACAGACGCTTCAATTACGAAGAAGTACAAACTATTATCGAAAACCGTAAAGGCGAATATGCTACGGAAATTTTAACTTTAGACACTATTGCCAAAGCATTGCGTAAACAACGCTTTGAAAAAGGCTCTATCAATTTCCATTCCGAGGAAGTCAAATTTGTTTTAGATGAAAAAGCCAAACCTATAGGCGTTTATACCAAAGAAGACAATGACGCTAATCATTTGATTGAAGATTTTATGCTATTAGCCAATCGTAAAGTAGCCGAACTTATTGGAAAAGTAACTGCCAAAGAAAAAGCGAAAGCCTTTATTTACAGAGTACACGACCAACCCTTAGAAGAAAAAATCAATAAATTCAACGAATTTATACAACGCTTAGGCTATTCTTTACAACTAACTTCACGCAAGCACCTTGCCGATTCCATCAACGAATTATTTATAGCTATTCAAGGCAAAGGCGAACAAAAACTTATCGAACAATTGGCAATAAGAACCATGCAAAGAGCCATTTACTCAACCAATAATATCGGACATTATGGCTTGGCATTTAAGCATTACACCCATTTCACTTCGCCCATTCGACGTTATCCCGATTTAATGGTGCATCGTTTATTAGAAAGATACATGGACGGAAAACCTTCCGTAAACAAAGAAGAACTCAGCCTTAAATGCAAACATGCTACGGAAATGGAACAACGTGCTACCGATGCAGAACGTAACTCTATCAAATACAAACAAGCCGAATATCTTTCCGATAAAATAGGGGAAACTTTCAATGGATTAATATCGGGCGTGAGCAAATGGGGAATATGGGTGGAACTAAAAGAAAGTAAATGCGAAGGAATGGTTTCGGTGAAAACATTAACAGACGATTTTTACTATTTAGACGAAGATAATTACCGCTATATCGGACAGCAAACAGGTAAAATTTTACGATTAGGCGACGATGTTAATGTAAAAGTAAGAAAAGTAGATATAGCTAAAAAACAAATTGACTTTATTTTTGTCAATGATAAACAATAGCCCAATGAATGTCGGTTTATTTTTCGGTTCTTTCAATCCTATTCATAACGGACATTTAGCAATTGCTGCTTATCTTTACAATCACTATGCTTTAGACGAAATTTGGTTTGTTCTTTCGCCTCAAAATCCGCTCAAAAACGAAAAAAACATTTTATCCAAAGAACAACGTTTACGCATGTTAGAAGCCGCTTTGCTTCCTTTCGACAACTTTAAAGCTTCTACTGTCGAGTTCGACATGCCTACACCATCCTATACTTATTTAACTTTAAGAAAGTTAAGAGAAATACATCCGACTTTTTCATTTTCCGTCATTATGGGAAATGACGCTATGGCTAGTATCGAACTATGGAAAAATTACCGAGAAATTATCGACAATTACACCATTTATCTTTATCCCAGAAACAACATTCGCTTGTCTATTGATAAAGAAAATATTATAATAACCAAAGCACCCGTTTTACCCATTTCATCTACCGATATACGTGAAAATATCAGTGAAGGAAAAACAATAACGGAACTCGTACCCGAAGCTGTTAATCAGATTATTATAGCAGAAAAATTGTATCGGTAAAACACTTCCGTTTTTACTCGAAAAATTGTTTTACTCTTTTAAAAAAGCTGGATTGTTTTTGTTCTTTCGGTTGAAAATTGTCCGAATTCATAAAACTTTCTACCATTTGCTTTTCCTCTTTCGTTAAAGTTTTAGGTATCCAAACATTGACATTTACTATCAAATCGCCTTTGCGATAACTTTGTATTTCGGGCAATCCTTTTCCGTGCAACCTTAGCAAGGTTCCCGATTGTGTTCCTGCCGCTATTTTTATGCGTGCTTTCCCGTCAATGGTTGGAATATCAACATTTGTTCCCAGTACCGCTTGAGGAAAAGTGATATAATGTTCCAGGTATAAATTATTACCGTCACGCTCAAATAATTCGTGAGGAATCTCTTCTATCAACACAAAAAGGTCGCCGTTGCCGCCATGATTGGGTGCCGCATTTCCTTTTCCGCTTACGGTAAGCTGCATATTATTACTTACACCGGGCGGTATTTTTATATTGATTTCCTCTTCGCCTTTTACAATACCATTGCCCAAACATTGGGTGCATTTATCGGTTATTATTTTACCTGTTCCTTGGCAGTGAGAACATTCCGTCTGCATCTGCATGGCACCAAAAATAGACTGCTGTACCCTTACCGTATAACCCGAACCACGACAAGTGGGACAAGTCTTAACCGCATTTGCCGACTTTGCACCGGTAGTATTGCAGGCTTTACAAGCCACATACTTCTTGACTTTGATATTTTTTTCTACCCCTTTGTGTATTTCTTCTAAAGTCAATTTCACCTTTATACGAATATTGCTCCCTCGCTGAACCGAGCGAGAACGAGACGAATAAGAACGACCCGAACTAAAACCGCCAAAACCGAAATCTTCGAAAATACTTCCAAAACGACTAAAAATATCTTCCATATTCATAGAGCTAAAACCTTGCGCTCCACCCGCTCCTCCTACTCCGGCATGTCCGAATTGATCGTAGCGTTGGCGTTTTTCGGGATTGCTTAAAACCTCATAAGCCTCAGCCGCCTCTTTAAATTTCTCTTCAGCTTCTTTATTATCAGGGTTTTTATCGGGATGATATTGTATCGCTTTTTTACGGTATGCTTTCTTTATCTCCTGCTCATCGGCATTTTTAGCTACACCCAACACTTCATAATAATCTCTCTTTGCCATCTCGTATCTATTATTGATAAATTACTACTTTTGAATATCGAATTACTTTATCATTCAGGGTATAACCTTTTTGAACTTCTTCTAATATTTTTCCTTTATCTTCTTCTTTTTCAGCAGGAACAGTTGTTACTGCTTCATGAAAATCGGTATTAAAAAACTGATCTTCAGTAATAATTTCTTCCAAGCCTTTTTGCTTTAAGAGGGTCTTGGTTTTTTGAAGTATCAACACCAATCCTTCTTTTATCGAAGGGTCGACTCCTTCCAATTTATCGTTAAAAGCTATTGCTCTTTCCATATCATCAATAATGGGAAGCAACTGTGTAATAACAGATTCTGAAGCATTTTTAATAATATCGATTTTTTCTTTTTGTGTTCGTTTGCGAAAATTGTCAAATTCGGAATACAAACGTAAAAATTTATCGTGTATTTCAGCTTTTTCGGCTTGTAATTTTTCGTTAGTTGCTTTTAAGTCTTCTAATTGCTGTGATTTTTTATCTTTTTTACTAAAAATACCGCTTTTTTTGGCTTGTTCTTTAGGTTGTTCTTCATTGTCCGTATTTTCTACAGCAATAGCTTCGTTATCCAATTCGGCAGTTTGCTCTATAGTTTCTTCTTCCGGTTGATTTTTTATCTTTTTCGAATTATCTTCCATATCTCAATTTTTTTCACCTTCCTTACAGTCAAATTATTTGCCAAACACCCTTTTGCTGACAAAAAGGCAGGAATCTTCTTTGTTTTTAAGAAAAAAAATGATTTATAATCTCCTAAGGTCTCTTTAATTTGAGCAATTGCCTTGTTAAATTGTTCTTCGTTAGGGGGTGTGCCGTGCCATTTGTGGGTTCCCATCATAAAATCAACTCCGTAACCCATTTCGGTACGCATTAGAAAAACAACAGGTTTTCCTTTTCCGCATGCTGCTTTGGCTTGCGATAATACGTCTAATAATTCTTCCATATTATTGCCGTTACCTTCCAGCACATGCCAATCAAAAGCCCTGAATTTTCCAGCTAAATCACCCAAATCCAACACTTTATCTATAGGACCGTCAATTTGCTTTAAATTATAGTCTACGGTAAGAATAAGATTATCTACCTTTTTAGCTCCTGCATACATAATGGCTTCCCAATTTTGTCCTTCTTGCAACTCGCCGTCGCCTGCAAGCACATACACCAGATAAGGGTCTTTATTCAACTTTTTGGCTTCAGCGGCACCTAAGGCTACCGACAAACCTTGTCCCAATGAGCCGGAAGCTACATGTATGCCCGGCAAATGGTCGTGAACGGAAGGATGTCCCTGTAAACGAGAATCTAATTTTCGAAAAGTAGCTAATTCTTTGATGTCGAAATAACCCGAACGAGCCAATGCACTGTACAAACAAGGCGTAATGTGTCCATTGGATAAAAAGAACATATCTTGGTCTTTTCCGTCCATTCTGAAATCTTTGGGCGAACGACGCATTACATTGGAAAATAATGCCGTCATATAATCTATACATCCCAATGAGCCTCCCGGATGTCCTGATTGCGCTGCGTAAACCATACGCAAAATATCTCTTCTCGACTGAGTAGCTTGATTTTCTAAACGTGTAATTCTTTCTTTATTAGGCATATTATTGAATATTAATAAACTTTACAAATATAACGATTATTTTAATGCATTCTCCTAAATTTTATAAGAAATAATTTTTTGTTTCGGCTTAATCGGATTACCTTGTTCTTTATCAATCATTGCGGTTTTTTTATTTGCAAAACAACCTGCATACTATATTTAAGCTATTATAAAAACAGCATTTATTTTTTACAAAATCAAAAAAGTGAAAACTTCTACTTCCACAAACAAGCATTCTATTAAGAAATCGGTAAAAACATAAATGAATAAAACACTCTTTTATATCACGGAAAAATTGTATTTTTGCAGAAAAAAATAACAATGCGAAAAAAAATAATATTTATCTTAATTGCTTTCACAATGACAGCTTCTTTATCTGACGTAAACGCACAAAATGTTGAATACAATCCTCTCTTAGTCAAATGGGACACCCCTTATCAAACACCACCTTTCGATAAAATTAAACCCGTACATTATTTGCCTGCCTTTATTTCTGCTATTAGCGAGGCGAAAATGGAAGTCGATGCCATTGCTTTATCTAAGGAAGAGCCTAATTTTGAAAACACAATACTTGCTCTCGAAAGGTCGGGAATGACTTTAAGCCGTATTTCGGGAATATTTTTCAATATTTTAGAAGCCGATGCCAATAAAGAATTGCAAGACATTGCCAAAGAAGTTATTCCTTTATTGACAAATTATCAAAACTATATTACTTTAAACGAATTGTTGTTTCAGCGTATCAAACAAGTTTACGACAATCGGCATCTTTTGCAACTCAATACGGAAGATGCGATGTTATTACACAATACGTATTTGAATTTTTCTCGTTCGGGGGCTAACTTATCACCGGATGACAAGAAAAAATACGAACAACTTACGCTTGAACTTTCCAAATTAAGTTTAGAATTTAAAGACAATGTATTAGCAGCTACCAATCAATATTATTTACACATAACTAACAAAGCCGACTTAAAAGGCATTCCTGCTACCGACATCGAAATAGCAGCGGTAAAAGCAAAAGAAAAAGGACTAAAAGGTTGGGTATTCGATTTAAGTGCACCCAGTTATATGGGTTTTATGAAATACGCCGACAATCGCGAACTGCGTAAACAAATGTATCTTGCTTATAACAGCAGAGCTTTTCACAACAAAGATTACGACAACACCAATGTCGTAGTAAACATAGTCAATCAACGTTTAGCTTTAGCTAATTTATTAGGATACAAGACCTATGCCGATTATGTATTAGAGGTAAGAATGGCAGAATACAAAGATACGGTATTCAATTTTCTTCATCGTTTGATTGACATCTCAAAAGTTGCTGCACTAAGAGAATTAGAAGAATTACAAGAATTTGCTTCCGCCAATGAACCATTGCAACGCTGGGACTGGTCTTATTATTCCAATAAGTTAAAAATGAAAAAATTCAATTTAGACGAACAAAAAGTAAAAGCCTATTTTGAGTTGCAACAAGTAAAAGCAGGCGTATTCGAGTTAACGAAAAAACTTTACGGACTAACTTATCAATTAGCCGACGATATTCCTGTTTATCATAAAGATGTAGAAGTTTATCGCGTTTTTGACGAAAACAAAAACACCATTGCTATTTTGTATTTAGACTTTTATACCAGAAGTACTAAAAGAAACGGTGCTTGGATGACTTCTTTCAGAAAACAATCTATTAATGAAAAAGGAGAAAATATTATCCCTTTGGTTTCCTTGGTTTTAAACTATTCAGCACCTACCAACAACAACCCTACCCTACTCACTTATGATGAGTTTCGCACTTTCTTACACGAATTCGGTCATGCGCTGCACGGTATGCTTTCCACTATTCGTTATCAATCCTTATCGGGGACAAGTGTTCCTCGCGATTTTGTTGAATTGCCTTCGCAAATAATGGAAAATTGGGCGAAAGAAAAAGAATTTTTAGACCTGTTCGCCAAACATTATAAAACCCAACA
>Ga0209718_1000586_pt1 | contig 48058 bp, 47 predicted proteins | sample AD_JPNAS1_MetaG_FD_184420 | JGI IMG/M metagenome (GOLD analysis project Ga0209718, IMG submission 184420) | Active sludge microbial communities of municipal wastewater-treating anaerobic digesters from Japan - AD_JPNAS1_MetaG (SPAdes) (version 2) | ecosystem: Engineered > Bioreactor > Anaerobic...
AACCGTTGGCTTAAAATGGGCAGAATTAATTCCATGGTGGACGAAAGAGGTAAATTACTAGTGAAAGTAACAAAATGTTCTGACCCCACCGGACTAAAATCTTGTAGCCATGACTGAAGATCAATAGCTCCAGTGGCATAAACCACCACCCCTGTTCCAGTTTCTGAACTAGCACGTTCTAATGACTTATTAACTTCTTTAAGAGAACCCTGATTCTTTAGCAGTGACAGAGAAACAGTTGGCTGAGCTGAGGCCAGGTTATAAAAAACTGCTATTACTTTAGCATCTTGCAGACCGATTAACAATCGCTCAATAGCTTGACGAATTAAGGAAACAGAGGGTACAACCTCATTACTATCTAATTTGGACCAAATTAAACCATTGTCGGCCTGCTCTAAATTTGATAAAATTTTGCCCCACAAATGTAAGGTGGAGAGTTCCACCGAAGCATACCAGCCGTTAACAATATCTTCCCGCCGCGCCCCCTCTTTAATTAAATTCGCAGCTGCTACTAATACTTGGGGTGTTGCCTTAGTATTAGTAAAATTTTTAGTTTCATAAATTAACCCTGCTAATAGATAAGTAGCCTCATCAGCATTTAAGGGCCAACCCATGGCGTGAAATAAATCATAGATAATTTCAGCTGTAGAACTTGCCACTAAATCTACTAAATTGATCTGGCCGTAATTTTCATTATCTACCTGACAATCTATATTAATTATTGGTGTCTGATAAAATAAACCAGAATTTTGATTATAAACCTCCCCTAGCACCTCAGGGGCGGCTACCCCTATAGTAATTATCAAATCATAAGGCGGACGGCCAAAAATTAACTCCACATCCTCTTCGGTAAATTGACCGCCATTGGGTTTAATAAAAAATTTTAATTTATCTCCCTCAATTTTATATTTTACCTGACCAACTTTAGTGCGACCTAAATTTAAACTAATAATAAAATCCTCGCTAGGTAGTTCTAGATTCGGCTGGATAATAGACCCAAATACTAGCCAATTAGAATCAAATGGAGCGTTGGCTATAAAATCGGTTTGGATACCTGCTTGTCTTAAACCACTAACTAAAGCCATCGCCGCTACACCATTGCTGGGGGTAACTTTAATATCAGCCGCTACCAAGACATGATGGGCTTGTCTAATGGTCTGTAAAATTGTTTCTTCAAAATTTAACATAGTCTCAGTGCAGGCGGCGGGACTTGAACCCACATGGATTGCTCCACATGCTCCTAAAGCATGCGTGTCTACCAATTTCACCACGCCTGCCTAAATTTAGCTAATAAGCTATTGTCAGGTAAAAATAGTCTTTTGTCAAGACTGCTATTCCATGCTATAATTTCACAATAGTTATCACTAACAATATTAATTATTATAATTAGCCTCCTCAATTTAGACGAGGCGCCAACAAAAACATGAGCCAATATGTTAAATTCTTTAATGAAATAACCATTAAAGATGTCCCTATTGTGGGTGGCAAAAATGCGTCACTCGGAGAAATGTATCAAAAATTAACTAAATCTGGGGTGCGAATTCCTAATGGTTTTGCCACTACTGCTGACGCTTATTATTATTTTTTAAAAACCTCGGGAGTACAAAAAAAACTAGAAGGAATTTTAGCTGGTCTAGATACTCATAATATTCCTGATTTGGCTCGACGAGGTAAATTAGCCAGAGGGGCTATTTTAAAAGCTGAATTACCAAAAGACTTACAGAAGGAAATTATCCTGGCCTATCGCCGACTTAGCGGTTTTTATAAAACAAAAAATTTAAGCGTGGCTGTCCGTTCTTCAGCTACTGCCGAAGATTTACCCGATGCTTCTTTTGCTGGCCAGCAAGAAACCTATTTAAATGTCAGTGGGGAAGCCAATGTCCTTATGGCTGTTAAAAAATGTATTGCTTCGCTTTTTACTGACCGGGCTATTTCTTACCGCGTTGATAAAAACTTTGACCATTTTTCTATTGCCTTGTCTGTCGGAATTCAAAAAATGATTCGCAGCGACCTGGGATCGTCAGGCATAATGTTTACAATTGACACGGAAACTGGTTTTTCTAATGTAGTAATTATTGATTCTATTTATGGCTTGGGAGAAAATATTGTCCAGGGCCGGGTCAATCCTGATGAATTCTATGTTTTTAAACCAACCCTCGCCATTATTGATAAAACCCTGGGAGAGAAAAAAATAAAAATGGTTTATGACTTAAAAACCAAAGCCACTTCCCGAGTTAAAAATATCCCGGTACCCAAGAAAGACCAATTTAAATTTTCCATTTCCGATGACCAAGTAAAAACTCTGGCTCGTTGGGGTATGATAGTAGAAAAACATTATAAAAAACCAATGGATATGGAGTGGGCGCTAGACGGTCAAGACGGCCAACTATATATGGTACAAGCCCGCCCTGAGACTGTTAATAGCCAGCGTGATTATAATATTCTGGAAGAATATACCATTAAAAAAAGAGGTAAAGTTTTAGTGGAGGGCCGCAGTGTGGGGAGCCGTGTCGGGACAGGAATAGTTAATCGGATTATTAATGTTAAAGATATTAATAAATTTAAGCCCGGGCAAATCCTCGTAACCGCTATGACTGATCCTGACTGGGAGCCAATTATGAAAATGGCTGCCGCCATCATAACCGATAAAGGCGGCCGCACCTGTCATGCCGCCATTGTCTCTAGAGAGTTAGGCATTCCTTGCATAGTAGGTGCAGATAATGCCACTAAAAAATTATCCACCGGCCAAACCGTGACTGTAAGCTGTGCTGAAGGTGATGTCGGTTTTGTTTATGAAGGTAAAATCCCCTTTTCTATCAAAAAGACCAATGTTCAAAAAATACCTCGACCAGATTGCAAAATTATGCTTAATGTCGGTTCGCCAGACATTGCTTTTGCTAATTCCTTTCTGCCCAATGATGGTGTCGGGCTGGCTAGAGAAGAGTTTATTGTCAATGACTATATCCGCATCCACCCCCTAGCTCTAGTTAATTATCATAAAATTAAGGATCCTCAGCTCAAAAAACAAATAGATGAATTAACTATTGGCTATTCAGACAAAAAACAATTCTTTATTGACAAATTAGCTCAAGGAGTTGGCACTATTGCCGCCGCCTTTTATCCTAAAGATGTTATTGTCCGTCTTTCCGATTTTAAAACTAACGAATATGCCAATTTAATTGGGGGCCAAGATTATGAACCAGTAGAATCTAATCCCATGATCGGCTGGCGTGGCGCTAGCCGCTATTATGATCCTAAATTTGAACCAGCCTTCGCTCTAGAGTGTCTAGCTCTAAAGAAAGTCAGGGAAGAATTTGGCCTTAAAAATTTAAAGATTATGGTCCCCTTTTGCCGCACCATTGAAGAAGGTAAATTAGTCATTAAAACCATGGCTAAATATGGCCTCAGACAGGGGCGTGATGGACTGGAAATTTATGTTATGGCCGAAATTCCCACTAATATTTTACTAGCCAATGATTTTGCTAAAGTTTTCGATGGCTTCTCTATTGGTTCCAACGATTTAGCTCAATTAACACTAGGCATTGACCGTGATGCTGGCAATTTACAAATCGCTGGACAGTCTAATGAAAACAATCCTTCAGTTAAATCTCTGATTCAATTTTTAATTGAAGTTGGTCACCGAACTCATACTAAAGTTGGTATCTGCGGTCAAGCACCAAGCGACTTCCCAGAGTTTGCTAAATTTTTATTAGCCTGTGGTATTGATAGTATTTCTCTCAATCCTGATACTGTTCTAAAAACTACCATGGCTCTGGCTAAGTTTAAACCGCGCAAAAGGGAATAACAGCAATTACTTATTAGATTATAAGTGACCATTCTAAAGAAAAAATAAATTATGTTATATATTGCTATTGACAAATAGCATATATTATAGTATAATAACAAACTGTTCTTTAAAATAAAAGGAGGCAAAAAATGCCAAAAAAAGTAAAAAAAATATTAATAGCCCTGGTGACTATACTAATAGTCACCCTAGCAGTGTTAATAGCATCGCCCAAGCAATATTTAATTATTGATGGGCAAAACAACATAGCCTATGGAGGGGCTATAAACACTGTCTTCTGGGAAGGACTTGACAGTGTTGATTATGAGACCGCCCGTCTAGTCAACACCTATTTAAAGGACCGGGCGGCGGATTATGTCGTATTGATAAACCCCCCCAGCGCAAGGACTGTACTGGATTTTTATAATCTAGCCAAAGTGCATGGGGCTAGATTAATTATTGGGGATACCCCCAATGAAAAAGAACTTAAGGCTGAATTGTTTAATTCAACCTTAAGCAATAAAGAAATAAAATTTCAAACCAATCAGGAATGGAAGCCTGATTGGAAAAATTCTTTTTATTGATTTTTCAGAGGTCGATTAAAAACAAATCGACCTTTTTTCTTTATTAAAAAACCTCTATAATAATTAAGATCTATAATAATTAAAAAATCCGACTTTATTTTTATTTAATTATGTATTGGCTCAATACCCCACCATCAGCTATTATCTTTAGTATTGGCCCAGTAAATTTTTATTGGTACGGCCTCATAATGATTCTGGCTATAGCTTCAGGCTATTGTCTTACCTGGTCATTAGCCAAAAAACATAACTGGAAATCTAGTGACTTATTAGATTTAGCTTTTAATATTATTATTGGTGGACTTATTGGAGCCCGACTTTATCATGTCATTATCCACTGGTATGATTATAGCCATAACTTAATAGATATTGTTAAAATCTGGGAGGGCGGCCTAGCAATTCATGGAGCCATTATTGGTGGTGGCTTAGCCCTACTGCTTACTTGTCATAAACGACATTGGCCTACCTGGCAGGTCGCTAGCTGGCTTACGCCTAGTTTGGCGTTGGGACAAGCTATCGGCCGCTGGGGTAATTTTTTTAATCAAGAATTGTTTGGCCCACCCACTAATCGACCCTGGGGCGTACCTATTGATGTTGTCTACCGCCCCATAGAATATTCAGCCGCTACCCACTTCCATCCTCTATTTCTTTACGAGTCCATAGCTTGTAGCCTATTAGCCCTCATCCTATACTATCTAAATCGTCACACTATCAAAGCACAATATATTGTAGCCACTTATTTAATTGGTTATGGCTTAATCCGTTTTGTCATAGAATTTTGGCGACAAGACCCCACTCTATACCTTTTAGGCTGGCGCTGGCCACAATGGATAAGTTGCTTCATGATTCTTGGTGGACTATGGTTAATTATTTATCCTTTAATCTTGCGCCAAAAACATTAAAATGATAATATTAAAAATGTTTTAATCCTTTATTTATCTTATTAACTCTCATTATGCCCAATTTAAAATCAGCCAAGAAAGAGTTGCGGAAAAGCAAAAGGCGCACTGCCAGCAACGCTGCAACTCGACAAGAGATCAAAAAAATGGTTAAAGGCGGCAACCGAGCCATTAGCGCCAAAGATCCTAAGGCCCATGACTTAGTAAGGCAAACTGCCAAAACCCTGGATAAAGCAGCTAAAAAGGGGGTGATTAAAAAAAATACTGCTAGTAGAAAAAAATCTCGTCTCCAAAAAAAACTGAATACCGCTGAAAAAGTAACAAAGAAATAAAGCCTTAAAGAGTAAATTATTCTAAAAACACTCCATAATCAGGAGTGTTTTTAGATATGGCAAGCTATGGTAGAATTTCAATCTTTGCTGTCTTAACGCCAAACTGTTTAGCTTCTTTATAATCCCGCATCCACACATCAATACGATTTTGATGGCGACGGTGCATTCTGTCTCGCACTACAAAAACCTGATCACCAAATAATTCTGGGATTTTAATCTTGGTACCCAATGGCAAAAAATTAACTGCCACCGTATCCTCAGTGTTATGTTGGCAAAGATTAAAACCGCTAGCAGTAATACAAGGAGAATTATCACACTGAGCTCTATTAGAATTATAGGCCGTAATAATATAAGGACCACTCAAGCTGCCAACCGGCTTAATAACTTCTTCTACCTTAATCTCTGATTCTGGCAAGCGAAGTGATAATCTTGCGCTAGTTAAATCACGTGGCTCTATATTATTAGCTGTTAAATTAAATACTAGCGGCCCATTTTGGCTAGCTGGTTCCATCTCTGACTCAGCTAACACCATACCTGGCCACAACAAAAACTCATAGGCTACTACCGCTAATAACAAATAACTAATTTTCCTCTTCTGTTTTTTGCTAAATATCTGACGATGCGAATCATCCATAAAAGGCTCTTTAATTAGAGCTTTAATAAAAAACAAGCATGGGTAGTATTTAAGGTAATGGGGGACATTAACACAATTACAAAAACTTGTCAACCATATATAATCCACCCGCATGGCATTAAATAAGTTCACCCTCATTTTGGATCACAAAGAAAAACAAAATGGGATAAATTGATACAGAGCCTTGCTTTTTCTTAAAAAGTGTTTTAAGATGTTGTTTGCACCTATCTCAAAACTTTTGGTAAGGGTGGCCAAAAGACTTCAACAAAAAATTAATAATTTTGTTTGAGGTTAAATATTTATACTAGGTGTTAACCTAGTTATTTTTTATGAGTCAAACAAAAAACGACAAAGAAGAATTTACTAAATTATTAGACCATGATCCGGTCGCTATTCCTAAAATTGGCGATAATGTTTCGGGGCGTATTATTTCCGCCTCTAAGTCAGAAATAAAAGTAGATATTGGCGGAGTTATGACTGGTGTTATTCGTGGACGTGAGCTTTATTTTAATACTAACGAGTATGCAAAACTACCAGCCGGCACAGAAATCGAAGCCACGGTGGTCGACCTAGACAATGAAAATGGTGAAGTAGAATTATCTTTTCGCCATATTGATGAACAAAAAGCCTGGTCGCTTATCCAAAAAAGTTATAATGACAAGACTAATATTAGGGTCCGTATACTGGATGCTAACCGAGGTGGATTAATAGTAGCATCTTCTCAACTTACTGGATTTTTGCCGGTATCTCAACTGGCTCCCAATAATTACCCTCGAGTAAGTGGCGGGGACAAAACTAAAATTTTAGAAAAACTTAAAACTTTGGTTGGTTCTGAGTTAGAAGTAAAAATTATGGCTATAGATGAAAATGAAAAAAAATTTATTGCTAGTGAGAAAGATGCCTGGCAAGACAAGCAAAAAGATGTTATTTCTCGTTATAAGGTTGGCAGCACGGTAGAAGGGACTATTACCGCCATTACTGGCTTCGGTATATTTATAAATTTTGATAACGACCTGGAAGGTTTAATACATATTAGCGAATTAGCCTGGCAGAGAATTGATGATATTAACGAATTATACAAAATAGGTGATAAAATTAAAGCTGAAATTATCTCTATTGATGGCTCAAAAATATTTCTATCTGCTAAAAAATTAATTAATGACCCGTGGCGGGATGTAGCTAAAAAATATAAAATCGGACAAAAGGTAAGCGGACTGGTCTTAAAGGTGAACCCCTTTGGTTTATTTGTTGAGCTGGATAAAGACATTCACGGATTAGCTCATGTCAGCCAACTGACATTAAAGCCAGGGCAAAAAATTACCGATGTTTATAGCCCTAACTCTAAAGCTGAGTTCACTATTATTTCTCTAGAGCCAGAAGATCATCGTCTAGGATTAGCTAGCGCCGATAAAAAACCCCAAAAAGCATCATCTTCTGTTAATTTAACTGAGGATAAAAAAACTGATAATCAAGAAACTAAAGATTCAAAAGAGACAACAGTCAAAAAAACAACTACCAAAAAACCCGCCCCCAAAAAAACTGTTCCAGCTAAAACAAAATAGCCATTAGCGGGAAATCTTAAAATAATTATGATTATTTTAAATTATGAAAAATCTATTTAAAAATTTCTTTCTCATTTTAATTATTTTCTTAACTATTAGTTATTTGTTTAGTTTATATTCCACTCAAAATACGCCAGTAGAAAAAATTGGGTTAGAAAAATTAGTTCAAGAAATTAACAATGAAGAAGTTGCCAGCATTACTGTTAAGGGCGATAATCTCTCTATTGTTTTAAAAGATAACCGCCAGCAAACTGCCTATAAAGAACCGGGGGAAAGCCTAAGTCAATTACTCCGTAACTATGAGGTAAGTCCAGAAAAAATGACCGCAGTTAATGTTAAAATAAAAAATGATTCCACTGTCACTATTATTCTAACCACCGTCTTACCTCTCCTTATTCCTATTTTAGTATTTGCTGGCTTGTTTTATTTTATCATGCGCTCGGCGCAGGGGATGAATAATCGGGCTTTAAGCTTTGGTCAAACTACTGCTAAAGAAGTAGACCGCCACAAGAACAAAATTACCTTTAAAGACGTGGGGGGAGTAAAAGAAGCCAAAGAGGAATTACGAGAAGTAGTGCAATTTTTGAAACAACCTAAAAAATTTACTGATTTAGGGGCTAAAATCCCCAAGGGCATTCTCTTGCTTGGCTCACCAGGCACTGGTAAAACTCTACTAGCTCGAGCTGTAGCCGGAGAGGCTGATGTTCCCTTCTTTAGCCTGTCTGGATCAGAATTTGTGGAAATGTTTGTGGGGGTAGGCGCATCAAGGGTCAGAGATTTATTTAAAAAAGCCAAAAAAAGCGCTCCTTGTATTATTTTTATTGATGAAATTGACGCCGTTGGCCGCAGGCGCGGCGCCGGACTAGGGGGCTCTCATGATGAACGTGAGCAAACCTTAAATCAAATTTTAGTAGAGATGGACGGCTTTGAACCCAATACTAATGTTATTGTAATGACTGCCACTAACAGGCCTGATGTTTTAGACCCAGCTCTTTTAAGACCGGGCCGCTTTGATCGACAAGTTGTCTTAGATGAGCCAGACATTAAAGACCGCTATGATATCTTAAAAATACATGCCGCTAATAAACCCCTGGCTAAAAACGCTAATTTACAATTAGTAGCTCAACGCACTCCCGGCTTTAGCGGAGCTGATTTAGCTAATGTACTGAACGAGGCAGCCATATTAGCAGCCAAAAAGAATAAAAAAATTATTGATAATGAAGATTTATTAGTAAGCATTGAAAAGGTAATGCTCGGCCCAGAAAGAAAAAGCCGCCTTTTAAGTGATAAAGAAAAAGAAATTACAGCTTATCACGAAGCTGGACATGCCCTAGTAACCCATTATTTACCCCATACCGACCCAGTACAAAAAATATCTATAGTCGCTCGAGGACAGGCTGGCGGATATACTTTAAAAATGCCGGAGCAAGATAAGCATCTCCAAAGTAAACAAGAATTCATTGAAGAAATAGCTGTACTTTTAGGAGGATATTCAACTGAAAACATTATCTATAATGAAGTAACTACTGGCGCGACTTCTGATCTTAGACGAGCTACCAGTTTAGCTAGAAGATTAGTAACTGATTATGGTATGAGTGAAAAATTAGGCCCGCGAACTTTTGGTGAAAAAGAAGAAATGATCTTTCTGGGTCGTGAAATTCATGAACAGCGTGATTATAGCGAAAAGGTAGCCGAAGAAATTGACCAAGAAATTAACAATTTTATTCATCAGGCCCGCATGATGGCTGAAGAAATAATAAATAATCATCGCCAAGAAGTGGAGGCTTTAGCTCATGAGCTTATAGCCAAAGAAACCATTGAAAAAGATGATTTTGAAAAAATGGTAGGACCTAAACCGCTTGCTTAAATAAATTACCCCTTTCTTTATAATTCTTAAACAAACCAAAACTAGCACAAGCTGGCGACAGCAAGACCACATCGCCTGTTTTAGCGTATTCTTTAACTAATCTCATGGCCTCACCCATACTACTGGCTAAAAATATTTGCTCAGGCGGATAACCGACTGACAATAAACTATCCTTAAGGCGAGGCGAAGCCTCCCCTTCAAATAAAATTACTGCTTTAACTGATTGGCTACGAATCGTTTTAGCTAAAAAAGTAAAATCATTTCCTTTGTCTGCGCCACCAGCCAATAAAATAATAGGCTCTCTAAAAGATTTAATGGCTATGATGGTAGAATCTGGGTTAGTAGCAAAACTATCATTATAATAACGAACACCCCCCTTTTCTCCCACCAATTGTAAGCGATGTTCTAATCCCTGGAAATTAGCCACTGCCTTTTTGGCAATAACTGGCAACACACCCACTATCTCTGTCGCCGCCCAAGCAGCGGCAATGTTTTCTTGATTATGTTCCCCTATTAATTTGCTGGGCCAAGAAAGCCGTCCAAACCATTTTATCTGCCCAGGACAATGCTTCTTGTCTAGCCAAGATGATAATTTTTTATTAATAACTAACCAATCTTCTGGATTTTGATGTAAAAAAATTTGTTCTTTTGCCAACCAATAATCAGCTAAACTTTTATGATAATTAGGATTCAGTGGGTCAGCCGGGGCTAAATGTTCTTCATAAAGATTAGTAATAACAGCAATGTGCGGGCTATGCCTCAAATCTTCTAGCTGAAAACTGGATAATTCCAAAACTACCAATGATTTCTCAGTTAATTGATCAAAAAAAGCAAACGGCGGTACGCCAATATTGCCTCCTAAAAAAACTGGGTAGTTAGCTAATTTTAAAATATCATAAATTAAACTGGCGGTTGTCCCTTTGCCTTTACTACCCGTAACCCCAATAATGTTCTTAGTAGGGCAAAACTTAAAAAATAAATTCATCGGGCTATTTAAAACTCCGCCACTTTGTATGGCTTCTTGAATCTGCGGACAAAATATGGGCCAGCCTGGCGAGCGCCAAAGCTCATCATAACCTTTTAAAGATTTATATGATTTACGACCTAACTGCCAATTTATAGATAGACCGCCAGTCAAATGGCTAATTCTTTCCTGCTTATCTTCTAACGCTGAGGCTTCGCGCCGATCATAAATAGACAAATTTACAGACACGCCCTTGTTGGCGAGCCATAAAATGAGGGCCTCATTTTCTGTTCCTAGCCCTAATACGGCAACTTTTTTATTTGAATACTCCTTCAAATTAACCATATTATAATTCAGCCCAACTATTGCCCACCATAGTACTAACTACCAAAGGAGCAGGTAGCGCAATTATTTCTGTCATCAGGGGCGGTACGGCGGCAGTAATTTTATCAACTAATTCATCCAGGGCCTCAATTAAAATCTCGTCATGAATCTGTAAGACTAGTCTAGCTTTAGTCCAGGCAAAATTATCTGCTAACCACTGGTCTACATTAATCATGGCTACTTTCATAATATCGGCAGCCGTACCTTGAACTGGAAAATTAATAGCCATCCTTTCAGCCGCCCGTCTCAATACCGGATTAGGACTTAATAAATTTGGTAAATATCGCCGGCGACCCCAAACGGTGGTAACAAACCCATCTTGACGTGCTTTTGTTAATAATTCATTAATATATTTATGAATCTTGGGATAAATAACAAAATATTGTTCAATAAAATCTTGAGCCGCTCCATAGCTAAGGCCGGTCACATTAGCTAACCCGTGGGGTCCCTGACCATATAAAATACCAAAATTAACTGCTTTGGCAGTACGACGTTGTTGCTCGGTAACCTCTTCTAGTGATATTCCGTTAATTTTAGCCGCTGTCACAGCGTGAATATCGTGACCAGCTAAAAAATCAGCCACCATATTATCTTCATGGGCTAAGCTGGCTATTACTCTTAGCTCTATTTGGGAATAATCAAAACTAATTAATTTATAACCCTGATCAGGCACGAAAGCTTGACGTAATTTTTTTCCCATGTCAGTACGAATAGGAATATTTTGAAGATTGGGCTCACTGGAAGAAAGACGACCAGTGGCAGTTATCGCCTGATGGAAAGTAGCTCTTAGCCGCCCATCCTCCGGACTAATCAACTTTGGTAAAGCTAGGGCGTAAGTATTTAATAATTTATTTATCTCTCGGTACTCTAAAAGCAAGGAAATAATAGGATGCTGGTCTTTAATTTTCTGTAGGTTTGCGGCATCAGTAGAAGGACCGTTTTTTGTTTTGCCTAAACCTTTAGGACTTAAAGAAAGTTTATTGAATAAAACATCCTGCAGCTGTTTGGGTGAATTGATATTAAATTTTTCTCCAGCCTGATCATAAATTCTTTGGGATAAATTATTAAGGCTATCTTGCCATTCTTTAGCTAAATTAGTAAGCACTGCTTGATTTATTTTAATGCCGGCTAGCTCCATCTTAGCTAAAACGGCAATAAGTGGAATTTCAATTTCATTATATACTTTCAATAAAGAAGCCTCGACTAATTGTTTAACTAGGGCCTCATGGATGGCCATAATCTGTAAAACTCCTAAGGAATAATCCTTGGGATTATCATTGTTTTCTCCCCACTTAAAACCAACCTGGCGGCCAATATCTTTAAGGCTAACCTGCCGCTCACCAGGATGTAAAAGATAATTAGCCAACAAAGGATCACCGGCCAGCCCCCTTAAAGTAATATCTTGAGTTAAAAAAAATTTAATAACGTCTTTGGCTTGAAAAATAATTTTCTTTATATCTTTATCTTCTAAAATTGCTCTCCATGGCTCTAAAATTAAACTACTAGCAGATGTAGAAGGAGTAAATAGCTCACCTTGGACCCCCTTGCCCATGGTTAATTCATAAACCTCATTTTGACCGGCCAACATTAAGCCTGCTAACTGACCACCCTCCAAGACCGGACAAAGAACTAAAATTTTTCCTGGCCAAGCATGAGCTAAATCAGCTGACTCACGGACATTACTTATTTTAATTACTTTAGACTGATGAATAGTAAAAGCTGATGGCTGACTTTGAGGATAATGAGATAATTTTTCTAGTCTAGGAATAAGACTATTAAGTTGCCACTTTAAAAAAGCTTGGCGAGCTGAAGTAAAATCAAAACCACTAAATTTTGCTTCCTTTAAAGAAAATTTAATCGGCACACCAGAATCAATGGCTGCCAATTTTTGGCTTAAATCCAGACTTTCTTGGTTAGCTAAAATTAACTGACGCCAGCGTGGTTTTATATTAATACTATCGCCAGAGGCCACGGCTGCCTGAATATTATCTAAACTACCAAATAACTGAAGCAGACTAACTGCCGTCTTATGACCAATACCTGGCACTCCTTTAATATTATCGCTGGCATCACCGCACAAAGACTTATAATCTACCACCTGCTCTGGTTTAAGACCCATAATTCTTTCCACCCCTTCTCTGTCTAAAATAACTGTCTGCTGTAAACCTCGTTGTAGCCAATAAACACTAACATGATCATTAACCAGCTGAAAGGCGTCTTTATCTCCGGTAACTACATAACTATGAATATTCTTGGGCGTATGGCTTACAATTGTTCCAATAATATCGTCAGCCTCATAACCAGTTAATTCAATAATGGGGACATTAATGGCCGTGAGCAATTCCTTAATTATTGGAATCTGACTATATAATTCCTCAGGCTGCTTAATTCTTTTAGACTTATAGTCGACAGATAACTCATGACGGAAGGTTGGCTCTGGCCTGTCAAAAGCCACTACTAAATAATCTGGTGATAATTCATTAATAACTTTAAACAAAACACTAAAAAATCCATAAACAGCGTTGGTCGGCTGTCCATTAAAAGAAAGGTCAGACTGAATAGCATAAAATGATCGATAGGTAACGGCATTTCCATCAACAACTATTAATTTTTTATCTGTGCCTGGCATATCAATATTATAATTTATTTCTATTATTTTTAGCAATAAAATATACCCGCTTTAAGGCGGGTATATTACAATCATCTTAAAGATTCACTTATGGCCGACTTCATATCATCACTCCATTTGTCTTGCCAATCAGCAGGCTGATGATCCCAAAATTGAATTACATAAACCCGACCATCCTTAACCATCTTCTTTTCAAAATTCTGTTTACCTTCATCATCGTCTTTTAGTTGATTCCAGGCATCTTCTGAATAAACCCTAATAACTATCGGCCTGGCATAACTAGGAACGATCTCATAGACATAGGCTGGATCGCTAGTAGGTATGAAAAATCTAATCTCTGTATAATCAGTAGCATTGAATCTTTCTGTCTGATAATAAATAAATTCCGACGGCAGGTCTAAACGAAATCCTAAGTCTTCGTTTCTATAATGATATAAATTATCTTTACCCAATTCGTCCATATTAGGTTCTGCCTTATTGTTTATAACCCACCAGATTAATACTCCGCCAACAATAATTACTAAAATTAATGGCCAAATCCATTTAGAAAATTGCTTGCTTTTAGGCATAACTAAACTGTTTAATTTTATTATTTTTTACCTTTCCCCATGTTCTTAAAATTTTGTTGAATTTGCCATAACCTATAAGCAGTTGACAAAAAAACATAAGCCATTAGCAAAATTACCATTCCCATGACTAATTTAGCCATAAAGGTGGTCCAGACAGTTAAAAAACTAAGAATTAATAATAAAATACCGACTACGGTTAAACTAATTACTATCTGTTTAATTTTTTTATTAATAACTTTAATAGCGTTTTCCATATTTATAAATTAAGTTAGTTAATAGATTAAATTATAACATAATTTGTAAGTACTGACTATAATACCACTATTTGGCCATCCTCTCCCGATAAAGAACCGTTAAGGCAAAAACCAGCGGCCTGACGATGGCCACCGCCACCCAAAAAATTAGCTAGCATTGACATGTCAATATCAGTTAAACGAGACCTTAAACTTCCCTTAATCTGACCGCTTTCCGTTTCTATTAATAGTAAAGTGCCAACAACACCCTGAAGACCGCTAATAAGTCCAATAAGGCCGCTAAGATCATCAACTCCTAGTCCAAATTCAGATAGCTCGTTGTGCTTTACCACGGCTATAGCCACCAGATACTCATAATTAATTTTTAGACGGCTCAAAACACGGCCCCATAAATGCATAACCGCTAAATTTTTATTAGTTAAAGTCTGCCCCACAATTTTAGGCACCCTAGCCCCCATTAACATCATTTTAGCCGCTATTTTAGTAATCCTATCACTAGTATTGGAATATATAAAATTACCAGTATCGGTTAATAAACCAGCTAAAATTGATTTAGCTATCTCTATATTAATCGGCCAGTCAATGGCTAGTAAAAAATTATAAATTATCTCTACTGTAGCGGCGGCTTCGCTTTCTTTAAACTCTATATCAGCATAATCTTCTTGCCGTTCATGATGATCAAATTCAATAACTGTTTGATCGGAACGGCGGGTATATAGCCAATCTTTTAATTTACTGCGGCTAGCAGTCGCACAATCTACAATAATAATAAGATCAAAGTCGTCAAATTGTTCCTTGGTTATTTTGTTTGTTAATTGGCTAATTCTGGATAAAAATCTAAAGTTTTCATCAGGGGCACTAGCACAATAAGCTACTGCCGGTTTATTAATAGCAGCGGCTAATTCTAAAAATATATTAGTTGACCCTAAAGCATCACCATCAGGATTAAAATGAGTAGCTATAAGCCATCTTTTAGCCTGGCTCATTAATGACCATGCCTGAATAGCTGCTGACTTATTCATATAAAATTAAATTGACAATCTATCAATTAAACGATTAAGGTGGTCGGCTTGTTCGGCTGAATTATCAATTAGCCAAATAATTTTGGGCATACGCGGCAATTGACATCGTTTAGTTAAAAGTTTAGCAATTTCAGCTGATTCTTTTCTTAACTTCTTTAGAGCTGTACCTCGTAAATTAATTGGCAGCACCGACACTCCAACTTTCATTTCTTGATAATCACCACCTAAATTAACATAAGTAATAGATAATAAACCATCAGAAAATTCAACCAATTTATTAACCACATCGGCTATCTCTTGATGCAGAACAACATTAGTACGTTTTAAATTACGAACCATAAATTACACTTTCTTAAAAATCTGTTCTTCACGATAAATCTGTAAAATATCTCCAACATTAAGCGCATTCGGACTTTCAATTTGCAAACCACATTCTTGGTTAATGGCAACATCCTTGACTTCCTGTCGACCGGCCTGAAGTTGAGTTAATTTGCCCTGGCCAATGGTCTCTCCATTTCGTATTATCTCTAATAAGTTATCCCGGCTAATATTACCTTCTATAACTTTACCCCCAACTATTTGAACCGCCCCACCTTGTTTAAAAATAGCCAATATTTTAACCTGCCCTAAGTCTATCCGCCTGATTTCTGGTTTCATTAAGGCCTGCATATCTTGTCTAACCTTATTTATAAGATCATAAATAATTTGATATCGCTCAATAACCACTTCTTTTTCTCTAGCTAAATCTTCAACTTGAGCGCTTACCCCTACATTAAAACCAATAATCCTCGCCTGATTAGCAGCTGCCCTAATAACATCTCCCTCGGTAATATTTCCTAAACCACGATAAATAATTCGAACGGCTATTTCTTCATTATTTAACTTTAAAAGAGAATCCTCGATAGCTTCTCCGCTACCATAAACATCGGTCTTAATTAATAAATTAATGACAGTACCCTGAAAAGAATTATTATCTTGTATTTTAGTAATGGCTTGGTTTTGTTTTTTAGCAACTGTTCTGGTTTTATCTCCACGCTCTAGTAGTTCTACTTTGACCACATCGCCAATTTCTGGCGTAGCCTTAAGACCAATAACTTTCACTGGGGTAGATGGCCCAGCATCTTTAATAGATTGGCCGCGATAATTTTTTAAAGCTCTAACCTTACCATAATACTGCTGATTACACATTAAATTATCACCAACCCTTAAAGTGCCATTATGAACTAAGATGGTCGCTACCGGCCCTTCGCTTTTATCTACGTGGGACTCAATAATAGTTCCTACAGCCTCAGCTAAGGGGTCGGCTAATCGATCTTCGGCATTAATATCAGCTAGCAATAAAATAGTATCTAATAGCTCGTCTATGCCCTGGCTATATTTAGCCGAAACTAAGCAAATAGTAGTTTTACCACCCCACTCTTCAGGCACAAGTCCGAGCTCATTGGCTAATTCCTGTTTCACCTTTTCTATATTAGCCTCTGCTTTATCAATTTTATTTATGGCCACGATAAATGGCATTTTATTCTCTTGGATAATACGATAAGCTTCAATTGTTTGAGGCTTAATGCCATCATCAGCCGCTACCACTAAAATAGCCAGATCGGCTACCCTAGCCCCGCGCTTACGCATGGCGGTAAAGGCTTCATGACCCGGCGTATCTACAAAAGTAACAATTCTGTCTTTGCGAGTAATTTGGTAGGCACCAATATGCTGAGTTATACCACCAGCTTCAGTGGCCACTACATCTGTAAGGCGAATAGCATCTAATAATTTAGTTTTGCCGTGATCAACATGACCCATTACTACAATAACCGGCGGTCTAACAATTAAATTATTAGAATTAGAAATTTTTTCTCTCGTCTCTGATAAACTTATTTCATTATTATCTATTACCTGACCAGAAGCAGGTACTACTTCTATTCCTAGTTCACTGCCGATTATAGTTGCCGTATCAATATCTATTTTTTCATTAAGTGAGGCAAAGATACCATTTTTCATCAACTCAGCTAAAATATAATTAACTGGCAAACCAAAACTAACAGCCAAATCCTTAACAGTAATAACTGCCCCTATTTTAGCTACTCGCTTTTCAGCTCGAGCATTGGCCACCACTTCTTCTTGTTGCCGTTCTCGTTCTTCGCGATTTTTTAATTCACGAGTCAACCGCGGCCACTCTCGAATAATACGTTGAGCTAGATATTGATCTATTTTAATTGCCCTTTGACCAATATCAAAACCAATTTTAGGTAGAGTATCTTTCAGTTCTTGAGGAGAAACTCTAAGACGACGTGCTAATTCAGTAATATTCATAAATAAAAATCATACACTGGCTAAACAAAAACCAAGGTTTAAAATTAAATATTTTGCCCTTATTTTACAATGTTTTTATTAAGAAGTCAACTAATAAAACCATAAAACCCCATATTTATGGGGTTTTATAAAAATAGTTTTGCTATGAGCGGTGAAAAACGTGGCCAATCTTGGCTACAATTTTTTTATTAGATAGTTTGTCTATAAAACTCAGCCACAAACTATATTCCAGAACGGTTATTATACCTATAACAACCATGAAACCGGCTATTAATAAAATCTCGGCTACAATAGTTAATAGTGTCTCGCTAAACGATAAATATCGTATTAAGAGTAAGGATAAAAGTGAATAGGGTATAGCTAACAGACCAATAATAAAAATCCACACTAACGAAACCAAAATATTTATCAAAATAACGATAATAAACATTTCCAGGCTAGGTAATAAATTCTTGTACAGTGTTTGCCAGGCTTTTTTAGCTGAAGCCACCCAACCACTATTTTTGTCTGACAAAAATAAAAAAAGCCAATACCGCCCCCACATACCTACCAACCAAATTAATATTAAAAAGAGCAGAATAAAGAAAATATAAACAAAGATACTAGTTATTGGCTGTCTAATAAGATAAGCACCGGCCATGCTTAAGCTTACTATTACTAAGCCAATAAATAATACTAGTTTTACAAAAATAATAAGACCGGCTGTCGGCCAAAAAGTAGGCCAATTAGTTTTAATTTGTTGCCAAAAACTCATCTTAGGCGCTGGTAAGGATTTTTTACCTTCTGATTTTATACTGGCCTGTATTTTCTGAACTAATAAAATCTGACTATTAATAGCAAAAAACAATAAAGCCACAATAATTACCAAGCCCAACAAACCACTAATAAGCATCAAGGGGTTATGAATGGTAAAACTAACCAACGATAACCCGCCATACCAATACTTAGATAGTGAATTTAAAAGTCTAGCCCATCCGCCACCGTCAAGGGCACTTAATAAACTATTATACTGGCCAACATTACTTAACATCGCCGCAAATAAGCCCATAACCCATAACCAGCGATTATGAATGGTTATCCGCCAAGCTTGTTTAATTATGTCCCAATAATGAATCATAATTTTATTTAACTTAATTTAGAAGATTTTTTAAACCAATAAAGCTGCTGAAAAATACTAAAAATACTAGATAGCAGCCAATACATTGCTAAACCGCTCGGCAACGTCCAACAAATTACTACCGTCATCAGGGGCATCATAAACATCATTTGCTTATTCATCATTACCGCGAAATTCTCAGTTTGACTTTTACTGCCTTTCGTCGGCATAGTATAACGGGCCGAAATCTTAGTCTGTAAAAACTGAGTTAATCCAGTCACGACTGCTAAAATTTTACTTGATTTAGCCAAATCTATTATACCAAAAAAAGTAGTTTTTAACAATTCTGGTCTACTAATAAATGGATAGACTAATGATAGCGACTGATTAGAAAGACCGTCACGAAAAACCATAAACACCGCCCATAATAGCGGCAACTGAATTAAAAGAGGCAAACAAGAAGAAGCTGGATTGATTTTTTCTTGACGATAAAGATTCATTAAGGCTTGACCTTGTTTTTCCTTGTCGTCCTTATATTTATCTTGAATCTCTTTAATTTTTGGCTGCAGACGATTGATGGCTTGCTGTGATTTTAACGACTTCTGAGAAAGAGGCCACAAAATTAACTTAACCAGGATTGTTAGAGCAATAATAACTATCCCCATGTCATGCCCCGGCAAAATATTATAAAACCAGACTAAAAGATTGAGTACTGGCTGATAAAAAAGAATAGTAAATAAATGTTTCATAAAAAAATTAACTGACCGGATCCCAACCGCCAGTTGTCCATGGATGACAACGTAAAAGACGATTAACGGTCATCAAAATTCCTTTAACTAAGCCATGTTTCTTTAAAGCAATTTTAGCATATTCCGAACAAGTTGGTCGAAAACGACAGCAACCATAAGGAAAATAGTTTCTAAACCAACCATGATCTGGTGACAAAGTTTTTTGATAGCCCGAAATAATGGCAATTATTACCCTAATTATGACTTGCTCTAAAGATTTAATAAGTATCATACTATTAATTTTAGTTTTTTCCAAGCCTTAATCAGCTCTTGTTGTAAATCATCAAATTTTAAAAGAGAATATGGAGCAATAACCACAATAACTATGTCATAACCTTTAGCCATCTTATACAAATTCTCTTTCACTATGCTTGCCAAACGACGTTTAATTAAGTTACGTTCCGTAGCCAAACGGCAATAACGACGGCTTACTATAAAACCAAACCGGTTATAGTTCAAACCATTAGTCACCACCCTAACACCTATCAATTTACCATAATATTTAGTCTCGGCTGCCTTAAAAAGACGGTTAAAGTCTTTTTTTTTGGTTAAATGATATTGTTTTTTAAGCATAAAAAACTAACCAAAAATTATTTGGTTAATTTTTGACGCCCCTTATTGCGACGACGGGACAACACATTGCGACCGCTCTTGGCCATCATTCTTTTTAAAAAACCGTGTTTCTTTTTAGCCCGCAAATTATTAGGCTGGTAGGTTCGCTTCGGCATATTATCAAAAATTAAAAAACTACTCTTAGTAATATAGTCTAAAAAAGAGCATATCAGCTTATTAGGCCTTGGTCAATACTTACAGAGATTTTATTATCCACATTTTATCAACAAAGTTATCAACTTTTCAGTGGGTTGCTGAAAAAAATAGGCCTGTTATAATAAAATCAAAACTTCTAATCCCCCACCTATGGACCACCCACCCTTAGAACAAATTTGGCAAGCCATTCTTAGTGAAGCTGAGTTAAACATGTCCAAAGCTAATTTCACTACTTGGTTTAAAAATTCCTTTATCTTTGATTATCAAAATGATATTTTAACTATTGGTGTTCCTAATGCCTTTACTCAGGCTTGGTTTGAAAATAAATTTTCTAAAGATATTACTCAAATTTTCTGTAAAGTCACTGGCAACAAACTAAAAGAGATAAAATATGTTATCAAAACCAAACCTAAAGAAACTCAAAATACCTATAATTTTCTTGCTCCCGACCCTAATGAACAAAAAAAAGATAAGATTAATAAAATTACACCAACAAAAGATGAGTCGTTATGTCTTGCGGCTGGCCTTAATGCCAAATATACCTTTGAAACCTTTATTGTGGGCAAGCACAATGAGTTAGCTCATGCTGCTTGTTGGGCCGCCATTCGCCAGCCAGGAGAAACATATAATCCCCTTTTTATCTATGGAGGGGTTGGGTTAGGTAAAACTCACCTCCTTCAAGCTATCGGGCATGAAATGCTTCGGTCTAACAAAAAAGTTCTTTATGTTACTTCAGAAAAATTCACCAATGATTATGTTGATGCAGTTTATCATGGTCAAGGTAATACTTTTAAGAGTGTCTACAGAAATGTGGACTTATTACTAGTTGATGACATTCAATTTATGGCTGGTAAAGACGGTACTCAGCAAGAATTTTTTTATACTTTTGATCAACTCCACCGAGCCAATAAACAAATAGTCATTACCTCTGATCGCTCGCCAAGAAACATGAAAGCCGTAGAGGCTCGTCTTATTACCCGTTTTGAGTGGGGTATGGTTGCCGATATCGGACAACCAGACCTAGAAACTAGAATAGCAATTTTAAATTCCAAATGCCAACAAAAAAACTTCCCCTTAGACCCATCAGTTATTCAATATATTGCTACAAATATAAATAATAATATCCGCGAATTGGAGGGGGCTTTGAATAGAATTATTGGATTTTGCCAATTTCATAATTGTCAACCGGACTTATCTATTACTAAACAAATATTAAAAGACTTTTTTATTGCAATTCAGGCCAATAACTTATCTACTCCTCAAAAAATATTAGAAGCTGTGGCTAATTTTTATAATCTTAATTTATCTGAGATTACAGGTAGTAGTCGTAAAAAAGAATTAGTAATTCCTAGACAGATAGCTATGTATTTATTAAGAACTAAAATAAATGCCTCTTTCCCGGCTATTGGTCAAGAATTAGGCGGACGAGATCATACCACTGCTATGCATGCTTGTACAAAAATTGAGCAAGAAATACGAAACGGTTCTAAAATTAGACAAGACATAGAGCAAATAGCTCAGTCAATCACCTCTGTGTATTAATTGTAAATAAAATGTTTATAACCCCTATTTATCCACAGACTTTTTAAAATTAATTAATTTTTACACTTTTTATTAACAATAACCCTCAATTTCATCCACAATTACAATAATAATATTTTTAGCTAATATTACTTAGAAAAAATAGTTATCAACCTTTACCCAGTTATTATTATTAATAATAATTTATATATAATTAAAATATTATGCAATTAACAATTCTCCAAAAAAATTTACATCAGGGGTTAAATACTATTAGCCATATTGCTGAGAAAAATCTCAGTATTCCTATTTTAAATAATATTTTAATAAAAGCTAAAAATAATATTATTACTTTAGCAGCTACTAATCTAGAGATAGGTATAACTAAACAAATTAGAGGTAAAATTATAAAAGAAGGAACAACTACCGTAGATGCTAAAATTTTTAGTGATTATATTGCTCTTTTACCTAATGAAAAAATTGATATCCAATTAGTAAATAAACAAGATTTAAAAATTAATTGTGAAAAATATAACACTGTCATTAAGGGACAAAACTCTGAAGATTTTCCAGTAATTCCTCAAATTGATAAAAAAATTAGTCTTACTTTATCAGTCTCCGACTTAAAAATAGCTCTTAACCAACTTCTATTTGCTATTAATCCGACCGATAGCCGCTTAGAATTAACTGGTATTCTATTTGATATTAATGATAAAAATATAAACTTAGTATCTACCGATAGCTTTCGTCTAGCTAAAAAGGAAATTAATTTCTGTTTATGTTCCGGCACTATGGATTCAAATGGTCTAAAAATTATTGTGCCCCTAAAGACCATGCAGGAATTGGCACGAATTATTAATTTTCCTAATGATGAGCTAACCGAAGATAGTGATCAAATTCAAATACACATTGCTGATAATCAAATTTTATTTGTTTATCAAGGTGTAGAAATGGTGTCTCGTTTAATTGAAGGACATTATCCTGATTATATTCAAGTTATTCCTACTAACTTTAAAACCGAAATTATTATTGACCGAGGAGAATTTTTAAGAGCTATAAAAATGGCTTCAATTTTTAGTGCTAATTCTAACGCCGTTGATTTAACTATTAATACCGATCAGCAACAAATAATAGTTGAGGCTGTATCAGGCCAAATTGGCAGTCATCAGGCTAAATTAGCCGCCAAAATAAACGGCCAAGATAACTCCATCCGTTTAAATTATCGTTATTTATTAGATTGTCTTAATGTTTTATCAGCTAATCAAATATCGTTTAAGATAATTGACGATGTCAGTGCTTGTAAAATAACCTTGCCTGGCAGTGAAGAGTATCAATATATTGTGGTTCCGCTCCGTAAATAGTTATTTAGCGTTAGCTATAGTCAGTAAAGAAAAAAGAGCCGTCTCGTTACCATGACTTCTTTTAGTAGACCAATTAAATTTTGTTAAATTATCTAATAGTTGAAGCAGATTATCCATTTTTAGTATTGAAGCCTGATTAATTAGTTTTTGGCTTACACTTTTTGGTAAATTTAGCGATTTTTCAATTTCTATCGGCGATTGCCCGGCCTCTAAGCGAGCCTTGATATCTAAAAATTGGAGTATCTGCCGGTTCAGTAGAACTAGACTACTGGCGATATTGTCTTCATTATTAAAAATTTCTTCAATTAATTTTGTTGCTTGGGATAATTTTTGATTACAAAAGGCCTCTATAAATTCAAATAGATGTTTAGTAGTATTATTTACTAAGAGATTAATATCATCTATATCAATGGCTTTTTTATGATCGCTGCCGGCGAGATAATTAGTTAATTTATTAAGTTCATGGTAAATTTGCCAAAAATCGCCGCCAGTTAGCTCTAATAATAGTTTTTTAGCAGCCGGGGTCAGTTCTACGTTTTTTTCTTGAATAAGTTGATTTAAGAATTTTTCCCTATCTAGCCCTTTTAGTTTAGGATAGTATTTTGTTAATTGGGCTTTTTGAGTAAGGAGTAAAAATAACTCTTGTTGATTTTTATTAAGTAGCTTGATCCGTTTATTATTGTCAAGGACTGCTGGCTGATATTTCCCTCCCCGATATTTCATTTCCAGATTATAGTCATTAATAAATAAATAGATAGATGGCAATTCGAGTGTATCTCCCTTTTTTAATTCACTGATTAATCCATTTTCTACAGCCTGATTTTTACCAGCAAATAAATTATTAAGAGTGATAACCTTAGTGGAGTTAAAAAGAGATTGGTTATTAAGGACATTATTGAGCTCTAACCAATTTGTTTCGGGCACCTCAAAAGATTGCAGGTTACCAACAATATTAGAATCTAATGTTTTTAATTGTTGTTTATAATCCCGCTGAATTTGAAAACTTTCTGCGCCATAGCGGAAAAAAATCATAAACTTTATTTTTTGGTAGTAATTTTTTTAGTTTTTGAGGCAGGAGTGCTAGTCTTTTTTATTGTTTTTTTAGCTGTCGTTTTGGAAGTTTGCTTTTTAACTTTTTTCTCTGGGGCGGTTTTGGTTTTTTTAGTCTTCTCTTTTTTTGAAACTTCTTGGATTGAAGTCTCATTATTTTTATCAGCTGCGCTGATAATATCTAAATGCCAGCCGGTTAATCTAGCGGCAAGGCGGACATTTTGGCCATCTCGGCCAATGGCTAATGATAATTGTTCCGGGTCAACAATAACAACCGCTTGTTTATTTTCATAGTTTAGATTTACTTGTTCAATTTTTGCCGGGGCTAAAGCATTAGCAATAAATTTATTGGGATCATCACTATACTCAATAATGTCAATTTTTTCCCCGCCAACCTCATTAATTATAGTTTGGATTCGCGAACCTCGTTGACCAACACAAGAACCAATAGGGTCAACATTCTCACTGTTAGCGGCTACTGCCACCTTAGACCTACTGCCAGCTTCTCGGGCGACCGCCTTTAAATCTACTAGACCGTTAGATATTTCTGGAATTTCGAGATAAAAAACCTTACTAAGAATTTCGTCAGCTGTTCTAGACAGGATAATCTCCGGTCCCCGATTACTCACTCGGACTTCTTCAACAAAGACCTTGATACGGCTATTAGGACGATAATTTTCGCTAGGTATTTGGTATTGGGGCGGGATAATCCCAACAGTTTTTCCGACATCTACTAAAATATTGTGGCCTTCACGGCGTTGGACAATTCCGCTGATTACTTCCTTTTCTTTGTCTTTAAAGTCTTCATAAATCATATCACGTTCAGCCTCTCTTAATTTCTGGATAATTACTTGCTTAGCAGTTTGAGCGGCCATACGGCCATATTCTGTGTGGGTTGGCAATTCAATAATAATTTCATCGCCCACTTTAATGTCAGGTTTAATTAATTTAGCCTCACTAAGCTGAATTTCAGTTTTAGGATTAAATTTTTTAATAATTTCCCCATTTTCATCGCGTATTTCTGCCGGCAGCTGGTCTTCATGCGCCATAGCTAACCCCTTAGTTTCCGGGTCTATAGTTACAGTTGAATCCTGTAAATTTTCTAAGGTTAGCGGGGCATTAAAGGTTGGGAGAGGGACGTCTTCCACCACTGTCTTAACATCATAGACCTTAATTTTAGAAAGGTCTTCATTAAATCTGACTTTAATATTTTGATTTTTGTCGCCATAGTCTTTACGATAAGCGGCAGCTAGGGCTGATTCAATAGCCTCAATAACTGCCTCATAATTGAGGTTTTTTTCCTCGCAGATAAGTTTAATGGCATTCATTAATTCAGACATAGAAAAAAATTAGCTGATAAAAAAAGCTAGTTTAATCTAAACTAGCATAAACTAATTATCTCAGAAATTATAGCTTTGTCAATTATTGACAAAATTTACTTTATGTGTTACTTTACTATTAAAGTACCTAAAAAATATAAATAAATAAAAGGAGGTGCCCAATGAGACACTCATGCTTTTTCATCGCCCTAGTAGGTATCACTCTGGTCATTGCTGCTTGTAGCAGCAATACAGCCAGAGTGGAGGTTGGGTTGGACGCCAACGGTCAACAGATTTTAGCTGTTGACGCGAAAGGCGTCCTACCTGCTGAGAATTGGATCCAGTTGAGGGGTGACCAAGACTGGATAAGTTTACGGGCCTATTATTTGCAAAAGGCCCGTGAAGCTACCACTCCTGAAGCTAGCCAGGCCTGGTTAGACTTGGCTAATCAGGTGGCCGGACAAGGGACCACTCTGGCAAGACTAGTGAATGCCAGTGATTATCGGATCGTCGTGTTAGATGGTCCCTTCGCTGGTATTACTCTGGAGCCCGGTGAAACCAGCCCCACCGAGGTCCGGGTACCTGTGGGAAGTTTGATATTTTCCGTTGCCAATTGGGGTTGTGGGTGTAATAATTTACGAACAATTATCGTCCGGCAAATTTCGGCCGGACAAAAAACAGTGGTTATTGTTAACAAATAACCACTTCCCGCTAGTAATAGCGGGTTTTTATTTTTTAAGCTGATCCTTGCCCTCCGCTCTCTCCGCCATTTGGTAAATTTTGGAAGATGAAGTAAGTAATAGCGTAAGCTAAAACAACAATAAGAAGTCCAATAGCGGCTCGTTGAATAATGTTTTGCGCTTTTTTAACTTGGGTATCATTACCACCAGCGGTCATCCATAATATGCCGGCATAAATCATTAAGATAACAAAAATGGTGCCCAACAGACCAAGGACTACTTGTATTATAGTGGCTATATTGTCTAATAATGTATTCTCGTTGGTGTTGACGTCATAACTACCTCCAGCCACCAACCTCAGATATTCCATTACCGAACTTGTTGATTGAGCTTTAACCGTATGGCCACCAAATAATAGCTGTCCGGCTATAATTATAGTCCAAGCACTTGTGGTAAATATTTTTTTAGTCATATTTCTTGTGTAGTTATATAATAATCTCTATATTTTGATGGCACATACTAGACGCGAAAAACGACATTGAAGATAAAATATGTAATAGCATAGGCCAGCACCACAATAAGAAGTCCAATAGCGGCTCGTTGAATAATGTTTTGCGCTTTTTTAACTTGTTCATCCTTACCGCCAGCAGTCATCCACAGAATGCCGCCATAGATTATTAAGATAAAAAAGATGACACCAATTAAGCCATAAACGATATTAACAATATTAGCGACTATAGGGAGAACGCTGTCTTTGGTGGTGTCATAACCAGCAGCTTCCCCTGTCATTTTAATTGTGTTGTCAGAGAAGGCATCCCTTATACCTTGCGCCGTTATAAAGTGCAGAGGCGTTATTATGGTCATGACCATTATAATAATAATGACCACACGTTGATTTATTATTTTAGAGAAATGGGATTTTATCACAAAATTCGTTTAAGAATGAAGTAAGTAATAGCGTAGGCCAGCACCACAATAAAAAGACCAATAGTGACTCGTTGAATAATGTTTTGCGCCTTTTTAACTTGTTCATCCTTACCGCCAGCAGTCATCCACAGAATGCCGCCATAGATTATTAAGATAAAAAAGATGACACCAATTAAGCCATAAACGATATTAACAATAAGTCGTATTTGGCTCAATAAATCGTTATCTCTGGCCCCCATTTCATTTTCAATCATATTGACCCCACTAAAAAAAAGTCGTTGTGCTTCTTCATTGTCGGCGTGGCAAATAAGGGAGATAGGGGTAATAGTATAGAAAAAAATTATTAAAGAAACAATATTAAATAAAATTTTCTTACGTTTCATAGTGACGCATAAATCATATCAAGGCTTGCCCTATAAACATTGTTATGGCATAAGCTGAAAGTACTATAATAAGGCCGATAACTGCCATCGTAATGGTTTTTTGGGCATTTTTTAGTTGAGTATCATTACCGCCAGCAGTCATCCACAGAATGCCGCCATAGATCATTAAAACAAAAAAGAGTATCCCCACTAAAGATAAAACAGTGCCGACTATTTGTCCGGCTCTGGACTGAAGCGAGATATCAGTTTTTAAACCAGCCTTCGTGGCTGCGGCATCAAGACCAAAAGATTTATCTTCTTCTGCCCTGGCACTAAGTAGAAAGAAATTACTGTGGATTAATGTCATTGACAGGATAGGTATTCCTATTAACCACACTATATTCTTTTTAATGGGAACTAATTTTTTAGCCATGTAAGACTATTTAAAAATTTTGTCTCAGCATAATTACTATATTATACTGAGGCAAAATTTGCCAAAACATTTTGGCAAATTTTATTTAATAACAGCTAACTTTTAGTTGGGTACCGCCGTAGACGGATTAGTCGCGCTAATTATAGCATTAATAACGAAGGTGCTTAAAGCGTAAGCCATTAAAACAATTACTAGGCCAATAACTGCCGCGGTCATTATTTTTTTAGCCTTAGCGATTTTGTCTTCACTGCCAGCTGCCGTCATCCACTGAAAGCCAGCTACAATAATTAGGACGACAGCAATAGTTCCTAAAAAGCCAAGCACTACTTTGATTACATTAGCCACAACATCGCGAGGATCAGTGTCGGATAGTCCTATATTTGCATAGGAGTTTTGAGTATTACCCCAAACGTCTAAGTTTTGCGCATTGACTGTGACTGGGGATAAAGAGATTAAACTTGTTGCCCAGACTAGCGACATAATACCAATTAACCATTTTTTCATAATTTTTTGTTAATTATTAATTATAAAAATTTTTAAATTGCATTGCTTAATGCTTTAGTTATAAACATTGTTAGACCATAAGAAGCCAAAATAATTATTAGACCAATAACTGCCGCGGAGATAATTTTTTGAGCCTTAGCCACATTATCTGGTTTACCGCCGGCAGTCATCCATATGAAGCCAGCATAGAGTATCAATACTACGGCGATAGTTCCTAAAAATCCTAATATAATTTTAATAACATCAACTACTATTTGCCGTGGATCCCTTTCTCTAAAACCAATATTATTAAAAGCGCAAGTAGCTATATTACCTTCTCCCCATAGATTAACCTGAGCCTTAACTGGCTGAATAGTTAATAGATTGATTATTAAACATTGAGCTAGTAGAAGGGTGGGTATAAATTTTTTTATTAGGTTCATAAATTAACTTTATTGAAATATAAAAAATCAATTCGCCATTATTATAACATAGCCTTATATAAGCTAGCAAGGGCTGTGGCCTTCTAGCTACTTTTAATTATATATAATTATTTGCTATAATTCAATAGACAAAGATTATTTTTTATTATGCCCATACCTAAATTAGTTGTCCGCAAACCCTCTCATACCTATACAGCATATGTTAATCGGACCGGCCATCGTTCATCTTCAATTGTTAAATCAAGGCAACCCAATACTCGACGGCCGACTCGCCGCCACCTTAATTGGCCCAAGATTATCAAGTTTTTTGGGGCGTTGCTTATTTTATTTTTAATGATCAGTGTTTTCGCCTTCTGGTGGTTGTCACGTGATTTGCCATCACCTAATAAATTGCTAGAGAGAGAGATAGCTCAAAGTACTAAGATCTATGACCGTAAGGGTGAAACTATCCTTTATGAGATTCATGGTGATCAAAAAAGAACACTAGTTAATCTTGATCAAATTCCTGACCATGTTAAGCAAGCAACGATTGCCATTGAGGACAAGGATTTTTATAACCATGGCGCTTTTAGTTTGTGGGCTATGTTCCGCACTGCTGTCACTAATGTTTTGTTCCATCGGCGGGCTGGTGGTTCTACTTTAACTCAGCAATTTGTGAAAAATGCCCTATTAACTTCAGAAAAAACATATACCCGCAAGATTAAGGAGCTTATTTTGGCCTACCGGATTGAAAAGAAATTTTCTAAAGATGAAATTTTACAGATGTATTTAAATGAAATTCCTTATGGCTCCAATGCTTATGGTGTTGAAGCCGCTAGTCAGCGTTATTTCGGTAAGAGCATTAGTCAGGTAAATTTAGCTGAGGCGGCAATTTTAGCAGCCCTACCTCAAGCCCCAACCCGTTACTCACCCTATGGTCCTAACAGAGACACCCTAATAGCCCGGCAACGTTATATTTTAGATTTAATGGCCGAACAAGGTTATATTAGTAAAGAGGAAGCAGCTGAAGCTAAAGATTTCCCCTTACAGTTTAAGCCCTTACAAGAAAATGGCAATATTATTGCCCCTCATTTTGTGATGGAAATTAAAGGTCAGCTAGCCGAGAAATATGGCGAAAAAATGCTAGAACAAGGAGGATTAAAGATTTATTCTACTATTGATTTAGAAAAGCAAAAGATTGCCGAAGAGGCAGTAATGACTCAAGCTGAAAAAAATGTAAAAAATTTTGGCGCTAATAATGCTGCTTTATTTTCTATTGATGCTAAAACGGGAGATATTCTAGCCATGGTGGGCTCTAGAGATTATTTTAATGACGATATTGACGGACAGGTAAATTTAACCTTAAGGCCTCGGCAGCCAGGGTCATCTTTTAAGCCCGTAGTTTACGCTACTGCTTTTATGAAGGGTTATACGCCGCGGACAGTTTTATTTGATGTCGTAACTAATTTTTCTTTAGATCCAGACAAACCCTATGAGCCACATAATTATAATGGTCAAGAATATGGCCCAGTTACTATGAAGAAAGCTCTGGCCGGTTCACTCAATATTCCAGCCGTTAAAACTTTATATTTGGCAGGCCTAGACGATGTTTTAGTTATGGCTAAAAATTTAGGCTATACTACCCTAAACGATAAAAGTCGCTTTGGTTTGTCTTTAGTTTTGGGCGGCGGCGAGGTAAAATTAGCCGAGCATGTAGCCGCTTATAGTGCTTTTGCGCGTGATGGAGAGATGGTTAAGCCACGTTATATACTAAAAGTGGAAGATAAAGATGGTAAAATTCTTGAAGAGACTCAGCCGGAACATATTAAAGTTTTGGAGCCGCAAATTGCCAGAGAGATAAATGATATTCTTAGTGACAACGATGAACGTATGTATATTTTTGGGGCTAAAAATCATTTAACTCTTAATGATCGGCCGGCAGCTGTTAAAACTGGCACTACTAATGATTATAAAGATGCATGGACTATTGGTTACACCCCGTCAATTATTACCGGGGTTTGGGTTGGCAATAATGACAATAAATCAATGAGTAAAGGGGCTGACGGTAGCGTAGTCGCTGCTCCAATCTGGCAAAATTATATGAATCGTATTTTAACTGGCACCCCGGTAGAAACATTTAAAAAGCCAGAAATTGAAGATACCGGAAAACCTGTTTTAGATGGAGTCATCCCGACCACTACCGTAGTTAAGGTAGATAAAGTCTCTGGATTATTGGCTACTAGTTCTACACCACCCGATATGATTCGCGAAGACCGTTATTGGCAAGGACATTGTATTCTTTATTATGTTGATCGCGAAAATCCTCGCGGGCCAGCGCCTACTAACCCTGGAGCTGATCCCCAATTTGCTTCTTGGGAGGCGGGGGTTAAGAGTTGGGCCGAGAGACAGAAACTTAATTTAGCTGAACCGCCCAAAGACAGCGATAATTTACATATTCCTGAGAATCAACCCGATTTAACAATTATTAGTCCATCACCAGGACAAAATATTAGTAATCATAGTTTATTGGTTAATGCTACTGCTATTGCGCCCCGGGGGGTTAAAAGTTTTAATATATATATTAATGGCTTTTTGTTAAAAACTATTAATGGCGATAGTTTAAATGAAGTTATCAGTCTTGATTTTTTGCCCAATGGTCAGCACAAAATAGCCCTAGAGGCTTGTGATGATGTTAAAAATTGTACTAAACACGAGCTTACTATTATCTTGGAGGGTGGTGATAATATCAATAATTTAACCATGGATTGGCTATCCCCTGGCGATGGTTTGACTTATCGGGCAGCTGATTTTCCTGTGGCCCTTCAGCTTAAAATTAGTAATTTTAAGCTAGCCCATAAAATTAAAGTATATTACAAAATTAAAAATTCTTCGCCCCAGCTTATTACTGTCGTCCAGCCGGACGATAATGGTCTAGCTAATATTAATTTTCCCCAGCCAGCTGAAGGTAATGGTACTTATGTAATAACAGCAGAGGCAGAATTGTGGACCGGAGAGATCGTTACTAGTTCCGGACTTACTTTATTGGTGAGAGGATTATAATTTTTAAATTAATAAACTAGCCCCTATAGCTGCAGCTTTTTGATTTTGTCCGATAATCCATTTAGGCCTATTAGGGGTTAGGCTTCGTTCGTTTATTATTTGTTTTACTACTGGTAAGTAGGTTTTATAGTATCGGCTAACTCCTCCAGTTAAAATTATTACTTTAGGATTGAGGAGGTTATTAAGATTAACCATAGCTAAACCTAGGATTTTGGCAAATTTTTTTACTTTTTGTTGCGCCTGATAATCGCCTTCTTGGGCAGCAGTAAAGAGGCGGCCGGCCGGATGACCCATTATTTTGTGGTAATAATATTCTAAATCAACTTCAGTTTGTTGATCAATAATCATGTGCCCAATTTCACTGCTGATACCTAATTCGGGGATAATATTTTTTCCATTTATAGCAATTGCTCCTCCAATGCCAGTACCGAGGGCTAGCACCACAAAAGTTGTGGTTTTTAAGGATTGGTGGCTCATTAAATAGGCCCGCAGAAAACAATTAACATCATTATCTAATGATATTTTTTTATCAGGGAATTCTTTAGCTAGAAGGTTATTTAAATTTTTGTTGTTTAATACAGTTAGGTTAGGACAATTTATTATTTGGCCGTTTTTAATTATTCCAGGTATGCCAATTCCAATAGTCTCAGGAACACTTTTTATTTTATCGGCCGCCCTAATTAATCGTTTAATTTCTAGATTAATTTGCTCAATTAATACTGGCAGGCTATCTTTCATAATTGGCTGTCGATGGGCAGCATAGACCTTTCGGCTCTGCTGGTTATATAACAGGCCAAAAATTTTAGACCCTCCAATGTCTAACCCTATGCTTAGTTGTTGTTTCATAAAGATTGGCTAAAAAGATTTTTAATAAATTCCCAATATTCACTATTACCATTTACTTCTTTTTCCCAATACCACCATTCTACCCCCCAAAGATAAAAAGTTTTAAAACCACCTTGGCGGCTGTATTCCAGGATGTCTTTTAATTTGTCTAAATTCATTGTTCGATCTCTTTCCTCTTTTGGTAAAGTGAAATAAGGCTGACGACCCCATGGCTCAGCCTGCATTTCAATAACAATGATTTTAGCATTAGTAAATAATTCAGTAATATTAGCCTTTATTCTAAAAAAGTTAGGAGTGAATGGATAGGTTATATAATGTTTGAGGGTTTTGCTATAGGTATGGCGATAGATTGAGGTGCCCATGATATCGGCTCGTTTGGCAGCGGGAATCCAAACACTTAATTCTCCACTGTCAGTGATGATAATTGGTTTTTTAGTATTTTGGCGAGCTAGGGCTATCTCTTTGTCTAAAAGTTTAATATCTAGTTTTGGGCATTCGCCAAAGCCAATTAAAAATGGCTCATTTTCTATTTGCCAGGCAATTACCATGGGGTTATTGTCATATCTATTAATGGTTTCTTGGATATAATTAAGTAATTTTGTTTGCTGATTTTCTTTATCCTGCTGGGCATACCATTCTGGATAGTGACATTCTGGCCAGCGAGGCAAGCGGGCCCCAACAGCTAAAATTATATCTACCCCTCTTTGACTTGCTTGATCTATTTGCCAATCTAATTGGCTAAAATCATATTCTCCTTCATTTTTTTCAATTATTGGCCAATAAGCTATTAATCTTAAATGTTTAACCCTTAGATCATCTAGCATTTTAATATAAGCATCACGCCAATCTAGGCCCATATCATTTAAAACTAATGGGGAAAAAGTTAAGCCATAGGTAAGTTCTTTTGGCGGGTAGATTGTCCGTTGGGTTAGTCTAATCCAGAGTAAACTGAGGATTATTAAGCAGGTCAGAATAATAACAAAACGTCGCCAATGTTTCTTGATTTTCTTTATCATAATAATAAAAACAGTCCTATATTAATTAAAATAATACCAATTAGTTTATGCCAGATATTATCGCGATTAATTTCTTGTTTAAGTAGCTTGGGATAGTGTTTGCCCATAAAGAAGACGATTATTAGTAAAAATAGATATTGTAACCCTTGCAGACTGTTGACTAAAGAAACATCAGCTAATGATATAGCAAAATTAGTCATTACAAAGGCAATGAAGGCTGCTAACCGGATACCCAAGAATAGCGGCCAACTTTTTACAGTGGCCTGACGTCGCGGGCGATTAAAAATTAGCCTTCTATTTCTAGCTGGAACTAATAGTAATAAGGCCCCTAGAAAACTACCCAGCCTAGTCCAGATGAATGAATTAGCAAAACCCTGAGAGTCATATATAAATTTTATAAATACATAGTAAGTCGCAAAAACAAAAGAAGCCGCTAGAGAGTTAAATAAAAGACGGCCAGTACTGCGCATGCTGGCTTTATGGGGTTGGAGAAATTTTTTTATTTTAATCCACCATTTATGCCAAAGAGTGTTGTGGGGGTTAAAAGAAACAAAACCACTGCCGACAATTAAAATAATAAGGGCTGCCAATTCTTGTGATGTTAAATTGTGTCTGCCGATTAAAAGATTTAAAAGCAGAGTAAAAAATGGGATAAAAGAGCCAGCTATTGGTACTACTTTAGTTGTTTCACCTTGATGTAGTGCTTTATACCAAAAATAGAGGGCGGCCATAAAAATTAAACCAGCCAAAAGATCTAATAATAGCCAGCCAAACGTTGGTATGTGTCGATTAAATATAAAAAGAACACAATTGCCAATACTCCAGATGCCCACATAAAAGGCATAAGATACCGAAGAATGAACTTTTTGTGACAGGAAATACTTATCTGCCAAGTATACTACTCCATTTAAAAGATTAGCTAAAATCGTAATTATTAGCCACATATTTTATAATCCATTGTTTTTACAAATATTAGCATAAACCTTGCTACTGGGGCGGGGTTGGCGTTTAAGTGAGGGGTAGTCAACGGTATAAAGCCCAAATCGAGGCGTAAAGCCCTTATCCCACTCAAAATTATCTAATAATGACCAATAAAAATATCCTTTTATATCACAACCATTCTGGATAGCCCGATGGACCATCTTCAAGTGCTCTCTAATAAAATCTGCCCTGTATTGATCTTTGGCGTCAGCTATTCCATTTTCTAGAATATAAATGGGCAAATTATATTTTTTAGCTGACATTAAAACATCGTATAATCCATAAGGATTTATGGGCCAGCCCAAATCGCTGTGTGGTAAGTTGTCTAAAGAACGTCGTCCTAGACCAATTAGTTTATAAAAATAGTAATTAATACCTAGATAGTCTTGGTAGCCGCTAATTTTTTGAAAAAAATAATCATTTATAATATACTTGGCAATTTTATTTATTTTTTTATTAAACCAATAGTCATTAACTGGTTCAAAATACTGGCTATTATTGGCAATGCCTACTGAGCATTTTTTATTGGCTAAATGCAGGCTTTGATAAGCCAAGGAGTGGGCTTGAATTAGGTTGTTTACCACCTTTTGCCAGGCGTTTAAATTTCTCTTTTGCGGTGGCCAATGACCTCGCCCATAAGCATTCCAGGCGTAAATCATCGGTTCGTTAATAGTGCACCAAATTTCTACCCCAGTAATATTTTGGGCCAGATAGATGACATAATTATTAAATATGTGTGGTGCAGCCTGATTTTCCCAGCCGCCGATAGTTGAAAACCATAATGGATGAGTAAAATGATGAAGAGTAACTACGGGTTTAATTTTTTGTTTGAGGCATTCATTAATTACTGCTTGGTAGTGCCGTAAGGCTTTAGTATTAAATTGTCCTTGTTTGGGTTCAATCCGGCTCCATTCAATAGAAAAGCGGTAGGCGTTATTGTTAAGTTTTTTAGCCAGACCGATATCTTTTTTAAAGTAATGATAGGAGCCACAAGCAATACCAGACACAGATCCATCAATTGTTTTACCCGGCTCCCAGACAGACCAATCATTAAGATTGTTGCCCTCTGTTTGGTGGGCAGAAGTAGCGGTGCCCCAAAGAAATTCTTTAGGAAAATGGTATAATATTTGAGAAGTCATGGCATGACCTTATTTATTGACTGATAATAATGGCAGTATATCATTTTTTGCATTGGGAGACAATAATTTTTTGCTGTTCTTAGTGAATTATAGTATAATAATAATAAAGTTTTAATCCATCAGTCATGAAATTAAAACATTATCTTTTGATTAATTTAGGGGCCGCAATTGTTTTTTGGTTGCTCTGGTTTATGGTTCTTTTTAGGGTAGATCCACTATCTACTAATTGGTTGGGGTGGGGACTTTTTTATCTAACTATGTTTGCGGCAGTTTTTAGCACCATGTCTTTGTTTGGTTTTATTTTGCGGTTTAGCCTCATCCGCCAACAATTAGCCCATCGGGCAGTTATCATTGCTTTTCGGCAGGCAGCCTTAATTGCGATTGGCGTGGTTGTTATTTTATGGCTTTTGTCTCGGCGGTTGTTCAGTTGGTTTAATTTATTTATTTTAGCTGGCGGATTGGCAATGCTGGAATTTTTTATGTTAAGTTGCCAACCTCGAGATAATCACCCTTCAGCTCATAAAATTAATAAATATAAGTCAAGACCTAAAGAAATAATTTCCTCCACCTTTAAGGAGGATCATTAATTTTGACTATATGTGGAATTTATTAAAGATTTTTCATAAAAAAAATGACCACTTAGCAGCTAACCGCTTTCCTTTAGTGGTAGTTGGCCAAATTATTGAAATAAAAAAACACCCAGAAGCCGATAAACTAACAATCGTTAAAGTAGATATTGGTGATAAACAATTAGATATAGTATGTGGCGCTAATAATATTGAAGTTGGTCAATTTGTCCCAGTTGCCCTGGAAGGCGCTCATTTACCATCAGGAGTGGTTATATCTTCTAAGGAAATACGTGGCCAAATATCTAAGGGCATGCTTTGTTCAGCGCAAGAGTTAGGGTTAGGGGAAGACCATGAGGGGATTATGATTTTAGATAAATCAATAGTAAAACAGCCAGGTCAAAGCCTAGACAGTTATCTAAATAATAAATAATTTTAATATTATGGAAATATTTTCTACCTCTCATGATTTAGTTAATTTAGCCTTAGTTATTGGCATTATTGCCCTTAGCGCGGCTATGGTTTATTTTTTTATTACTGCTGCTGGCTTTATTCGGGAGATGCGTAAAACTATTGATGAATTTAATCGGCAGTTGGCAGTGGTTAGCCAAATTACTGACTCCATTAAAAGCAAGCTGTCATTTATGTTTTCTTATTGGTCAGTTCTAGGAAAATTGGTAGATAAGACTATTAATTTATTCCAGAACAAGATATTTAAAAAGGCAAAAAATAAGATTTCCCATTTTTCTTCAGCCAAAAAGCATGAACCAGGAGAAGAGGATGCTGAGAGAAATGATCTAGATAGCCATATTGAAATTAAGGTAGAGCCTAAAAGTAAAGTTAAATCTAAGGCAAAAGCTAAAGCTAAAAAATCAAAAATCAAAAAAGATATTTAAGGTTTATTAGTTTTAGTAGATTGTTGTTTTTTAGTATATATCTTTTTAATGTTGCGGCACTTAGGAAAGGCGCTGCAGGCGAGAAATGGACCATATCGCCCTATTTTTATGACCATTTTAGCGCCACATTTGTCGCAGACTTCGTTAGCATATTTTTTAGCTAAATGTTGATATTTTTCTGGTAATTCTTGAGGAGTGGATTTTGATTTCATTGATTTAATGTTGCGGCACTTAGGAAAGGCGCTGCAGGCGAGAAATGGACCATATCGCCCTATTTTTATGACCATTTTAGCGCCACATTTGTCGCAGACTTCATTAGTTGGCGTTTCTGGCATGATGTCTTTTTTAGATAATTCCTGACTTTTTTCTTCTAAATGTTGGTGGAATGGCCAATAAAAATCAGCAATAATTTTGGACCAAGCTACTTCTCCCCTAGCAATATCGTCTAGGCTATTTTCTATACTGGCGGTAAATTGATAGTCCACAATATTAGGAAAATGTTTTACCAATAAATCATTAACTATTTTACCAATGGCGGTTGGCTCTAGCCGTTTATAATTATCTCTTATTACATAACCTCGTTTTTCAATGGTCGCAATAATTGGGGCATAGGTAGACGGCCGGCCAATGCCATATTTTTCTAATTGTTTTACTAGCCCAGCATCACTATATCGAGCCGGTGGTTGAGTGAAGTGTTGGTCAGTTGTTAGTTCTAATAATTTTAGAGGTTCTTTATCCGTAAGATGGGGTAAAATTTTCTCTTGAGTCTGTTCAGGATAAATGCTTAAATATCCAGGAAAAGTAATTGTTTGACCGGTAGCTAAAAACATTGCTGAGTCAGCCTCAATATTTATTGAGAGGTGGTCAATTTGTGCTTCCGCTGCTTGGCTAGCTAGAGCCCGCTGCCAAATAAGTTCATAAAGTCTAAATTGGCGTGGATCTAAATATTTTTTTACTGATTCTGGTGTTCGATTAGGATTAGTCGGCCGAATAGCCTCATGAGCTTCTTGCGCCCTTTTGTTTTTATTAATAAATTTACGAGGGGTTTTAGCTATAAATTGTGAACCGAAGTTATTTTGGATAACCGCGCGAGCTTGGTGTATGAATTCGTTGGATAAATCAAGGGCGTCAGTTCTCATATAAGTTATGAGGCCAACTTGTTCTTCGGGGCCTAAATTGATGCCTTCATATAATTGTTGAGCTAAAACCATAGTTTGTTTAGCCGAAAAACCTAGCCATCGATTCGCTACTTGTTGCAGGGTTGAGGTTGTGAAGGGGGCGGGCGGTATTTTTATAATTTTTTCCCTGGTGATTTTTTGGACATTATAATTTGCCTCTAAGAGTTGTTCCTTAATTTTTTGGGCTTCCTTTTGATTGGTTATTGCTAATTTATCTAAAGTTTTTCCCTGCCATTTTACTAATTGAGCAGTAAATTTTTCCTTATGAGCCTGTAAGTGGGCGCTAATTGTCCAATATTCTTGTTTAACGAATGCCTCTATTTCCCTTTCTCTTTCAACAATTAATCTTACGGCTGCTGACTGTACTCGCCCGGCTGATAAATTTTTAGCGACTTTTTTCCATAAGAAAGGAGATAGTTCATAGCCAACTAATCTATCTAATATCCTTCTTGCTTGTTGAGCATTGATTAAATTATAATCAAGTTCTCTGGGCGTTTTGAGGGCATTTTTAATGGCTGATTCGGTTATTTCGTGAAATACAATGCGATTTTTTTGTTTAGCTGGCAGTTTTAATAATTGCTGAAGGTGCCAGGCAATTGCTTCGCCCTCTCGGTCTTCATCAGTAGCTAGAATAACCTCATCAGCTTTTTTAACTAGGGATTTTAATTTAGCTGCTACTTTTTTAGCTTTAGCTGGTACTTCATACTCCGGCTCAAAGTTATTGTTTATGTCAACGCCAAGTTTTTTGGTTGGTAGATCACGAACATGCCCAAATGATGATTCAACAATATCAGTTTTAGCTAAAAAATGGCTAATAGTTTTAGCTTTAGTTGGCGATTCAACAATAATTAAGCGCATATTGTTATTTGTTTTAATTTATTCCACTATACGGAGTTGCTAGTGGCAAGTCAAGTATTGTCTTAGAATTTTTTAAATAGTGTGGACTGGGAGTAATTTGCCGGTAGTGTTTAAGTTTAGCCAGTCCTTGGTAGCCATTAATACTAATAACTACAAAATCATAGCGCCATTTATTGATTTTATATTTTGGCAAAAAATAATTAGCCGCTATTTGTAATTGTTTTTCATGGTAGCCCCCCATTATTTTATTGGTACGGCTAAATTTATTAGTAAGGTATAGCTTTATTTCTATAAAAACAATAGTGGATTGTTGCTGGGCCACTAGGTCAATTTTTTGATGATGATAGTGCCAATTATTAGCTAAAATTTTATAGTCAGCTTTTTGAAAATACGCCCAGGCAACCGCTTGGCCAAAATTGGTCCAGGGGTTGTTGTATTGGTTCATGGTTTACAGTGGAGGGATGTTTAGAAGGTAGGTTTATCTGGACTTAAATTGAAGTAATCCACAAGTTATCCACCGCTATGAATTTTAGCTAATGTTAGCCATTAGATAAATATTTTGTCCAGATTTTTATGGACTTTTCCACTAAATATTTTGTCCAGATTTTTATGGACAAAAATAAAAGAATTAATTTGAGGGTATCTTTGTTCCACGTGGAGCAAAAATGAGGGTTGTGGACCATAAGGGATTTGAACCCTTGGCCTCTTCCATGCCATGGAAGCGCTCTAGCCAGCTGAGCTAATGGCCCATTTATATAATCTCCGTGCCCCCACCATGAATCGAACATGGATTTAGGGCTTAGGAGTCCCTTGTTCTATCCATTGAACTATGAGGGCCTAATTTTGCCGACAAAGACAAGTATTGGTATTGTAGGGGAAAAATAACTGTTCGTCAAGAATATTTATAAAAACAAAAAGGAAGCCACTGCGGGCCCTTCATTTACATAAAATGTAAAAAATTGAAATGGCCCCGACGGCCTCCTCCTTGAAATTTTTATAAAAATTTCAAGAGCAAAATTCTTAAACCGGCTTCAAGGAACTTTTGATCTCCTTTATGGTGATCTTGGCCCTTTTATTTTTATTTTTTATTTTTTTTGGAGAAGCCAGAGTAAGAAGTAAAAAGAACTATAGAGGTAGTATAGCACAAAATAAAAAAGTGGTCAAGACTTCTGACCACATTCCTCTAGACTTAATGTTTTATTGAATAAAATGGCTTTTTATTTTTAAATCAGAGATTACTATTTTAGTCTATAATGTTCTAGACTTAATAAAAAATAATTTTTAGAGGTCACGGTGGGAGTCGAACCCACGCATAACAGTTTTGCAAACTGTTGCCTTAGCCTCTTGGCGACGTGACCCAATTAAAATTAGTCTAACAAAAAAGATTTAGTCGGGCAAGTATGATTATTTTTTGTGTAATTTTGGGCAAGAATTATGGGGTCTGATTGACTGAGGCGCTTAAAAATGATAGAGTTAGGCTGATATTAGGAAATAAACATATTGGTAAGTCTAATATAGGCCGATCAATAAAGGCTTTCTTTGTTGACGGTTCATTATTTTTATTAAATAGTTTGCTTGCAGTCAAAAAGATAGTCGTTTGGCTATTGTCGCATATTTTTAAAATTATTGGCTGGATATTTATCTATTGGCCAGCTGCTAAAATTTATAAGCTATATTTGCGATTGCGTCGGCGGACGATTAATCGTTATCAACAAAATGTTTGGCTAACGGCGATTACTCTTCTCTCTATAGCTTTATTTATTGTTTTGTATAACCGGCAAGAAACTAATCAATTGATGGCTGCTGAAGATTTGGTCCGTGGCACATGGCTATCCAGATTAGTTGGTGATGAGTTTAATCAATTTAATGATATTGTGGTAGACGACCAGCCACCTCGTCAATTGAATGTTAATAATCCGGCCGTTATTACCAATAATTTGAGTACTCTTGGCCTGGCCCAGCCCACTGATTTGGCGGCTATTTCTGGGATGACAACCGACCGCTGGGTATATAGTTTAGGTCTTATTAGTTTACCTCAAACAAATATCCAGGGCACGACCACTACTGCCCCTACTAGATCTATTAGCTATTATACCGTTAAAGTTGGAGATACTTTAAGCGGTATTGCTAAAGCTTTTGGGGTAAGCATAAATACAATTGCTTGGCAAAATGGTTTGAGCCCTAACGCCCTTCTACGGCCTGGTGATAAATTGACCATTTTGCCAGTTAGCGGAGTTTTACATAAAGTAAAGGCTGGAGATAGCTTATCTAAGATTGCTAAACAATATGGAGTTAAGACTGCTGATATTATTGCCTATAATAATTTATCTGGTGACAGGGTAATTATTGGGCAATCTTTAATTATTCCTGGCGGTCAGCCACCATCAACTCCGGCTAGTCAAATCACTCAAGCTGTTAAGAGCAATGTCCAACAAGTTTTTACTTCAGCTAAAGAGACGGCTCAAAAGAGTTTAACCTCGTCAGGTAGTGGTATGACCTGGCCAACAGTAGGCCATCGTATTACTCAATATTATTCGTGGCGCCATACTGGTGTTGATATTGCTGATAAGGTGGGAACGCCGATTTATGCTGCGGATAGCGGTCGGGTAGAAATTGCTGCTACTGGCTGGAATGGTGGCTATGGTACTACTATTGTTATTAACCATGGTAAATTGAAAACTCGTTATGGCCACCTGTCGCGTTTATATGTTAAAGCCGGAGAAAATGTGGTAAAAGGTCAGGTTATTGGCGAGATGGGCTCAACTGGCCGTTCTACCGGGTCACATTTGCATTTTGAGGTTTTATCTGGTAATGTTAGGTATAATCCGTTAAATTATGTCCATTAAATTATCTCTATATGTTGCATTTTTTTGGTGGGTTGGCCATAGTTGCTTTGGGGGTAGTCATTATCTTAAAACGAGAGTGGATTTTAAATAATTTTGGCCGTATAGATTTTTTTGAAGAGAAGATGAGTACCTATGGCGGAACCAGAATGGCTTATTCATTAATTGGGCTTATTGCTATTTTTATTGGCTTTTGTATTGCCTTTGGGCTAATAAATGATTTTTTGGGCTGGGTGCTCAGTCCATTACTACGCTATCAGTAGAGTTAAATATATTTTGGGCCTTTAGCTCAGCTGGCTAGAGCGTCTGCTTTGCAAGCAGGAGGTCGAGGGTTCGAGTCCCTTAAGGTCCACATTAGATGATCTGTTTTCCTTTTGCCCCCGCTTCGTTCATGGCTCTATCCGATTTTGGCGGACGGCTTATGATAAATTCAATAGTCGCCTTGTCCCACCATATCCATGTGCGGGCATTTGAAATTAAACCCCAGGAATATCTTTACATTATTAAAATAATTTTGTATCATAAGTGTAGATTGAGATTACTTTATACATATATACTATTATTTTGATACTATAATGTCAAAAGAGATTTCACAAATAGGCAAAAATATAAAAAAGCTAAGGAAACAAAAGGGCTTATCACAAGACCGGCTTTCTAAATTGGCTGATATTTCCTATAATACAGTTATAAAATTGGAGTCTGGCGGTATCACCAATCCCTCAATTGATACCCTTCAGAAAATAGCCAAAGCTCTTGATGTTTCTGTTGATAATTTATTGAAGTAGCAACATGAGTAAATCATTTACTATTCACGACCTGCCAAAAGACGAGCGTCCACGTGAGCGGTTAGTTAAATTCGGCGAGCAAGCGCTCTCGGCTCAAGAATTATTACAACTTATTTTAGGGCGAGGTGTTGCCGGCGAATCAGTGGCCGTTACGGCCCAAAAATTGTTAGCCCAATTTGGCAGTCTTCAAAAATTAGCCGAAGCAAGTATTGAAGAACTATCTTCAATTAAAGGGATTGGTTTGGCAAAAGCCGCCCAAATAAAAGCCGCATTTGAAATTGGCCGTCGGCTTTCTACTCAAGCCCCGACCTACAAAAGCAAAGAGCTTACCGATCCCGAAAAAGTTTATCGGTTAATAAAAAGCAAACTTAAAGATTATTACAAAGAACATTTTTACATCATTGCTCTTAATAGTAGAAACTACTCAATTGCAGAAGTTTCAGTCGGCAGTCTAAATGCGAGTGTTGTTCACCCGCGCGAAGTATTTGCGGAAGCCATTAAAAATAAAGCCGTTTCGGTTGTATTCGCACATAACCACCCATCAGGCGATCCTGAGCCATCGGAAGACGATTTAGTATTAACCAAAAGATTAGTTGAGTCTGGAAAGATCTTAGGCATAGAAGTGGCAGACCATATAATTGTGGCCAAAGATGATTTCTTTAGTTTCAAAAATAAGGGACTGATTTAAAGAAATAATTTTATGAGTAGACAGTTATATAATAAAAGCAAAAGTTCGGTTGGCGAAAATAGTATTTACGTTTTTATTGACGCTTCAAATGTTTGGAATGTTGTAAAATCCAAAAGAAAATTTATTGAATACAGCCGTCTTAGAAATTATTTTAAAGAGAAATTTAATGCGAAAGAAGTTGAAATTTTTTATTATGATGCTTATCCAAAAGAAGGAACCAGAGATTATGATTTAAATGGAAAACATAGATTTTATACCTATCTTAAAAAGGAACTTGGTTTTATTGTAAGGGGGAAAGAACTAAAGAGAATTTCTATTATCAAGGACGGAGAATCTATTATAGAAAAAGGGAATATGGATGTAGAAATGACAATTGATGCTTTGCATTATATTGCTAAATACAATATTGCTGTTTTATTCTCCGGCGATTCTGATTTTTTGGCATTAGTATCTTATCTAAGAAATAGAGGTAAAAAAGTTTATATTTTTTCATCCAAGGGTAGTATCTCCGAAGAGTTAAAAACTGGTGGAGATAAATATTTTGATTTAAGAAATATAGATGAGATTTGGGGTAAAGATTTACAGCATCGTATAGATAAAAATAAAGCTACCCTCAGCTAAGAGGGTAGCCCTAGGATGTATAACCCTTACAGTTCTATGGAAGAACTGTAAGACATTATCAGTATAGCAAAGGGTAGATAGAAAGTCAAATCAAATTATCCATAGCTAAAATTATGACAAAAGATAATAAAAAATTAGAAGTTGAAAAATTAAACGCCGAAATTGAACGGTTAAAAAAAGAATTGAAGGAACGAAAGAAATATGGGCTGGTTTGGGAAGAAAAACCGGAAGATGTGGTTGAAATGTGCAAAGAAAAATTGCCGGTGTTGAAAGAGGTTAAAAACAGAGAAATTATTACCGACAAAGATAAACCGGTAAATTTACTAATTGAGGGCGATAATTATCATGCCCTTTCAGTTTTAAATTACACTCATGCCAAAAAAGTTGATGTTATTTACATTGATCCGCCGTATAATACAGGTAACAAAGATTTCATTTTCAATGATCGCTATATTGACAGGGAAGATTCTTACCGTCACTCTAAATGGCTTTCTTTTATGGAAAAAAGATTGAAATTAGCAAAGAATTTACTAAAAGATACAGGAGTAATTTTTGTTTCAATTGATGATAATGAGGTAGCGCAATTAAAAATGTTAATGGATAAACAACCTGAGCTATTCGGAGAGCGCAATCTTGTTGGTATTTTAAAATGGAAGCGAAAAAAACAACCATCTTTTTTACACAACCAAATAGCAGGTATGGCAGAATATATTTTGGTATATGCCAGAAATATTAACTCTGCCCCAAAATTGTCTTTAGAGAAGATAAGGGGAGATACTAAACCTTTATTTAATCCAAGCAATAAAGAGTCCGTAAGAAGTTTTCGTAAAGGAGTAAGGGCAAAATACAAAGAAGGAATAATTAAGAAAGGTAAGTATAAAATTAAGACGATGATAATAGAATACTTGGACAATGTGATAGTTGAAAATTTTAGGACCAAAAATGACTTTAAAATGAAAGCAAAATTTAGAGATAGTCAAAATAATATTGATAAATACATTGAAGATGATTTAATTTTTATTACAAAAAACAATACTTTAAGAAGAGAGGTGTCTGATGAAGAATCAGAGAGATTAAAACCAATTACCGATCTTTTGTTAGACTGGGGACAAAATCAAGACGCGTTTGAAGAATTGAGAAATATTTTTGGTGAGGTTGTTTTTGAAAATCCAAAACCAACTTTATTAATAAAAAATCTAGTCAAAAGCTACACCAAAAGTAAAAATGAGAATATTTTAGATTTTTTTGCTGGTTCAGGCACAACCGGTCATGCTGTTTTAGAACTTAACAAAGAAGATGGCGGTAATCGTCAATTTATCCTTTGTACTAATAATGAAAATAATATTTGTACTGATGTTTGTTATCCAAGAATTAAAAAAGTAATAGAAGGGTATGAAAATTTAAAAGGCAAACGAGTTGAAGGATTAGGTGGCAATCTTAAATATTTCAAAACTGATTTTGTTAATTATGATGAGCCAACAGATAGAAACAAAATTGAACTTACCCAGCAGGCAACAGAGATGCTTTGTGTAAGGGAAGGAACTTTTGAGAAAGTGATAGATAATGAAAGATTTAAAATTTTCAAAAATTCAGATCATTATACCGGTATTATTTGGGACCAAGTGGCAATTCCAGATTTCAAAAAAGCGATAAAAGATATAAAAGGGAAATTCAGCGTCTATGTTTTTTCTTTGAGCGATGAAACTTTTGATGATGAGTTTAAAGATGTAAAACAAAAGGTCCAATTATCGCCCATACCCGAAGCGATTTTGCGGGTTTATAGAAGAATTTTTTAAATAGATATTATGAAGATAAGAAAGATAACAATTAAAAATTTTAGGTCGTTCAAAAATTCCACGACCATAGATTTTGAAGAAAACTATACAATTTTAGTTGGTAAAAATGGGGTTGGCAAAACCAGCATTTTAGAAGCGATAAATTTAGCGACAAGCTTTTCCTTTGTAGAAAGCAAAATAAAACCTGATGATTTTAATTCTGATACCGAGCCTATAGAAATTGAGGTGGAGTTTGATGATTATTTCTTTTTGAAAATTGCAGATTGGGTAAAATTGCCATCAAAAAAGATTAGGTTTGTTGCGAAATACCGCGATAAATCTTCGCCGGGCAAAGCGTTTTCAACAATTTTTACCACAACACATGTTGCTATTCCTGAATGCTATCAAAGATACGATGAATTAAAACCATCTTTAACTTCTACGAATTATATCCCACCTAAAGTCCAATTAAATACCAAAACAACAAACTATGAGTACTGGGTAAAAAAGAATAACGAGTTTAAAGAAATTCAGGGACGATTACTTGAAATTTACGGACAAGATAGTCTAGAAAATTTTCCCAGAATTTTTTATTTTTCAAAAGAAAGAGATAAGGATTTGAAACCCGGCTATTTTACGACCTTTCAAAAGATTTTAGATGAATTTAATTGGAGATTTTTTAAAGACTACAAAACAAGTGAAAGAAACGATTATGTTAAAAAATGGGAAGATATTTACTCTTTTATTATTAACAAAGTAGAGGACCCAAAACAATCAAAAATAATAAATCCCCTGGTAGATAAAATAAAGGACTTTTTGGGAGAAAAATTTAAAAGTTTTGAAATATCTCTTTTTAATCTACGACAACCATTTGATGATGCCTTCTTTTCATTAAGGGAGAACGACAAAATTATTACTTTATCAAGAATGGCTTCAGGCGAGTTGATGGTGATTGCTTATTTTTTGCTAAAATTGACTAGCGAATTATCAAAAGAAGAAATTATTTTCTTGATTGACGATCCGGAATTGCATTTACACCCGCAATTGCAATATAAACTGTTTAACGAAATTAAAGCATCGGACTATCAGCATATTTTAACCACCCATTCTGATATTTTTGTAGATTTAGGGAATTGGAAAACAATTAAAAGATTAACCAACGATGGTATTTACCCAGATAACGAAATGCTAAAAAAGATATACGGCAAAAGTGAGAATCTTGAAAAGGAATTGAGAGGACATTTAGATGATATAAAGACTCTGTGTCAAGATAAAACTATTTTCAGGCGGGAAGATAATGAAGTTTTATTTTGCGAGAAATGTTTATTAGTTGAGGGGCCAAACGATAAATATGGTCTTTTAGCACTGGCAAATAAATTAGATTTTGATTTTTCAAAATTAACAATAAGATATTGCGTTGGTAAAGGCAGTGTGCATTTTTATCAAACCATCTGTTTGGCCTATGGTATAGATTTCTTTGTTGTATATGATCAAGATGAACACGGAAAAGATGATTTAATAGAGGAGTTAGCGCTTGAAGACAGGGTTTTTTCATTTACTACTTCGTTTGAAAATCTTATCGGGAATGATAAATTGTATGAGATAATGGAAAAAATTGATGAATTAGATAAAAACGATCTGGACGGAGAAATTAAGGATTGTTTAGAAAATGTAAATAAGTTTTTAGAGAAATAACTATGCAATTAAAAATTTATCAAGAAAATGCAATAGAAGAATTATTAAAGAGCACCAAAAGACTTTTGGGTTATCCTGGTAGTAAAAAATTGGTTTTTAAGTCGCCGACC